>Ga0210401_10004994_pt1 | contig 13706 bp, 8 predicted proteins | sample IncBWH32MmetaG_FD_150866 | JGI IMG/M metagenome (GOLD analysis project Ga0210401, IMG submission 150866) | Forest soil microbial communities from Barre Woods Harvard Forest LTER site, Petersham, Massachusetts, United States - Inc-BW-H-32-M | ecosystem: Environmental > Terrestrial > Soil >... | reverse complement strand
GCGCAAAGCCGCCGATCCCACCCACTTCGCCGATCTTTCCCTTGCGGTCATCAAGCTCATGGGGCCCGGAGAATACATCCTCGAGCGTCCTGGCGATCCCGACGTTGGCCACTTCGGCCTGGCCGTGCAGGACTACACTCACTCCACCGCCCCGAACCGCCGCTTCGCCGACCTGGTGACCCAGCGCCTCATCAAGTCCTTTCTCGTGAAGCAAACCAATCCTTATTCCGACAACGAACTCGACGCCATCGCCAAGACCTGCACCGAACGCGAGGACGCGGCCCGCAAAGTCGAGCGCGAAATGACCAAGCGCGTTTCCGCCGTCGCCATGAGCAATCGCATCGGCCAGGTCTTCGACGCCATCGTGACGGGTGCAAACTCGAAAGGCACGTTTGTCCGCGTGCTGAAACCGCATGTGGAAGGCATGCTGGTCCAAGGCCAGCAAGGTCTAGACGTAGGTGACGCTCTGAAGGCGAAACTCCTACGCACCGACGTCCAGCGGGGCTATATTGATTTCGCCAAAGCATGAGTAGCGCCGGCGTCCCGCCGGCTGTCGTGAGGGCATCTTGCCCTCACTGAGACAGCATCTGGTAAGGGCACGACTCCACTCGTGTTAAACGAAGCACACGAAAGAGCGGCTTCAGCCGCAGAGGCAATGATGATCCGCATATCCCTCACCATCCTGACCCCGTTGCTGTGGATCCTTCTTCCCCAGGCGATCGCCGCTCCCCAGAACGACGCCAAATCCCTTTCCTCGCTCGCCACTCAACTCATCGCCCTCGAGAAGTCCCTTCCGGAAGCCGAGAAGCGCCATGACCGCGAGTTCTACAAGCGCACCCTAACCGACGACTACGTTTCCATCGACACCGACGGCAAAAGCCACGGCCGCGATGAAATCCTCGGCGATCTCCCCTCCACCGAACTCGTCGAGTTTCGCCCTTACAACATGCGGGTCGTGCCCCTGAACGACAACGCCGCCATCGTCACCTACGACGTCATCATCGTCACCACTCACTACGACGACGACACGCCGCGCTACCAGCACATCAGCTCGGTCTGGGTGAAGCAGGGTGATCAGTGGCGGCTCAAGTTCCAGCAAGCAACTGCGGCACGCTAAATCCCGCGGCCCACCCCGTGCCGAACGAAAAACTGCGGAAATGGCCAATGCCGTAAGGTCCGCTGCACTCCCTCTTCCTCGCCCTTCGCGGCCTTTGCGGTTAAAAGCTTCTCTCTGCGCCCTCTGCGGCACTTCTCCGCGCCCTCTGCGTTTTAAGATTTCTTCGTTCAACCACCGGGTGCCCCGCTCAAGCTCCGCTTGGGCGGGCCTTTTGGCCAAACTTTCCAGCCGATAGCCCGTAGCCGTTTATAATCTTCGATTCGGCCCACGGCCGTATCCCAAACCAACGAGAGCCACTTTGCTCGACTTCCTAGGCGACCTGAGACGTACTCACATGTGCGGCGCTCTGCGCCCTTCCGATAAAGGCAAAAAGGCCGTCCTCATGGGATGGGTCAACCGCCGCCGCGATCTCGGCGCCATCATCTTCGTCGATATCCGTGACCGCTCCGGCGTGACGCAAGTCGTCTTCAGCGGTGAGCACAATGCCGCCGTTCACGAAAAAGCCGAGCAACTCCGCAACGAGTTCGTCATCGCCGCCATCGGCACGGTCAAGCTTCGCGACTCGGACACCATCAACAAGAACATCCCCACCGGCGAAGTCGAACTCGTCGTCGACGAACTGCGCATCCTCAACGAAGCCAAGCATCCACCCTTCCTGCCGGGCGACACGAACCTGGCCAACGAAGAGATGCGTCTGAAGTACCGCTACATCGACCTGCGCCGCGATGCCATGCAGTTCAATATCGAGCTCCGCCACAAGGTCGCGCTGGCCATCCGCGACTATCTCGCCGCGCAGGGTTTCTTCGAGATCGAAACCCCGTTCATGACCCGCTCTACGCCCGAGGGAGCCCGCGACTATCTCGTCCCCAGCCGCGTGCAGCCGGGCACGTTCTACGCCTTGCCGCAGTCGCCGCAGCTTTTCAAACAGATTTTGATGATCTCGGGTTTCGACAAATACTTCCAGATCGTGCGCTGCTTCCGCGACGAGGACCTGCGCGCCGACCGTCAGCCGGAATTCACCCAGATCGATCTCGAGATGTCCTACCCGCAACCCGAGCGCGTCTGGGAAACCGTGGAAGGCTTCCTGACCGCCGCTTTCAAGGCCGCGGGCCACGAGATTAAGACGCCATTCCCGCGCATGGATTACGACGAAGCCATTCGCCAGTACGGCATCGACAAGCCCGATCTTCGTCTGCCCGCCTTCATCGAGGTCCGCGATTGCTTCGCGCCTGACGACCTCGAGCAACTCGCCATCAACAAAGACCTGCCCGTCGTCGCCATCCGCATCCCCAAGGTCGGCGAGCTCTCCCGCAAGGAACGCGACGATATCAAACCCATGTTCGTCTCCAAAGGCGGCGCTCGTGTCTTCGAGGACTTCAAGCGCATCGAAATGAAATTCCCCGAAGCCGGTACGAAGATTCGCCAGAAATCCGGTGCCGCCGCCGACGACCTCATCGTTCTCGTCGTCGGTTCCGCCCAGTCGGGCAAAGACGATCATCCCGCTCAGAAGCGCAAAGTCACGCCCGCGGAACTCGCCATCTACGCCTCAGCCGGAATACTCCGCGTCGCGCTCGGCCAGAAGTACGCCGCCAAGCACGGCCTGTTCAAGCGCGGCGATTTCCGCTTCCTCTGGGTCACGAACTTCCCGATGTTCGAATACGACGAGGCCGACAAACGCTGGGTCGCCGCCCACCACCCCTTCACCTCGCCTCACGATGAAGACATGGACAAGCTCGAGTCCGATCCGGCAATGGTGCGCGCGCTCGCTTACGACGTCGTGCTCAACGGCACCGAACTCGGCTCCGGCTCCATCCGTATTCACCGCCAGGACATTCAGCGCAAAATCTTCCACGCCCTCGGCATGACCGAAGAAGAAGCCAAATCGCGTTTCGGATTCTTCCTCGAAGCGCTCGAATATGGCACTCCGCCTCACGGCGGCATCGCCCTCGGCCTCGACCGCATCGTGATGATCCTCGCCGGCGCCGATAGCCTGCGCGAGGTCATCCCGTTCCCCAAAACCGCCGCCGCCAAAGACCTTATGGTCGATGCCCCGACCCCGGTCACCGCCGCCCAACTCCGCGACCTCGGCATCGGCATCGTCAAGAAGCCCACGTAGGGACAGGCGCCCTCGCCTGTCCGGCCGCGGCGCTTTATGCCGCGGCTTTCGATCTCTTGTTTGGTCATCCTGTGCGCAGCGAAAGCCTGCCCTGAGCGAAGCCGAAGGGGACCTGCTTTTGCTTTGTCCGCTAACCTGGGCAACTAGCTGCCCGTCGTCACAACAAAAACTTCTTCGTTGTCATCCTGAGCGCAGCGAAGGACCTGCTTTTGCTTTGTGCGCCAACCTGGGCAACTAGCCGCCCGTCGTTACAACAAAAATCTCTTCGTTGTCATCCTGATCGCAGCGAAAGCCTCTGCTCTCGACCGTAGCGCCGGCGTCCCGCCGGCAGTCGTGAGAGCTTGCCCTGAGCCCAGCCGAAGGGGCGTCTCGCCCTCACTGCGCTAAACTCACTCGAATGGCCACCCGCATCGACAAATGGCTCTGGGCGGCGCGCTTCTTCAAAACCCGCACCCAAGCCACCCGCGCCTGCGAACTCAACCGCATCCAATCCAACCACCAACCTGTCAAACCCAGCCGCGACGTTCACATCGGCGATCGCCTCCAAATCCGCACCGAAGGCGGCGAGTTCGAAATCGACGTCCTCGCCCTCAGCGACCTCCGCGGACCCGCCGCCGTCGCGCAAACGCTCTACCGCGAAACCGACGCCAGCCGTGAAGCTCGCAGCAAGGCCGCGGAGGAACGAAAAGCCATGATGCACTTCACCCCCGCCCCCACAACTCGCCCCTCCAAACGCGACCGCCGCAGACTCAACCAGTTCCGCGGACGTGCTTGACCTCGCGGTTATATTGAAAGCCATGACTCCTAGATTCAGACGCATCCTGGAAAACGGATTCTGGTTCGTCGCCGGCTTCGTGGTGCACGGCATACTGCTGTACTTCCATCATCATCCCCACTGAAGCGGTGCCCCACGTTCGCGGCCGCTCTTTGGGCGCTAACCTGGAAAACGAGCTGTCGGCCGGGTGAGTACCATTCTGCCGAAGCTGTCCCTCGTCACAACAAAAACCTCCCTCTTTGTCATCCTGAGCGCAGCGAAGGACCTGCTTTTGCCTTGTCATCCTGAGCGTAGCGAAGGACCTGCTTTTGCCTTGTCATCCTTCGCGCAGCGAAAGCCTGCCCTGAGCGAAGTCGAAGGGGGCCTGCTTTTTTTGTCATCCCGAGCGCTAACCTGGGCAAGCAGTAACGCGGCGATCCACTCGGGCGGCCGCTCACTTCTGCTGCACCTCCACCGGCAACGGCAGGTCCACAGGATCTTTCGAATCCGGCACCGTCACCATCTGCCCGTGGGCGGCGTATTTCGCGATCACTCCTGCTTTCGACCAGTCCAGGTCCCAGCCATCCGCAATCGCCACCACGGTGTACGTCCCAGCCGCCACTTGCTGCAAGCTGAAGCTTCCATCCAGGTCGCTCTGGTCCCTGCGGAAGTAGTCCCCGTTCGATTCCGGATGCTTCGGCACCAGCACTACCATCGCCCCCGCCACGCCCTTACCGCGCGCCTTCACGAACCCGTCCACCCGTCCCCTCGCCTCCACCAGCGTCAGGCTCACCGAGAGCGACTGCCCCGCCGTCACTTTTAGCATCTTGCCCGCGCTCTCTTGCCCCTCCGACTGCACTCGCGCCGCGACATAAACGGTGGCTCCCGGTGTGCCGGCGAGCACTTCATAAGTGCCCGCAGCGACGTACCGGAAGTCCGCCTCCCCATGATTGTCCACCCGCGCAAATCCTTCTGTCTTTCCCCGCGCTCCCCGCAGTACCAGGTAGAGTTCCCTCGGCAGATCGTCGCGCCCCTGCACGTGTACCGACGCCTTAACTCTGACTAACGCCTCTCCGCTCGACGCGTCCAGGTCTTGTCGATCCTGTGTAATATCAACCTCGCTTACCCTCGCGTTCTCCGACGGCCCGTTCAGATAGAGCCGGTAGCTGCCCGGCGCTGTCGTGACCTCAAAGACGCCCGGGGCGATCGGGTGAATGTCCATCGGCCCGCTCCTCGGTTCCAACTCGTCAAATGCGCGTTTTTGCAACTGGGGCATCAGGAACGCATCTCTCCCCTTCTGCTCATTCCGGAAAATCAGGTGCACCGCCGGCACCGCCACCAGGTGTAAGTCCACTTCCAGCCGATCCCCTCCCCGCACCGGAATTGGCGTCGCTTCGTCTGACTCCGTCGCCCCCGCGTAGTACGTCGTTGGATACACCACGTCCAGCCCGCGATCGACCACCACCGGCATCGCTCCCTTCTCTTCGCGCGCCGGCGACGGCGGATGCACCGCGTACCACGGCGTCGCCGATACCGAAACAAAATAGGCGCCCGCATCAACCGGCGCGAATTCATACGTGCCCCGGTCGTCCGTTATACCGTTGCGAATGAACGCGACCCGGCTCACTCCCGTGCTATGGTCGTCGCGCCACAACATAACCATCGCCATTCGCACCGGGTCCCCGGACTCATCCAGCACTTTCCCCCGCAAGATTGCCAATGGCGCGAGTTTCAGCACGATGCCCGTCGTTTCCAATCCAGCCCCCGTCACGATGGCCGTTGAGAATTGCCCGTGCTGTTCGTAATTCCCAGCCATGAAGCCACGCTTGGCTCCCTGCAACGCATACTTCCCCGCCTTTATGTGAAAAGCAAAACGGCCATCGTCGCCCGTCACCAGCGATTGCGTATCCTTGGGATTCCTCGCATTGATGATCGTCACCCGTGCCTGCGCCAGCGGGGCTCCTCCCAGCGTGCTCACCACTACGCCCGCGATCGCAAACTCGTTCGCTGCCGGCCCACCCTCCGTCACCTGCGCGGCGCAATTCGCGGGCAGCAGCCACGCCATCCCCCCCAGCACAACCAGAGCAAACCGGAACCGCCAGATCGCCCGCATCACTCACTCCCCGCCAGCAGCGGCAGACGCAAGCTTTCCTTCTGCCCTGCGCTCACGCGAATCACCTGGCCCATCGCGTCATAGGCTCGCATCGCTTCGCTGTTGTGGTATTCCATTTCGTTTTGTGGATGCGCAAAGGCCATCACCCGGTACGCACCCGGCGCCACCTGCTTCAGATCGAACTTCCCGTCCCGCACCACGCGGGACTGTCGAAACTGTCCACTGCTGTCCGGCAGCGGGACGCAATACACGTACGCGGCCGGCTCCGATGTCGCTTCCCCGACCTTCGCTTCCGCCCCTTCCGGCGCGTTCAGTCCCTCAATCGTTCCCGCAATCTCCGCCCCGTCATCCCTCAGCGTTACCTCCACCGTAAGCGTTTCGCCGCGGCCCACCCTTAGTGGTCGTCGCAGCAGATCCACGTCGCCAAGCGTGGCCGCAGCCACATAGCCGCGCAGCGCGTCCATCTTCACCCAGTACTGCCCCGGCAGCAGCCTTCCAAACGTCAAGACGTCTCCTCCGGCCGTGGTCGACCAAATCCCTGAATGCCGCGTGACCGTTTCATCCTCCGGCTGCAGCCTCACCCGGAGGTTTTGTCCCTGCGCTTCCAGACTAGGAAACTTCTCCCGATCTTCAATTTCCCCCTGTGCCAACGTTTCGGCATTCTGTTTGAAATCGGCATTTGCCTTGACTTGCACAAAACTCCCCGGCGCCAGTGTCATGGCAGGCGCTTCCACCGCGCCTCCCTCGATCATGATCGACGCCAAGCCAAATGCCGGCTGCTCCCCGTCGCTGAATGCTTCAACAACGTACCTCCCGTTCGGCAACGATCCTTCAATTCTCTGCTCCGCCTGGTTGTAGCCCAGCTCAAATCCAGGGCCTTTTTGTCCCTGCACCGCAACTTCGACGTAGCTTCCCTCCGGTGGGTTCGCAATCGGGATCTTCACCGGATAGTAGGCCTGCCTCACCGGAGAAAGCTCGGCTTGAAACGTTGCCCCCGCCTTCAGTTCGATCGTCCCCGCGCTCTGAAAATCGCTCGCGTTCGGAAAATACACCGGCGGATATCCCATCATCGGCCCGCGCGGATCTGCCGTCAGCGGATCGCGATCCATCACCTCATTCGTCAGCAGCTTGTACGTTCCCGCCTCCAGCCCGAATAATCGGAATTCACCGTTTGCTCGCGTGTTGACCGCCGTCGCTTCTTCCCAGCGCGCCCGCCCATCGACAACTCGTCGTCGTTGCAACTGAACTGTGATCCGGTCGGCCCCAGTTGCTCCAGGCAAGTTCACTTTTCCAAAAATCAGCGCCTCCGGCGTCAGCGGAATCGTCAACTCCACTCCGGGAGCCGGCGGAACCCCGGTCGCCGGAATCTGCCCCCACCTTCTCGCAAAAGGGTCGGTTGAATCCAGGAATCCCGGCTTGCGCGCATTCAACCAGCCGCCGAAGCCTCCGCCTGTGAAACTGACCGTAACCTCCGATCCCGTCGAGCCTTCCCGCGAACCGGCATCCGCAGTTTGCGGCAAGACAAACTCAAATCGTCCCTGATCGTCGGTCAAAGTCCCCAACCGCCCGTCACCCGAAAATACCAGCGCATGTCCTACCGGTTCGTGCGTAACACTGTTGATCACTACCCCATGAATCGTCGTCTTCTGCTCATTGGCAGGCGTCGCCACCTGTCCGCGCATCGGTTCAGAAATTACCGCGCATTGCAGAATCATCGCCAGTGTGATCAAGTTACACAGACTCCAACGGCCGCACATACTCCTCCCCGATAAACTCACGCTTTTCGACTTATAGCCCGACATGACGCCTGACCTACTCCGTCATTGCGGCGAAGCTTAGAACAAGAAACGGTTTCCTTCAAGACTGCATCGGCTCCCTGCTCGGAAATCCTTCAAAACTCTGTCATCCTGAGCACAGCGAAAGCCTGCCCTGTGCGAAGCCGAAGGGGACCCGCCTTTGTCATCCCGAGCGCAGCGAAGGACCTGCTTTTCCTTTGTCATCCTGAGCACAGCGAAGGACCTGCTTTTGTCATCCTGAGCGCAGCGAAGGACCCGCTTTTCCTTTGTCATTCTGAGCGCAGCGAAGGACCTGCTTTTCCTTTGTCATCCTGAGCGCAGCAAAGGACCTGCTTTTGTCATCCTGAGCAGTGATCCGATCCTCCAGAACCCTTTCTCGCCCGTTGCTCAAAACAAAAAGCGCGACCCCAAAAGGTCGCGCTTCTCTTTTTTCACTACTTAAGTTTAGTATAGCATACCGCAAATAGTAGATGGGACAGATTTGCTGGTTATATATATCGTCTGCCTTCAGAAACTTACGGCGTTTGTCTCGGCATTCACGCTTGACATCGTCTCTCTCCGCGCCAGGAACAACTTCGAACGGCCATCAGCAATCCAATGCCCTACCCACTTGTCAGCCGATCTTTCGAGATCGCCTTCATCCCCCACACATCCACCGCTTCGAGTTGTTCGATCTCTGTCATCTCCAGTTGAAGCGGCGTGCTTGCATTCGAATAAACCCGCGCCGTGATCGCAGCCCGGTCATTGGCCACGACTTCCAGTACCGAGCCGTCTAGAAACGCCCGCAAACTGACCAACCCCTCCGACTCGAACGCTGCCGTGGTGCCGTTCACTCGCAACTCTGCGTCTTTTTGCTGCGGATCGTAGGCAATTTCGGCAAAGCGCTCGCCCTTTTCCGATCGCAGCCGCAGTCGGAACGCCTTCCTGCCCGCAAACTGTGCGTGGATCTCGCCCGCCAGATCGTGAATTCGAATCGCCCCAAGCGCCTTCGCGAGATTCCGATCATCAGCTTGCACGCGCGCATGCGAACTGCGGAGCGATTCAACCGCGGGAGAGATTTCCATTCGCAAGCTCTTGTCTGGCGTCAAAGACAGCACACGCGGCAACGCCATCACGCCCGCCCAACCGGCAGCCCGATAATCCGCCTCGGGCCGCGTTTCTGGAATCCACCCCCACAAAATGCGATTTCCGTGTTCATCCAGCATGGTCTTCGCCGCGTAATAGGCGCCGAAATCGACCACGCCTTCTTTTTCCGGAATGAATCGGCGACTGCGATAGAGTCCCGTCTTCCACCAGACCTTGCCCATGGTGGAATAAAGCAAAGCATGCCGATCGCCGAGCGGAAAGAAGTCCGGGCACTCCCACATTTCTCCATTGTCGACCGGATTCACCGCGGACTGCCCGGTACCTCGGCCTTCGACCAGCGTGTGCCGGTAGGTCCAGTGGCGCAGATCGTGCGATTCGTAGAGCAGCACCGCGCCACCCTTGCCTCGAATGCCCGACCCTAACGTAAGTACCCACTCTCTCCCTTCCCGCCAAACACCCGGATCGCGGAATCCGGTAATCGCCAGATGCTCAGGCGGGCGCGCGATAATCGGCTTCGGCAGTTTCTCCCACGAGCGCAGATCTTGATCTTTCGAGACTGCGAGGCATTGCACCTCGCGCCACTTATGAACTCCATCGTCAAGCGTGATCTCCGCAGGCGAAGCTGGCGGCAACACTCCGGTGTAGATAATCGTTGGCGTCGTCCCATCGACCACGCTGCTGCCGCTGAACACACCGTCGCGATCGTAGCCGTCGGGCGTGGGCGCCAGGGCCACGGGCTCATGCTGCCAATGGATCATGTCGGGACTAGTCGCGTGCGCCCAGTGCATCGATCCCCAGAATGGCCCGTCGGGATTGTATTGAAAGAACATGTGATAGCGGCCCTTGTAGAAGATCGGACCGTTGGGATCATTCATCCAGTTCGCGGCTGGCAGCAGGTGGTATTGCGGCCGCAAACGATCGGAAGCCAAGCGCGCCTGCGGGTTGGTTCCGCGAGCGGCCAGAACTTCCGCAGGACGAGAAAGCAGAGTCGCGGCCGTGGCACAGCCGGTCTGCCATAGAAACGCGCGGCGCGATATCCAACTCATGCAGGTTGCAGTAGCTTACCTGACCCGGCTTTACCTGTGCAGTGATCATCTGAGAGACTGACCACTGGCTTGGCGCCGCGATGCTGGCTTGTTAGCTTCTGGCTACTGGCTTCTGGCTACTGGCCACCAGCCACCAGCTATCAGCCACCGGCTAGCAGCTAGCGACTGACGACTGATTCTCTCCATGGGCCGCATCCACGTTCTCTCCGAAGCCGTTGCCAACAAGATCGCTGCCGGCGAAGTCGTGGAGCGTCCTGCCTCGGTAGTCAAGGAGTTGCTCGAAAACTCGCTCGACGCCGGCGCCACGCGCATCCGGGTTCAGGTCGAGGCCGGTGGCAAGAAACTCATCCAGATCACCGACAACGGCTGCGGCATGATGCGCGACGACGCCTTGCTCGCCTTCGAGCGTCACGCCACCTCCAAGCTGAAGAACGCCGAAGACCTGCTGAGCGTGGCCACGCTCGGATTCCGCGGCGAAGCCTTACCGTCGATTGCGTCAGTCTCGCGTTTGCGCCTCGAAACTCGCGCGCCAGAAGACGCTTCTGGGACGGTCGTCGAAATCAACGGCGGCAAAATTTTCAAAGTCGAGGAAGCCGGACTGCCCACCGGTACCTCGATCGCGGTGCGCGACCTGTTCTTCAACACTCCGGCCCGCAAGAAATTTCTCAAAGCCGAATCGACCGAGCTCTCGCACATTGCGTCGCTGGTTACGCATTACGCGCTGGCCCATCCCGACAAGCACTTCGAACTGCATTCGGCCACCAACGCCATGCTGGTCGCTCCCCCGGTCGCCGGGCACGGCGAACGCGTCTATCAGGTTTTTGGCAAGGAAGTACTCGATCAGCTGATTCCCCTGGCGGCCATGCAACCGCTCGAGCGCGTCGGCCTTCCCCAACCGCCGCCCTGGCGCCGCAACGCAGAGGACGAGGCACCCGCGGAGCCCGGCGAACTGCGCCTTCATGGATTCGTGTCGAAACCCGAAATCCAAAAACTCAACCGCAACTCCATCTACATTTTCGTGAACGGACGCCTCATTCGCGATCGCCTGGTGCAGCACGCCATCACCGAAGCCTACCGCAACATCCTGCCACCCACCGTTTTCCCAGTGATCCTGCTGTTCCTTGAGATGCCTACCGGCGAAGTCGACGTCAACGTGCATCCTTCGAAGACGGAAGTTCGTTTTCGCCAACAGACCTTTCTGCACGATTTTGTCCGCGATGCCATTCGCAATGCCCTGATGAAGGCGCGGCCGGTTCCGCAATTCGTTTCTGAGATTCACGCCCATCCCACGGCAAGTCCCTCGCTGACCCCGGGTGGACGGCCTCTCGCAGTGGCAGCCTGGCAAACGGGTGGAGAATCCGCAAGTGCCGGAAGCTTCCATCTCCAGCCCCCGACGCCGCCTGCGATCAACGAACGCTTTCAGTTTCAGGGAGGCGTCGCCGTCGAGGCCAATGCAGCCGTATCGCTGGCTCGCGCCCCGGAGATTGTTCCCGATGATGGCTGCTCTCCAGCCTTCGTCGACGAACCCGAAGCGCCCAGCCAGCTTGCGCCTTCGCTGGCCTCGCTCAAACCACTCGGCCAGATCCGCGATTCTTTCATTCTGGCGGTCAATCATGAAGGGCTTTGGATCATCGACCAGCACGTGGCCCACGAGCGTGTGCTCTTTGAAAAAGTCCTGAAGCAGCGAGCGGCGAAGGCGGTCGAGAGCCAGCGCCTGCTGATGCCCCTGATTCTGGAACTCACGCCGGCGCAGCTCGCCGTTTTCACGGAGATTTCTGACGAACTCGCGCATAACGGCTTTGAGGCCGAACCCTTCGGTACGCGCAGCGTCGCCGTCAAGGTCGCGCCCGCAGGAATCGATGCATCCCAGGTCGAGCACATGCTGCATGAGCTTTTCGAACAACTCTCCCGCGAGGATCAGCAACTCAATCTCGAAGCCCTGCGCACCCGCATCGCCGCCTCCATCGCTTGCCACGCCGCCATTAAAGTGAACATGCCGCTCGAGCAGAACAAAATGGAGTGGCTGCTTTCCGAACTCGCCCGCACCGAATTCCCCATCTCCTGTCCACACGGAAGACCAGTAGTTTTGCGCTACTCGATGAAAGACATTCAGCGGGCGTTCAAAAGGATCTGAACAACAGTCGCCAGTCTTCCGTCGTCAGTCTTCAGCAAGGGCGGTTGGCTGACGACTAGCGACTAACGACGAGCGACTGTCCTATGTTCTAATCCACATATGACCGAATCCGAGCTCCAGCAGGCACGTCTGGCCAAATGGCACCTCGACGAGCACCCCGTGCGCACGCTCGAGGATGGCCGTGCTTTTCTCGAATCGGTCGGATTCAGCTTGCTCTATCCGTTGCGCCCTGCTCTGCTCGTGCCTACGTTTGTTGGGGCGTGGGTGGGTTCCGACGATCGCTTGCCCACATGGCAGCATTCCTTCTCCGACACTCGTGCGCAGGATGCCAAGGAGTTGATGGTCCGCCTGTTGCGCGATCGCGCTGCATTCGAAGCGAATCTGTTCGACGAAAATAACGCTTTCCTGGTCAGTGCCTCGGCATTTCCGTTTTTCTATGCATTAGTAGGTGAGCGGAATCCCAAGCAAGCCCCCAGAGGGGGTTCCCGGTCGGAATATTCGCAGCTCGCTTGTGACGCCTTTGAAATCATCCGCCGCGAAGGCCCGATTTCCAAGATGAGGTTGGGAGAACAGCTCGGCGGCAGCATCTCAGGCGCCGCCCTCGACCGCGCGCTGTCGGAGTTGTGGTCCCGCCTGCGCATCACACGCGTGGACTACAAGCCCGAAGAAGGCGCTTCGTGGGACGTGCTTTATCGCTGGGCGCCCGACGCCGTGCGCGAAGGCATCGGCCTTTCCGTCGCCGAGGCGCTCACGGCGCTGCTTTCCAAGTATCTCGAATGCGTCGTCGCCGCCGATCAACAGGAACTCGAAGCCTTCTTCGGAAATTTCGTTCCGCGTTCCCGCGTGAAAGAAGCCGTGAAAGCCCTGCTGGCCGCGCGCGAAATCAGTTTCGTCCACGTCGGCAGCCGCTCGCTGGTTCAGGTAGCTCCGCCGCGTGCTGAGGCGCGTCCCGCCGAACCGAGACCTTCGGCAAAGCCAGCAGCAGCACCAAGGAGATCGTGAAGGAGCCTGGAGCTTGGAGCTTTCAGTTCTCAGAATTCGGCTACTTGCTTCTGGCTCCTGGCTTCTGGCTCCTAGCTTTTGGCTCCTGGCTCCTGGCCTTCTCCTCGGCAACATAATGGGAGTCCTTGCTCTGCGATCTCTGCGGCAGTTCTCCGCGCTCTCTGCGTTTTAGGATCTTCCCTTCGACACAAAGCAGATGCCTCCATTCTCGCGGCTTTCGCGTTTCGGAATGCAGCCCTTGGCTTCTGGCGCCTAGCTCCTGGCCTTCTCCTCGGCAACATAATGGGAGTCCTTGCTCTGCGCTCTCTGCGGCAGTTCTCCGCGCTCTCTGCGTTTTAGGATTCTTTCCCTCGAGCACAAAGCAGATGCCTCCATTCTCGCCGCGCCCGCGCGGCGGAATAACAACCGACAAAGGCAAAGGGTCTGACGACTTAAACAGATCTTCCAGCCAGTAGCCAAAAGCCAGTAGCTAGAAGCCACTAGCCAGATCCCCTCTTCGTAGAGCCGTCAGCTTCTGATACCCTGAAACGCTTTAGTCGCGC
>Ga0210401_10004990_pt1 | contig 13715 bp, 11 predicted proteins | sample IncBWH32MmetaG_FD_150866 | JGI IMG/M metagenome (GOLD analysis project Ga0210401, IMG submission 150866) | Forest soil microbial communities from Barre Woods Harvard Forest LTER site, Petersham, Massachusetts, United States - Inc-BW-H-32-M | ecosystem: Environmental > Terrestrial > Soil >... | reverse complement strand
CTGGACCGCCTCTATCAACGAGTCACCGACGATCTCGACGCTCTCCTATCCGCAGTCGGCCTCAAGACCGCTGCTTAACCAATCCAACGAGAACAAAATTCTCGTTTCGAGGTGCATAATCGACTAACGTCCGCTGCCACGGGAAGGGTTCTCAAACAACCGCGCGGTGCGAAACCTCGGCCGCCAAACAGAATCTCCCAAAGCCGGAATTGGAAAGGGCACGGCTTCACAGGCTGCGGAAAAATCGCGATTTTGGGTGGCGCAGCGCTTCCGGCGCTGCGATAACCGCACTGGAATGAATAACGGGGGAACCCCGGAGGCAGCAAAGATGTGTTTTTCCGCAGCCGCTTCAGCCGCACCGATCTAGCCAAGGAAAATGCGGGCGCGAGAAATGTCAATGAAACTCCTGAACGGCCATGCATGGTTCCCTCACTTCGTTTCGGGATGACTCGATTATGACGGGACGGCCGGATAAGGATTTCTTGAGGTTTGGGTTTACAATTAGTTGCTCTAAGAAGTCATCGAATCATGAGCCACCAAGGAGGAATCCTATGAAACTCACTCCCGGAAAACTAGCTGGCCTCAAAAGAGTATCCACCGACCGCGGGGTCATCGCCGCTGCAGCTATGGACCAACGCGGTTCCCTGCAGAAATCACTCGCCAAGGAAAAAGGTGGCGAAGTCAGCGACGCTTTGATGGAAGAATTCAAGTCGCTGGTCGCTGAAGTTCTCACTCCGCACGCCAGCGCGATCCTGCTTGATCCCGAGTGGGGCCTGCCCGCGGCCAAGCGCCGCGCCAAGAACGCCGGCCTGCTGCTGGCCTATGAAAAGACCGGATACGACAAGACTGGCGCCGGCCGCCTCGGCGACCTGCTCGATCATTGGTCGGCCCACCGCCTGAAAGAAGTCGGAGCGGACTGCGTCAAAATTCTGCTTTATTACACGCCCTTCGATCCCAAGGACGTCAATGACAAAAAGCACGCGTGGGTCGAGCGCATCGGCGATGAATGCCGCGCCAACGACATCCCATTTTTTCTGGAATTTGTCGGCTACGAGGAAGGCGCGGACGAGAAGGGTTTCGAGTACGCCAAGAAAAAGCCGCAGATCGTAATCGAGAGTATGCGCGAGTTCACCAAAGATCGCTACGGCGTCGACGTGCTGAAGGTTGAAGTGCCGGTGAACATGAAGTTTGTCGAGGGCGCGAAAGCCTACGCCGGCCAGAAAGCCTACAGCAAGCAGGAGGCCGCGGACCTTTTCCTGAAAGCCGCAGCGGTGATCAGCAAGCCGTTTATTTATCTGTCAGCGGGCGTAAGCAACGCAGAGTTCACCGAAGCCCTCGAACTCGCCGGAGAATCGGGAGTGAAGTTCAACGGAGTACTCTGCGGCCGCGCCACGTGGAAGGACGGCATCCCGATCTACGCCAAGCAAGGCGCGGAAGCCTTCCGCAAATGGCTTCAGACCGAGGGCGTGAAAAATATCAACAACGTGAACGATCGCCTGAAGGCCGCAACATCCTGGCACTCGATCTACGAGGTCGAACCGGCCATGGCCGGCGTCTAGCCTGTAGAGACGTAGCTTGTTACGTCTGCCTGCCGACAACTTGTCATTCCGAGCGAAGCGAGGGATCTGGGTTCTTCGCGCGACCAAACCCAGATTCTTCGTCGCCTTCGCTCCTCGGAATGACAAAGTGAGGAGGAAAAGAGATCGTGGTTCCCTTCATTCTCCGCTTGCTCCCTGTGCTGCTGCTGACCGCGCCTCTTCCGCTGCCCAAGCTGGTGGTCCCAAACTTCCCTGCCCTTACGATCAAAACTTGCCGCACTGACGGAAATCAGTATTCCACCGAAGAGACGCTTTACCTCAAAGGAGCCCGGCAACGCAGTGAATACGTTATACAGAACGCGGGAAGCAGCATCGATCGCGTGACCATTACTCAGTGCGACGAAAAACTCCGGCTCAACCTGAACTCCAAGGAGAAGACCTATGCCTCTTTTCCGATTGAGGATTGGGCAACACGGGCGAAACGGGCTCGTCCGACTTCGCAACAGGAAATGACCGGCGCGGATGTCACCGTCACCATCGACTCGCACGACACCGGCGAGCGCCGAAAATTGGGAAGCCACGAAATCTGCCACGTGAAGACGCTCACCAAGGTCGAGCCCGGCGCCGGAGCCGCGATGCAGCCCAGCATCACCGAAGTCGACGGCTGGTATATCGACTTGCCCGGATTGAGCTGCCGGGAATCCCGAGGTGTTGGGTTCGGATATGTTGCTGCAGCCTCGGGCAAGCGGGACCGCATACAGATCAGGCGACTGGGCACAGCGTCCCGTGGATACCCTGTTGACGAGACCAGCCGGCAAACCGAAGCCGGTCGGACCACAATTTCCAAAGTGGAATTGCTTGAGTTCTCCGAGGCTCCTCTCGATGCATCTCTGTTTGACGTGCCGGCAGAGTACAGCCCCGCGCTACCCACAGCGCATGGGGGTTTCGATATGACAAAGCCTGACACGCTTGGCAATCGCCTGCAATCGTATTGGGTGGAGCTGACGACGTCGGTGCAGCGCTGGTTTCGGTGACGCGCTACTCCAAGAAAAATCATGAACGATGGCAAGACCGCTCTCATCACCGGTGCTTCCGGCGGCATTGGCGGAACCGGCGTGGCAGATACTAGTGATCTCCGGATTTCGCAATTGGTTGCTGGCGGAGTCGGTACGATTCAGTCCTCGAAGCTCGTGACCGCGATTTCGGGGAAGGTTCTCGACAAAGCCGAATAGCCCTCAGGAAAGTTCTTCAGTTTGTTCCTCATTGCCTTATACACATAAATGTGATATGTTTACACATCAAGAAATTAGTGGGGTAATGCGAACCAATATTGAAATCGACGACCGGTTGATGCGGCAAGCGATGCGATGCAGCGGCGCCCGCACTAAGAAAGCTGCCGTGGAGACTGCCTTACAATTACTGGTTAGAACCTATGCCCAAGGATCGATTGCTCGGCATCGCGGCAAGGTGCAATGGGAAGGCGACCTGAATCAATCCCGTCTGGACCGGGTTGCGACCTAACGCAACCACTGAATGGTGATCGTCGATACAACGGTCTGGATCGATTACCTGCGGGGTACGGAAAATCCTGAGGCCAGTTGGCTCGTCTGGCGACTGCAACAGCAGTCGCTGGGGCTGACCGATCTGATCCTTTGCGAGGTGTTGCAGGGTATCCGCGACCCAAGAACCCTCGCGCAAGTTCGGAACGACCTGCTACAGTTTCACGTGTTTCACGCGGGCGGGACCGAATTAGCCATCGTAGCGGCCCAGAACTACCAGATCCTGCGAGCGCGCGGTCACACCGTTCGTAAGACGATCGATTGTCTGATTGCTACCTTTTGCCTGGAAGCGGGCCATGCACTGCTGCACCGTGACTGTGATTTCGATGTTTTCGAGAAGGAGTTGGGGCTGAGGGTTGTCCATGCCTGACACTGTCTACGTAATTGGCGCAGGCGCTTCTTACGGCGAATCTCTTATGCCGCTTCCGAACCTGCCTGCAGGCCATCCGGAACTGCACCATCATCAGCCGCTTTGACAAATGGTTTTTTCGCCGGAGAGCTGCTGCACGCGATTGCTTACGAGCAAGCTGAACAAGACTTTCCAGAAGCCATGCAATATGTTCGTCGCATAAGGCTTGTGGAAGATCGTTTTGGTGAAGGCAAGTGGCATACGATAAACCTTCCAGGAGGTTTTCACTGCACTCGAGGTCGAACGAGAGTTTCAAAACACGGAGGGCGATTTAGGAGTTCATCTACTTCTGGCCAGAGACGAACCTGTCCGTTACATCCGCCGAATCATCGGATTTTGCACGCAGGGGACATTTGGCAATTATTACAAGGCGCCCTCCGAAACCATACATCCCAACGATTCTGTCATTACGTTCAATTGGGATCCGTTGTTAGACCAAGAGTTTCTTGAACACCCATCCCTGGCATCCTAACAAAGCAATACAGCAAATTCTTTACGACCGCGCAGGCTGCTGAAGGTATCCGTCGCCGCTTCGGTCCTGGCGAAGGCTTGTATCTCAAGTTGCACGGGTCTCTGAACTGGTTCCGATGGGGTAATGGCAGGTGTCAATCAAACCAAGAAATTACTTTCGTGTGGGAGACGCAGAGCTGCTGATCCCTCGCCGAAGGCATCGGAGAGCCCCTTTGTTATAAAGTGCGGCGGTGAGATGAATCCGATTATTGTTGCGCCGCTCTTGCGCAAACCAATTGTCGAGGATGCCGCCATTCGTTCCGCTTGGGGACTGACACGAATGAAATTCGAATCCGCCTCGAGGGTCGTTGCAATTGGATAATCCGCTGCGCGCCTACGGACTTTTACACCTCTTGGTTTCTGCGATCAACTGTCGGAACACGAGAAGGCGTCGAATGCGTCGTCATGAACCCTAGCAACGGAGAGAACAGCTCGGACCATGAAGAATTCAAGAAGCGTATGAATTCGATCTTCTCGAGAGGCAATTCTGCTCCTTTCGGCCGCTGCCGAGCTTCCGCTCGGCTGGACAGCCGAGGGCGGCTGTCCCCAGGTGATTTTCGCGGAAAGCTGACGGCTGATTGCTGAGAGCTTCACTCCCACTCGATTGTGCCGGGGGGCTTCGACGTTATGTCGTAAACGACGCGGTTCACGCCATTCACTTCGTTTACGATCCGGCTGGAGATTGTCTTCAGGACTTCGTGCGGGAGCGGGACCCAGTCGGCGGTCATGCCGTCTTCGGAGTGGACGGCGCGAATGGCACAGGTGTTGGCGTAGGTTCGCTGATCGCCCATCACTCCGACCGACATCACCGGCAGCAGCACGGCAAACGATTGCCAGATTTTTTGGTACAGCCCGGCTTGCTTGATTTGGCTGACCACGATGTCGTCGCACTCGCGCAGAATGTTCAGACGCTCCGGCGTGACTTCGCCGAGGATTCGCACCGCCAAGCCCGGTCCGGGGAATGGCTGGCGTTGAAGAATTTCTTCGGGCATGCCCAGGTCACGGCCGATTTTGCGGACCTCGTCTTTGAACAACTCCTTCAGTGGCTCGATTAGTTTTAGCTTCATTTTTTCGGGCAGTCCGCCGACGTTGTGATGCGACTTGATGATCTGTGACGGGCCGCGCACCGATCTGGATTCGATCACGTCGGGATAGAGCGTGCCTTGCACCAGCCATTCGACTTTGCCTTCTTCCTGCTCAATGCGATGGGCTTGCTCGTCAAATACGGCGATGAATTCGTTGCCGATGATTTTGCGCTTCTTCTCAGGATCGGTTACGCCAGCCAGCTTGCTCAGGAATCGATCCGTCGCGTCGACCGCGACTACGTGCAGCCCGAGTTTGTCACGCAGGTTCTGCTGGACTTTTTCGAATTCGTTTTTGCGCAGTACTCCGTTGTTCACGAACACCGAAGTCAGCCGCGATCGACCTTTGCCATCGGGCAGAGCCCGGTCGACGAGTGTGGCAGCGACGGCAGAATCCACGCCTCCAGAGAGCGCGCAGATCGCCCGGCCAGTGCCAACCGTCTGCCGCACGTTGGCGATGGTCGCATCGATGAAGTGCTGCGGTGTCCATGTGGGTTTGGCGCCGCAGATCACGAGTGCGAAGTTGCGCAGGATGTCGGTGCCGGACTGCGTGTGACGTACCTCTGGATGGAACTGAACGGCCCACCATTTTCGCTCGGGATTCTCGATGGCGGCTACCGCGTTGGGCGAACTTGCGGTCAAGCGGAAACCTGCGGGCAAATCTACTGCTTCGTCGCCGTGCGACATCCAGACGGAAAGTTTTTTGGGTAAACCCTGAAATAGATGTGAGTCGTCTTTGATTTCGACGTTCGCGTGGCCGTATTCGCGTTTGTCCGCGGCGCGTACTTTGCCGCCGAGCACGTGCACCATGAGCTGCAAGCCGTAGCAGATGCCGAGCACTGGGACGCCGAGCTCGAAGACACGGCGGTCCGTGTTGGGAGCGTCCTGGTCGTAAACCGAGCAGGGACCTCCGGACAGGATGATGCCTAGAGGCGAATAGCTGCGGATCTCATCGAGGCTGGCGGTACATGGCAGCACGACGGAGAAAACATTTTGTTCACGGATGCGGCGCGCAATCAGCTGGGAGTATTGCGCCCCAAAGTCGAGGACGACGATAGATTGGGTTTCCACGGACGAGTGTCTCAAATCGGGGAGTAAGTGTAAAGAGGATCGCTTCTGGCTGTAGATCGCTTCTGGCTTCCGGTTTCGGGCTGCTGGCTTCAACTGGTTTGCGGTTTGCGAAATGCGAACCTCTGAAACTGAAGCCCTTTTTCCCCCGGCTCGCTACGCCACGGCTGAAGCCGCGCCCTTGTCTAGGTGCTTGCTGGAACATCGCTGAGGATTAGTTCGGTTGCATCGACTGCGGGACTCGAGTGAGTACTGGCATCGAAATACATGCCACCGTGAGGTAGTGGTGGCTGCGTCCTCTCAGCACTCACTGGCAATTCTGGCATTTCTACAATGGCCACGTATGCCGCCAAGCGACCCATGTACAAAAAATCTGTCACGGCGAAGTATAGAAGAGTTACGAGAAGCACGCCGCCCAGGACCACGCCCGCGGGCAGGACCGCGGCGAATCCTAAAGGAAAGGCGACCGCCGAGCTGGCGACGACGAATGCAGTGATGTGGGCCAGTCCGAACCACGTCCCCGCCGCGAAGATTGATGCCGAACGAGTCCGGCACAGATCGACTGCGGCTGCGATCGCGCCGATCGTGTCCTCGCCGTCCGCAACCACGAATATCGTTCCAAGCGACAGAAACCAGTTCAAGGTGCACCATGCGAGCCAGACCAGCAGGGTGACGGTCAGGGTAATCAGCAGAGCGCTGGCCGGCGCGGGATCGGTGGGCCGTGACGCAGCTTTGCCAAGAAGAACGGCGGCAAGGCAGGCGACGATGGCCGCTAGTGTCGTGCCGAGCCGGAAAAAGTTGAGTGTGAAGAGGGAATGAAATCTCCAAGGTGTTTCTCTGCGCGACGGCGTTGAAGCGTCGCCCTCCAGGAAATAGGCCAGCAGAGCCTTTATGGTCGCGGCACGCGCCAACGACGCGACTACGATCCACGCAAGTCCCAGAGTAAGTGCCAGTACTACGACAGTCTCGATGACGCGAAATGCACTGCCCCGAAAAATATGGACCACTGCGCGAGAGATCAGCACTGGCTGGCTGGTTCGCAGTAAAAGTAGATCGTCCTTGCTGACTGGCAACGTGTCCAGATACTCAAAGAAGGAAAACATCAGCAGGAGGCCAGCCGCAGCGCCGAAGCTCCAGCGCCAGGCAATCTCGGCCAGTCCAAACGATGGACGGCGAAGGATGGCGCGGAAACCTTCAAGGGTTGGCGAGCGAGGTTTCATGCAAGGTTAGGATAGCGCAATTGGATTTAGTTTGAGCAGGCAAGGAACCGGGGATAGAAATTGCCTGAAACCGTCTTGCCGAAGTGGTTTCGTAAAGATCCTTCGACTCCGTATCCGCTTCACTTCGCGAAGCGGATACTGCGCTCAGGATGACATCACAGGGCAGGAAGCAGATACTCCGTTCAGGAGGACATCGCGTGGTAGAGGGTTCAGCGCACAACGATGTTGGCCAGTTTGCCCGGCACTACAATCACCTTCACCACCTGCCTCCCGGCGATGGCTGTCTTGATCTTTTCGGCCGACAATGCGCGCTCGTGAATTAGTTCTTTCGATGAATCCACGGGGACCACGATGAGGCCGCGCAACTTTCCGTTCACCTGCACCGGGATTGCGATTTCCTCTTCCTTGGCCAATGCTGGATCGTATTTCGGCCAGGGCGCGCGGAGCAGACTTCCCTTCTCGCCCAACATTTCCCACAACTCGAAGGCGAGGTGTGGAGCAAACGGTGCCAGCAGGAGCACTAAACTGCGCAGCGTGTCGAACAACAGTTGGGGTGGAACTGCCTCCGCGCGCGAGGGCGCCCGCGCCACACGTTCTTCGACGGCATAAAGCTCGTTCACCAATTCCATGATTGCCGCGATCGAAGTGTTAAAGTGCCAGCGTCCCTGGAAGTCGTCGCTGACGCGCTTGATGGTCTGGTGTAGCTTGCGCTGGATTTTGCGTGCCTCAGGTGACAATTCGGCGGGAACGGGCTGGCGCCAATCCGGATGGTTCGGCTGAGCATTTCTTGCGACGAAGCGGTAAATCCGCGCCAAAGTACGTCGGATGCCTTCCACTCCTTCATCCAGCCAGTCGAGTTCACGATCCGGAGATGTCGCGAAGAGGGTGTACATGCGAGCGCTATCTGCGCCGTATCGAGCGATCATCTCATCCGGAGAAACTATGTTGCCCAGGCTCTTGGACATTTTCGCTCCGCCTTTAATGATCATCCCCTGGGAAAACAAGCGCTCGACAGGTTCGTCGTTTTTTACCAATCCCATGTCGCGCATGAACTTGGTCCAGAAGCGCGAGTAGATGAGATGGAGAATGGCATGCTCGATCCCGCCGATGTACTGATCGATCGGGAACCAGTACGCCACGGTCTTGGAATCGAAAGGTGCTCGGTCGTTGTGCGCGTCGGTGTAGCGATAGAAGTACCAGGACGAATCCACGAAAGTGTCCATGGTGTCGGTCTCGCGACGGGCCGGGCCGCCGCATTTCGGACAGATCGCATTTACGAATTCTGGCACCCGGCACAGCGGTGAGCCGCCGGTCAAGGTTATGTCCACATTCTCAGGCAAGATGACCGGGAGGTCTTTTTCCAGGACGGGCACGATCCCGTCTTTCTCGCAGTAAAGCATTGGGATCGGAGTGCCCCAATAGCGCTGGCGCGAGATGCCCCAGTCTTTCAATCGATAGGTGACGGTGGCTTTTCCGAAACCGTTCTTCTCCGCATACGCGGACATCTCCCTGATTGCCGCTTCGCAGTCGAGACCGGTAAATGTGCCTGAACTTACCAGTGTACCGTTCATGGTGGTGAACGGAAGCGTCGGTTCGACACTGGTTTCTTCGGGATCGACGGATCGAGGCACGATCACGATCCGGATCTTGAGGTTGTACTTGCGGGCAAATTCGAAGTCTCGTTCATCATGCGCCGGCACGCTCATAATCGCGCCCGTGCCGTAGTCCATGAGGATGTAATTCGCCACCCAAATCGGAATGCGTTCTCCGTTGAAGGGGTTGACGGCGAAGTGGTGAGTGTTGATTCCGTGCTTTTCAATGGCGCCAATGTCGCCCACTTCTTTGGCCTTGCGCTGCTCCGCAATCAACTGATCGACCTGCGCGCGCAATGGATCGTTGTTTCTGGTGAGGCGAGCCACCAGCGGGTGCTGGGGCGCGAGTTGGACGGACGTTGCCCCGTAGATAGTGTCGATGCGCGTGGTGAAAACGGTGATTGTCGATTCGGGTGAATCGGTCGCGGCGTCGAGCTTGAAATCCACCAGCGTACCCTCACTGCGGCCGATCCAGTTGCGCTGCATGGTGCGCACTTTCTCGGGCCAGTCCCCGAGTTTGTCGAGGTCGCGGAGCAATTCCTCGGCATATTGCGTGATGCGCAGGAACCACTGCTCGAGTTCGCGCTGCTCCACCAATGTGTCTTCGTGCCGCCAGCAGCAGCCGTTCACGACCTGCTCATTGGCGAGGACCGTGGCGCACTTCGGACACCAGTTCACCTTGCTTTTCTTGCGATAGGCCATGCCCTTTTCGTAGAGCTTCAGGAAGAACCACTGGTTCCATCTGTAATATTCGGGCAGACACGTCGTCACTTCGCGCGACCAATCGTAGGCAAAGCCCAGGCGCTTCATCTGCACCTTCATGTTCGCGATGTTCCGCAGCGTCCACTCCCGCGGGGGCGTGTTGTTGGCGATGGCCGCATTTTCCGCGGGGAGACCAAACGAATCCCATCCCATGGGATGAAGCACGTTGTAACCGTTCATCCACATGTAGCGGGCGAGGGCGTCGCCGATGGCATAGTTGCGCACGTGTCCCATGTGCAGCACGCCCGAGGGATAGGGCAACATTTCGAGCACGTAATACTTTGGCTTGGTGGAGTTGGGCTCGGCGGCGTAGAGAGATGCGTTCTGCTGCCAGCGCTCAAACCATTTGGCCTCGATACGCTGAGCATCGTAGCGATCGTCACCGCGATGGTCTGCGGCGCGATCGTCGCGAGTGATAGACGTGCTTTCTTTCTGCGGCATAGAAGGAGAAATTGAGTACTGGATAAACTTCATATTTTACAACGAAGAGCGGTTGCGGCGTGGGCGCTCATGCGAGCGAGAGTCAGCGGTACCCATCCTTGCGGTGTCCAACTTCAAAAACCAACAGTTTGATTTTTTCATCCTGGATATCACAAATTAAACGGTAGTCGCCAACGCGGTACGCCAAAGCCCCTGTTTGTCGCCATGAAGAGGCTTACCCCACTTCCGTCGATTCTCAGCGGATTTGAGCCGCTCACCCAGAAAACGAACGATGAACTTTTGGGCTGGACGGTTGAGCTTTTTGATCTGCCTTGCAGCGGTCCGGGCAATCGTCCAGACCAAGCCTGCGCTCCAGCTCTTCGAGTGTGATGGTGGGTTCGCGGCCTCCAGCGCGGCAATTCCCTTCAGGTAATCTTCGCGGTCTTCCAGGTATTGCCGAATGGCCTGACGAGCGTAGTAGCTCTTGCTTCGGCCCGTCTCTTTGGCGAGAGAGTCGAGCCTTTCTTCGAGTTCGGGTTCGAGGCGGATGCCGAGCATGTTGAACATTTTGAACATGGCCGATTTTGGGGCGGTTGCACCAGCCATTTCTGAATGCCGAGCTTCGCTCCGCCGGACAGCCGGCGGCGGCTGCCCCCACGTGATTCATCTCGCTACTAGCTTCTTCAGCGCTGCGATGTTCCTCTTGTCATCTCCGGGCTTGTCGATCGGGGTTTCGGCAATGAAGGCGGCGTGGGACAGGCGAGGGTCATTCAGCAGACGGCGAAACGGTTCGAGGCCAATGCTTCCCTTCCCGACGTGCTCGTGGCGGTCCAGCTTTGATCCGCGGGCCGCTTTGGCGTCGTTGCAATGCCATACTCGCACGTTCTTGAGCCCCACGGTCTGGTCGAGCCGTGCCAAGGTGTCGCGCATTCCGGGCTCGCTCACGATGTCATATCCTGCGACATGGGTGTGACACGTATCGATGCAGGCAGCGATGGGAATCAGGTCGCGAAGTCGCTCCAGCACTTCAGCGACTTGTTCGAAGCTTCCGCCCAGGGAATATTCCGCGCCGGCGGTGTTTTCGATCAGGATTGTGAGATTGCTTTTGGCGAGATCAAGGCCTTGCGTGGCGGCCGCGATTGCCGCGGAGGTCTGGATCAGGCCTGCTTCGCGATCGGCGCCACGGAATGAGCCCGGGTGCAGGACTAGAAAATCAGCACATAAAGCCAGGGCACGTTCCACCTCGCCACGGAAGGCGGCGATTGACTTCTCCAGAAACAAGGGCGTCGTGCTGGCCAGATTCACCAGATAGTTCACGTGGATCGCCATGGGCTTGAGCTCATATTTCTCGCGCAGACGCGTCATCTCATCACATTGCGGCCGGCTCAGTACATACGGCGCCCATTGCCGCGGGCTGGAGGAAAAAATCTGCAAGGCATTGCAGCCCAGCCGATAGGCGCGTTCGGCCGCATTCTGGACCCCGCCGGCAGTCGAGGTATGAATGCCAATGCGTCGCGAGGTCAAACGAGGCGGGCGCTTCGGCACCGACAGTTTGAGAATGTCCTGCTCGCGGACAATGGAACGGGCCATGGAGGAAGTATAGCGAGCCGTCGAGATCGGGCGCCGGTCGTCTCACCGCCAGCAGCCCAGGTTTGCGATGTATGCGCCTTCGACGATAGACTTGAATTTCTCGAGGTGGGGTCATGTTAGTGGTCATGCAGGCGCACGCTACTGAAGTGCAGGTGCGCGCCGTCTGCCAAAAAATCGAAGCGCTCGGCTACCGCGCCCACTCCATTCCAGGGGCGGAGCGGACTGCGATCGGCATTACCGGAAACAAGGGTGAGGTCGAGCCCGGCACGCTGGAAGAAATGTCGGGCGTGCAGGAAGTGATCCGCGTTACCAAGCCTTACAAGCTGGTCAGCCGCGACTTCAAGGAAGCGAACACCGTCGTCCGTTTTGCTGGCAGCGATGCCACGATTGGAGGCCCGGGACTGGCGATCATCGCCGGGCCTTGCGCGATTGAGAGCCGGGAGCAGGCGTTTGCTGTGGCTGAGCAAGTCCAGCGTGCGGGGGCGCAGTTCTTTCGCGGTGGAGCTTACAAGCCGCGAACTTCTCCGTATTCTTTTCAGGGTCTGGGCGAAGAGGGCTTACGGATCATGGCCGAGGTTCGTGAGAATTTTGGCCTGCGGACAATTACCGAGGCCATCGACCATGAATCGCTCGACCTGGTTGAGCAGTACGCCGACATCATTCAAATCGGTGCCCGCAATATGCAGAACTACTCTCTGCTCCGGCGTGCCGGCCGCTCGCAGCGCCCGGTAATGGTGAAGCGCGGCATGTCCGCTACGCTCGAAGAATTTCTGATGGCCGCCGAGTATGTGATGAGCGAAGGCAACTACAACGTGATTCTGTGCGAGCGCGGAATACGCACTTTCGCCGACCACACTCGCAACACGCTCGACCTGAGCGTAGTTCCGGCTGTGCAGCGGCTCAGCCACTTGCCGATTATTGTTGATCCGAGTCAAGGCACAGGCAAGCGAAACAAAGTCACTCCGCTTTCGCGGGCCGCGATTGCCGTGGGTGCGGATGGGTTGATCGTCGAAGTTCATCATCAGCCAGACCTGGCGCTGTCGGACGGCATGCAGTCGCTGTATCCGGAGCAGTTCGATGAGTTGATGGCACAGGTGCGGCAGATCGCGCCCGTGGTGGGGAGAACGGTACCGGCGATTCCGGCTCGTCCGAACGCGCTTTCGTCAGTGTCCACGGAAGCCTCTATTGCTCCACTCACTTGAGAAAGCTCCTTTTCATCGTAGTCCTCTCTCCCATTGCCATCGCCATGGGTTGGTGGTATTTCCACGAGCGGCAGCTCACTGATTACGGTCCGGCTTACCACGAGTACGCCTACATTACCAATGGAAAGAGCAACACGGTTAGCGTTATTGACCTCCGCACGTTCCAGCTTGCCAAGACCATCAAGGTTGGAAGTGAACCTACTGGAATTGCGGCGAACAGCAGGAAGAACGAGGTTTATGCCGTGAACACGGGATCGAGCAACATCAGCATAATTGACGCGGAGCGCAACGCTGTGGCGGCGACCATCGGCGTTCATGGCAAACCTTACTTCATCGATGTTTCTGCGGATGGGAAGCGGGGATATATCGCCAACTCAGGCTCGGCGAATGTTTCGGTGATTGATCTCGACAAGCGAGTTGTAGTCGGTAATGTTCGCGTGGGAGCTTCGCCGGGGCTGGCCAGAGTTTCGCCGAATGGCGAAATTGTGGTGGTCAGCAACCGCGGCGACAACACCGTTTCGCTGATTGATGCTCAGCGTCTTACGGTTCGCAGCACGATTCCGGCATGCCAGCAGCCGGAAGATATTGCCATCCTTCCGGATAGCAGCAAAGCATTTGTCGCATGCGTGGCGTCGGGACAAGTCGCATCGATTGATTTGAAAAGTGACAAACTGCTGGCCCTGCTGGACGTGGGGAAAACTCCCGTGTATCTGGCTCTCAAACCGGACGGCGGTGAGCTGATGGTGACTAATTTCGATTCGGA
>Ga0210401_10004989_pt1 | contig 13716 bp, 11 predicted proteins | sample IncBWH32MmetaG_FD_150866 | JGI IMG/M metagenome (GOLD analysis project Ga0210401, IMG submission 150866) | Forest soil microbial communities from Barre Woods Harvard Forest LTER site, Petersham, Massachusetts, United States - Inc-BW-H-32-M | ecosystem: Environmental > Terrestrial > Soil >... | reverse complement strand
GGGCTCCTGGAGGGTTTGCAAGTTTTACAAGCCGACGGCACAGTGGCTGGTTAGGGCGTATGCTTAAGGCAGTTGTCAGGATTCGCTTCTCGCCTTCAGCTGTTCATTGCTTCGCTCCAGACGAGCACCTTTCAAGTAAGCAACAGTGCGACTGGAGCCACCGTGAGCCTCATCAAAAAAGCTGATGTGGAAGACTATCTTTCTGCGCGACGAAGGAAAATTGTGTTTCCTTTCGCGCCAATACGCCAGCCAAATGTCACCGGTCATTCGGGAAATGTGTCCCGCGAAGCGAAGCTAAACGAACCAAAGCCTCGTCAGGTTGATGACCAGGAGCGTTCTTCTATAAGACCATCGGTCGCTCCAACCAAATCTTACTTCGGTCCCGACCGTTCAGCGGACACATCGGCAGCCAGAAAACCGCAAGCGTGAAGCAGCATTCGATATTCCTGCGTGCAGGCTGCCTGTTGCCCGATGGCCTCGATCTCATACAAGAGAAGTTTGGCGACACGTGGTCGTCTGCCGGAGATACTGTCGCCTCCGCACTGGATCTAAGGATCAGGAGAGCCGGGTGGCACTTTATGTGGCTGGAATGTACGTATTCGCGTCGCGGTTTCGGTCGGACTGCCAAAACAGCCATCAGTAAAGCGATAACTCTTGCGTTGAATGAAGTACAGGTAAGGTTCAATGCCGCTGAGCTGGGCTCGATAAGTGTCTCGAGGTATCCGGGCTTCCAGATCGCCAAGGTCACAATTCATGCGCGGCAGGTTCAACAACAAGCTTCCCTTGGCCTGGTTGACGAGATGAGCATCCGGCAGTTTCCGGCGCAACAAGCGTTCCAACCTCCAAGTGCACTGATCTGAATTAGAGATGTGCACATCGCACTAGCCATGAACAGTTCAGGTAACGGTGTGTCGCGTGGCGATGCGCGTGAAAGCGGGGAACCATGCCATTCTCGGAGATATTTCATAACGAAGAACCAGTCGGGACTTCTTTCGTAGAAGCTCACCCGCTGCCTCTCCCGACACGCGTCGCGTTTATCGGCAACTATCTGCCAGTCACAAGCGCTTCTACTCGCGGGATGCAAAGCGAAAACAAGAGGATGATCGAAGTTGGGTGCGAGTCTCTCAAATGGCTGGTTGCCGAGCAGCACCGCAGCGATGCAGACATTTTCGTTCCGATAGGTTCCAGGGAGTGCTTTGTAGAGGGCAGTGCGAAGGCTCGCTTCGATCAACAACCGGTCGAAGCCTGCGCGACTATCTCTGGGTGTCTGTTGGCATATCGCTTAACCAGTGAGCAGCTGTGGCTGGAAGAAGCATGGTGTGCCTTCCGCTGGTTTCTCGGTGAGAACGACCTGCAGATCCCGCTTTACGACGCGGCCACGGGCGGCTGCAGAGACGGGCTTCATCCAGACCGCGTGAATGAAAACCCGGGAGCCGAATCAACACTTTCGTTCCTGATGGCTCTCCTCGAAATGCAAAGTGTAGAAATAGCAACGGTAGAAGAACTGAATCAGGAAATGAGTGTCACCATTTGAATACAATTCTCCTTCCAGCAGTAACGCCGGCCCCTGTAGCCGTTGAACAGCACGACTTGAAAATACACGCCCAAGACTCCCTCTTCACACGTCATTCCGGCAATCCGATCCTCAACCGGAAAGACTGGCCATATCCGGTTAACAGCGTCTTCAACGCTGGGGCCGTGGTCTTGGACGACGGGGATACTCTGCTGCTTTGCCGCGTCGAAGACCGGCGCGGATTGTCGCACCTTTGCGCTGCCCGCTCCACGAATGGCATCGATGGATGGCGCATCGATGCCCAACCAACTCTGAGGGCAAATCCCGGCGAATATCCCGAGGAGATCTGGGGTATTGAAGATCCGCGAATCACGTATGTCCCGGAGCTGAAGCAATATGCGATCGCATATACCTCCTACGCACGCGGCGGTCCCGGAGTGTCGCTGGCACTGACCCAAGACTTCCGGAGCTTTGAGCGATACGGCGTGATCATGCCGCCAGAGGACAAGGATGCTGCTCTGTTACCGCGGAGAATTGGCGGCCTCTGGGCTATGATTCATCGGCCTGTGACGACGCTCGGCGCTCACATGTGGATCTCATACTCACCAGATCTGCGACATTGGGGCAGCCACAGAATCATGCTCGAGGCGCGACGCGGGGGATGGTGGGATGCGAACAAGATTGGGCTTTGTTCCCCTCCGATTGAAACCGCAAAGGGTTGGCTGACGATCTATCACGGGGTCCGCCAGACTGCATCCGGCAGCATCTACCGCCTCGGCCTCGCCCTTTTCGACCTCGACAAGCCGGATCTCTGCTTGCAGCGAGGAGACTCCTGGATGTTCGGTCCGGAAGCACCCTACGAGCGCGGAGGAGACGTCAACGATGTTGTGTTTCCCTGTGGACAAACCATCGGCACGGATGGAGATACCATTCACCTCTACTATGGAGCAGGCGACTCATGCATGGCGATGGCCACAGGCAGCATTCGTCGTCTTCTTTCTTGGCTGGATGCGAATTCCAGTGAGGGAGATGCAAATGGAGCTTAGCGCGCTTTTGTCCGATCGCGAGGGACAACCTGTATGGATATCAATGGCCTGACTTGGCCTGGTTACCTTCCACGGCTGCTTTGGATACGTCGTGTGTGTCCTCGTTGCAGCTCATTTGAATTCAAGGAGGCCGAGTCGCAACCCCTCGATGGCTTGCTGAGCTTCTTTGCGCTTCGCCCGGTTCGGTGTGTCAATTGTTGGCGACGGTACTATTGGTTTGCACAGAGAAAAGCCGATAAAACATGACTGCTAGGAATTGCGCTGTCGAAAACTATGGAATAGCTGCAGTCCACTCGGTAAAAGAAGGGGCATATTGAACAGCTCACCATATTCATCCACTCATACGTCGAATGATCTACTGTTCAGTTTGGACAGTGAGCGTTCTCGGCAATCACTGAATTATGAGATCGTGGCCCAAAGCGTGGAAGAAGTGCAGGATACCCAAAATGCTCCTGCTGTGAGCATGGGACCATACTTGATCGAATCTGAGCAAACGCAACTTCTACCACGATTAGTATCTATAGCCAGCATGGCGAAAGCCGAGAGCAGATACGGCTGCTCTACATGAATGCTGTTGCGCTTCGTGTCTGGAAAGCCATGGGCAGGCAACCAAGCTTGATCGGTGCACAGCATCGTCCACCACGAAATGCCCTACTAGCATTTGGTGTGCCCTCCAGGGATTAGCTAGCTGATCGATCTGTTCGGTATCTATCGGATAGACAAAGGGGCCTATCTACCGGCAATGACGTGGCGCGATTATCACGAAGCCACAAAGCATAGCGTTGAATCGCTGAGGCGAGCGCGGCACGTTCTCGACTGGGCGAACATGCCTGATCCATTCCGTCATTACGAGGACGTGCCCGTGCTCGATCTGCCGGCCGATCCGCCCGCCCCTGAAATTCCAACATTTGATGTACTTCAGGGCGCCTGTGGCACGACGCCGGTGGATGACGGACCGGCCTTTCTCTCGCAGCTTCTCTTCTATTCCGCCGCGATCAGTGCGTCCAAGCGTGTCCCTTCCACTGGAGAAAAGTACGCGCTAAGAGTGAATCCGTCCTCCGGGAACCTACACCCGACGGAATTTCACGTCTTCACGCGGGGTCTAAAGGGGTGGCCAGACGGGTTGTATCACTATGATCCATCCAGGCACATGGCGGAGCAACGCGGACTCGGAGTCTTTGCAACGACGCCAGCCAGCGGGTCTGCGGCGATTGTGTTTGTCTTGACCAGTATCGTGTGGCGCGAGGCGTGGAAGTATGGTGAACGGGCATATCGGTACTGCTTGCATGACATGGGGCACGCATGGCAGGCACTTGCACTCGCTGCGCGAGCTATTGGTTGCGAGCACATCGCGGTCGGAGACTTCCTGGACGACGACCTGGCGCGGATGTTTCGCCTCAACAACGACGAGTGGCCTATGCTGATCGTCAGCCTATACGGCGAGTCCATTCCAGTGCGCGAAGCAGACGTCGCCGAGACTGTCTGGTTCGGTGGTGAGGCGAACCAGCTTTCCAAAGAGACGATCGTTTACCCGCTGATTGACCGCATCCACTCCGCCACGAAACGAAGCAGCAGCGGGAGCAGTGGAATCTCCTTCGGACATTTGGCCTCGACTGGCTCCGGCGAGATCAAGCTGCCTTCTCCGGCTTCATCGACTCGCAGCTTTGGCGAGGTTGCACGCATACGACGCTCCGCGCTCGACTTCCTGGGTGGAGAGCGATCGATATCATTGGCGGAACTCTCGGCCATCCTCGCCATTACAGCCCGGCCATTGTCAGCTGACTTTGCTGGCACGCGCTTCATTCAACTGTATTTGTATGCCCACCGCGTTGATGGGTTACAACCCGGTGTCTACAAATTCTGGCCGGAGCGGGCAGAGTTGGAGCAGGTGAGGAGTGGCGACCAGCGCGTGGCAGCCGCTGGTCTGAGCCTCGGGCAGGACCTGGCCGGTAACGCCTGCGTGACCTTTTCGATGATCGGCGATCTCGAGCGCGCCGCTCGCAGCTATGGCGACCGTGGTTATCGCTACGCGCATTTTGAAGCAGGTGCTATTGGCCACCGCCTGTACCTTGCGGCTGAAGCGCTTGGACTGGGTGCGACGGGCATCGGTGCCTTTTACGATGATGAGGTGCACCGTCATCTCAACCTGATACCCGAACAAGGACAGGTTGTTTATCATTTCGCGATTGGTCATCCGGTCCGCGATCCGCGGCTATCGGCCTAACGAAACAACATACGCGTCCACCCCTCACTGAGAAACGCTTGCGGGAATATGCCCTGGAAGGAGCTCGCCACAGTCGTAAATCCAGCGCTTGCCATGTCAGCAACAATCCATCCCCGAAACGCGTATCCTAATGAGTATCAGCAGTGAAAATCAGGCACCCGTATGGGCACCACAGAAGAGGACAGGTTCGACACCACCGAAGCCTCTCCGTGGATGCGGCCCTTTGTGCCGCCTCGTTTCCTGCGCAGTGGCCATCTGCAGACCATAGTTGGCAACGTCCTGCCGCGTACGTATTCTCTGCCTGAACCGGAAAGCCAGCTTATCGAGGTGGAGGCTCACACCTCTCGCGGAGCCAGTTTTGTGCTGTGCCACTGCCATTGGCAGCCCGCCGAGGTTCGCAGCCAACGGCTGACAGTGATCATCGTTCACGGACTCGAGGGCTCCTCTTCTTCGCGGTACGTTTTGGGGAACTCGGCGCGCGCCTTGGCGGCCGGCTGCAATGTCGTCCGCATGAATATGCGCAGCTGCGGTGACGGCGAACAATTCTCTCCCACCATCTATCACGCGGGGCGCTCCGAGGACGTCGCTATTGTGATGGCCGAACTGGCCCGCACATACCTCATTCGCAGCTTCGCGCTGCTTGGCTATTCCATGGGCGGCAACCTGGTTCTCAAGCTGGCCGGCGAACGAGGTGGCGCCGCGCCGCACTATCTCAAGGCCGTCGTCGGCGTCTCGCCCCTCATGGATCTGGCTGCCTCCTCTGCCGCCCTGCACGAACCGCAGAATCGCCTTTACGCGAGCAGGTTTCTCAGCGAAGAGCTCAAGCGCTTTCGTCGCAAGATCGAACTCTACCCCGGTCTGTACACTGCCAACGGCCTGGGCAAGATTCGAACCGTGCGGCAATTTGATGAGCAGGTCGTCGCGCGATACGGCGGCTTCAGGGGCGCGGACGACTACTACTGCAGGGTTGCCAGTTCCAACTGGGCCCAGGACATTGCCGTGCCCACGCTGATCCTGCAGGCTCTCGATGATCCCTTTATCCGCATGACTCCCGATACCCACGCCAAACTGGTCGCCAACCCCCGCGTCATGCTGGTCGAGACCCGGCACGGCGGCCACTGCGCCTTTCTCTCGCTCGAGCCCGGCGACGCGGGCTATTGGGCGGAGAGAACGCTGCTGGACTTCCTGCTCGCCACCGTAGAGGGTTAACCGACGAGTACGACGGGAAGTTATAGCGCCAGCTAATCAGAGCGGATCCGAACACACCTCAGCTGGCCCGTCGAAACTGTGATTGCGAAAGTCAATCCGATTCTGCGTGGCTGGGTGAACTACTTTCGGGTCGGCCATTCGAGCATTTGTTTTGGAGTGGTCAAACGCTGGGTAGAGGAGAAGGTACGGCGGCATTTGATGCGTGCCCGGGGGCGCAAAGGCTTCGGCTGGACGCGGTGAGTAGCGACTGGCTATATGACCGGCTGGGACTGTTTAACGATTACCAGCTTCGTCGATGGTCAGGCGCGAAAGTCGCCCCAGCACGATAGGCCACATAACTCTTGGCACTAAGCAAACAGGTTCGGCTTAGCGAAGAACATCAAGATAATGCGTGTCCGGTCAACTGCAGGTGACCGTGCTGTCTGCTTTACGATTTCTTCCAACAGTGAGCAAAAAGGAACAGATTGTTGTTTCCGGTGTTGCGATGCTGTGGTAAGCGTGCGTGGAGAAGTGTGCTCCGCAACAAGGACTGAAGCTGCTCAATCCGATGAGCTGCTTCCACGCATCGGGGCCTTGATTGTTGTCGCTGAATTGATATGATTTAGGAGAATCTCCTCTGGTTACTTCGATCCGAAGCGGTCGCAAACCTGTTGCGTTGCCTCCACCGGCACGACCGCTTGAAGGAGGAGGCACTCAGATGCTCGAGCAAAGGCCTGTCCAATTCGATACTGCCGGCTTTCTGGCAAGCACGGGACTGGGACGAAGAATCGTCCAATTCAAGCCAAAACAAGCCTTCTTTTCGCAGGGAGATCCGGCTGACTGCATTTTTTATCTCCAGAAAGGCCGCTCAAGACTCACTGTGGTTTCGACGAACGGCAAAGAAGCCACGATTGCGTTTTTTGGCCCCGGCGACTTCGTCGGAGAGGAGTCGCTCGCGAGTGTGGGCGGGCTTCGTTTGGTGACCGCCACTGCCATTACCGCCTGTACAGCGCTCAAGATAGAAAGGCAGGAGATGGCCCGCGTGATGCACGAGGAACATTCCTTCTCCGATCTATTCGTAACGTTTCTGCTTGCCCGCAGTATGCGCACCCAGGCCGACCTTGTCGATCAGCTTTTCAACTCGAGCGAAAAGCGTTTGGCGAGAATTCTCCTGTTGATGGCGGAATTCGGCAAGCCTGGTGAACCGGAAACGCTGATTCCACAGATCACGCAGGAAACCCTGGCGGAAATGATCGGTACTACCCGGTCCCGCGTCAGCTTCTTCATGAACCGCTTTCGCAAGCTCGGCTTTATTGAATACAACGGCCGGATCCAGGTTCATAAGTCGCTGCTCAATGTGATTCTGCACGATTGATCGTCTACACAAACGCCGTAAGTGCTTTTTTCTCTGGACACTCCACGGGGTGAAGAGACCGAGCAGACACAGACGGCAAGTGAGCAAAATTGAACAGTAATCATGTCCAGGGCAATGGAACGCTTCTCACATGAGCAGCCTTTAAATGCTCAGAGGAGGGTTCATGACGCCTGGCGCCAAAGCAAACCTTCTTAGCTCTCTCGGCGGATGAGCAGCACAGACTTCTGACAGCCTGCAGGAACAGCCGATCACGCTCGCTCTATCCGGCCGTCTTGCTGTCTCTACACACGGGCCTGCGCAACGGCGAGCTGCGGCTGCTCAGATGGCGCCAGGTCGATCTCCTAGAGCGCACCATCACTGTAGGAAAAAGCAAGACAGCAGGCGGTGAGTGCCGCATTGTGCCTCTGAGCCAGACAGCCACGCAATGTTTACAGGACTGGCGCCGCCTGTTCCCCGACGCGTACCCAGCCCATTACGTCTTCCCCTCGGAACGATACGGCCTCGGTAGCTTTGAAAACGGCAAGTGCATTCCCTACGAGATCCTGCCAGATAAGCCGATCGGCTCTTGGAAAGTCGCCTGGACGGCCGCGCGCACCGCGGCGAAGGTTTCTTGCCGGTGGCACGACATGCGCCACACCTTCGTGAGCAAATTGGCTGAAGGTCAAGCCTCAGATGCGACGATCATGAGCCTCGCCGGACACCTCAGCCGCAAGATGATGGAGAAGTACAGCCATACGCGCAATGAAGCGAAGCGAGTGGCTATCTCGGCGCTCGACGTGAAGACGCTGCCAGACTCCCCCTAAAATCCCCCACAATAGCAAGGGCTTATTTGGGAACTTCTAATATAAGTCTTTTAGAATGTTGGTGGACGCGGATGGAATTGAACCATCAACCTGTCGATTAAGAGTCGAATGCTCTGCCAGTTGAGCTACGCGTCCACAAGTGCGCCAAGGTAGGTGAATCAGCACAACATCTTTGGCGGGAGCACATGCATGAAGCCCTCATGCGCTTCAAAAAATATACCACAATCATTCCGAGGTTTTCGTATCTGAACGGAGCCGCAACTTCAGAAGGAGAAGGATAAACCGCCTTCGACCGCGCGTGTGGCCTGAGCAAAATACAGGACGCTGCCATCACTGGTCAAAAATGGCCGGTAGCCCTGGGCGAGCAGGTTCCTTACATCGATCAGCGCTTCCATGCCATTCGGGAGAATGCCCCGGCAATGGATCGGTTGACGCAGGTAGAAGCTGAGATAGGGGTCGCGCAGATTGGTATCGAAGGGATCGACGGCCGTGAGAGTACCGGGCTGCTGCCAGCGATACGATGCCTGCCACTGCGTGCCGGGATGGTGCAACTTACCGCCGTATGCCACCGCAATCATCTCTGCCCGTCGCGGCTGCAGGCTGAGCAGTCCATTTTCAAGGCTCACTGGAATAGGTTGCGCTTCCATCGTCAGGGCATTTCCAGTGGCCATGCCGACAGTGATCCAGGTATCGTCCGGCAGCATCTCCTTGAGTTCGGCCAGAAGTCCGTCGCCGGAATAATTCTCGCCCGCAACCTTCAATGCGCCGGTGGATGAATCATAAAGCACGTTGCCGCTCTTCCAGTCCGCCGCCGAAATCACTCCACCGCCATTGACCACGGGGTGCTCGATACTGTCGTGGAAGGCAGTGATGCGAACACGCAGATTTCCGCTGGCGCGTGCAAAACCAACCTCTTGATGCAGCCCGTGCTCCAGCACGAGCTGCCCCTCGCGCTCGGCGATCGCCGGCGGCAGCGTGCTTGCACGATCGATTGCATCCGCCTGTTGTATGCCGGGCGCAGTGGCCACCCTGTATGAAATCGTTGCATCACCGGCACGGATGCGAAGAGCGGCGAAGGGATGATTCGCGAACTCAGTCGTCCCCAGATGGACCGCCTCAATCTCGTTCCCGACCTCAGCCTCGACAGCTTCGTTCAGGCTCATCGTTTCAGCAGTGCGCAGCACCATTGCCTGCAGGCCCTGCGCGTCGGGGCCCCCGGCAATTTCCGGACGATCTAAGAAAGCGCCGACTGTGCGAAGAATCCTGCCCGGCGCCAGCTGCTGTTCATAGCCCACGACCGTATTAAGCGCCGGATCTTCCGACTGGCTCAAATCCGCCCGGAGAATGAGCTGATGCGAGTCGTCATTCGACCGCCGCATCTCGAAATCGTGATGCACACCGCCATCCCCAAAGCCGCTCTCCCCCCCACGAATCGTCACTCTTGCCTTGAGCGCCGGGTTTTGACCTTCGGCTTCCGTCACCACCACCAGAGGACCATCTTCGAGCAGACGAAGCAGCGGCCGGTTGGCCGAAAGGCGAAGCGTCCATGTCCAGTCATCCTGGGGCTCATCCGCTTGGCGCGGTTGCGCCGGAAGCCAGCGGAACGCTTCGTATAAGGTGCTCAGAGTCAGGTTGACAACGAGTCTTGAACTGGCGGTAATGTGCAGGTTCTCGCGCAGCGTAGGCAGAAAAAGCGACCCCGTGGCCTTCACTCCATAAACGCCGGGTAACACGCTGGCCAGTTCGTATCGGCCATGATCGTCTGTAAATGTTTGTGCAATGACTGAGAAATCCGGACTCAGCAGCTGAACCAGGGTGCCGATCTGGGGGGTGCCCTTGCCATCTCGCACCACGCCGCTTACCGCTCCGTCTGTACCGGCGTAGACGGGCAGTGACAGCGCCGCAAGAAGCAGCGCAATAACGGGGACGACTATGGAAGACCTTCGGTTCACTGAGTCAGTTGTTTGTTGCTCCCTGGCCCTTTTGCTCCAGACATCGATCGAACGTTTGGATTTCGCTGCTCTCCGGCAGCTCATCCGGTATTTTGGTTACTCTACGGTGAAGGGGGCCGTCTGCGCAATCTCCTGCTTCGAGACGCTGTCGTTCACCATTATCTTCACAAGGTACTTCCCCGGCTGAAGGCTGGCAAGGGGGACACTCTTTTCCACCGTCACCTGGTCGGAATTTGCGCTCAGACTCTTCGAATCCTCTTCCGTATCAAGGAGGGCCTTGTTCGTCGCGGTGTCGATGATCTGATACGTAATCTTCGCCGAATTCTGCTTGCTCTTTTCATCGATGCCCAGGTTGTACACCTGCATCCAGAAGCTCAACTTCTGGTCGCGATGGAAGCTGACCGGCGTCGCCGCGTTGGCCGTCACCCGGGGCCGGATATAAGTATTGCCGATGATGAAATTGCCCGTGCCGATCTCCTTCGAGGGCACGCGATACATCTTGTCCGACAATATCAACGACGAGGCTGACAGCCGATCGTCGTCGTACTTCGGTACTGTGATGCCCTGCGCCCATACGCCAACGTGGTCGACATTGTTTACGTCCTTGATCGCCACGTCAACGCGATAGCGTCCTGGCCGCAGTGGCAGCGCCTTCCAGTAAAGCTCGGAGCGGTCAAGGGTTTGCGGCAGCAACTCCGCGGGCTGTTCAACTTCCACCGTCTCTTCAAAGGTCTGCACGACGTGGTCGGTGATCGTCGAAACCCGGCCCAGGATGTTCACCTCGCCCTTCGCAACGCCATCCTTGGTGTTAAAAGTGATATCGCGATTCTTGATCTGCAGCGTGACCGGCACCAGCACCGTGTCGTCGGTCACCTTCACGAAATCCGTCCGCACATCGAATGGGAAAATTGGACCCGTCAATAGTTTGTGGTTGGACAGGAACGATTCAAGATCCTTGAACTTGACCGGGGGCGGCGCCTGCAGCTTCGCAAACTGCTCCAGACGATCGAACTCCTTGCCCTGATTCATTGCACTATTCGGGCCTTTCCCGAGGCTTTCCAATCCCCCCTGGAAGCGTTCTGACTGCTTGGCCATGCCCATTTGTTCGTAAAGCGTCGCACCCGCTCCCGGGACATGCAGCAGCGCGTCCTTCTCCGAGCGGTCGATCGTCATGTGGTAATCGCCGCACATGCACGTATCGACAAATTCAATGTCGATATTGTCGCCGACGCCATCCAGGTAGCGGTAATGCCATATCTCAAAAGGAAAGGTCGAAGTCTGGCCGCCGCCTTCAGCCATCGGCCGATCATACATCCCGCCGCTGGGGTGGGAGTCGATGCTGTCCGGCTTGCCGAAGGAAATGTACATGTGGCCGCGGTCTGTCTTCCATCCCGGCTTTCCAGCAGCGAAATGCTCGTTGGCATAAGCGATGCGCCGGTAGTGCTCTTCGCGGAACTCGTTCTCAGGAGAATCCGGACTGGGATTGCGCCGCTGCCAGAACTGCTCGATGAAAGCGTCTCGTTCCTCGTCGTTGCTCAGGCTCTTGAACGCCTTCAGTTCCTGGTCGGTAATAATCCAGTGGACATCTTCGTCCACCCATTTCTTGTAGGTTCCGTGCAGCTCCTGCTTTAGTTCCTTTTGCTGTTTGAAGCGCTCCTTGTCGGAAAGCTGCCGTTTCAAAGGATCTTGATTCTGGGAGTCCGGCGATGCCTGTGCAGGCGATGCCTGTGCATTGGTCTGGGCGGGCTGCTGGCCCTGGACCGAAGGAATTGCCGCAAGCGTACCGAATGCAACTGCAAGAATGAAGGAATAACGTCCCGTTGACATACGCCGCTTACTGCTCCTATACAGCGTTCTGATTTTACGGACTCGTAACGTTAGATACAAGCGTTCTCTTGCATTCTTGAACCATCGGGGCCATCGCGCATTTCTCTGTGCCATCCGAAAAACAGGACTAATGGTCGACTGAATGTCAGCTCCGCCTGATATCATTGAACTTGAATTCGCCGCGTGAACTCCATCGGCGTCGCTGGCGCTCCGCTACCCGGTCGGGAACCGTTAGTCCTGATTTTGCGTAGTTTCCCCCAAAGGCGATGCTGGCAAATCCGCCTACAGGGAAACGAGCTTGAAAAAAATTATTGTTGCAGTTGTCATTGTTCTCGCCGTGGCAGCTATTGTTGGTTTCACAGTGGTCCGCGCCCAATCCGGATACACCAAAGTGATCACCGGAAAGGCTGTCCGGAAAGACCTCGTCTCGACGGTCAGCGGAACGGGCCAGATCAAGCCCAAAACCTACGTCAACCTCGGGGCTACAGCCTTTGGCCGCCTCACGCATCTCTATGTAAAGGAAGGCGACAAGGTCAAGAAGGGCGAGGAAGTCGCCAGCATTGAGAACGTGCAGCAAGGTGCAAACGTCGAGGGTCAAAAAGCCTCGATCGCGGCCGCTGAGACGGACATAGCTGCCGATGTCGCTGCCGAAAAAACCCAGGAGGCCAACGTCGAGCACGCCAAAGCGGACCTTGAGCAGAAAAAGCTCGATTATGACCGGGCCAAGGCCCTCTTCAAGGACCAGATTATGGCAAAGCAGGATTACGACGCCAAGAAAGCCGCCTACGATCTGGCCGTTGCTACCCTCGCGCAATCCAATGCCGCTCTCGGCCAGGCCAAGGCGCAGACGCAATCCGGACGCGGCCATTTGAACACCCAGGAAGCCACGCTTCGCGCCAACATTGATCTGCTTGGCAAGACCGTAGCCATCGCCCCATTTGATGGCATCGTAACCAATTTGCCAGTGCGCGAAGGCGAAACTGTCGTCGAAGGCATTCAGAACGCCCAGGGCTCGACCCTGATGACGCTGGCTGATATGTCGGTCATCACCGCCGAGGTCAAGGTAGACGAAACTGACATCGTCAACGTAGCTCTAGGCCAGGGCGCTGACGTCACTGTTGACGCTCTTCCCGGAAAAGTCTTCAAGGGGCATGTCACCGAGGTCGGCGATCAGGCCCTGCTGCGGTCGACCGGCGTCGCCACCAGCCAGTCGACCAGCGGCCAGGAGGAAGCCAAGGATTTCAAGGTTGTCATCACCCTTGATAACCCCTCTGACGAACTCCGTCCCGGCCTTTCGACGACCGCTAAAATCCAGACCGCCAGGAAAGATAACATTGTCGCCATTCCTATTCAGGCGCTTGCCATGCGCGCTCCGGACGTGCCGGGAGCAAAGGCAGACGCAGTCCCCGATCCCACGCAAAAGCAGGTTCAGGGCGTCTTCGTTCTGACCGATGAAAAGGGCAAATTGCGCGCCCACTTCGTCCCCGTCACCACCGGCATCACCGGCACTACCGACATCGAAGTCACCAGCGGTGTGAAGCCGGGCGACGAAATCGTCATCGGGACCTTCCATGTGCTGCGCGATCTCAAAAGTAACGCCCTGGTGAAGCGTGACACTACACCGATCGCGCCTCCCAAGGACACTGAGTCCTCGGGATCGTAGTTCTCGGGTGCGCGCGGATTAACGTTGGAACTGCATGCGCATCCAAAACGTACAGTGTGATGCGGGGATGCGCAACGCTACAGCAATTTCAGGGTCACTGGAACACGGGTTTAACGAAATCGAGC
>Ga0210401_10004987_pt1 | contig 13719 bp, 11 predicted proteins | sample IncBWH32MmetaG_FD_150866 | JGI IMG/M metagenome (GOLD analysis project Ga0210401, IMG submission 150866) | Forest soil microbial communities from Barre Woods Harvard Forest LTER site, Petersham, Massachusetts, United States - Inc-BW-H-32-M | ecosystem: Environmental > Terrestrial > Soil >... | reverse complement strand
AATCTCCGGGCCTTGTTTCGCCAGTGCCGGATACTCGCAAAGCCCTTCGATCAGAAATCGTTCCTGCTGGTCCACCAGCGTGTAGTTCACCGCCGTACCACCCAGGTCCACTCCGGCAACTACTTGCACGTTAGCTCCCCTCGCTCCCCGATTTGCCAACGCGCCAGCTTAGCAGAATCCCCACCCAGGCGTGTCCACAAGCTTGCAGGCACCTCCTTCCGGCGTCTGAACTTGAGGGTGCCCCATCCTTCGCGTCTTTTGCGAAGGGTGCGCTCTTACCATCGAACGCCGCAGCTTTTCTTACCCTTGGGTCAGTGCCTGCTGTTGTGGCGGTCGCCTTCCGAGACGGGCGGGCTTAGACTCCGCTGTTTCCAATCTGGTGTCCGTTCGCTCGATTTGCCACGCCAGCCCTGTCCTTCTCACCCTCTCCTCTCTCTCTGTGGCCCTCTGTGCCTCTGCGGTAAGTCTTTTTCTTTTTCTTGTCTTTTCTGTCCTTATTTCCTTACTTCTTTACTTCCTTCAAGTTTCTCGGCCATCTCCGACATTTTCCGCACGCTGTTCCAGTTTCTCCCCGTCCACTGCGTCTTCAACACGCGCTCGATCGCCGCCCATTTCATTTTCGGCCGCGCCATCCCATTCGGAAAATAGATGTACACTTCCCGCCCTTCCATCCGCAATTCCTCGGGCGCGGTGTCGATCTTCAGAACCTGCTCCCTGATTTCTTTTCCCGGGTCCCGGTCCAGAAAAGTCACCAGCAACTTACTCGGTTCAATGTCCCGCCGTTTCGCAAATGGATTTTTCGCAATCGCTTCCCGTAGCTCCGCGGTTGTACGCAGAATCACAGGCGGCCGAAATCCAAATTTCCGCTCGATTGCCCCTTCAATCTGCCTGCCCAGTGCCACCAAATCTTTCTCCTCGCTCCGAAAAATCACGTTCCCGCTCTGCACGTAACTCTGCGCTCCGCGCAACTTCAGCGATTCATAAAGAGCGCGCAGTTCCTCCATCTTCAGCCGGTTGTGCGGCCCGAGATTCACCCCTCGCAGCATGGAGATAATCACCGCCATCGTAACCTCTATCTTTCTGTGCTAGGGCTAACGCACTACTCCGCCCGCAGTGCCTCCACCGGGTCCACCGTGGCCGCGCGCCGTGACGGCACGTAGCTAGCCAGAAACGCCGTGACCCCCAGCCCGATCGACACCGCCGCATACGTCACGGGATCCGCCGGACTCACCTTGAACAATAGCGTGGACATCAGCCGCATCACCAAGAACGCCACCACCAGTCCGCACGCTACTCCTATGCCCGTTAACATTAGTCCGTGCCGCACAAACATTCCCGTTAGTGTCTTTTGTTGCGCTCCCAGTGCCATGCGGATCCCAATCTCACGCGTCCGCTGCGAAACGGAATACGCAATCACGCCATAGATCCCCACAACTCCCAGCAGCAGCGCCATACTACCTGCAACACCTAGCATAATGAGCGTGAATGACGTCCTTTCCAGTGACTTCTTATAGAAATAGTTCATCGTGTGGACGTTCGCGAGCGGAAGATTCGCATCCACCGCCCATACCGCTTGGCGCACCTCCGTCATAAGACTCTCCGACCCCGCACGCGGACTGCGAACTACGTAAGCAACGTCGCGGCGGACATTCGTATCGTCGCTTTCGAACCGGTCCATTAACAACGGCCAATACACGGAGCTAGAGGCTTCTTTGTTCACGCCATCGTCATAAACATTGGCCACTACCCCGACAATCTCTCGCCAGTCATCTTTTGTGCTTACACGGATACGCTTCCCAAGCGCACTTTCTGGCTCGTGCCAGTATTCACGCGCTACGTTCTCGGAGATCATCGCTACCGGAATTTTCTTGTACGCATCATCCCAAGTAAGATCGCGGCCCGCCACCAGCGGAGTCCCCATCGTCGCAAAGTAGCCGGGCGACACGAATTTGAATCGCCGAAGAGGTGGCAACTGGCCTTCGGGAAGGTTGGTGCCCTCAATGAAGATGGGATCTGTCCACCCGCCTCCATTCATCGGAAGTTTCGTGTTAATTGCTACCGACGCCACGCCCGGAATTGCTGCAACCTTGTGCAGGATTTCTTCTTCAAACCGCACAACCCGCTCCGCTTCTTTCACCTGTGTATCCGGGATGGAAATGCGAAATGTCTGCACTTCCTCCGGGCGTGCGAATCCGGGATTCACTTTCGTCAACGCGCTAAACGTACGGATCATTAAGCCGGAACAAATTAGTAGCACCAGCGCCAACGCAACTTGCACCACTACTAATACACTGCGTGCGCGATGCTGCTCGCGGCTCTGGCTCAGCGACCGGCCACCCTCGCGGATCCCTGTGCTCAATTGTGTGCCGGCGTACTTGAATACGGGGACAGAACCAAACAGCAAACTCGCCAGCACCGACAAGCCCAGCGTAAACAGCAGCACCGTGCCATCAATGCCAATTTCGTGGATGCGCGGAATTCCCCCCGGTGCCATCGCCACAAGCACCCGGAGCGCCGCGTAGGCCAGTCCTAGTCCCACCACGCTACTGACGAATCCCAGCGCAAGGCTCTCCAACAAAAGCTCCGCGGCTATCCGTCTCCAACCTGCGCCCAAAGCCGCGCGCAAGGCCAGTTCCTGCCGGCGCCCTTCCACTCGCACCAGCAGCAGGTTCGCCACGTTGGCGCACGCAATCAACAGCACCAACCCGATCGAGCCCATCACGATCCACAAAGCGCTTCCCACATCGCCTACCACATCCTTCTTCAGTGGCCGCAGATTCGGCGCGATGTGTGCGTCTTCGAACAGCTTAATGCTGAACCCTGGAGGTGAAGGAAAACTGCTCATCACGATGGGCAGCATGCGGGCCACGTCAGCGCTGGCCTGCTCTAGAGTCTTGCCTGGCCTGAGTCGGGCGACACCGTCGTAACTGAAATTTCCCAGGTGCGTTTTGCTCCGATCAAACTGGAACGGGATCAAGATGGCTGGATCATCGAAATCCAGGAAGTGAAAATTTCTCGGCAGTACCCCGATGATTTGCCGGCTCTTTCCGTCCACTACAATGTTCTTTCCCACCGCGCTTGAATCTTCGCCGAATCTTTTGCGCCAGTACCCGTAGCCGAGCATCACGGTATCCGGCGCGCCCGGCGAATCATCCTCTTTTCGGAAGCCGCGTCCCAGCATTGGAGGAATGCCCAATATCGGCAGCATCCCGTCCGTAACACGCATAGCCGCCACCTGCTCCGGCTCGGCCAGGCCCGTCACACTCATGGTATCTACGGCGTAAAGCGCGATGTCTTGGAAGCTCGTCCCTTGGTCCCGGAAGATGAAGTAATCCGAAGGCGACAGATCCAGATCTTTCACCTGAATCCCCGGCGCGGTCAGCCATACACCCACCAATTGTTCAGCCTGCGGATAGGGAAGCGGTTTGAACAGAGCGCCCTCAAGCACACTGAACACAGCAGTGTTTGCGCCTATTCCTGCAGCCAGCGTGAACACCGTAATCACCGTGAACATGGGCGCCCGCTTCAGCCTGCGAAATACCTGCTTCAGCTGATTCCCTATCTGTGTCATGAACCGGACCTCCCTGACGCGTTTTCCCCACGGGAAGGCGCACCTTTGCCTTCCTGACACAGTAGTACGTCACTTATGCGTATAAGGTTCCTGTATTCTTCCCACACCCTGATAGGCTGCCGGAAACCTGTGCCTATACGGGGTCGGAGCTTCTGCTCCGACATCAAGCGTGTCGATAAATTGGGCTGCAGTCCCTCAGGAAGAAGTTCTGCCATTTTTCCGCAGAGCGTTCGCTCCTGGCATCGCGAGGGCACGGCTTCAGGCGTGCCGTATGTGCTTGCCCTTGCACCCGGCTTTAGCCGCTGAGGGTTTCCTTCGTTAGTTCTCCCAAAGTCTTTTCCGCTATTTCCATGCCCCCAACAACCGCCGCAGCAGCACCAACTCCCCCAAGTGATACGCATTGTGGTCTGCCAGCAGCAGCGCTTCCCGCAGTACGGTCTGCCCCTCCCCATGCGGGATCGGCGCATACAGATCCGTCGATTCATGCTCCACGATCTCGATCATCGCTTTCAGGTCCGCCCGAAACGCATCCACGCTTTTCTTCCACGCATTCTTGTCCGGAGGCGTCTGCGTCTTCGGCCAATACCCTGCGGGAAACTCGGGTGAAACGTGTTTGGGATTCCTCGTAAACTCCAAAATGTCCCCCTGCGCAATGCGCATGTGCTCTAGCAATTGCCACCCCGAATGCGCCGCGCCCTTTGGAGTTTTCCCTTGTAGGTTCGCGGGCCAATTCTTTACCGCGCCATCAAAATCCAGGTGCGCTTGCCCGCCCTTCAGCTGTTCTACCAGATGTTCCGGCAAAGTCTTCTGTTTGCTCATACGTTCCTCCAGGCTTTCAGATGCACGACCCGCATGCGTCGCGACATTGCCAATTCGGCAGAATACATTGGAGAGAAGCTATGCGGACCGTCAGCAGCAAAAAAAAGGACGCAGCAGACGCTGGGTCCTTTCAAAAACCGGCCAGAGATTATGTTCCGACGTTGTGCTTAAGCTTGCACGGTCTTGCTGCGGCCCAGGAAGGACAACCCTGCGATTCCCAGCATGCCAGCCAGAAGCAGCCCTAACGACGAAGGCTCAGGCGTGGTTGTCGACGGCATGGCGGCAATCATTTTCCAGCAAAACGTTCCCCTTGTTCGAGGAGAAGTCCAGGAATGGATTTGCCGCGCTGAGGTTCCCAGGCGCCGCGTTAAGCAGTTCGTCTGTGCCAGTCATGGTCGACCCGTTAGAACACAGCGTGCCGGCTGTGGCGCATGCGGACACTCGCCAGGTCTCGCCGCCCGTCGTTGAGCCCATCTGGAACTGGAAACTGGTAAATCCCGCGGCGATCAAACTCGACAAATCGAGCTTAATGTAATCCTGGGGTACGCCTACTGCGACGGCATAAATCTCGTGTTGTCCGCTCGGATCGCCCGTGAGCCCGATTCCTTGCCCAGCAATACCGTCATTCTTTCCAAACAAACTGCCGCCAGTGAATGCCGTAGCGATGATGCTGAACCCAGCCAACGTATACGTGTGCGGACTCGCGATAATCCCGGTGGGGCTGTTGAAGGTCACACCGTCTGCGCGCCAAAAGCAGCCCCGGAGGTAGGCTGCACAGATACAACAGAATGCCGAGCGCCGTAGGCGCGACACCCCGTGCCAACCTACACCCCGTTTCGATGTGTTTCTCTTCGCAGCCCGGTAACAAACACGTACCACGCGAGACACGCGAACAGAAAAGCCGCCATCGTATGGACTGCCTCAATCGGAGGCGGGTAGTTCCTGCCGATGGAAAACTTTCCGCTGAAATCAACCGCGAACACCTTGCTCGTCATCATGTTGAACATGAACCAAAATGACGCCAGCCAATCCGACGGCTGGAAGTAGAAATACAATAGCAGCCAACCCAACCCGCAAAAAACTTTAGATCTCCACACCCTCCACCGCATCACATCGCTCAATTTGGTTCGGTGGTCGGCCCGCACCCAAGGCATCAGCAACTCCTTTTGCCTTCCGAGGATCGCGCCGCCCGGCACGTACTGTTCGACTCAACGCGGCGCCCAATCGGTCTACGTAGCAGCATCTCCCCAAAACTCGCCGCGAGGCTATATCACAACGAACCACCGCGCAAGCCAGATAGCCCGATGGCGCGTGCCGAAGGCGCAGAAATGGTCTTGGGTGGCCTGCCGTTTGCCGGTTTTACAAAGGGTGGGCTCTTCGCTCTTCGCCGCCTGTTGCGTTGCCTCCCCGGAAGGCAGGTCCGTCCTCAAGAGCCCTTCTCCCGTCGCATAGCACGACCAACTACGCCACGGGCCAATCGCTTGCCGGCTCGACCAACCTTTCTTTGATCGTAGCGCCGCTCCAAGAATCGCCGCAATTCTGCCTCTTTTCCCGGAAATTAGAGATAGCGCAGCTTCCTCACGTTTTTCGCGCCGCATTCGTGGCGCGCTGCTTGAATACCTGCATCGCGATAGCCGCCGACCGGAGTTTCGCTTCCCCCACTAGCAAGTGCAAGTGCTGTGGGATAAATACATAACCTACCAGTGCGAATCCGTATTTGTCTCGCACCTCTCCCAAAATCTGCACTGCCCGATTCCGCGCCCCGGGCGAGGGAGGATCGACGCTGGTAGTAGCAGAAAGTTATGAAGTGGAGGTCTCCAAGCCCGGTAACGCGCCGTAGATTCTTCGGCGTAAGAAAGAGAAGAAGCGTCCACCCTTTGCCAACACGGCAAAGGGTAGGCCACCCAGAGTCGTCGTACCCCTAACGCTGCTGGTTTGCGGTATTGTTGGGACGCACAAGAACTCCACACAGGAGAACAGAACACATGCGGAAGTTGCTGATCATTGGGACGGCCATCTTACTCGTCACTGCGCTGGGTATGGGCGTTTTGCTGGCACAGAAGGTGCATGGACCCAGAATCGATGCAGAGAAAATTCGCGACACGGTGAAATATCTTTCTAGCGACGAACTGGAGGGCCGCGGCACCGGCCAGAAGGGTGGCGACACAGCCGCAGACTGGATCGCGGCGCAGTTCAAGAGCTACGGGCTGAAGCCAGCCGGCGCGAAGGGCTCGTACTTTCAAGATGTCCCGATGGTGGGGGTGAAGACTCTTGCGCAGACCACATTTGCCCTGGTCCCGAAAGACGGCGCGCCCGTTCCGCTGAAAAATCTGGACGACTACGTCACCAGCAACGAGAGCCAATCGCCCATGGGCGACTTCGACGCGCCGATCGTCTTCGTGGGCTATGGCATTATCGCTCCCGAATATCAGTGGGACGACTACAAGGGCGTGGACCTGAAGGGCAAGGTGGCGCTGCTGTTTGTGAGCGAGCCGGAATCGAACGACCCGAAATTCTTCAAGGGCAAAGCGCTCACCTACTACGGCCGCTGGACCTACAAATACGAGGAAACCGCGCGGCATGGTGCCGTCGCCACCCTGATCATTCACCGCACCGATCTGGCCAGCTACGGTTGGGACGTGGTGCGCAATTCGTGGGGTGCCGAGCGCTCGTACCTGCAGAACGATGGCACGCCCAAGTTGCAGGCCGCGTCGTGGATTCAACTCGACGTGGCAAAGAAACTTGCGGCCATGGGCGGACTCGATCTGGACAAGCTCTACAAGGAAGCGCAGTCGCGCGATTTCAAGCCCATCGAGTTGCCGGTGAAACTGAAGGCGCATATGGCCAGCGAGGTGCGTCCGTTCACTTCGCGAAATGTTGTGGCCATGCTGGAAGGCGCGAAGCAGCCCGGCGAGGCGGTGCTGTATACCGCGCACTACGACCACTTCGGCATCGATAACAGCCGGCCGAAGGGCGACAACATTTATCACGGCGCCGTCGACAATGCCACCGGTTGCGGCATCCTGCTGGAAATTGCGCGCGTGTGGGCCGGCACAAAACCTGCACCTCCGCGCTCCATCCTGTTTGCCGCGGTCACAGCGGAAGAGCAAGGCTTGCTGGGCTCGGAATATTTGGGGAAGCACGCGGCGCAACTTCCCGCGCAACCTATTCTGGATTTGAACTACGACGCTCTGGCCCCGCTCAGCATTCCCGAAGAGGTGGAAGTGGCCGGAGCCGAACGCACCACCTTTTATCCTACGGTCGAAAAAATCGCCAAAGACTATGGGCTCGCCATCAAGCCCGATGCGCACCCCGAAGCGGGACACTACTACCGCTCCGACCATTTCAGCTTGTCGCGCGTGGGAATTCCTTCGTTTTCAATCAGCGAAGGCATGAAGTTTCAGGGACACGATCTGGCGTGGGGCGAAGCGGAAGCCAAGGATTACGTCACGAATCATTACCACAAGCCCAGCGACGAGTTTCACGCCGGCTGGGATTTTCAAGGCCTGGCCATGATGGCCAGCTTCGGCTATGAACTGGGCGCCGCAGCTGTTTCACAAACCGAGGCGATCCGTTGGCTCCCAGGCGACGAATTCGAGAAAGCCCAACAAAAGATGCAATCCAAGGCCATCGATGGCGATGCCCTCTTTGCACGCCGCCCCGACCTGCGCCAGAAACCTTTGTCTACCCTCAACTGGCACGCCAAACTCTGATTGGTGGGACCGTTATGCTACAGGTGACGGTCGCCGAAGACGGATCGGTTAGGTCGTCGAGATTGTAAAGGACACCCGCTATTGGCGGAGGGTGCAAAAATCGATGTAAAGGAGATTTGAACCGCAAGCAGGCGCAGAGAGAAGCTTCGAGCTGAAATGCGATTTTGAGGTACGCGTGAACGAAACCGGAGCCGGCGGACCGCTCTCTAACGGGGCCACACACCAGCGGTGAAGGATTTAATCGTTGAGAAACCGAGGCGCTCGTAAAGATGAACCGCTGTATGATTCTCGGAGGTAACCGTCAGCGTCAGCTCGTTGTATTTCAAGGCGCGCAGAGCTTCGGCGGACGCTTGCATCAGGATGCGCCCCAAGCCGTGCCCCTGAAAGCCGGGCTGCACGCAGAGCTGCGTGGTGTGACCCACTCCCGGCGCTACCTCACTGGTGAGGACCGCGCCAACCAGATCGTCGCTGCCCGGATGACGCAATACGAACGAAGCAGCCGGCTGGAATTGGCCGCATCCCGGAAGCAGCACAATATTTTTTAGAAATTTCAGTGCGCCATGCCGCGAGCGATATTGGTCGTTGATGTCGCCATCAACGTGGTTCGCGTACGCCAAGTAAATCAGCTTGGCGCATGACTCGAAAAAGCGATCGTGCCAGCGGTCGAGCCGCAGTCCAGAGTTGATGCCCGGTACATGTTCCGTCTTCGCGTGCAGGTCGAGCAACATGAACTGCCGCGTGTAAAGCCGAAACCCCTGATCCTTCAGCGCAGCTTCCACCGGACCGCCAAACGGCATCAACTGCGCTTCGATGCGGTTAAGCTGAGGAAGAGCGCGCATGGAGAACAGCATCTCGTCGAGCAAGCGTCGCCCGATGGGCTCCTGGTCGTAGTTGGGAGAAACGTACAAGCCGCCAATGAGTCCCTTGTGATCTTCGAGGACGTAGAAGCTGTATCCGAGCGCAACACCCTTTTCCATGGCCACGCAGCCGGAGAGCGCGTGAGCGTCGAGGAAACGCTTGATGAGGTTGAGCGCGCTGTCGTAGTCCCAATGCAATTCATCCTGCCAATGCTTGGCTTCCTCGAGCAGAAGCGCCTCGATCTGGCGGACGGTGGTCTGGCGAAGGTCGATAATGTTCATGAGCGATGAAGAGCCCAGTAAACCCGGCACATTCGTCATCATAGCCGATTCGACGCATAAGCTGCCAAATTCAGGTACGGCGCCTATATAAATCGGGCACAAAGGCCGCGAAGAAGAAGAGAGAAGAGCGCAGCGCGTGCTAGCATTTCACTGTAGGTATAGTGACGATCAAGCGGGAGCAATGAGCCGGTCAGGTGTGAAGCTGGCTGTTGCCCGGAACGACCATGTCAATCCTGAATGAACTGCGGTATCCAACGCGCTGGTATGCGAAGCTGGCGACGGTGATTTTGGCGCTGGTTTTCTTCGCCGTGCTGGCGACGGCGGCGATTTCGGCGGTGCTGGTGTATTGGATCGTGAAGCCGCAGCGCACCAGTTCGGAAATCAGCATGGAGAGCTTTCCGGGGCGGCCGGATGAAGTGGACTTCGCGGTAACCGGGGCGGGCCAACGCAAAGGCTGGTTTTTCCCCGGGCTGCGAGGCGCGCCGACGGTAATCCTGTGCCATGGATACCAGTCGAGCCGAGGTGAGTTGCTGACGCTGGTTTCGGCGCTGCAGGATCACCAGTACAACGTGTTTGTGTTCGACTTCACGGCGCACGGGGCCAATGCCGGCGTGACGACGTTTGGCTATCGCGAATCCGACGAGATTCGCGCCGCCATTGACGCTTTGGCGCGGCGCAACGATGTGGACCCCATGCGATTTGGCTTGTGGGGCTACAACCTGGGGGCTTACGCGGCGCTGCGCGAGGCGGAGAAAGATCCGCGGGTACGCGCCGTGGCGCTGGATTCTGTGTACGACTACCCGAAGCAAATGGTGAAGATCGGTGTGGAAAAGACCGGAGTGGCGGGATTCCCGTTGATGGTGAAATCGGCGCAGACGGGTTTCGAGTGGCTGAACTATGGATATAAAGGCGATCCGCCGCTTTCCGCGAGGCTGAAGGCGCTGAACGGCGTGCCGGTGCTGTTTATTCAGGCGGTGGATGATCCGGAACTGGCGTCCATTTCGCGCGAGATGTTCCTGAAAGCGTCGGAGCCGCGTGAGCAGCAAATCATCGCGCATGGGAATTTCGTAAATTTGCCGGAAGATGAGAAGAGAAACTACGAGAACCGCATCGTGACATTTTTTCTGACGCGCTTACCGGTTTCGGTGGTCCCCGAGGTTGTCGCTCCCGCGAAGACCACTAAGGAAGCCAAGGCCCTGGGCTGAGTTCGGTAGTCTGCAGGGAACTACCGCAGGATAGATCGCAAACTTCACGCATTCGATTCCATTTTCCATCAGAGCAGGCACGCGATTCTTCGGAGCAAAAATCCAATTTGCGTTGGAATCGGCGGGCTTCCATTCGGGAATATCTGAGCGCAGGTAGAAATTCAGTTGATACGTGAAGGCACGATTCAGTTGCCAGGTTGCGGCTTGCCGCGGCGAGAAGTCTGGCCAGACGGCCTTGGCAACTCTCATTGAGTCGCGCGCAGAGATGCCGGGATCCATATTTGGCAAGAAGCGATTGATCTCAAGGACCAGGGCCAGCGCCGTGAGAACAACGGCAAGCAGAGACAAACGGCATCGGTGCACGGCTGCAATCAGGCCGATTACCGCGCCGCCGCCGATGGCAAATGCCCAGATGCGAGTGATGCCGCACGTGGGACTTACGCATAGCAGTGCGGGAATCCTTGCCGACTCACGGAGAATCACCAGGCCAATCAGAAGGAACCCGGCAGCTGTTGCTAACATGGGCCAACGAGGAGCGCGCTGGTCGGTTCGCGCGTAGCGTCCCACCGCATCGGCGAGCAGAATGACGAGCGGCGGCAGGGCCGGGAGAACGTAGCCGGGAAGCTTGGATTGGGAGATGGAGAAGAAGACGACAGGAAAGAGCGCCCAGGAGACGAAGAAAAGAAATGGCACATGAGAAGCGCGGCGATTTAGCCAATCGCGGAGCGCGTCAATTTTGACGGGCGCCAAGAACAGCGTCCAAGGAAAAAGAGCAACGAGGATGATAGGGATGTAAAACCAGAAAGGCTGGATGTGCTGGAATTCGGGAGTGAGGAAGCGTTTGAAGTTGTGCTCGATGATGAAGACGCGGAAGAATTCGGGATTGCGGCGGGAACAGAGCACGTACCAGGGAAGCGCGGTGAGGCAAAAGCTGGCGATGGCGACAGGATGGAGACAGCGAAAGGCATCGCGCCAGCGTTTGGTGAAGACCGCCCAAAGAAGAACTGCGCCGCCAGAAAGAATGATAGCCGCGGGACCTTTCGCGAGAACGGCGAGGCCAAGAAAGAAACCGAAGAAAATAAGAGCGAGCCATGGAGTGCGCGGAATCACGGGCGAATTCTCGTTGCGAGTAAGGCCGATGATGGACGCGGCAAATACCATGGCGACGGTGAGCATGGCGGAGAAGGGCATGTCCGTAGCGGCGGCGTGGGAAAAGCCAATCATGCCGACGGTGGTGGCCAGCAGAAGCAAGAGCCATCGGGCGGTTTCTGCGCCGTAGAGGCGCCAAGCAAGCCAGGCCATTGCGAGAGTGACGAAAAGAGCAGAGAGGGCGCTGGGGAAGCGCGCGGCAGCTTCATTCACGCCAAACAGCTTGAAGCTGAGCGCGGCTCCCCAGTAGAACAAAGGGGGCTTTTCAAACCAGCCATGGCCGTAGAGTCGAGGCGTGACCCAGTCGCCAGATTCCGCCATGTCGCGGGCGATCCAGGCGTAGCGTGGCTCGTCTGGACCAACGAAACCGAGAGCGCCCAGATTGTGGAAGTAAGAGAAGTAGAGTGTGGCGAGGATGAGGAAAATCCACGCGAGACGAACGGCGAAAGAGGGTGGCTGAGAATCCGAACTGTGATGGTAGTCTGACGTCACAAAGTGTTGAGTCCGCGATCTTGTGCGCCCGAGCGCAGCCAAATCGAGACTCCTCATAGGCTAACGAGTTTGTGTGATGGCTAACAAAAGAAGCCCTCAGCGGCTAAAGCCGGGTTGATTTGGCGCTAGTTACGGCATGGCTGAAGGCATGCCCTCCCAGCCTACCGGGGTTTTCACGCAGACTCCATAGCCCGATTCGATTCTGTATGCTCTAGGTCAGGGCTGAAGCCCTGACCCTAAAGAAAAGAACTGATTCTGCACCTGCTTTTGAGAGTGAATCATGAACCTACGGAGCAGAACAATAGCATTATTGAGGATATCTCGGAGTTGAGGAATCCAGGCAGCGTGCCTGGGGGAGAGAGAATCAAGCCGTCCAGATGATCGAGTGGATCCAGTATGCGGTGGCGTGGACGTTGATCAAGACGCTAGGGGTGTTGCCGCGAGGAACAGCTCGCGCGATGGCAGCAGTTGGCGTCAGGATGCTGTTGTTCGCGCTGCCAAAGCTGAAGAAGACGGCGGAATTTAACTTGCGGCTGGCGTTTCCGGAGTGGACGGACGCGCAGCGGCGCTCGACGCTGAAAAAGATGACGCGGAATCTGGGGTGGATGGCGGCGGAGTTTGCGCGCATGCCCAGCTACACCAAGGAAAATATTGAGGGCGTGGTGATTCTAGATGGGCACGAAAATTTTCTGGCAGGGCACCGCCGCGGAAAAGGCGTGTTGTACCTGACCGGACATATCGGGGCATGGGAGCTGTCTTCGTTCGCGCACGCATTGTACGGATTTCCGCTGCACTACATGGCGCGACCACTGGACAACACGCCGCTCGACGCGATGGTAAACGAGTATCGCGGGCTTTCAGGGAACAAACCGATTTTCAAGAATGAGTCGGCTCGGGTGATGCTGCGCATCCTGAAAGAAGCGGGAACGGTGGGCATCCTGGCGGACCAAAACACGATGCCCGGCGAAGGCGTATTCGTGGATTTCTTTGGGACGCTGGCTTGTACGACCACTGGGATCGCGCGAGTGGCGCTGCATACGGATGCCGCAGTGGTGCCGGGCTACGCGTATTGGGACGAAAAGTTGCGGAAGTACCGATTGCGATTTGAGCCTCCGGTGGAACTGGTGCGGACCGGAGATGCCGAGCGGGATATCGTGGAGAACACGCAACGGTTTGCGAAAGTGATCGAGGAGATCGTGCGGAAGTATCCGGAGCAGTGGGTGTGGATTCATGCGCGGTGGAAGGCGCGGCCGAAGGGGGAGGCGCCGATTTACGATTTCTTGTGAGCAGAACAGTTTGGGTTGGCTGAAGTGATTTAGGCGGTCATTCCGAGGGAAGCGAAGAGTCTCTGTTTGGTGCTACCCCAAGAAAAGAGAGATTCCTCACTCCGCAGACTCCGTTCGGAATGACAACGCGCGTTTTTTGGTAGTCTTTGTGGCGAGCGAGGGAGGCGGTGATGAAGAGGTTGGCGAAGGAACTGGCGGCAGCGATCGGAGCGAAGGTGGAGGGCGACGGAGCCCTGGAACTTGCCGGGGTGGCTGGGCCGGAGCGCGCCGGGACAAAAGATTTGATCTACGTGGAAGCGGTGAAACACGTGGAACGGGCCGTGGCCTCGGACGCGCGGTGCGTGA
>Ga0210401_10004986_pt1 | contig 13720 bp, 10 predicted proteins | sample IncBWH32MmetaG_FD_150866 | JGI IMG/M metagenome (GOLD analysis project Ga0210401, IMG submission 150866) | Forest soil microbial communities from Barre Woods Harvard Forest LTER site, Petersham, Massachusetts, United States - Inc-BW-H-32-M | ecosystem: Environmental > Terrestrial > Soil >... | reverse complement strand
CAAGTTCATTCAGGAAGACGGCGCGAGCGACTGGCCGACCTTCGCCGAGAAGGCGAAGAAGCTGCTCGTCAACGACAAATGCGCGTCGGTCATGGGTTGCTGGACGTCGGCCTCGCGCAAGGCGGTGCTGCCGGTGTTCGAGCAGTATAACGGCATGCTCTATTATCCAACCTTCTATGAGGGCCTCGAGCAATCCAAGAACGTCATCTACACCGGCCAGGAGGCGACGCAACAGATCATCGCTGGCCTCGACTGGGTCAACAAGACCAAGGGCGCGAAGACCTTCTATCTGCTCGGCTCCGACTACATCTGGCCGCGCACTTCCAACAAGATCGCCCGCAAGCACATCGAGGGCCATTTGCAGGGCGCCAAGGTGGTCGGCGAAGAATATTTCCCACTCGGCAGCACCCAGTTCAACTCGGTCATCAACAAGATCAAGCTTACAAAACCCGATGTGATCTACGCCATCATCGTCGGCGGCTCGAACGTTGCCTTTTACAAGCAGCTCAAGGCGGCCGGTGTCGACCTGTCAAAGCAGACGCTGTTGACGATCTCGGTAACCGAAGACGAAATCGACGGTATCGGTGGCGAAAACATAGCGGGCGCCTATGCTTGCATGAAATACTTCCAGTCGCTCGACAATCCCAACAACAAGACCTTCGTGCCGGCGTTCAAGAAGATGTGGGGCGAGAAGACCGTGATCGGCGACGTGACGCAGGCGGCCTATCTCGGCCCGTGGCTGTGGAAGCTGACGGCCGAAAAAGCCGGAAGCTTCGACATCGACAAGATCGCCGCAGCTTCGCCAGGGGTGGAGTTCAAGGGTGCGCCGGAAGGCTATGTCCGCATCCACGAGAATCATCACCTCTGGTCGAAGACCCGGGTCGGCAGAGCCAAGGCCGACGGCCAGTACGAGCTGATCTATGAGACCGCCGACCTCGTCGAGCCGGATCCGTTCCCCAAGGGCTATCAGTGAGGATGCTTCTCATCTGACGCTCGCGCGCTCTTCAAAAGATCTCGGCGTGGACCGACCGGCCCACGCCTGACCCTTCGCGTCGGGCAACGGCGCGCGACTTCGGAATTGGACTGAACGGAGCAAGGATCATGTTCGGTGACTATTCGATCGGCGATCTCGGCGCCATTCTCGCGATGCAGGGCTTTGCCGGCTTGATCCTGTTCTCCGTCTACGTGCTGATGGCGCTGGGGCTCGCCATCATCTTCGGCCAGATGGGCGTCATCAACATGGCGCATGGCGAGTTCATGATCTTGGGCGCCTACGTCACCTGGATGACGTCGAACGCCTTTCAGCAATATCTGCCTTCGCTGTTTCCTGGCTACTTCTTCGTCGCGATGACGCTGGCGTTCATCGCCTCGGGCTCGCTCGGCATGCTGGTCGAATGGGGGCTGATACGACATCTCTACAAGCGCCCTCTCGACACGCTGCTCGCGACCTGGGGATTGAGCCTGATCCTGCAGCAGGCCTACCGATCCGTTTTCGGCGCGCGCGAGGTCGGCGTCGAATTGCCGGAATGGATGCTGGGATCGTGGCAGGCAACCGACTCCATCCAGATTCCGATCAACGGCATGTTCGTGATGGGGCTGACAATCCTGATCACGCTGGTCGTCGCTTACGTGCTGTTCTGGTCGCGTTGGGGCAGGCAGGTTCGTGCCGTCGTGCAGAACCGCGTGATGGCGGGCGCCGTCGGCATCAACACCGAAAAGGTCGATCGCTATACCTTCGGCCTCGGCTGCGGCATCGCCGGCATCGCGGGTTCTGCCTTCACCATGATCGGCTCGACCGGGCCGACGGCCGGCCAGCTGTATATCGTCGATACCTTCCTGGTCGTCGTGTTCGGCGGCGCGGCCAGCCTGTTCGGCACCATCGCTTCCGCCTTCACCATCTCGCAGACCCAATCGACCCTGGAGTTTTTCCTGTCGGGGTCGATGGCCAAGGTCATCACGCTGCTTGCGATCGTCGCCATCCTGATGATGCGGCCGCAGGGGCTGTTCGCGCTCAAGGTCCGCAAATAAGAAAAAGAAAGCCCGGTCATGATCATCAACTCGCGCTTTTTCGATCGCTCCGAACTGATCGGCTTTGTGGCGCTGGCGCTCTTGCTCTTCGTCATCCTGCCGCTGACGCTGGACGTATTTCGCCTCAACCTGGTCGCCAAATATCTCACCTATGCCTTTGTCGCCATTGGGCTGGTGCTGTGCTGGGGCTATGGCGGCATCCTGAGTCTCGGGCAGGGGGTGTTTTTCGGCCTCGGCGGCTACTGCATAGCGATGTATCTCAAACTAGAAGCCTCGAGCGTCGCGAACACCAGGATCCAGTCGACCCCGGGCATTCCCGATTTCATGGACTGGAATCAGATCACGCAGCTGCCGTTGTTCTGGAAACCATTCCACAGCTTTCCGTTCACAATTGCCGCGATCATCCTGGTGCCCGCGTTCTTCTCCTTCATCATCGGTGCGGCGATGTTCAAGCGCCGGGTCGGCGGCGTCTATTTCGCCATCATCACGCAGGCGATCGCCGCCATCCTCACCATCCTGATCGTCGGTCAGCAGGGTTATACCGGCGGCATCAACGGCATCACTGACCTGCGCACGCTGCACGGCTGGGACATCCGCACCGACCACGCAAAATTCATCCTGTATTTCGTCGAGGTGGTCCTGCTGTTCGGCTGCATCGTGACGGCGCAGTTCATCCGCCTGACAAAACTCGGGCGTATCCTGGTGGCGATGCGCGAGAAAGAGGATCGGGTCCGCTTCTCCGGCTATAGCGTCGCCAACTTCAAGATCTTTGCATTTTGCGCGGCGGCGATATTCGCGGCAATCGGCGGGGCGATGTTCACCCTCGAGGTCGGCTTTATGTCGCCGTCCTTTGTCGGCATCGTGCCCTCGATCGAGATGGTGATCTACACCGCAGTCGGCGGCCGGATGTCGATCTTCGGCGCGGTGTGGGGCTCGCTGCTGGTCAACTTCGCCAAGACCAGTCTTTCGGAATCCTTTCCGCAGCTCTGGCTGTTTGGCCTTGGCGCGCTGTTCATCGCCGTCGTGCTGGCATTCCCCAACGGCCTGTCCGGAATCTGGCTCGACCATGTTCAGCCGCACATCGATCGGCTGATCGCCTCGCGCAAATCCAAGGCCGGCTGGAGCGACGGTTCGGTAGCCGACGGCGCGCCGGCGGAATAGCGGAGATCATCATGCTGATCGGTCATCAACCCAAGGAATTCCTGCTCGCGGTCGAGGCGCTCACGGTTTCCTTCGACGGCTTCAAGGCGGTCAACGACCTCTCCTTCTATGTCGAGGAGAACGAAATCCGCGTCATCATCGGCCCCAACGGCGCCGGCAAGACCACCGTGCTCGATCTGATCTGCGGCAAGACCAAGGCGACGTCGGGCTCGATCCAGTTTCGCGGCAAGGAGCTCACGAAAATGAAGGAAAACCAGATCGTGCAGGCTGGCGTCGGGCGCAAGTTCCAGACGCCGTCGATCTTCGACGATCTCACGGTGTTCGAGAACCTGGAGATTTCCTATCCGCGCGGCCGCACGGTGTTCGGCTCGCTCACCTTCCAGCGCGATGCCGCGGTCAAGGAGCGGGTCGAGGAGGTCGCCGAGATGATCTTCCTGAAAGATCGTCTCGGCGTCTATGCCGACCAGTTGAGCCACGGCCAGAAGCAGTGGCTCGAGATCGGTATGCTGCTGATCCAGAACCCCGATTTGCTCATGCTCGACGAGCCGGTCGCCGGCATGAGCGTCAGCGAACGCGCCAAGACCGCCGAATTGCTCAACCGCATCATCAAGGACCGTTCGGTGCTGGTGATCGAGCACGACATGAAATTCGTCGAGGACATCGCGCACAAGGTCACGGTGCTGCACCAGGGCCAGATCCTGTCGGAGGGCACGATGGAGAAGGTGAAGAACGACCCCAAAGTCATCGAAGTCTACCTGGGGCATTAACGCATGATCCCGGAAAGTGGCGTCCGGTTTTCGGACAAGATCATGCGCAGACGATAAGGAGCAGGTTCGATGCTGGCAATCTCCGATCTTCACGTCGCCTACGGCCAGAGCGAGGTGCTGCACGGCCTCAATGTCAGCGTCGCACCCAACGAGATAGTCGCGATCATGGGCCGCAACGGCATGGGCAAGACCACGCTGATGAAGTCGTTGATGGGGATCTTGCCGACCACGAGCGGCTCGGTGACCATGGAAGGCGCGGAGCTCGGCAAACTGCAGAGCTATGAACGCGTCGCCAAAGGCCTCGCTTATGTTCCGCAGGGGCGGATGATCTTCTCCACCATGACGGTGAAGGAGAACATCGAGACCGGCCTCGTCGTGTCTGGCGAATCCAAAGTGCCCGCCGGTATCTACGAGCTGTTTCCGGTGCTTCTGGAAATGAAGAATCGCCGCGGCGGAAATCTTTCCGGCGGGCAACAACAACAACTCGCCATCGCGCGCGCGCTCGCCACCAAGCCGAAAGTGCTGTTGCTCGACGAGCCGACCGAGGGCATTCAGCCGTCGATCATCAAGGACATGGTGCGCACGCTAAAACGGATTCGCGACCAGCGCGGGCTCTCGATCGTGGTGTCCGAGCAAGTTTTGAGTTTCGCGCTCGATATCGCCGACCGTGTGCTGGTGATCGAGAACGGCGAGATCGTGCGCGACGACGCGCGCGAGACTGTCGATGCCGCGCAAATCTCGAAATATCTATCAGTCTGAATGAGACTATTTCCTGTAAACAAGGGAGCTTTGAGATGCCAGAGACACTGATCAAGGTCGATCTCACGAAATCGGCCTACGAAAACGACATGATCCACAACCGCTGGCATCCCGACGTCCCGATCGTGGCGTGGGTCGGGCCGGGTGACGATTTTATCATCGAGACCTATGATTGGACCGGCGGCTTTATCAAGAACAACAATTCCGCCGATGACGTGCGCGACATCGATCTATCGATCGTGCATTTCCTTTCCGGTCCGATTGGCGTCAAGGGCGCCGAGCCCGGCGATCTCCTGGTGGTCGATCTGCTCGACGTCGGGCCACTAAAGGAGAGCCTGTGGGGTTTCAACGGTTTCTTCTCCAAGAAGAACGGCGGCGGCTTTCTGACCGACCATTTCCCGCTGGCGCAGAAGTCGATCTGGGACATCCATGGCCTCTACACTTCGTCGCGCCACGTGCCCGGCGTGAGCTTCGCAGGCCTGATCCATCCCGGCCTGATCGGCTGTCTGCCCGATCCGGAACTGCTGGCGAAATGGAACGCGCGCGAAGCCGAGTTGATCGCGACCAATCCGACCCGGGTGCCTGGACTTGCCAATCCGCCATTCGCTCCGACCGCGCATGGCGGTCGCGCAAAGGGCGACGTCAAGGACAAGATCGGCGCCGAAGGCGCGCGCACGGTGCCGCCACGCGAGCATGGCGGCAATTGCGACATCAAGGACCTGTCGCGCGGCTCAAAAATCTATTTCCCGGTCTATGTGCCAGGCGGCGGGCTATCGATGGGCGATCTGCATTTTAGCCAGGGCGACGGCGAGATCACCTTCTGCGGCGCCATCGAGATGGCGGGCTGGCTGAATCTCAAGGTCGACATCATCAAGGACGGCGTCGCCAAATACGGCATCACGAACCCGGTCTTCAAGCCGTCGCCGATCACGCCGAACTACAAGGACTATCTGATCTTCGAAGGCATCTCGGTCGACGAAGCCGGCAAGCAGCACTACCTCGACGTCCACATCGCCTACCGGCAGGCCTGCCTGAACGCGATCGAGTATCTGAAGAAGTTCGGCTATTCCGGCGCCCAGGCCTATTCGATCCTGGGCACCGCGCCGTGCCAGGGCCATATCTCCGGCGTGGTCGATGTGCCCAACGCCTGCGCCACACTGTGGCTTCCGACGGAAATTTTTGATTTCGACGTGATGCCGTCGTCGGCCGGCCCGATCAAACATATCACGGGCGACGTCCAGATGCCGATCTCGCCGGATAACTAGTTCCCCGCGCGACGGACGCGGGACGGCGGCGGTTCTGCCGCCCCCGGATCCACCGCCGGGATATCCAGGTTCGACGCGCGTGTAGGGGAGAAAGATGCCGGTCTATGAGTATCTCTGCAATGATTGCGGGCCGTTCACCGACATACGGCCGATGGCCGAATGCGACGCGCCGCAGGATTGTCCGCGATGCGACAATTCCTCGCCGCGCGTGATCCTGACCGCGCCGAATTTCTTCTGTATGCCTTCGGACAAGCGTAGGGCCCACGCCACCAACGAGCGCAGCGCCAACGCGCCGAAGACGCTTGGTGAATACAAGGCCTCGCACGGGCCGCGCTGCGGCTGCCGTTCGACCAAGCCGTCGCGGCTCGTCAAGCGAACCAGGAGCGGCGCCAAGAGCTTTCCAACCGCGCGGCCCTGGATGATCAGCCACTAAGAGCGTTTTCCAGCGAAGTGGATACCGGTTCGCGTGAAGAAAACGCGTCAAAACAAGAAAGAGAGCCTCCGTTCCGATTCAATCGGAACGGAAAAGGCTCTAGACTCTAGATCTTAAGGACACCGTTCCGCGGTGGCTCAGTACGACGATCTTTGCCTGATCCGGCCGACAGTGGACTGGATTTCGGTCCATGCCGGCTTGTCCGGCGCGAATTGCCGCCGCAGGTATGACACCAGCTCCGCGATCTGATCGTCGTTCATGCTGTCCTGGAACGCGGGCATGTAGCCGAGATCGCTCGAGGCGGGTTGAACGATGCCGTGCAGGATCAGCTGGATCAGATTGTCCGGCGCGGTGCCGTGCAGATTGCTATTCAGCGCCAGCGACGGCCGGCTGCCGAATAGCGGCGGGCCGCCGACCTCGTGGCACACGGCGCAGGCCCCTAAATAGAGGCGCGCGCCGCCAGAGGAGGCCACGGTCACCGCCGTACTGGCCTCAAGCTTCCTTGCAAGAGCCTCCTGCGCCGGCCTGTCGACTGCGGTCTCGTTGAACGAGGCAAGATAGATCGCGATCGCGCGGATGTCCTGATCCGGCAAAGCCGTAAGCTCCTTCACCACGGGCGCCATCGGTCCCGCAGCCACGCCGTGAAAGCGGGATTCGCCCGATCGTAAATAGGCGTAAAATTCATCCTCGCTCCACGGGATCGGTGCCTGCGAGAGCGAGGTCAAGGGAGGCGCTTCCCAACCTTCCGCAAAACCGCCGACGAGATAGGCGTCGTGCTTTTCCGCACCCAGCGCGTTACGCGGCGAATGGCAGGCGCTGCAATGGCCAAAACCCTCGACCAGATAGGCGCCGCGATTCCAGATCTCCGATTTTGTAAGGTCAGCCTGGAAGCCGCGCGGCTGATGAAACAGCGCGTTCCATCCCGCCAGCAGCGGCCGCAGATTGACCGGAAATGTCAGCCTGTTCTTCGGAATGTCGGATCGCACCGGCGACTGCGCCATCAGATAGGAATAGAGCGCCTGCAGGTCGGCATCGGTTACTCTTGCGAAATGCGTGTAGGGAAAGGCCGGATAGAGATGCCGGCCGTCGCGATGGATGCCCTCGCGCATCGAGCGCTCGAAGGCTGGATAGGACCACGCGCCGATCCCGCTCTCGATATCGGGGGTGATGTTGGTCGAATAGATCGTGCCGAACGGCGTTTCCAGCGGGCGTCCGCCCGCATTGATGATGCCGTTCGCGCTGGTGTGGCAGACCGCGCAATCGCCCAGCGCGGCGAGCTGCCGGCCGCGGGCGATGGTGCCAGCTGAAAACACCGATGCATCCGGCCGCGCGATCGGCGCGATCGACCGCCACTGCAGTGTGGCGGCGCCGATGCTGACCGCGGCCGCGCATAAGGCGGCGATCGTGGCAAACGCACCGCGTGGACGGACAAATGGATTTTGCCATCTGTCGGACGGAGCTGCCCGCGCCGGCGAGGGCAGGGCCTGCGTTGCCGCCTGTTCCTCGCCGCGCAATCCGCTGAGAATCCGCTCCGGCGTGAACGGCGGTTCGCGGAAGCGCACCCCGGTCGCGTCAAAGATGGCGTTGGCGATGGCGGCCGCGCTCGGGACGGACGCCGATTCGCCGACGCCGAGCGGCGGCTGATCCTGGCGCGGCAGCATCAACACGTCGATCTTTGGCAGCTGCGGAAAGGCGATGATGGGGTAGGCGCCCCATTCGTGGCTCATCACTGATTGGCGATCGAACGAGACCTCTTCCATCAGCGCGCGGCTGGTCGATTGTACGACATTGCCGTGGATCTGATGACGCACGCCATCCGGATTGATGATCAGACCGGAATCCTGGCCGGCGACGACGCGCGTCACGCTGACGTCGCCGCTGGCCTTGTTGACCGCAACGTCGGCGATCCATGCCGACCATGCGGCTGGCCGGCCCGGAAAGGGGCCATGAACATAGAGAGCGTAAGCAAAGCCGCGGCCGAACAGCACGTCACCTTCAGCCGCCTTCTTTTGCCGGACAGGCCGCGATTGCCAGCCAGCGCGTTCGGCAACGGCATTGACCAGATCGATCGCGCGCTGGTCTTTCAGATAACGGAGCCGATATTCGATCGGATCGACACCGGCCTCGGTCGCGAGCTCGTCGATATAGGATTCATGCGCGAACGTATTCGGCAGCGCCGACACACCACGGAGCCAGGCGGCGCGCACGATCGGCGGCATGTCGTTCACCACCACGCGCAGATGATCGTAGTCGTAGGGCGGGATCGCGGTGCGATCGCCCATCTCCGACATTTCAGGCACGGGTGCGAGCCGGCCGGTCAAGAGCAGCGCCAGCGTCGGCGCGCTGTTCGACGGATAGCGCGTGGCAAAGTCGTAACCGGCGACGCCACCGTCGGCATTCAGCCCGCCGGCGACATCCATCAATTGCGCGGAGCCCTTCGGCTCCCACGCATGCTCCTGCTCGCGCGTGAGCTGCACCCGGACCGGACGGCCGACCGCGCGCGACAACAGAAGCGCATCCGCAGTGACGTCGTCGGCGCAGTTGCGGCCGTAGCAGCCCGCAGCCTCCAGCCGGATCACGTCGATTTCGGTTTCCGGCCGCTCGATCAACAGCGCTAAATCAGTGCGCAGGATGTGCGGGCTCTGCGTGCCGGACCACACCCTGATCCGGCCATCCTGATAATCCGCAACCGCACAGGACGGCCCGATCGCGCCGTGCATCTGGTAGGGCCAGACATAGGTGCGTCGCAACGGCTTTGCCGCGGCGGTGATCGCGGCGTCGACGTCGCCCTTGTCGATCAGCGTCCGTGGCGTCGACGGATGGGCGCGCAGCGCGGTTTCGATGTCTTTCAGATCGGGCAGCGTCGGCGTCGGCTTCCAGCTCACCTTGAGTTGGCTAGCCGCCTTGACCGCGTTCTCCTCGCGCTCGGCGACGACGCCGATGAAATCACCGATCCTGACGACGCCGACGAGCCCCGGGATGCCGAGCACCGAGGCCTCATCGACTGCGATCAGGCTGGTGCCGACGAAGGCACCGGCATCGATGCCGGCATAGGGCGGCCGCACCACGCGGCCATGCAGCATGCCCGGCACGCGCACGTCGTGAACGTAAGTCAGCTCGCCGGTCGCTTTGGCCGGAACATCGACACGCGGCACCGACTGCCCGACGATGCTGTAACTGCCGACCGCTTTCACCGCAACGTCAGCGGCGAGCTCGAGGCGGATGGTCTGATCCGCGATCAACTCACCGTAGCTGACGCTGCGGTTGTCGCGGCCGCGGATCAGGCCGTCTTCGATCGAAAGCTCTTCGGCCGGCAGCTCAAGCCGTCCCGCCGCGCGCGCGACCAGAAATTGCCGCGCCTGGGCGGCTGCCTTGCGCAATGGCTCGGCCGATATCTGGATAGTCTCGCTGGCGATGGTCGCGCCTTGGTTGGGGACTTGCGCGGTGTCGCCGAGCACGACAACCACGCGCGCAAAGGACACGTCGAGCTCCTCGGCGACGATCTGCCCCAATGCAGTTCGGATGCCGGTGCCGAGATCGACATGGCCGTTATAGGCGGTGACCGAGCCGTCGGCCGATATCTTGACGAAGGTCTCGAACACGCCTTGCGAACCGGCGGGGCGAACAACCGATAACGTGCCCTGCGCCGCCATCAGTCGCGGATCTCTACCACGTGCCCCGCGGCCCGCATCGCCGCCCGCGCGATTTCGAGATGCGCGCCGCAGCGGCATAGATTATAGCGCAGCGCGTCCAGCACCTCGGCGTCGGAGGGGTGAGGGTTGCGCTTCAACAACGCCTTGGTCGTCATGATCATGCCGTTGAGGCAATAGCCGCATTGCGCCGCCTGCTCGGCGACGAAGGCCTCTTGCACCGGATCGGGATGGTCGCGTGAGCCGAGGCCCTCGAGCGTCACGATGTCACGCCCAACGCAACCTTGAATCGGAATCACGCAGGCGCGCGCCGCGACACCGTCGATCAAGACCGTGCAGGTGCCGCACTCGCCGAGCCCGCAGCCATATTTCGGTCCGTTCAGTGCGAGATCGTTGCGCAAAACATAAAGCAGCGCGGTGTCGGGAGCGGCGTTGACGTCATGGATCCTGCCGTTGATGGTCAGGCAGATCGTGGATTGCGTCATCCCATGGTTCCGGTTCCGCTTCGCGAGCGCCCGACAGTACCGTTTGCATACAAACGTGCAAGCCGCGCGTTCCGCAGTGCAATCATTTGCCCGGTTTGTGAACAATTGCTGCAGGCAATCGAGGCATTATTCGGCAGCCACGCGAATTCGCCCCGGCGGGCGCTTGACAGGTTTTAGCTTCGCGCGCAAGATCATTCGTATACGAACGATAAGGTCAGTCGTTACCGATGAGCCGCATCCGGTTGGTGCTGACTTGCAGGCTTTCACATGGTGACTGATACGACGAGCGCCGTTATCGGCGACAAGATCCGCTGCGATGCCTGCCCTGTCATGTGCTACATCAAGCCGGGCGCGGCCGGCGCCTGCGACCGCTACGCCAATCACGACGGCCAGCTCGTTCGCGTCGATCCTCACATCGTGCTGGAGCGAACGGTATCGCACGGCGGACGGCTGGTGCCGTTCCAGGCCGGCGGCGATTGGGACGGCAAGATCGTGCACGAGCCGAGCATCATGGTCACCGCGATCGGCGCCGGCACCACCTATCCCGATTATAAGCCAGCGCCCTTCATCGTCTCCTCCGAGATCGACGGCGTCGACATGGTGACGGTCGTGACCGAGGGCATCTTCAGCTATTGCGGCGTCAAGGTGAAAATCGACACCGACCGTTATCTGGGCCCCGAGGCAGCGATGGTGCGCGCGCAGGGCGAGGCGGTAGGCCACGTCACCACGGGCGAATACGGCTCGCAGATGCTGTCGCTCGGCGGCGTGCACCATTTGACCGGCGGCTCGAAGAAGGAAGGCCGCGTCACCTGCGATGCGCTGATGGATCTTAGCAACTGCAAGCCGGTCGAACTCACCATCGACAGCGGCGCCACCGTGGTGGTGCAGGCCGGACACGCGCCGATCGTCAACGGAGTCGCGGAAGAGCGCATGCGGGTCGGCTGCGGCTCGGCGACGATCGGCATGTTCGCCAAGCAATGGCGGGGCAAGGTCGATGAGGTCGTCGTCGTCGACGACCACATCACCGGCGTTCTCTCAGAGCATCAGGCCGGCAAGCTCCTGGATATTCCCGACACCGGCATCAAGATGAAGGGGCGCCGTTCGACGCCGGGACGTTACTTCCAGGTCGCCGAGCCCGGCACCGGTTGGGGCGGCACCAGGATTTCCGATCCGCTCTCCGTGTTGGGGCCATTCGACCCCAAGACCGCGCGGCCGGGGATGACGATGCTGATGGTGTCGACCACCGGCGAGCACGCGGCCTACTACAAGCTCGACGCGGCGCTGCGGCCGATCGAGAAGCAAATGCCGCCCGATCTCAAATTGTCGGTCGAGCGAATCCAGGAGAATTGCGAGTCGGCGCTGTGTACGGTGTTGTTCATGGGCGGAGCAGGCGGTTCGTTGCGCGCCGGCGTCACCGACAATCCGGTGCGCCTGACCCGCTCGGTAAAGGACGCTCTTACAAGGGTCACGAGCGGCGGCGCGCCGGTGTATGTCTGGCCGGGCGGCGGCATTACTTTTATGGTAGACGTCACGCAGATGCCGGCCGGTGCGTTCGGTTACGTCCCGACGCCGGCGCTGGTGGCACCGATCGAGTTTACCCTGAAACTGTCGGATTATGCCGCGCTTGGCGGCCACATGGATTTTGTGCGCCCACTCGCCTCTCTAAGGGACAGCGCGGAGATCCGGCCGATGCCTTATATACCTGGAAGGCGCGCATGAAGCGGCTCCCGCAAGCAGCACTTCTTCCTGACGGCAAGCGGCTGCATTTGCAGGATGGTCCGATCGATCTGATCGTGGAGGCCAAAGGAAAAGAGGCGGAAATCCGCGCCGCTTATCAAGCAGCAGTGCGCCGTTTCGCCGGCCTGCTCGATGAACTCTGCGAAGAGCTTGGCGAATTGCGCAATGCCGCGGATCCCGTGCGATGCAGGCTGAACGGCGTCGTCGCGCGTCGCATGCATGCGGCGGTAGCACCCTTTGCCGCCGATTGTTTCATCACGCCGATGGCCGCAGTCGCGGGCTCAGTGGCCGAGGAAATCCTCGGCGCGATGCTGCACCGAGCGCAGCTTGAGCGCGCCTACGTCAATAATGGCGGCGACGTCGCGCTGCATCTTGCGGAAGGCGGGCAGTTCACGGTCGGCCTGATGGATCGGCCGGACCGCCATGGTTTGCTGCGCACGATGATCATCCGAGCCGACGATCCTATTCGCGGCATCGCCACCAGCGGCCGCCATGGCCGCAGTTTTTCGCTCGGCATCGCCGATGCCGTGACGGTGCTGGCGCGGACAGCGTCGCAAGCCGACGCCGCCGCCACCATCATCGCCAACGCCGTCGATTTGCCCGGGCATCCCTTGATCGTCCGCCTGCCGGCCAATGCGTTGCAGCCTGACAGCGATCTCGGCGCGCGCCTCGTCACCCGCGGCGTCGGCAAGTTGTCCGCGAGCGAAATCGAAGATGCGCTTGACGCGGGCAGCCGGCGTGCACGCCAACTGCTTGCAGCGGGATTGATCGAAGGCGCGGCGTTGCGGCTGCATGGCGAGACCGTTGTCGTCGGGACCACCGAGACGCGGCAATCGCGGCAGCTTCACAATCGCGCGCTAGAGCATGCGATGCATGCTTGAACGAGAACAGGCGGACAACGATGAGCGCCATCATTCGCAAGATCGTCACGGTGGTCGAAGAGACGCATCAGGAGATGGGAAGGACGGTATCGCCGCCGACAAGGCGCGCGGCGGCAATCGCCGTGATCGAAAACCCTTTTGCCGGCCGATATGTCGAGGACCTTTCGCCCCTGATTGCCATTGGCGAGGAACTCGGCGAACTGCTCGCGAAAAAAGCGGTGGCAGCACTCGGAATCGATGGCGCGAAAGCGCATAGTTATGGCAAGGCCGCAGCGGTCGGCGAAAACGGCGAGCTCGAGCACGCGGCCGCGATCCTGCATCCGAAAATGGGGGCGCCGGTACGCAAGGTGTTGAGCAAGGGCGCGGCGCTGATCCCGTCGTCAAAGAAGCGCAGCGGCCCGGGAACGACGCTGGACATTCCGCTCGGGCACAAGGACGCGGCGTTGGTGCGCAGCCATTTCGACGGCATGGAAGTGCAGATCAACGACGCGCCGCGCGCCAACGAGATCATGGTCGCGGTTGCCGTCACCGATAGCGGCCGGCCGCTGGCGCGC
>Ga0210401_10004984_pt1 | contig 13727 bp, 8 predicted proteins | sample IncBWH32MmetaG_FD_150866 | JGI IMG/M metagenome (GOLD analysis project Ga0210401, IMG submission 150866) | Forest soil microbial communities from Barre Woods Harvard Forest LTER site, Petersham, Massachusetts, United States - Inc-BW-H-32-M | ecosystem: Environmental > Terrestrial > Soil >... | reverse complement strand
GGCGCATATGATGGCGCCACCTAAGATAATGCACAGCGCTCGGAACCAGTTTGTTTGATACCACGCCGGCGCGACGCTGAAGTCCACCATGGCGCCGGCTTCGTTCCAGACGCCATCGTTATTACAGGCAATCACGCGAAACCTGTATTTCCCTGGACGAAGGTCGCTATAGAAAGCTTGCCGCCTTGTTCCTGGCTCCTGCCAGGCCGCATCGCGGCCTTCCAGTTTGTAGCGAAAGCGCACTTTCTGTGGAACTACAAAGCTCAGTGCCGTATAGTCAATTTCGAGATCACGCGTGAGCGGAGGAAGACGAAGATCTTTGCCAGGGGAATAGTTCTTTCGGTCGGCAATAACCTCTTCAACATGCACCGGCGGAGGCAGCGAATTCCCACCCAGATGACCCGGATCGATCATTTGCAGCACGTCGCCATTTGCAAACCACAGCCGTCCATCGGGAGATCTTGCGGCTCCTCCAAACGCAGCACGGCCCGGTTGGACACCATCAAATACGTCAAGAATCTTAAGCTGCACCGTGACGTCAGGCTGTCCCCACCATCGTTGCAATTCCTCACCTGCAATTTCGACGAGCCCGCACTGCGTGTATAGCCAAAGAGCCCGTTGGTCGTCCTCAATGAGTGCATACACAGTATTGCAAGGAAGGCCGTTCTGGACTGTTAGAGTCTGCTGTTTTCCCTCCTTCCATCCGACAAGTCCTAGCGGTGTTGCTCCCAATACCGAACCGTCTGGATTAACAATGAGCTGATTTACGCGAGAATCCTCTCCGTGCTTGAAAGGAAAGATTTCTGTTTTGCCAGGCCGATACCGAGCCAGATCGCCATTCATTAGACCTAACCAGATACCGCCGCCGGGATCGGCCGCTACTTTGCGGGCCGCCGGCATCCGCGGCAGCGGAAACTCTTCTTGCACTTCGAAATCGTGAATCCGAATGAGCGTCCTGGGAGGACCAACTGTCTCAACCCAGATGTTGTTGTCTACATCTTCCGTTATCCCGACAGCTAGTCCGATCGGCCTGCCATCGCGCCTGTTGATCCTCCTGAACTTTCCGTTCTTGTAAATCGACATCGTGTGATCTACGCCGACCCACAACCGGCCCGCGTGATCTTCGAGCAGCGACGTAACCTGATTCCCCGGCAAGCCTTTCCCCGCGTGGACAGAAGACAGCCCGTCCTGATGAATGGCATCCAAAGCACCATCACCTCCTATCCAGACAGTGCCATCTCGTGCGGCGAGAACAGAATCCACCTCTGGCGTGGCTAGTCCTTCGCGGGTTGAAAAGGTGGCAACTGGAACATCACGGAAACAATCAATGCCCTTGGTCGTCGCAACCCACAGATTGCCTTCACGATCCTCATAGAACGCGTTCAGTTGCGCGGAGTCGCCGGAAAGACCATCCGCACTGCGGAAATGATCCACCTTGCGACCACGAACACGGTAAATGCCTTGGTTGGTCGTCCCAATCCACAGAGCATTTTCGCGGTCCAAGAACAACGCGAAAACCTCCAGCGTGCTGCCATCCAGTTCGGGCGTGACAAATGGCTTCCAGGCGCCTTGCACCAGTTGCTGTAATCCCAAGCCCCGGCCAGGCAAGTCTATTCCAACCCATATGGAGCCATCGGGGTTGGCGGCAAGGCTCTTTGGCCCGTTTATCCCTTGGTGCGACTTTAATTTCGTTAACATGAACGTAGTCGATGAGTCTGGCTGCCAGCGAGAAACCGCCGTATCGCTGCTGAGCCAAAAGTTACCCAGGCTATCCTCGATAAGAGCTACCCCATAGTCGGCACCTGGGAGTCCATCTGCCTTCCCATAGCACCGCATGCCAGTGCCAATGATCTGGCAAAGACCTCCGGCCGTATCGCTTCCTCGGCTACGCGTGAACCAGACTGTTCCATTGTGATCTTCAATAATGGAATTGATGAGTTCCGGCGTGATCAGATAAGTGCTTAGGTGCTGCTTGTCCCAGTGGCTCAGACCACCTTCCATCCCGATCCATAAACTCCCATCGCGCGCACCCCAAAGAGAAGAGATATAAGAGGACGGCAGATGCGTTCCATCTGGAGGAGTCCACGGAACGAATCGCACACCATCGAAGCGGAGCAGACCGGATTCCGTTCCGATCCACAGATATCCATCCGTAGTTTGTGTAATTGCACGCGGCGCGCCGCTAAAGACTCCGTCCTGAATCCTCCAGGCGGTGTGTGCGTATTGGGAGATGTGGCGGGACGGATCGACTGCCCAAGCCGAACTCACCGCCAAGAAGCACAATAAAAAAGAGACTGGGAACGACCGCGGAACATTCAGCTTCTTCTTCTTGGTTACGAACCTCGCGCGCTGATTTTCGAGGCGGTTCACATCCAAACCTAGATTTCCCGATTATGAACCTTACCGTGTTCCTGGCTGTCGCGGAACATAAGGATCTGTAGGTGCCATCCTGCAAATTTCTGTAGGTCTTGGCCGCGCCATCAGATTTGTAGCAGGCCGCGCCGTAGCGCGATGGTAACCGCATGCGTCCGATCGTTGGCCCGGAGTTTGTCCATCAGGTTCTTGATGTGAAAATTAACCGTGTTCTCCGAAATCGCCAGTTGATCGGCAATCTGTTTGTTCCGATGACCATCTCGAATGAGTCGGAGAACTTCCAACTCCCGACCTGTAAGATCGTCGTCACCCATATGCTCGGCGAGGCGCGCCGCCACCTCGGGCGGAACGTGCCGACGGCCGGCGTGAACCGACCGGATCACCCTCAGCAACTCGTCCATGTGCATGCTTTTCAGGACGTAACCGGAGGCTCCGGCTCGCATCGCACGCTGGATGTCGCCATCGCCATCGGAGGTTGTCAGCATGATCACACGAGCATCGCGATGTTCCCCTCGAATTGCGATCAGAGTGTCGGTGCCATCCGTGCCGGGAAGACGAAGGTCCATCAGGGTAACATCGGGTCGGTGACGACGAAATTCGGCAATCGCCTCCACCGCGTTGGCAGCATGCGCGACAAGAAACATATCGGGCTCGGACCCGATGATCATCCTCAGCCCTTCCCGGAAGACTGGATGATCCTCGACGCTCAGGATGCGAATCGGCTTCGCCGCAACCATCGCCTATTGCCTCGTGCCCGCAATTGTATAGTTGTTTGCCTTCCCCGCCAAAGTTTCGATCTGACACCTTGGAGTCAAGAAGGCGCAGCGTGGTATCCGTTTGGATTGACCTCGGTGCCGCGCTACTAAGCTGACAGCGAATCGGCTTGGCCGAGAAGCGGTGTGCCACCCATTCCAGCCTTTTGTTTTCCCTGAGAAAGCCCGACCGTCGCCGTTGCCTACAGAGAAATGGGGTGCAAGAACTACCGTATTTGGTGTGGTGCGCGAGCCTGATCTCGTTTCATTCTTGCGACTGTCAAGCCAACAAGCGGTAACGACGTGGATGCACCTAATCTCTCTTCTCAACAGGGTGCGAGGTTGATAGCAATGCGCGAATTGCGAAACATCCGGACGTCAGCCTTTTTATGGCTACTGTTCTTAGTGCCGGGTTTTATCTGGGCACAAACTAGCACTCAGAAACTGGATTCCTCCTCGAACAGCTCGGCCGCTGAGCTCAGTGCTCTCCGCGAAGCTCTATTGCAAACTCAGAAGCAAGTGGCTTTGCAACAAGAGGAAATTGAATCGCTAAACCAGCGATTGGGCGCTAGACAACTCGTTTCCGTTAGCACGCAAGGAGAGGTTCGGCAAGTGATCGAGACCGGCTTGACTCAATCCTTTCTCCGCTCCGGGGACAGTTATGCTGGCGCCAATGTGGCCGATCGACTAGCGGCTCAAGACAAAGGAAAGGAAAACGAGTCGCCACTGTCATCGTTCAAGCTTGGCGACGCGTTATTAACTCCCGGCGGGTTCGTCGACCTGGAAAATATATTCCGCACCACAAACACCCAGAACAACATTGCCACCAACTTCGCCGCCATCCCCTTCAGCAACACGGCGCAGGGACACATCTCAGAGTTTCGTACTACCGCGCAGTATTCGCGTCTCAACCTCAAGGTTTCGGACAAGTTCGGCCGCAACGATGTGACGGCTTACGTCGAAGGAGATTTCAGCGGCAACGATGCTGCCAACGTCTATCAGAGCGTGAACGGCCACACCAACCGTCTGCGCCTTTACTTTATGGACTTGAAACGCGGTAAGTGGGAAGTACTTGGCGGGCAAACATGGAGCTGGCTGACCCCCAACCGCAACGGGCTGGGTCCGATGCCATCCGATTTGGCCCTCACCTACAACGAGGACCAGAACCTTGGGGTCGGCATACCTTACACGCGCGCTGCGGAGTTCCGCGTCGCCTATCACGCCAGCGCTCATCTGGCGATGGGGGTGGGCATTGAGAATCCCAATCAATTCATCGGCGGATTCGTCGCCCTCCCAACGGCATTTAGCGCCACACTCGGCCCCGAGTTTGACAACGGCGCTCAACCTGGTGCTCCTAATCTCTTCCCAGACATCCTTTCCAAGATCGCGTATGACAGAGACGTCGCGGGCAAACATTTCCATCTAGAAGCTACCGGATTGCTCACGGGTGCGAGGGCTACGGTCATGCCTATCGGTGAAAAGTCTTTCTTGTCGCACTCGACTGTCGGCGGCGGCGGTGACATCGCCACGAACTACGAATTGTTCCGAAACTTCATCTTACTCGCCAATGCGTTTTGGAGCGATGGTGGCGCCCACTATCTGGTAGGCACTGGACCGCAACTTGTTATTCGCCCAAACGCGGCGGGTACGAACGTCACTCCCTCCATGGTGCACGCGGGAGCAGGCTCTGCCGGGTTTGAATGGATCGCGACTCCAAAGGCTGCATTCGCTGTGTACTATGCCGCGGATTATTTTCAGCGAAATTTCTTCCCCGACACTACAAACACTGCAAATCCGACCACGATCATCGGGTATGGCGGCCCTGGCTCTCCCAACACAAACAATCGAGCGATTCAACAGGCGACCTTCGATTGGCTGCTGACCTTCTGGAAACACCCAAGGTACGGAGCGTTGCAGTTTTACACTCAGTACTCCTACTTGACTCGCGCCCCGTGGTTTGTAGCTGCAGGCGAACCTAAGAGTGCTCATCTCAGCATGGTCTACATGGGTTTCCGATATGTTTTGCCTTCGACGTCAGGCACCCTGCTTCGCGTGCCATACCCCAATTGAGAAAAGAGGTAGGACGAAATGCCACTTCAATCGTCGGGACGTTTTGATTTGGAACAAAAGCCGAACGCGGTTCAGACACGAGCATTCGTCTTTGCTTGGGCTTTCACTGTCGTCTTTTATTTTCTCGAATATGCGGTGAGGTCCTCGCCATCCGTAATGATTCCGGAGTTGGAAGCCTCGTTTCACACGACGGCATTGGGCATCAGCGCGATCCTTGGCGTCTATTACTACACCTACTCTTCTGTAAGCTTGATCGCTGGTGCGGCTCTAGACCATTTAGGAGCAAAACACACAGTCCCCGTAGGTTTCGCGGTTCTCGGAATCGGCTGTCTGTTGTTCAGTGCATCGACGACACTCGCAGGGGATATTGGACGACTGTTGCAAGGGGCGGGCTCGGCGTTCGCATTCACTGGCGCAGTTTATCTAGCGGCGCGCGGATTCCCCGCGCGCTATCTCGCGACTGCCATTGGCGCCACGCAATGCGTAGGAATGCTCGGCGGCTCGGCTGGACAATTTCTTGTCGGGCCAATGATTGAGCATGGAGTAGATGTTCATGTGGTGTGGGTCGGACTCGGAGCCATAGTCCTGGCCAATGCGCTTCTTCTTTATATCGCGACTCCGAAGGAACAGTTCGGATCCCACGGCCAGATCAGCCTCGGCTCGCTGCTGAAGCCGTACAAAGTCGTGTTCTCAAATCCTCAGTCGTATCTCTGCGGCGCCGTTGCAGGATTGCTATTCGCGCCCACCACGATCGGAGACATGATTTGGGGAGTTGCGGGATTTCAAAAGGACCTCCAACTGCCCTACCACAACGCGGTGGTCACCGCTTCCATGGTTCCGCTCGGCTGGGTTGTCGGATGCCCGCTACTCGGTTGGCTCTCCGATCGTGTCGGACGTCGGAAACCGGTAATCATAGGGAGCGCGGCGGTCATGATCCTGGCTGCCGCTCAAATCGCGTTCAGGCCAATCCCGATTCCAGCAAAGATCGGGATGTTCATTTTCGGCATCGCATCTGGCGCCGCGATGATTCCCTACAGCGTGATCAAGGAAGTCAACCCGGACAATGTGAAAGGTAGCGCAACGGGCGCGATAAATTTCCTCGTTTTTGGAATTACAGCGTTCATGGGGCCAATTTTCGCAAATCATGTTGGCAAAAGCATCGGGATCGGTCCAAACCTGGTATCGCATTTTCAGAAGGGCGTCCTGTTTTGGATACCTTGCTGTGCGGCCGCGATTATCGTGAGCTTCTTTCTACGTGAAACAGGACGCGCGGCGCATCTACAACCAGCACCAACATAAAGAGGAAGTGCGGCATCAGTTTGTGGCGAGTTTGTCGCACGGCTCGGAATCGACGCAGAGTCGACGAGATCTTAGAGGAGATATAAGCGGATGACACATCGAGTTGCGGATCAGTTGGTTAGCAGTCTTCTAGAGGCGGGCGTCGAAAGAATCTATGGGGTCGTCGGAGATAGCTTGAATCCCGTAACCGATGCTTTGCGACTAAATGGCAAACTTAAATGGATCCATGTGCGCCACGAAGAAACCGCCGCCTTTGCGGCTGGCGCGGAGGCTCAACTGAGCGGAAAGCTCGCGGCCTGCGCGGGCAGTTGCGGCCCTGGTAACCTTCACCTCATCAATGGTCTTTTCGATGCTCATCGCAGCAATGCTCCGGTACTCGCGATCGCCTCGCATATTCCGACCAGTGAGATCGGTACAGGATATTTTCAGGAGACTCATCCAGAAATCCTTTTCAAGGAATGCAGCCATTACTGTGAGCTGATCTCGAACCCAAAACAGTTTACGCGCGTTCTGCACATCGCCATGCAGAACGCAGTCGGAAGGCGCGGGGTGAGCGTGATCGCGTTGCCCGGCGATGTTGCCGGAGTGGAGATGCCAGCGGAGGGTTCCTCGCCCTCCCTGGTAGGTCAAAGGCCGGTGATCCGCCCGTGTGAAAAGGATTTGGCGCGATTGGCGGACTTGATCAACTCCTCGAAGAAAATCGCCTTATTCTGCGGGATTGGCTGCGCCGAGGCTCACGATGAGGTGATCGCTCTGGCTGACAAGCTCAAATCTCCCGTCGGGCATTCCTACCGCGGAAAGACGTTCGTCGAGTACAACAATCCGTTCGACGTGGGAATGAGCGGATTGCTTGGCTTCGGCTCGGCATATCAAGCAATGCACGAATGCGATTTATTGCTGCTATTGGGCACTGATTTCCCTTATGACAAATTCCTGCCAACAAAGCCCAAGATAGTCCAGGTTGACATCAGGGTCGACCATTTGGGCCGGCGAAGCAAACTGGATCTCGGTATTTGGGGCGATGTACGCGAAACCATTCAAGCGCTTCTGCCAATGATAGAAGCAAAGGCCGACCGAGCGTTCCTGGATGCGATGGTCACAAAATACAAAGATGCACTTCGCAAATTGAATGTTTACGTAAATCACGTTGGAAAACGCACACCCATGCACCCTGAACCGGTCGCGGCGGCACTCAGTGAAATTGCGGCGGGCGATGCAATCTTCACCGCTGATACCGGCATGTGTAACGTTTGGTCCTCCCGGTACATTCGATCTACCAAGGACCGGCGGCTGATCGGCTCTTTTACCCACGGCTCAATGGCGAATGCTCTTCCTCAGGCCATCGGCGCCCAACTTTGCTACCCCGGAAGACAGGTAATTGCGATGGCGGGAGATGGCGGCCTGGCGATGCTCATGGGTGATTTGTTGACGCTGACACAGTACGACCTTCCCATTAAGGTCGTCGTGTTCAACAACAGCGCGCTTTCAATGGTGAAGCTCGAAATGGAAGTCGCAGGACTGCCCGACTATCAGACGGACTTGAAGAACCCAAACTTCGCGAAGGTCGCCGAGGCCATCGGCATGATGGGTGTACGAATCGAGAACTCAGCAGATGTTTCCTCGGGACTAAAGCGGGCACTTCAGCATGCGGGACCCGCGCTTATTGACGTGGTGACCGATCCAAATGCGGTTTCGTTACCGTCCCACATCACGGCCGAGCAAGTTGTTGGCTTCGGGCTGACGATGGGAAAACTGGTTCTGGCAGGCCATATCGATGAGGTGGTGGACACGATCGAGACGAACATTCGACATATCTGAACCAGCTGAACTAGACGAAGGTGAGGGGGATGAGGTATGGGAGCCCAAGGAGCACCCCAGGCCTAAGACGCGAACCGTCGCGGCAAGGGATAGAAGCGAGCGAGTATAAGGAGTCAGCCTAAAGTGTTTGGAGAACGCCGTGAATTTGAGCGATGTTTCTCCAGTTGAAAACTACGATGGAGATTTTCCGTTGGCTGTTACTAACCTGAGCAGCAACAGCTTGACTGAGGTGATGTGCGCAGAGGACGAGATGAATTCTATAGCGGGTTTCCAGGGAATTGTGGGACAGAGTTCCGCGCTCCGGGAGGTGCTGCAACAGGTCGAAATGGTTGCTGGAACCGATTCAACCGTCCTCGTCGAGGGGGAAACCGGTACTGGAAAGGAACTCATCGCATATGCCATTCACAATGCAAGTCGGCGCTATGGGCGGGCCTTTATAAAACTGAATTGCGCGGCTATTCCGCTGGATCTTCTGGAAAGCGAATTGTTCGGTCATGAAAAAGGCGCCTTCACCGGAGCGATCGCGCAGACGATCGGGCGTTTCGAAATGGCCGATAAGGGTACGCTGTTCTTGGACGAAGTCGGCGACATCCCTCATGCGTCGCAAACCAAGTTGCTACGTGTGCTGCAAGAACAGGAGTTCGAACGATTAGGAAGCGGTCGAACCCACAAAGTGGATGTCCGGCTGGTCGCCGCGACCAATCGGAATCTCGTCGATATGGTAGCGCGGGGTCAATTTCGCAGTGATTTGTACTATCGTCTGAACGTCTTCCCAATCCCAGTACCGGCACTTCGAGAGCGACGTGAAGACATTCCCGCCCTGGTTTCGCATTTCGTGAAGATATTTAGTCACCGAATGCAAAAGCAAGTGGATAGCATTCCTCCGGAAACCATGGCTGCCTTCCAGTGGTATTCATGGCCCGGCAACATTCGCGAGTTGCAGAACTTGGTGGAACGCGCCGTTATCCTTTCGCGGGACGGTGTGCTCCGGAACCCGTTTCACAAAAAGAAAACAGAGCTCATGATCTCCAGTCCGCATCGTACCCGAACTTTCGAGCCATCGATGACCCTGGACGACACCAATCGCACCCTGATTGTTGGAACGCTTGAACAGCTTGGCTGGGTCGTAGGTGGACCAAACGGTGCAGCGACCAAACTGGGCCTGAAACGAACCACGCTGCTTGCCAGGATGAGAAGGCTGGGAATCTCGCGACCGATTATTCAGGAGGGAACCGAGATGGTCGGCATGGCGCCGGAAAGCATTTGCTAAGAAAATAACCAGATTTGAAGGGTGTGGAGGAACCTATCCATGTCACTCCCAAAGGTGCGATTCTTCCTGCGCTTGCGGCTTTCGCGAATAGCCCTCGCGTTCTCGTTCTTTCCTGGCGCGTACCTCTAATTTATTGAGGTGGTCTCGCAGCGCGTCGCGCACCAGTGCAGAGCGATTTCGTTTCGTCGGCGTGCAGCCTGATCGGTGGCGTTCCAGCGAGGACGCTGGGCGAAGTTGAAGGCAGGAAAAAGGCAGCATAGGCGGCCGGACTCACGATGGTCACTAACCCGGTTTGAGGATATTGAATGCTTTGCACTTGATCGAGAGGGTCGGAGAGCTGCCGTTGGGAAATAATGTCAGCGGGTTGCGGATGTCGGTGGTGCCGTCGACGTCGAGAATGGCAACTGGCGTGGTGGTGCTGATGCCCAGGTTTCCCGCGGCGCTCTGGAACAGGTTCGAGATTCCCAGCTTGGTAGTGATCAGCCACAGCGGGAGGAATATTTCCGACATCCGAAGTAGCGTAAATCTCCTGCGACGTAGGAAAAAGAAAAAGCCGCCTGCTAGATCGCGGGCGGCATGGAGTTGTTTGCGATTCCTTACGGCGTCAGCAGGAACCCATGAAACACGCCAGCTGAATCGATGTAGTCCCCCGTGATCGCGTCCGTGTCGTTGTTGCTGCTCGGGATGGTGCCTTGGCCGCTGGCCTTGCCTGCGCCCGAAACATTGAACTTCATGATGCTGCCGCTGGCAAGGCGCAGGAAGCCATGATTCACACCGCCGCTGTCAATATACTGTCCTGTCGTATCCCCCGCCGTGTTGATGTTTTCCGGCTCAGTGCCCTGGCCGGCACTTGTACCCGCGCCCGGAGCATTGAACTTCGTGATGGTGCCGTTCGAAGCGCGCACGTAGCCGTGAAACGCGCTGCTCGAATCAACGTATATTCCCGCGACCGTTCCCGCCGTGTTGATTCCTGAGACCTCGACGCCCTGGTCGGCTCCGGTGCCCGCGCCAGGAACATTAAATTTGGTGATGGCGCCCTTAGGCGAGCGCACAAAACTGTGAAATACGGTGTTCGCATCCGCGTACGTTCCCGGGAGCGCGCCCGCATGGTTAATGCCGTCGACGCCAGCTGTAAACGTGCCCTGTCCGCTTTTCGTCCCCGCGCCCTTAGCACTGAACTCGGTGATGGTGCCGTTGGCGGCGCGCACGAAGCCGTGAAATACACCGCCCGAATCAATGTACACTCCCGCGATCGTCGTCCCTGATGGATCGATGTTCAGGGCCTCGGTGCCTTGGCCGGCGCCAGTGCCCGCATGCGGAGCGTCGATGGTGGTAAAAGCGCCGCCGGTAGTGCGCAGGAATCCGTGCAGCACACTGCTCGAATCAGCGTAAAATCCCGCAATGTCCCCAGCAGTATTTATGGATTCAGGTTGGGTGGCCACCGCGCCCGGGGCATTAATTTTGGTGAAAGCGCCCTTGGTAGACCGCAGGAATCCGTGCTCGACGCCGGCCGAATCGACGTAAAATCCCGCAATCGTGCCCCCCTTATTGATTGTCAAAGGTTCGGTGCCTTGGCCCTTCGATTTGCCTGCACCGGGAGCGTTGAACTTGACGATTTTTAGCTTCGATGCTGCTTGCAGCCCCCCATCCGAAACCAGACAGATGCAAACCAGCAACGCCAGAATACTGATCCGTTTCATTTGATTATCCTCCATTAGGTGGTCGTTTGCTCTCTCGAATCAAGACGACAAGAAAGCGATAGTCTAGAGGCAGAAAGGAAAGTTTAGGTCCGCAGCGCGAATGCTCGGACAGACGACTGACGCTTCAAAATTATGTGGGGTTGTTTGGGGGGTGTCAATATGTAAATTGTTGCATGGTGAAATCGGCCGATGTATCGCCTAATGAGCCCATTTTGCCCGTCGAAAACGAGAATGATGTTTAGTTGTTCGCCGCACGAGAACTGCCAAGCCTCGGTCGGCGGCACGATAAGATGTGCTCAACGGAATTCGCGGCAATCTTGATTCCAGAAGCGTCCTTGAGTAACGGAGCCGCTGACTCCTGCAGCCACTCGCGGTATTTCCCTCCTGCGATAGCCCGACTGACGAAATCGCATTATAAAAGGGCGCCCTTTGGGAGCAGGTTGCGAGCGTTTGCATGAAGCGGTCGATGCGCCTTTTTTCTATCTGGGCTGGGGCTCGTCAGAATCTTCAATCGATGTTGGCGGAATTTTTCTGGGGTTTCTCATCCACTCGGTCGCTCTTTGTTCGGCTTCGAGCAGTCGCGTGCGCAGCCCTGCTCATCGGCATCAATGGCTGCGTTGTTCTCCGCGAGCTTTTTCCTGAATCACAAGTTCGCGATATCGGAGTAGTTTGGTGGTCGGAGGCGCGTTTTCCGTTTCCAATCACCGATGCATATCGATCGCACTCCCATTTATCTGAGATCGCGGCGTGGTGATTTGGCACGAGGCGAGATGACTCAAGCCTGGCGCAGTGCAGAGATGATCGGCAACCGTGCAGCACGGACCGCCGGCAGAAAGCTTCCGAGGACTCCCATCGCGGCAGAAAACAGAAGGCCGTAACCCAGATCAGCCACTGTCACCCGAAATGCGAATGCGATTTCGCTCATGCTTGCGGTGGTAGTGCTGGCCGTCAGTCCGTCCGTCAGGAGTGACAGTACGCATCCCAGTCCGCCTCCGGCGAGGGCAAGAAGTAATCCTTCGCACATAAACGCCATCAATATGGCGCTCCGCGAAAAGCCAACCGCGCGCAGCGTGCCAACTTCACGAGTACGGTTCGCGATAATGGCGTACATGGTGTTCATGGCGGCGAAAACGGCGCCGATTCCCATCACTGCTGCGACGAAGACAGCCAATCCTATCAAGAACCTGCTGAGCGGGCCAGCTTGGTCTTCGTAATATTGCCGCTCGCCTGTCGCCTCAAGCGGATATTGCAGATTCGCCTGCAGATCTCTATCTAAAGAAGGCAGCACGCTGGGATTCGCGAGACGAACGGTCAGAGAATTCTCCGTGCCCGCGCGGTTGAAGGCTGATGCCATGGCATCGAAATCACCCCAAATTTCGCTTTCGAATGAGCTGCCCTCCGCGGAAAAAACGCCCACCACTTCGAACTCGCGTTTCATCAAGGAAATTCGTGAACCGACGTCGAGGCCGCGGATACGATTCTGAGCCTGTCTGCCCACGATAATCTCGAATAATCCAGGTTGTGCGCGGCGACCTTCGACGATAGTAACTCCAGCGCGCACCTTAAACGCGGCGGCCGTGACGCCGCGGATCCCGACATTGGTCAACTCTCCCGCGCCCGTCTTAGGAAGTGCGACGACGGCAACCAATTCCGGAGAGAGCAGGGGTGTTCCGTCGCGATCCTGCGCGATGCGTGGATCGTGTGACAACCAATTCCCGGCTGCCGCGGTGAACGAAGAACCGAGTTCCGACATTGCACCTTTCTGCAGCACAAGGGCATTCTGCGCGCTGCCGCTGGCGCGTAGCGCAAGACGAAATCCGCTAGCCATAGAAAGCAATCCGACAAAAACCGCGACCACCAGTCCGATCCCAATCATGGCGAGGAGAGTCGATTTCCAGCGGACACCCAGGCTGCGGACGCTATATTTGATCGGTAAGGCCATACTAGGTGTGCCTCAGCAGTTCGGTGATCCTTGCTCGATAGGCGAAAACGGATGGAAACAAGCCGGCGAGCAGTCCGAGAGACAGGCCAATGAGGATTCCGGCGACTTCAATTACTGGTGGCACGTTCATCTTGGGAAAGCCGCGGACCAAATCGCCGATGACTGGCACATCGGGCAATACATCGATGAGAAAACGGCCAAGAAGCAGCCCGATCGCCGCGCCGCAGAGCCCGAGGATAGCTCCTTCGGCCATGATCAAAGCCATTACGAGTCGGCTAGAGAAACCCAGCGTCTTCAGCACCCCGATCTCTGTGTGACGTTCGCGTACTGCCATGCTCATGGTATTAGCGATCACCAACAGGAGTGTGAACATCACAGCCAACCCGATCCCATTCAGCAACAGGACAAGGTTCCCACCCATCACGCCGGCGCTGGCGCGGTATTGCGCCTCGGTTTCGGTATGGGTTTGCACGCCACTGTTCTCGAACAAATCATCGATCGCA
>Ga0210401_10004983_pt1 | contig 13727 bp, 8 predicted proteins | sample IncBWH32MmetaG_FD_150866 | JGI IMG/M metagenome (GOLD analysis project Ga0210401, IMG submission 150866) | Forest soil microbial communities from Barre Woods Harvard Forest LTER site, Petersham, Massachusetts, United States - Inc-BW-H-32-M | ecosystem: Environmental > Terrestrial > Soil >... | reverse complement strand
GACCACGGCTTCGTACACTTTCTCGGGGCGCAAGTATTCCACTTCCAAATGCGCTTCCGGATACCGTCGCGAAAACTCCTGTTCGAGCTGCGACATTTCCGACAGCCCCACCGAGTAGATGGAAGCCACCCGCACCGTGCCCTCCACCTCTGTTTTCATCCGTTCCAGCGCCGCTTGAAACTCATCCTGCCGCCGCAGGACATCACGGCACATGTCGAGATACAGTTTCCCCCCGTCGGTCACGGTAAGCGGACGGCTAGTACGATCCAGGAGCGCAAGGCCTAATTGTTCCTCCAGATCCTGAAGATGCTGGCTTGCGGCTGACTGGCTGATACCATTGAGCTTAGCGCCCTTACTGACGCTGCGGCTCTGTGCGATGTCCCTGAAAAGCTTGGCTCGTTCGAGGTCCACTGTAATCACATTGTATTAGTACATCTTATATAATGTCAACATAAATTTCTATTGATCTAATATTAGGCCGCTGCTATACTCAAGCATGGCCGGCCTCCCAGTCGAGCAGGGTCTCTACGACCCGAGAAACGAACACGACGCTTGTGGCATCGGCTTCGTGGTCAACATCCAGGGTGAGCAGTCGCACGACATCATCCTCAAAGGGCTGCAAATCCTGATCAATCTCGCGCATCGCGGCGCATGCGGCTGCGATTCCGAGACAGGCGACGGCGCCGGCATTCTGATCCAGATTCCGCACAAGTTCTTCGCGCGTGAATGCGCCGATCTCGGGTTCACGCTGCCGCCGATTGGCGAATACGGGGTCGGGATGGTGTTCCTGCCGGTTGAACCGTCGCATCGTTTGCTGGCCGAAGGAATTCTGGAGCGCATCGCCCGCGAGGAAGGCCTGACCGTCCTCGGATGGCGCGACATTCCGGTCAATGTCGACGCCATTGGCCGCGTGGCCCGCGCGTCGCAGCCGTACATCGAACAGATCTTCATTCGGGGCGCGTCTGGGATGACGCAGGATGAGTTGGAGCGCAAGCTCTATGTCGTCCGCAAGCGAGCTGAATCGGAAATAGCCGCGTCTGACCTGCCGGACAAAAGCTTCTTCTACATCCCCTCGCTCTCTTCGCGCACCATTATCTATAAAGGCCTTCTGCTAGCCCCGCAGATCGCCGAGTTTTACAACGAACTGACCGATCCCGACGCCGTCAGCGCCTTGTGCCTGGTACACCAGCGCTTTTCGACCAACACGTTTCCATCCTGGCAACTGGCGCATCCATACCGCTACCTGTGCCACAACGGAGAAATCAACACCGTCCGCGGAAACGTCAACTGGATGCACGCCCGGACCAAAGTGCTGGAATCGCAACTTTTTGGCGATGACTTGAAGAAGGTGTTTCCGGTCATCACTCCCGGTGGCAGCGACACAGCTTCGCTCGACAACGCCGTCGAGCTGCTAACCCTGGCCGGCCGCAGCCTGCCCCACGTGATGACCATGCTGATCCCCGAAGCCTGGGACGGCGACATGACCATGCGGCCCGAGAAAAAAGCATTCTACGAATACCACGCTTCGCTCACAGAGCCTTGGGACGGCCCGGCGGCCGTGGCCTTCACGGATGGCCGCGTGATTGGCGCCACGCTGGATCGTAATGGCCTGCGGCCCGGGCGCTATCTGGTCACGCATGACGGCTTGGTGATCATGGCCTCCGAGACTGGCGTTCTGCCTGTGAAACCAGAAGAGGTGAAGTTCAAAGGGCGCCTGCAGCCCGGCCGCATGCTGCTGGTGGACACTACCGAGCGCCGCATCATCCCCGACGACGAGATCAAGGAACGGCTCTGGAGCCGCCAGCACTACGGCGAATGGCTGAAGGCAGGCCAAATCACGCTCGACAGCCTGCCTGAGCCGCCGCGAGTGTACGAATCCGATCTCGATAGCATCGTTATGCGGCAGCGCGCTTTCGGCTACACCGATGAAGACCTGCGCGTGCTGATGCAACCCATGGCCGCCACTGGCGATGAAGCGGTGGGGTCGATGGGCACCGACACGCCGCTGGCCTGTCTATCCGACAAGCCGCAGCCGTTGTTCCATTACTTCAAGCAATTGTTCGCCCAGGTGACCAATCCGGCCATCGATCCGATCCGCGAAGAGTTGGTGATGTCGCTGACCAGCTACATCGGAACCGAGCGCAATATCTTAGAAGAGACCTCTCAGCACTGCCATACCTTGAAGCTGCCGCACCCAATACTGACCAATCGGGATCTCGAAAAACTGCGGCGAGTCTCCACCAGCGATCTGCTTGCCAACACCTTGCCAATGTTGTTCCGCGTGGCCGGCGGCGAAAAAGAATTGGAACGCGCGCTGGATGGGCTGTGCCGCAGCGCCTCCCTGGCCGTGAAGTCGCGCTACACATTGCTGATTCTTTCCGATCGCGGCACGGACCAGGAATACGCACCCATTCCCAGCCTGCTGGCGCTCTCGGCCGTGCACAATCACCTGGTTCGCGAAGGCACACGGACACAGGTGGCTCTCATTATCGAATCCGGCGAACCACGCGAGGTTATGCATTTCGCCCTGCTGATCGGCTATGGCGCCAGTGCCGTGAATCCGTATCTGGCGATCGAAACGCTGGAAGATCAGGCGACACGGGGCAATCTGGGGAGCGGCATTACTTTCGAGACGGCGCTTAAGAATTACAAAAAGGCCATCAACAAAGGACTGCTCAAGGTCTTCTCCAAGATGGGCATTTCGACGCTGCAAAGTTATCGCGGCGCGCAGGTGTTCGAAGCCATCGGCCTAAACAAATCGCTGGTGGAGCGCTACTTCACCGGGACTTCATCGCGCATCGAAGGCATCGGATTCGACGTCCTGGCGCGCGAAGCCAGGATGAAACACGACCACGCCTTCCGGCACGTTTCCGAAGCCGACACCGAGTTGGCCATCGGCGGAAATTATCAGTATCGGGTACGCGGCGAGTATCACCTGTTCAATCCATTGACGGTGAGCAAGCTGCAGCATGCGGTGCGGCAGTCGAGCTTCGAGACCTTTCAGGAGTACACGTCGCTGATCAACAATCAGAGCCGCGAGCTGTGCACGCTGCGCGGCTTAATGGATCTGAAGCCGGTGGAGAAGCCGGTGCCCATCGAAGAAGTAGAGCCGGCGACCGAAATCGTCAAACGTTTCGCAACGGGCGCGATGTCTTACGGGTCGATCAGCAAAGAGGCCCACGAAACGCTGGCCATCGCGATGAACCGCATCGGCGGGAGATCGAACACCGGCGAAGGCGGCGAGGACGAAGCGCGTTTCCAGCGCGATCCGAATGGCGATTGGCGGCGAAGTGCCATCAAGCAGGTAGCCTCGGCCCGATTCGGCGTGACCACCAATTACCTTGTGAACGCCGATGAGCTACAGATCAAGATCGCACAAGGGGCGAAGCCTGGCGAAGGCGGTCAGTTGCCTGGCCACAAGGTGGACGAAACGATTGCGCGGGTGCGGCACTCGATTCCGGGAGTGCAGTTGATCTCCCCGCCGCCGCATCACGACATTTACTCGATCGAGGACCTGGCGCAGCTCATTTACGATTTGAAAAATGCCAACCCGAAAGCGCGTATCTCGGTAAAGCTGGTAGCCGAGGTGGGCGTGGGCACAGTGGCCGCAGGCGTTGCTAAAGCGCATGCCGATCTGGTGCTGATCAGCGGCCACGATGGCGGCACGGGAGCATCGCCGCTCACTTCCATCAAGCACGCCGGCATTCCTTGGGAACTGGGGCTAGCCGAAACGCAGCAGGTGCTGGTGATGAACGACTTGCGCAGCCGCATCCGCGTCCAGACCGACGGAAAGCTACAAACTGGCCGCGACGTCACGATCGCCGCGCTGCTGGGAGCCGAGGAGTTCGGATTTTCCACCGCGCCGCTGGTGTCGATGGGCTGCATCATGATGCGCAAGTGCCATCTCAATACCTGCCCGGTCGGAATCGCTACCCAGGATCCGGCGCTCCGCAAGAAATTCCAGGGCCAGCCGGAGAACGTTATCAACTTCTTCTTCTATGTCGCCGAGGAAGTGCGCCAATGGATGTCGAAGCTGGGCTTCCGCAACATGGACGAGATGGTGGGCCGTGTGGACCGCATCGAAATGCGCAAAGCCATCGATCATTGGAAGGCGCGCGGGTTGGATTTCTCGACTATTCTTTATAACCCGCAAGTGCCACGACGTGTGGGCCGGCGCTGTATGATCGCGCAGGATCACGGCCTCGAGCAGGCGCTGGATTACAAGCTCATCGATCAAGCGCGCGAATCGATCGAGCACGGCACTCGCGTGGAATTCAAGATGCCGATACGCAACGTGCATCGAACCGTCGGCGCCATGCTGTCGGGCGAAATCGCGCGGCGCCATGGATCGGCCGGTCTACCGGATGATACCATCCGTTTCGACTTCAACGGGTCGGCGGGACAGAGCTTCGGAGCGTTCTTAGCCAAGGGCGTGACGTTGACGCTGGAAGGCGATGCTAACGACTACGTCGGCAAGGGACTTTCGGGCGGCAAGCTGATTGTCTATCCGCCGCGAACATCTACATTCCAACCGGAAGAAAACATGCTGGTCGGCAACGTCGTGCTGTATGGAGCGACCAGCGGCCAGGCGTATTTCAACGGTATGGCGGGCGAGCGATTCGCTGTCCGCAACTCGGGCGCGACCGCCGTGGTCGAGAGCGTCGGCGATCACGGTTGCGAGTACATGACCAGGGGCCTGGTGGTGGTACTTGGCCGCGCGGGGCGTAACTTCGCTGCTGGAATGACCGGCGGCATCGCATATGTGCTGGATGAGACCGGCGAGTTCTCGAGTGTGCTCTGCAACCGCGCCAGCGTGGATCTGGAACCGCTCGAAGACCCGATCGATTTGCAGACGGTCCAGAACCTGATTGAAAAGCACGTAGAGGCGACTGCGAGCCCGCGCGGCCAATGGATTCTCGAAAACTGGGGTCAAATGGTTCTGAAGTTCGTTAAGATTTTCCCGCACGAGTATAAGCGCGTGCTCGGAATTCCCAAGTTTGTCCCACGGCCGGCGGCGCACATCGCATTACCTGCCGAGAGGCAGGAGGCTGCCCATGGGTAAGGTAACCGGCTTTCTCGAACACACGCGCGAGCTTCCGCAGCGGCGTCCGGTTGCCGAGCGCGTCAACGACTGGTTCGAGGTTTACCAGGATTTTCCTGATGAGAAAGTTCAAACCCAGGGCGCGCGCTGTATGGACTGCGGCGTGCCATTTTGCCACAACGGCTGCCCGTTGAACAACGTGATTCCGGACTGGAACGATCTGGTATTCCGCGACCGCTGGCGCGAGGCGATCCGCGCGCTGCATGCCACCAACAATTTTCCGGAGTTCACCGGACGCATCTGTCCGGCGCCCTGCGAAGCGGCATGCGTGCTGGGCATCAACGAACCTCCGGTGGCGATCAAAGTCATTGAAAAGCAGATTATCGAGCACGGGTTCCGCGAAGGTTGGATTCGCCCCGAGCCGCCACTGGAGCGAACCGGCAAGCGCGTGGCCATCGTCGGCTCGGGACCCGCGGGGCTGGCAGCGGCTCAGCAATTAAATCGCGCCGGGCATTCTGTAACGGTCTTCGAGAAGGCGGACCGCGTCGGCGGATTGCTGCGCTACGGCATCCCTGAGTTCAAGATGGAAAAATGGGTGCTCGACCGGCGGCTGAAGCAGATGATCGCCGAGGGCGTCGAGTTCCGCACCAACGTCCACGTCGGCGAAGCGATCCCTGGTGAGGAGCTTCGCGAGGATTTCAACGCCATCCTATTATCTGGCGGCGCCGAGCAGGCGCGGGACCTCAAAGTTCCGGGCAGGGAACTCAAGGGCATCCATTTCGCTATGGAATTTCTCCCACAGCAAAACCGGCAGTGCGCGGGCGACGCGGTAGCCAACCAGATTCTTGCTACCGGTAAGCGCGTTGTGATTATCGGTGGAGGCGATACAGGCGCGGATTGCCTGGGTACCTCGCATCGCCAGAAGCCGATGTCGGTGCATCAGTTCGAGATTATGCCCATGCCGCCGGGCGAGCGCTCGCCTCAAACGCCTTGGCCCTTGTGGCCACTGCAGCTCCGAGCGGAAAGCGCGCACGAAGAGGGCGGGATTCGCGACTGGAGCCTGGCGACGACTGCGTTCAGCGGCGACGAGCGCGGGCGAGTACGGAAACTGCACGCCGTTCGTGTCGGCCCAGCGCCAAAGTTCGAGCCGATCCCAGGCACTGAATTCGCGATGGATGCCGATCTGGTGCTGCTGGCAATGGGATTCACAGGGCCGGTACGCGGTGGGATCATCGAGCAACTGAGCGTGAATCTGGACGCGCGCGGAAATGTCGCGACCGACGCTGGCTATATGACGTCATCGCCAGGAGTTTTCGCCGCCGGGGACCTGCGCCGGGGCCAATCGCTGGTAGTGTGGGCGATCGCCGAGGGGCGCAACGCCGCCGCCGCGATCGACCGCTACCTCCGAAACTAGCCCCCCGAACCGACCCAGGTTAAAATTAGGCGAGAGGTGAACCTCAGCAGGTCGCGATGTGGACCACCCTCGGGATCCTCCTGGAAGATTCGTTCCCCAAAGTCCGGAGTGAGACGAGTTGCGAGCCAAGGCGCGTAACCCCTTGGACGACAGCGAAGCGATACGGTCCCATTATTCTGATCGCAACGGCCTGGGTGTTTTCTTATTCGTTAAACGCACAGGAATTAAAACCAAGCCTGCCGAATCTGGACTCGATTCTGGATTCTTTGGAGCGAACCGAGGAGCAGAACCCTTCACTCTCGCGGCCCTATGAAGTGACGCGGCAGTATAAGGTATTCCGGGGCGATGATCCAAACCCTTCCACGGAATCCACCGCTCAAATCAGCTTCACTCCACCTGACCTCAAAACATTCAAAATCACCGAAGAGCAGGGTAACCCGACCGGCAAAAAAATCATAATGGCCATTTTGGAACAAGAAACAGCTTCTGCGAAGCAGGGCCACAAAGGCGAGATCAACCGATCCAATTACGACTTTGTCTTCCTGCGCGAGCAAAACTTTGGAGAGGTTCCAGAGTACGTGCTGCGCATCATTCCAAAGCGCAAGGAAAAGGGCCTGCTTCTGGGCGAGATCTGGGTGGATGCCAAGAGCTACCACATCCGGCAGATTGTTGGAGTCCCGGTCAAGACTCCCTCTTTCTGGCTCAAGGACGTCAACATCACCGTCCAATTCGCCGCGGTGAACGGCATGTGGATACCGGTTGTTATAGACGCCATCGCGACGCTCCGGTTTCTGGGCATTTACACGCTTACAGGTCGTGATTTGGCGCCGCCAATTGGTGCTCCAAGCGCGCCTAGCCCCTGATAAATTATTGCACCCGGCGCCGCCGCGATTAACCGCTACCTGCGTAATTAATCGCACGTTAAGATATAAACGAGTGGAACAACTGCTCGATCCCGCTGAGTTGATCCGGACGAAGCGCGTCGAAATTCTCCGGATCGCAGCCAAGCATGGCGCCACGAATATTCGTGTGTTCGGTTCCGTGGTCAGGGGTGAGGCGCGCGCGGAGAGTGACGTCGACTTCTTGATTGACGCAGGTCCCGTCACCGGCTCGTGGTTTCCGGCGGGCCTGATTGTCGACCTGCAGGAACTTCTCGGAAGACCCGTCGAGGTTGTGACGGAGAAGGGATTGAATCCGCTTATTCGCGAACGCGTGCTTCAAGAGGCCATTCCTCTTTGAAAGACAGCTCAAATTTGGTGGCGACCCTTCAGCGAATCGGGCCGAAGGCGTATGAGACAATTGCCATAGGCATTTGTCTGTCGTATTAGTTCAGAATCAGGCGTCTGTCGACGCACCCGAAGTCTGCCCGCTTTGTCAGCATGCAGTCGAGGCGAGACTTGTAGCTGGCATTGTGGTCCACGAAAGCGGTCGCGCGATGCGGACGGAAGCTGTATTCCAATGCCCACGGGGCGTATGCCATCGTCTGTTCGTAGCGCAGTATGAAGCGAACTCTACTCAGCCGAGTGCGCTGGTTTCCACCTATTGGACTGCCAAAGGAGTCTTTCCCACAACTCCTGTCCAGCGAAGCTTCGGCGGTGAGGTGACGCGCGCATCTCCGCAATTCCAAGAAATATACAACCAGGCTCACGAGGCCGAGCAGCGAGGGCTTGATCTAATTTGCGGCGCTGGCTATCGGAAAGCGCTTGAGTTCTTGGTGAAGGACTACGCTAAACTCAAACACTCGGGTGAAAGCGCTGATATTGAGCGCAAACCGCTTGGAATGTGCGTTCGCGATTACGTTGATCACCCAACAGTCAAGGCAATTTCTGCACGCGCAGCTTGGCTTGGTAACGACGAGACCCACTATGTCCGCAGATGGGAAGACAAAGATCTTAACGATCTCAAGAAAGTTATTGATCTGACGGTGCACTGGATTAGCCTTGATCTTCTAAGTGCCGAGGTTGTGAAGGAAATGCCAGAGCCAAATGCGAGCGAGGCGAGCGGTTAGATAGTGTCGCGAAACAAGCTGTTCGCCCAAGCCGCACGTACTTCATCCATAAGAAGCCGTTTAAACGCGAGCAGATAAGTGCTATTTCGCTCATGGTGCGAGTTTGCACGGGACTAGCGTGAAGCTCCTTGAGGATGTCCCGAGGAGTAAAACGAAAGGCGTGATGACGTGAGACTATCGACGAATCAGCTGTTGGTGCAACAAGGGGAAGCAACGTGCGAACTGTTTCATGTTCTCCAATCTCCAGAATTCGGCAGTAAAGGCCGCCTCTGCATGGGCGGCAGTCTGGAATCGATTGGCATCGTGCCGCGGAAGCATCATAGACAGAATCTTCGCCGTTACACCGTGAGAAGGGATCAAAGACTCGGCCCACTGCCTGGGAACACCTTCGAGAATCATTTTTTGTATCTGTGCCGGTGGGGCGTTGGGCGGGATGGGATGCCGACCAATCATCAAACTTAGCAACACTAGTCCAAGTTGATAGATGTCGGATCTATGTGTCACATACCCAGACATGTAGAGTTCAGGGGGAATATAGCTAGGTGTGCCGACAAGGGTACGCGCGTACTCTCCCGGTTGAACGTTCGGTTTTGAGATCCCGAAATCGCAAAGCTTGTAGACGCCACCTGCGAACCAAATGATATTCTTTAGCGTTACGTCACGATGAATGACACCCTTGGAATGGATCTCGCGCAATGCTGACAGAATCTGAGCCCCTATAGCGCAGATGTCTTTGTCTGACCACTTGATTCCCTGGCCAATCACTGAATCAAGGTTACCGCTACCCAGCTCCATGACGATGACTAGATTCCCTTGAGGCGAAATGAACTGGTCGAAGGTCGTAACGATGTGTCGATGCCCCAAACATAGGAGATGAACATGCTGATCTGTGAGCCAGGAGGAAAAATCCTGCTGAACGTTTGTGGTCGGCTTGATAACTTTGATTGCGACGCGCAGCCCTGCTGCTGTTAATCCTGACCAGACGCTACCGAATCCGCCTTCATCTAGCTGAGATTCAGCAAAATACTGCGCTTGCCTTTGCGGGTTGACTAGCCAAAAGCCCATAGCAATTGCTCATCGCTAGCTAGCTACAGCCGCTGGTCCCGCCACAGTTCTCACACTTGTAGCAGCTACCGTTGCGCGTCATCAGACCGCCGCATTCTGAACACAGCGGTGCGTCGCTCACCGATGGATCAAAGGGCAGGGCCTGCTGTGGCTCGGGCTCGGTGGGACGCAGCACCTGTGCGTTGCCCGCCTCGCTGATCGCGTACTCCGGACCCAGGAATTTGGTGCCCATCCAGCGGAAAATATAATCCATGATGGACTTTGCGTACGGCACCTGTGTATTCCCGGTCCAGCCGCTCGGCTCGAAGCGCACGTGACTGAACTTGTCGACGAAGAACTTCAGCGGCACGCCGTATTGCAGCGCGTAGCTGATGCTGGTGGCGAAGCTGTCCATCAGGCCGCTGATGGTGGACCCTTCCTTGGCCATGGAGATGAAGACTTCGCCCGGCGTGCCGTCCTCATACAGACCCACGGTGATGTAGCCCTCGTGCCCGCCGATCGAGAATTTGTGCGTAAGAGACTGCCGCTCATCGGGCAGCTTGCGGCGCACCGGCCGGTATACAATTTTCTCCACGGGTGCCGGCACAGGCAGAACAGGCGCAGTCGCCTTCTTTTCGCCCTTGCCCGTCCCAGAACTCAAAGGCTGCGCCTTCTTCGACCCGTCGCGATAGATGGCCACTGCCTTCAAACCCAGCCGCCAGCTCTCCGTGTAGGCGTCCATGATCTCTTCCACGGTGCATTCCTCGGGCATGTTGATGGTCTTCGAAATGGCGCCCGTGATGAACGGCTGAACCGCGGCCATCATGCGCACATGACCCATGTGGTGGATGGACCGCTTGCCGTTTTGCGGCCGGAAACTGCAATCGAACACTGGCAGATGTTCGTCCTTGAGCCCGGGTGCGCCTTCGATGGTCCCAGTGGCGTCGATGTGCGTAACGATCATCTCCACCTGCTCGGGTGTGTAGCCCAGCTTGATCAGCGCCTGCGGCACGGTATTGTTGACGATCTTGATGATCCCCCCGCCGACCAGTTTCTTGTACTTCACCAGCGCCAGGTCCGGCTCGATACCGGTCGTGTCGCAATCCATCATGAAGCCGATGGTGCCGGTGGGCGCGAGCACGGTGGTCTGCGCGTTGCGGAAACCGACCCGCTCGCCCAGGCCATACGCGCTGTTCCAGCATTCGACCGCTGCCCCGTATAAATCCGCCGGAACACGCTTGCTGTCGATGCCGCTGACTGCTTTGCCATGCATCAGGATTACATCCAGGAACGAGTCTTCGTTCACCGCGTAGCCGGGACACGGCCCAACCGCTTCCGCTATCCGGGCGCTGGTTAGATAGGCCTGGCCGCACATGACGGCAGTGATCGCACCCGCCCAGTCGCGGCCATGCGGGCTGTCGTAGGGAATGCCCATCGACATCAGCAGCGCTCCCAGGTTGGCGTAGCCCAGGCCGAGCGGCCGGAAATCGTGCGAATTGCGCGCGATTCTCTCGGTGGGATAGCTGGCGTTGTCCACGATGATCTCCTGCGCCAGAGTGATGGTGTCGCAGGCGTGGCGGAATGCTTCTACATCGAACTCGCCGCCGGGTCCGACGAACTTCATCAGGTTCAGCGAGGCCAGGTTGCAGGCCGAGTCATCCAGGAACATGTATTCCGAGCATGGATTCGAGGCATTGATGCGCGCCGTAGCTTTGGAAGTATGCCAACGATTGATGGTGGTGTCGAACTGCATGCCCGGGTCGCCGCACTGGTGCGTTGCTTCGGCGATCTGGCGCAGCAGGTCCTTGGCGCCGTAGCGCTTCTTGGGTTGGCCGTCGGCCACCGAACGGGTCCACCAGTCGCCGTCGGATGTTGCCTTCTCCATGAACTCGTCGGTGACGCGCACGGAATTGTTGGCGTTCTGGAAGAAGATCGATCCGTACGCTTCTCCATCCAGCGTCGGATCGTAGCCGGCCTCGATCAACGTGTGAGCCTTCTTCTCTTCCTTGGCCTTGCACCAGATGAACTGCTCGACGTCGGGATGATCGACATTCAGGATCACCATCTTCGCGGCACGCCTGGTCTTGCCGCCCGACTTGATGACGCCCGCGAAGGCGTCGAAGCCCTTCATGAAGCTGAGCGGTCCCGATGCCGACCCGCCGCCAGCCAGCGCACCGTTCTCTTCGCGCAGCGGTGAAAGATTAGTGCCGGTGCCCGAACCCCACTTGAACAGCATGCCCTCGGTCTTCGCCAGATCGAGAATCGATTCCAGCGAATCCTTCACTGAATTGATGAAACAGGCCGAACACTGCGGGCGCGCTTCGCCCTTCTTCAACTTGAGGATGCTGTCGGTGGGCTCGTCGTAATAAAAACCATAGCCGCGCGACTCGGTCACCCCCACGTTAAACCAGACCGGCGAGTTGAAGCACGCCTTCTGGGTCAGCATCAGGTGCGCCAGCTCATTGCGGAAATTGTCGGCGTCCTCATCCGTTCGGAAATAGCGATCGGTCTTTCCCCAAGCGGCTATCGTATCCACCACCCGATGCACCAACTGGCGAACGCTGCTCTCCCGCTCGGGCGATCCCATCTTGCCGTAGAAATACTTGCTGACGACAATGTTGGTGGCCGTCTGGGACCAGTCGGCCGGAACTTCCACGTCATTTTGCTCGAATATGATTGCGCCCTTGTCATTGGCTATGACGGCAGTCCGCAACTCCCAGGCGATCTCGTCGTAGGGAGTTTTCCCGGCATCGAGCTTCTGCGTAAAGTACCTTGGAAAGCGCACCCCCGTGCGTCCGGGTACGGGAAGTGGCCTTTTGTTGGTCGTCTGACCTTCTGAAATCTTGGCCAATGCTGTGCCTACTAGTCCCATTGTAACTCCTTCAAACTGGTCGCTTTGGATTTGGTCAACTCAACGGCTGACTTGCGGCTGTTTGTAATCATGCCGCAATATATAGTAGGTCGTCAAGAACTATATCTATATAAGGTGCAGTACCTTACGAAGAAGGCGCTTTCGGAGCCTCAATTGCTCTAGAAATCTCAACGTCCGCAGGCAGGCTCCAGCGCCCGATCCGGATCAGCATTCTATGGGGTCCAGCCGGCAGGCCCTCGGGGATTCGTAGGTTCAGTTCGTGCCGGGGAGCACGTGGATCGATGCACTTGATTTCGAGCCAATCCACCGGACGGCCGCCAATAGTAATAACCAACGAGTCGGGTGAAGTGATCTCTTCGAGCTGGATTTTCAAGATGCCGCTGCTCGACGCGTTTTTTTCCAGCAGGTTGAACCCGTCGCTGATGGAGATGATGCGGGGCACCAGAGGACCCGCTGGAATTACACGCAGCGTTCCCGGCCCGCACAAGCGCGCGCCGTTCAGATGGAGTTCGACCGGCAGCAGTCCGGTGCGCATGGCCTCGGGCAGCCAAGCATTCACTTGGCGGACATTTTCGGCGATGGGCCAGCCGATATAGTATGGATCGGCCGGTGCGCCTTCGACCAGCACCTCGAGGTTGTTCAGATCGCAATCGTCCGGCAGGTTCTCCATCCAGATTGAAATCGCGGCATGGCGTTCGCGCTTGGGTGCCACCGGCTCGTAGGAGTGAGCGTTGGTGATGCCTTTAATGAGCGGCGCGCGCGCGGGAACAGGCGCATCGAGGGGCGGCCGGCGCCAGGTGGTCCACATATATTGCGTTTGGACGTCTTCCAGCGCCAGCAACTGGAGTCCTTTCTCGCGCGTGAAACCACAGATATCTCCCGCTGAGAAGGTAATTCCTGACCAGGTATCCGGTGCGCCCGAGTGTGGAAGCCCGTTAAATTGGCCTCGAAAGATGCCGCCGGGTTTGAGCACACGGCTAATCTCGTTCATATATTCGAGGACGACCGCGCGGCTGGGAATGTGCTGGAACACGGCGTAGGAATAAACGAAATCGAACGACCCATCCGCGAACTGCCCGAGGCTGGCTCCATTGGTGGCGTGTACGTGAGCGTGCGGGATATCGCGCAGACGCTCGCGCGCGAGCCGGATCATTTCGTCCGACACATCCACACCATGAATCTCGCTGAAGTGCCGGCTGAGCGGTTTTATCAAGCGGCCGGGTCCACAGCCGATTTCGAGGCCGCGCCGGCCGGTTCCTGGTGCTAATCGCCGGAGTTCCCCCTCCAACAGCCGCACGACATCGGCCGCGGTCGCAAGAAAAGTTTCTTCGTCCTGATCGCGCCCGCC
>Ga0210401_10004982_pt1 | contig 13728 bp, 15 predicted proteins | sample IncBWH32MmetaG_FD_150866 | JGI IMG/M metagenome (GOLD analysis project Ga0210401, IMG submission 150866) | Forest soil microbial communities from Barre Woods Harvard Forest LTER site, Petersham, Massachusetts, United States - Inc-BW-H-32-M | ecosystem: Environmental > Terrestrial > Soil >... | reverse complement strand
ACGACAACTGGAATTTTCAGTGGGTTCCGGGCACCAAATGCCCTTTTGCCATCTTGAATTACCCACGTTTTGCCTTTAACATCGGCGAATCGAACACCCGAAAGGAGAAAATTGATGCGAGCAATCCTCTTTGCCAGGACAGTCGCTCTTGGAATCGTGGCCATAGGTAAACTGACAAGCTCAAACAAACCAGCCGCGGACATCCCTGTCACCAGCTATCTGGTCGATTACAGCGCCGGTAACACACCATACTACGTTCAGAGCGATGGAAGCGGCACATACAGTAACGGCGCGAACAGTGTGACTTCGATACTCGTTGGCAATGGCTACAACTTCATAGATGACGGTGACTGGCGTCTAGATATGTCAAGTTCGACGATCCGCACCATCCGGGTCACATTCGAACAGGCCAATGCAGTGCAACCAGGAGACCCTGGCTATACGGCTCCCGCCAATCCACCTTATTGGGGAACTCAGTTTGAAGCGGTAAGGATGGAGAACAAATGTACTCTAGACAACCATGACATGTTGACCATGAAGCCGGGCGATAAGTTCACTTGTCCAATGTTAATTCGCTTCCCGCCCTTTACCAGTTCCACCTTCTATCGCCTCCAAATGGGGTTCTTGACAATTGAGCCGGAGACGCAAGAGGTGCAGATCTCTTGTAATTCCGCCAACTCTAGGGGCTGCAACGACTGGTTCATAGATCCAGTTCCCGTCGTGAATCCTGACGGCAGCACGAGCCCAGGCCAGACGCGAGCGCGTCTAGATCTCGTGAACAACACCACTATTGTCGCCGATGAGGGTGATTTCTACCTGACATTCCATTTCCACGTGACTCGGCCGTAAGGTGCGCGCGTGTTGTTCACAATGCGAGAACGAAATGAGAAACCAGGAAAAAGGTGTTTCAATTTGAAACCTGCGGCCAGGTAAATTATGGCGAAGGGGCGCATATGATCTCCACGTTCTGCACTTTGGGATGGATGTCGGCGATAGCCGCTATGGCCGCCGATGTGTCTTCTCCTCCCGTTACGTTTAATAAAGACGTACTTCCGATCGTGCAAAAAAACTGCCAGACCTGCCATCGACCGGGCCAAATTGCGCCTATGTCGTTTCTTAGCTGTCAAGAGACACGGCCGTGGGCCAAGGCCATGAAGGCTTCAGTTACTTTACGGAAGATGCCGCCGTGGTTTGCGGATCCGCAATATGGTCATTTTTCGAATGACCGGTCTCTCAAAGCGCGCGAAATCGACACCATCGCAAAATGGGCTGATACTGGGGCGCTGGAAGGTGATCCGAAGGACGCGCCGTCCAGTATCCAATGGCCGGAAGGGTGGCAAATTCAGCCAGACATCATCGTGAAGGGACCCACGACGGATGTTCCCGCGCATCCGAAGAACAACGTCGTGGAGTGGATAACCGTTACGGTTCCGACTGGGTTTACTGCGGATACCTGGATCACGTCCGTACAAATTAAACCACAGCATCCCGCCGTGGTCCACCACATGTGTTTGGGCTTCAATCCTCACAGCCCGGATGTGAAATATTTCGAGCCATTGTGGCAGGTCAAGGAGCGCGCCGCGGATGGAAGCGCCATACCCGGCAACGCGCCGACTTTCGGCCCAGCTCGCCCCGGACCGTCAACAAGCATGGGGGAAGATTGCTATCTCCCCGGAAATGTCGCCGCCGATTACCGGCAGTTCCAGGCTGCGAAGCTGGTACCCGCTGGAAGCGATATCACGTTGAATCTGCATTACCAGCCGAATGGGACAGCCGTTACCGATCAGCTTCAGATCGGATTCACAGTCGCCAAAGAACCACCGCTTCGCCGGTACCTGTCGTTCAGCACTTCAGCGCCTCAGGACCCCAAGATTTTCGCGATTCCGCCCAATGATCGCAATTGGCAAAGCCCCTCCGCGGAAGTCACGTTTAACGAGGATGTCGAGCTAGTATTTATGATGCCGCACATGCGTTTCCGTGGGAAGGACATGACCTACACCCTGCAGTACCCAGATGGAAGAAAAGAAATTGTACTTAACGTTCCGCACTATGACTTCAACTGGCAATTGGGATACGCCACATCCATTCAGGTACCGAAGGGTTCGAATCTTCACGTCGACGCACACTTTGACAATTCACGTGATAACAAGTTCAACCCCAATCCAAATAAGACAGTGTTCTACGGAGAAATGACGTAGGAGGAGATGATGTTCCCGTTCTTCGGCGTAGTCGTCGACAGGAATACCGACCCGAAGAAGATCGTCAAGAGCAAGGTTCGAACAAACGGCGGCGCCTGAGAAGTTAGAAGACGACCTAATTGAGACCGTTAGATCGCAAAGGAGATTGTCATGCTAAAGGTGCTTGTCACCGGGACAAGTTCGGGTATCGGACTAGCAACGGCAGTGGGATTGAGCCGCGCGGGTCACGAGGTTTACGCCACGGTGCGGAACTCTGAAAAGGGATCGCAGCTTCGCGAGATCGCCGCGGAAGAAAAGTTGCCGATTTCGATCTTTCCTATGGATGTTGATTCGGACGCGTCAACGGCGGCAGCCTTGGTTGACATCGGCCGCCGCGCGGGATTCATAGAAGCGCTGGTTAACAATGCCGGCGTCGAGTGGATCGGGTCCGTCGAGGAACTGCCTTTTGAGGTTTTTCGCCAAGTAATGGAGACGAACTATTTCGGCGCCCTGCGCTGCATCCGCGCGCTGCTGCCTGAGATGCGGAAAAATCGGCGTGGCTGTATTATCAATGTGACCTCGGTCGCAGGCCGCATGGCGCTTTCTCCTATGGCGCCATACGTTGCGTCTAAATTTGCGCTTGAGGCGTTAAGCGAATCACTAGCGCAGGAAGTGAAGCCGTTCAACATTCGAGTCGCCATTGTGGAACCAGGGATCATCGACACTCCAATGGCAAGGCGGATTGAGGAGCCTCGGGGCGAATCGCTCTACCCGCAAGGCCGCCGCGTCGCAGGAATGTTTGCAGCATCCTTAACCGCTCCAACTTCACCCTCGGTAGTCGCGGAGAAGATCCGCGAGATTCTCGAGAGCAGCACGTGGCGGCTCCGGCACCCTGTAGGCCCTGACGCCGAGCCGTTTTTGAGATGGCGCGCCGCGATGACCGATGAAGAGTTTGTGAATTGGGGCGCCCTCGACGATGAAGCCTGGTATCAGCGGGTCCAGCAAGAGTTCGGACTCGATTCTCGGCCGAAGGGGCATGCGGCCGGTACATAAGAGAACAGCCTCAAGCTTTCCCAGGCCGTGCTGTGACCAAGTATTGTCACGTGTCAAAAACTTGTCACTCAAATGTCGGTGGGTTGGCGGCCTAAGGGTAGGGATCAGAAAGACTCAAGGAGCAGGTCGGGTGGGTTTCGCGATGGATTCAAAGAAGAAAATCGTTTGGTGGAGTCCATCTAGCAGAGATTAGAGCTAGGACGACGTCCCCTTCATTAGAACTCGCTGAAATGATCCGTTCTAAGAGCGGGACAAGCTGCTGCGTTGGATAGCCGAGGTGTTCCTGTGCTTGAGAATTGAGGACATCAATATCAGCTTGGTAATGCTCATTCTAATCCGCCGGTCTATCGTACGATCAGAGGAAGTCAGTACGCCAGGCTAGCACGATGTGTACTATTTTTCTGTGCGTGCTAGCTTGCGAGCTGGCCCTGGCGCAACAAACGGACTGGGCACCACTCGTAGCCGAGGGCAATCGCGCCTTGGCGGACGGCCAATACGCCCAAGCCGAAGCTGCCTTCGTGACAGCGCTTGACAAGGTCAAGGACCTTCCTGAATCCGATATACGTCAGCCAAAGACCTTAGCGTTGCTGGGTTATGTCTACATTTTTACAGCCCGTTATGAAAAGGCGGAATCGCTATACGCTCGGGCGCTCGCGATCTGTGAACGGACCCCTGTCAAGAGCCCCGTTGCAGCTGAAATCATGGACGGGCTCGGAACCTTGTACCGCGTTCTTGGACGATATGCTGAGGCGGAGCTATGGGTTAAACGAGCCGTGCTCATCAATGAGCGGGGCCTCGGGCTACAAAACCCATACCTGGGCGCTTTCTATCATAGTCTCGCGATCATTCTTCTCGAAGAAGGGAAGCTCGCACAAGCTACGAAGACAATCAACCGTGCCCTCGCGCTTTGGAAGCCAGACGATCCCCACCACCAAGAGAACATAGCCTTGGCCACCGGTACTCTGGGAAATATCTACTTCAGGCGCGGCCGCTATCGCGAAAGCGAAGACTGCTATCTGCACGTGCTGGCGACATTGGAAAAGATCCGGGGACCCTCGCATCCCATGCTTTTGTCGACTCTGCCGAATCTTGCCTTGCTATACGTGGCGATGAAAAAATACCCCGAAGCCGAGGCGATCAGCCGCCGTGCGCTAGCAATCGCGAAAACGAACCCCGAACAGCCGCTCGCCAATGCAGCGAATGCCGAAATTGCACTCGGCCGCGCGTTAGCGGGTCAGGGACATTTTGCGGAGGCCGAGCCAAACTTTCAGCGTGGCCTCGCAACACTTGAGCGGGTGCTTGGGTCTCGGAGTACTTTGTATGCGGTGAGGCTGCTGGATTACGCGGATTCTTTGCGACAAGCCAAGCGCTCCCGCGAAGCAAAGGATATCGAAACGAGGGTCACTGCGATCCTGGCTCTGGCCGGACATACCGTAAATGTCAGCGAGCTCCGACACCCAAGGCCGTGAGCATAGAAAAGCTGGTGAACAAATAACGGTTTATTGTACAATCGAGCGAAATCAGTGAACCGGGCTGGCGCGATATTTCTTTTGTTTCTGTGGATGATTGCCGTCCGCTACCCCGCGCCGGGTCAATCCACGTTCGGGACAGTCCTCGGCACGGTGATGGACGCATCAGGGGCCGTATTGCCTGGCGCGAAACTCACATTGCGTGATCTCGATGAGGCTACCGCTGTCACGGCTCAATCCAATCCGCAAGGATTTTTCGAATTTCTGAATATCCAGCCAGGCCGCTACCAACTGTCAGGCAGCCGATCCGGATTTGCAACTCAGGCAACACCGGAATTTGTGCTGCAGGCGCGTGAGACGAGGCGGGCCGATCTTACGCTGAACGTTGCACCTCGCACAGACGCCACGGTCGTGACGACCCATGTTCGCACGATTGATACCGAAAACGGCACCGTTGCCGATTCCAAGAATTTCGAGGAGATCACTCGCCTACCGTTGAACTATCGTGCCGCGGATTTTTTCAGCAACAGCGCATTGGCCGTTCTCCTGACGGTGCCGGGGATTCAACAAGATCTCGGCGGAAGGCTCTCGCTTGGTGGCGGCTTGCCCGCACAAGTCGAAGTGAGTCTCGACGGCGTGTCGGTCGTGAACGTCGCGGCCAATCTACCGAATGTTCAGATGACACCTTCGCCCGAAACGCTCGCCGAGTTTAGGGTCACGTCTCTGGATGGCGGTGCGGCCTTCGGCCAGATGGGCGACGTCGCTATGGTAACGCGTGCCGGTACAAACCAGCTTCACGGAAGTGTTTTCTGGTATCACCAGAATCGCGCCTTGGACGCGACCACCTATTCTGCCCCCGTGAAGCAGCAAAAAGTCTTCAATACGTTCGGCGCCAGCCTGGGCGGCCCGGTCCAGCTACCCGGTATCTATTCCGGACGGAGCCGGACGTTTTTCTTTGTCGACTACGAAGGAATCCGCAGGCCCCAGACCACGCTTCAGGAACTCTCAGTGCCAACCCAAGCGATGCACGGCGGCGACTTGCAGAATGTTCCGGGTCCCCGCGCGGTGGATCCGTCGACTGGAGCTCCATTTCCCGGCAACAAGATTCCAGATACGCAGATCAGTTCAGTGGCTCGGAATTTGCTCGACAATTACTATCCCTTGCCGAATGTCCAAACTCCGGGTGTATTCCCTAACTATTTGCGTCTCGGGCCGATGGGATCCACCTCGGATGGCTATGACCTGCGCATCGACCACGTCCTCAATTCGAAACAGCGCGTTTTCGGGCGATGGAGTTCGAAGCAGATCAGCATACAGGACCCTTCCGCCTTTCCGGCTCCGGACAGCACGGAGGATTTTTCTTACCAGAACTTCGTGCTTTCCCATACGTTTGCGCCGGGGCCCACGATCTCGAACGAGTTACGACTCGGCTTCAGCCGCGTGCGCGAAAGTCAGGACTGCAACGTGAGCGGCAAGGCCGTCGTCGCGCAACTGGGACTGGTCGGCTTGAATCTGAGCAACGTTGGGGATGGCTGCGGTTTTCCTGGGTTCGTTTTCGAGGATGAGACCTTCTCCAACGTCGGAGCTGGACGCTCGGAAAACGGAGGTTACTCGATTTTCCAGTACACAGATACCTTGAGCTGGATCCACGGGCGACACGCCATGAAGTTTGGGGGCGAAGTGCGGCGGAATGAATACCGATCGACATTGCACATCGGCGATAACGACGATTTTGGAGAGTTCTACTTCTCCAGCGGCGCATTCAGCGGCAACGAGTTCGCCGACCTTCTGCTGGGCTTGCCCTTCCAGTCTCAATATGCGGCCCTGGGACCAAACGTCGACGAATTCTCCACGGCGTCCAGTTTTTTTGCACAGGACAATTGGCGCGCGAATCGGCGGCTGACATTTGAATTTGGGTTGCGCTGGGAAGTTCATCCGCCGTTTCAGGAAGCCGCGGGGAACATTACCAACTTCGATCACCAGAATGGCAACGTGATCATACCCGATCATAGCCTTGCGCCAGCACCCAGTTTTCTAGAAGCCATTCATGCCTGCTCGGTGACCTCCACGCAGCCTTGCACAAGAATTCTCACCGCGTCCCAAGTGGGACTGCCGCAAGGACTCCGGCGCACCTACTACGGAGACTGGGACCCTCGATTCGGCTTCGCCTGGCAGCCCTGGCGGGATGGAAGGACGGTGATCCGCGGCGGCATCGGCAGGTATACTCAAAGCCTGCTCGGTTCCCTCGCCAACGGCCTCACTGGCGTCCATTCTTCTGACCTTCAAATGTTTGCCAACTACCAGGGGCCAAACACTCCGCCCTTGTTCACCTTTCCAAATGTTTCCCCGCCACTTTCCGAACTGGGAGAGATCGCCACGGAGAGTTTTCAAAACGGCAACGATCCGACGCTCAAAGATCCAGACTCCTACCAGTGGAACTTCACCATCGAGCGCGAACTCCCCTGGAGCACCTCGTTTCGGGTGAGCCACGTGGGCGTGCAGTCGGGGGGCATGCCGGTGCGCGTCGATTTTAACCAAGTCCCGGCGAGTACCATTCCGTACTCTGCTTCGCGCGTGCCGTTTCAGCAGTGGACCAGACTCATTTCGGATGAAGGAGTTGGATTTGCGAGTTACGAGGGCCTCCAAATGGAACTATTGCACCGCGTGCGCAACGGTATCTCCTTCCAGGCAAGTTACGTGTTAGCGAAGAACCTCGGGGAAGCGGGCACGGCCGCTACCCCTTCGTTTTTTCCCGGGGAAGTGCCTCCTAACCAGCTCACAGACCGCTTCAACACCCGCTATGATCGTGGTAATCTTCCTGGTTCACGGCGCAACCACTTCTTGCTCACTGGTTTATTTTCGCTGCCGTTCGGCCGAGGTCGAGCTATCGGGGCGAACTGGCGCGGATTGAAACAAGGAGCACTGGGCGGATGGGAGCTCTCAACCGTGAGCATGATTGAGTCGGGGCCATATCAGACGCCGACCATTAGTCCAGCGCTTGACCAGTCCAACACCGACGTCGCCGCCCGCCTGGTCGGCGCGCGACCTGATCGCGTCGGCAACGGCAACCTTTCTGATCCCACGCCCAGTATGTACTACGACCAGTCAGCTTTCATCCCAGTGCCTTCCGGTGAGGGACGATTTGGCAACGCCGGCTCTGGAATCTTAGAAGGGCCGGGAACTATTGCAATATCGGCGGGGCTCGCCAAGAGCTTTCCTCTAACCGAAAAACTCAAGCTTCGCGCAGAGGCGACATTCACCAACCTGCCGAATCATCCGAACTTCCTACCCCCGAGCGTAAATATCAGCAGTCTGCTATTCGGCAAGCTTACCCAAGTGCAGTCTGCTGAAAACTCGGGCAACCGAACCGGCCAAGTCGCACTGCGTTTAGATTTTTGATCACCCAGGATCTAATACGAATTCTCTGGTTCTTGGAAGTGCCATCCACCAGATAGACGACTTCATTGATTCGCGAGCGATCGCCTTTGGGATTGCTATCACCCGCTTAATTGAGCGGTTCCTGATTATTTAACAGGCGCTTCACCACCTGCTCGTCCAGCGTCGGGTGCTGCTCAAGATGCCTTGCGAGCATGTATTCTGGATGGCGGAAAGCGACGTCCAGTCCGGGTTCGAGCAGAAGTTCCGCGTATGGTGGAAAATCCAACGCTTCGGAAGGCCATTGCAGTGGAGCTATGTTCTGCTCGAATGCCCAAGCTGTCGACATCACGAACAATCCGCGGTCTAGTTTTTCCCATTCATCAAAACGTTCTGCCAACCACTCTAGGGCCGCCGCACGTGTGATCTGGTGCGCATCTTTGTGGGCAAAGCGCCATGCCAGGTCGAGGAGATCATCCTCCAGATCCGATACCTGCTGTTGGAGTTCGAGTCGCGACCAGTCTTGGTACTCCGGTACAATGCCATCGACTCCCAGGTGATGCTTTCCGTACATCGCAGCCAGGAGGAGCCACGATTTCTTGAGCAGGGTCGCCTTGCGTCCAAGACATTGTCGCGTAGTTGTGATTGCCACGTATCGAAATACGAGTCTAGTCTATTGCCCAAGTCGCGTGGTTCACCGTTGCATATTAATGCGTTTGCAAATTGATTGACGTCGCTTACGAAACTTCTTCAAATCCCATCCCATGACCTGGTACCGTCGGGAAGCTTTTTGCCCACTCGCCGATCCCACGTTCTCTTGACTGGGAATTCGCTAGGCTTCGGCGAGGGTAGTGGACTTTGAGTGTGTATAGGGTTGGTGGTCAGTGAACAGGAACGCGGAGCCAGAGTTCCAATCTCTATGCGGGCGGTGACGGCGCACCTCACGCATGTCCGTGGTGGGAGATAAGGCCACACTGGCGGCGATGACCGTCAGATCGGGTGGGGCGTCACGTTCTAGACTCATCCACAGTGAAACGTAGCTAATCGCGCCATGCAATGACGACCTGAACTGTTTCGCGAAAACAGTTCCGCGAAAACAGATGACTAAGCGCCGCCGAGGAGAGTAAACTGCACATCTGCGGTTAGGGCGTTTATTCGACCACGTGGCAAAACCACTGATGCAAAAAGGTTCCTTTGCGCCCCCACGAGGTAAGTTGCCGAAAACGCGCTAGACAGAGGGAGTTGACGCTATTGAGGATCGGATACCGCGGCTCGTGCTCACCGTGAATATTCAGACGCACTACGCCCATTCCGGCGTAGAATAAGAGCGAAGCGAATCACGAAAGCTTCAACCGGGCTGCCACTGATTGGGAGTACGGCAAATACTCCAGATCGGCGTTAAATGCCGTCTGATTGGAGTGTATCATGAGAAGCATTGCGAAATGCTGCCCTATCTTATCGCGTTTCTCGCTATTGCGGTTTTTCCGCTCGCACTGGCCGGCGTCGGAGGTCACTTGGCTGCCGTAGCACTGCCAGATCAAGCGGCTCGCCGCCGAACGTATTTCTTTGTGATTTGGGGATTAGCCTTAATCGGAATTGTTCTTGCAGGACTCCAGCAGATCGAGGCGTTCCATTCTGATAAAGAACATGACGCAAAACAAGAATTGATCCAGGGAAAGTTGGACACGAGTTTACAGCGCGGCGAGTACATGCGCGGCCAACTCGAAAGCATCAGTCTGATGTTGGGCAAAGTTGGAGAGGGGCAAAAAGATCCCGCTGTAAGTCAATTGGCAGGGGTGATTGTAAAGATGGCCGACAATGCGAAAGCGTCCAGTCCGCCTACCTTGGTTGTGCCGGATTTGCATCTCGGTCTTCTTTATGAGGGGGCCAATCTGAACGGGCGTTCCTTGGGCAGTCTTGGAGAAAATGCGAAGACGATAAAATTGGTCGAATTTCAGATTCATAACGGAGCCGAGAGAGCTACAGGCGCTACTTCGCTGCGTTTGTATTTTTCAAAGCCAGTTACCGCAAGTTCACCCCTTACCCCACAATTCCCATGGCAACCCACTCCGAGCGACGAAATCAACTTTCCAGCTGCGTTCTATTCTACTGGAGCTGTCCCGATCACTATTAACCCAACGGAGACGTGGAATTGGCCAGCATTCAGTGGGCAACTGACCGACGATTTTGATGAGGTATCGGCCAAGCTCAAAGTCTTCTACGGCTCAGCGAGACCAGCCGAGGCGAGTTTCCTAGTTCATAGCAAAAAACCGGCGAATCCAGCCAAGTAGAACTAGCGAATCGCCAACGGCACTTGCACTAATAGCAAGATCTGCCTCTAGTCCCTCGGCCGGCGGCCACGGCATCGAGGGAGTCCTGGAAATGTCGGCGGAATGGCGTGGCGGCAGCCTGGGCGAACCGCTAGGCGCACAGATTTTAGCGCACTACCTTCGCGGGCCATGCAGCTCGGGCGCTATCATATTCTACGTATATGGAAAAGGGCCAGCCGGTGACGCAACTCGTCGCACCAGCCGCTAACGACCAAAACGTCCTCCAGAAGCTATCGCTGGTCTATGGCGAAAACGCGAAGGTCGCTGCCACGTTTTGGGAATGGCGGCACAAACTCATGGAGCGATTCTTTTACAGCACTGCCGGGATAGTCCTGGGTACTGCCTGGATCTACAAGCAGAAAGAACTCTCGCACTTGCTATTTGTCCCACCGCTGCTCGGATGCGTGTATTGCATCGTCTCGTACTTAATGGATCGCGTAAATAGCAAGATTTTGCTGGGTTGTTATAAAACCGGGAAGGAGATTGAGCAGCAGCTCGGACCTGTCGCAGGTGCGTACTCTGTGATCTTCGACCGATACGAGAGGGTTAATTACACTGTTTTTCTTCGCGCTCTTTACCTAAGCTCTGCATCCCTTTTTCTCGCGATGAGCGGCCTCGCGGCCGTTTTTGTGCGGTAAATAGGATCTAACAGTGCGTCGCGCCACCCCGTGTCGCACAATGTGTCTTTGTGCAATCGGCGCACCTGACCTTTGAGACGGCACAAATACCACCTTGTAATATCGCTAACCACGTGTAACGCAGATGCACCAGTACTCCTCGTAGTTTGGATTTTTCTCTATCTTATGCCTTTACCTGGACCGATGGTCGCCCTATTCTCCCCGAGGTTCTCCCACGGGTTCAGTGGCGGATGTCCACCGTCTTTCTTGTGCGCAAAGAGATAACATTTACAGCCGCTCGTACAATTGCCCATATCGACATCGCACCAGATATACTCTTTTCGCTCTTTTCCCTCATGAACGATTTCTTCTCTGCCTTCCCGCAGTGGCCGCACCCTTGGTTCGTAAAAGGTGCAGGTAGATCGCGGTCCTTCCATTTAGCCATGGCGCATGTTGCAAATGTCTAGTGCAAAACCGTGCCCGAAAAGGGGCTTCCAGTGGCTGGTCATTGATGTCAGCAGTGTTGCGAAACTCTGTTGCAAAAGTCGAATCAATCCACCTGGCTTCATAGTCGGCGACTTGGACTTTGAATCTGTCCCGGTCAGATGGGACGTTGCGGGAACGTTGCTGGTACTGGTGGACCGATCACGCCGCCATCGCGAACCACTGACGCATCTCTGCGCGTGGAACAACGCCAGTCCGCTCTGCGATGATGACTCCCCTCCGCAAAAGCACAAAATACGGAATCGACTGAACCCGAAACTGAGCGGCGAGCGTCGGGCACTCCTCCGTGTTGACCTTGAGGACTAAGCCCCGTCCCGCCATCTCACGTGCAAGCTCATGGACTTCAGGCGCAGCAATCCGGCAGGGACCACACCAAGCCGCCCAGAAATCCACCAGGACTGGCACCTTGGCTTCGCGAGTGATCTCGGCGAACGCCGTCGCGTCAACCTCGATCGGCTCGGAGACCGGCGGTAAGGCGGCTTTGCACGAGCCGCAACGTCCGGTGTCTGACAGGTGTTTCGCAGGAACGCGGTTGTTCGCGCCACAGGTGGGGCATGGTCGGATCATGTGGACCCTCTAGGTTTAAGCTACCATCAGGGCGGACCGGCAGAGTAGCGCGCTGTCCAAACTCGGGCGATCCATTGCAGCCCGATGCCGGCAATTTCGGGCCAATAATCAGAGTCGGCCGTTATGCGTCAATTTGAGGCGCCAAAGCCATTCACAACGTCTTGAGGAACGCGATCAGTACCCTTCGATCCTCAATTGGTGGCATCAAACCGAATTCGTGGCCTTTGATGGCCCGCGTCGCGAAGCCGCTGGGGGATCAAACCAGTCCTCGAGCGTGGCAACGGTATTGTTGCCAGTATTGTGGATCGGGCGGAATGGCATGTTTCGAAAACTCTTTGATCATCTCACTGGACTTCATCCAGCCTCGGGCGCGTAAGGGAAAGAAGGAGCCAGAGAATTTGGTGACCGCTTGTCGGCCATGTAATCGGATCAAAGGCAGTCGAGTGTTTGCCAGTTTTGAAGGCCCGGCCCTAAATTCTTTGCACCTGACTTTGTCTGATCTTCATCTTTCGTTGGCCGGGCTCAAGCAGAACGTATTACCAACTTACGAAGGAGACGCAAAGCAATGACAGAAGTCACCGTAGTGAAACAACCGAAACAAGAGAGGTCAGATGTCAGCCGCTGGCCGGGACTGGGATTGGAAACGCCGCTCTTCCGCGGCAGCCTCTTCAGCATGAATCCGTTTGCCCTAATGAGACACTTCGTAGAGGACATGGGGCGGATCTCTGGTCAGATACCGCGCGCGATGGGCGATATCGCTGCGTGGAGTCCTATCATCGAAGTGAAAGAAAAAGAGGGTAAGCTGCTTGTGGCCGCTGAACTTCCCGGCCTGAAGAAGGAAGATGTGAAGGTCCATATCGAAGGCGACACATTGGTGGTGGAGGGCGAGCGAAAACAGGAAAAGGAGGAGAAGGGCGAGGGTTACTATCACTCCGAGCGCAGCTACGGTAAGTACTACCGCTCCATCTCACTGCCTGAGGGCGCGAAGGTCGATCAAACCGTCGCACAGTTCAACAATGGCGTGCTTGAGGTCACGATCCCAATCCCCGAGGTGAAAGCGAAGCGGCAAGAGATACCCATACAGGAAGGATCGAAAAGGGCGGCTTAACTAATCAGGCCCGCCCCGAACCTCCGAGTTCAGTGGAAGATCAGCCCCGGCCGGGCTCCAGCCGCTTGCGTTCACTAGGCTTACAGCCTAACTTAGCTAGTTCGGATGAGGGACCACCCATTAAACACGTCGCTCAACCATGTTGCAATGCGGTCTCAAGCGTAGCGATGCCAATGCCCCCATCGGTCGTAATAGCCCCTGCGATACGGATGGCCGTAACCTCGATACGGATGCCAGGCACCATTTCGATAGTAAAACCCCTTGGGGTAATATCTCGAATGGTCAGAGTATGCTTTTGCTTGGGAAATGCTCGACGTCGGCACAATGTATGTTGCTAGAACAAGCCCAAGGATGGCAAGTTTCCTAACATTTGGCCCTCCCATGTAGCTCGATGGCGCACTGTCAGCGCCGGGCGCAAAAATCCGTGGTAAATCGGACGAGTGGAATCCCCACCTGCGCCGAACGGGCGTCTTTCTGCCGCGCCTGCCAGAAGACTTCGATAAATTGGAAACGAGTCGGACCAAGGCG
>Ga0210401_10004980_pt1 | contig 13730 bp, 12 predicted proteins | sample IncBWH32MmetaG_FD_150866 | JGI IMG/M metagenome (GOLD analysis project Ga0210401, IMG submission 150866) | Forest soil microbial communities from Barre Woods Harvard Forest LTER site, Petersham, Massachusetts, United States - Inc-BW-H-32-M | ecosystem: Environmental > Terrestrial > Soil >... | reverse complement strand
TAGTATTCATGGATTCTCCTATGCCTTAAGGTGTCGGGGCCAGGCCTCGTTTGGAAGAAACCACGCCGCTCGGTCTCATCGGTTCAGTTCTTGATCGCGAGAACGTCTTGATGATCGCCTCGGCGATCGCGTCGGCATACTCGTCAAGTGCGAAGTGGCCGCCGTCAAAATAGCGCAGTTCGGCGCTCGGCACAAGCTGCTTCACGAATTCCGCGGCCTCCGGCATGAAGAGAGGGTCATTTCGCCCCCAGACGATGAGGGTCTTCGGCTGCCGGTCCTTCAGATAGGCGTTCCATTCCGGGTAGTGCTGGATGTTCGTCGCGAGGTTCATAAACAATCTCGACATGAAGAGCCGCTTCGCCCCGATCGAGAAAGCATAGGCGTCGATCGCCCAAGTATCCGGATTCAGGGCGTCGGGCTGGCGCGCGCCCGTCTTGTGAAGAAACATGTCCCGGTCCACGGTGGCAAATTGCTGCGTCTCGGCTAGTTTCTCTGGGGTTTCAGGGCCGCCGAGCCGCTCGTAGACTTTCAGGCGCTCGGGGTTCCAACCCTCCACTGAAGTGGTCATGTTCTGAAAAATCAGGCCGGCGATCCGCTCGGGATGGGCCGTCGCGATCCGCATTCCGATCGGACCGCCAATGTCGTGCATATACAAGATCAGCGGCCCGGGCGCGAAGTGCGCGATGAACCCGTCGATGGCCATGGCCACGTCGTCGAAGGTCGGCCGCAGGACGGTCGGGTCCGGCGCTTCGCTATATCCCATGCCGGGGTAGTCGGGCGCGATGACATGAAATCGATCCGCCAGAAGCGGAATGAGGTCGTGGAACTGGTACGACGACGAGGGAAAACCGTGCAGCAGGACGATGGTTGGCTTCGAAGGCTCCCCGGCCTCGCGGTAGAAGAGCCTAACGCCAGCAACGTCGGCAGTCTTGAAGTACTTAATCAAAACGCTTTCCTCACCTATGCCCGTAATCCGTGAAAACGTAATCTCTGGTCTTCACCCTCGTGTGGCAAGCAAACCCGCACTTGGCGTCGTTTCCCTGCGGCGGCTTGCCGGCCATGGTGCCCGGCGTGAATGTATCGGATGCAGCGTCATAGTCGAACACGGCGTATCCCCACCCGCCGCTGTCCGCGAACCTCTTGCTGTCCTTCACCATGAAGTCCATGTCATGCTGGGTACCTGGCACCGTCGCTGCAGGGAACGTCTCCATCTTTTTCGGGTTCCAATGGATCTTCGCCAGCTTGGAGCCGTCGGGGAAAGGCATGCCGTTGCCGGGAACGCCGGACATGTATGCCTTGATCATCACGGGATTAGCGAGGATCGCGGCCATAAGGGGTCCGTCCTGACTGATGGAGACAATCTGCCAGGCCTCGTATCCTCTGAACTCAGAGAACGCGAGCCCACCCGGCACTTTCACGGTGTACTTATCCTGGGCAGCCATCGCCAGCGCCACCAGAACAGAGAGAAATACTCCAACGAATACGATTACCACTATACTTTTGCGGTTCATGCCTAATCTCCTTTGCTGAACCTATACCGGACAGAAGTAAGTGATCCCGGCCTTCGCGGCAATGAAAGCCGGGAAATATTCAAGCCGCGACTGTCGCGGCGGCTGTGATGAACTTCAGAAGGTCGGCGTTAATCGTGTCCGCGTCCGTGGTGGGCATACCATGCGGGAAGGTCTTGTAGCTAATAAAAGTTGCGTTCTTCAGCAACTTAGCGGACCGCGGACCGGCGGCGACATAAGGCACGATCTGATCGTCCTCACTATGCATGACCAAGACCGGAACGTTGATCTTCTTTAGATCTTCCGTGAAATCCGTTTGGGAAAAGGCCACGATACCATCGTAATGCGCTTTGGCTCCGCCCATCATGCCCTGGCGCCACCAATTTTCAATGACAGCCTCTGAAGCTTTCGCGCTCGGCCGGTTGTAGCCATAGAAAGGCCCTGATGGCAGGTCGCGATAGAATTGCGAACGATTGGCAGCGAGTTGCGCCTGCAGACCATCGAACACTTCCTTGGGGAGGCCGAGCGGATTGGCCGCCGTCTTCACCATGAGCGGGGGCACGGCGCTGATCAGCGCTGCCTTGCTCACCCGGCTTTCGCCATGCCGAGCCAAATAGCGCGTGACCTCGCCGCCCCCGGTGGAATGGCCAACATGGATGGCATTTTTCAGGTCGAGATGCGCCGTAAGAGCCGCCAAGTCATCGGCATAATGGTCCATATCATGGCCGTCGGCGGTCTGGGTCGAGCGGCCGTGCCCACGGCGATCATGGGCGATCACCCTATAGCCGTGATGCAAGAAGAACAACATCTGGTTATCCCAGTCGTCCGCGCTAAGCGGCCAACCATGGCTGAAAACTACAGGCTGTCCTTTACCCCAGTCCTTGTAGTAAATCTCTATACCGTCTTTGGTCGTGATAGTGGGCATGATGTGTTTTGTTTGGACGTAGCCAATCTCCTGCTAGTAAGTGTGCGGCATCGCGGAAAGGAATAAATCACCCGATGGAGTATTCCTTTACTACCGCGAAGATTTGAACAAGAAATACCCCATTCTGGGTAGCTGGCCGCGCGGCCATGGCCTCTTCGTAGCCGTCTCCAGCTCATCTCGTGTTCCATGAAAAGATGACCGTAATAGAATTTAAGGGCCGCCGGGCCGCAGAAGTGAGATCAGTAGAACTGGTTTAGTGGCCAGGCGCAGAAAGCCGATCTTTTAGAAAATCCTGGATCAACGCAAGGTGAAGGCCGGACGCTCTTCCATCAACCAGTGGCCGGCGCTTGGGACCACTGCTTCGCGCACATTGCTTGCCACGTTTCGCATCACTACCGCTTCGGTAGAGCCGCAGGATTTCTCGCCACCGACACCGGCATCGTTAATTTAGTTCGCTGGAAGATCTTGTTGTCCTCTACATCTTGCGGGAATGCGGCGAACTGCGCGAACCAGGCTCGCATCGCCCCGGCGGGTTGGGCATAGTGTGCGGTCCATGACTACGAGCCCCTCGACTTTGTCGGGGTAGCGCGCCGCATAGGCATTCGCGACCATTGATCCCGATGTCGCGCGAGACTAGCGCAGCCTTGTCATATCGGAGCGCCGCAACCATGGTTCGAATGTCGGCGGCTTGCGTTTTCTTGAAGTAACCGCCGGGGGGATGCGACGAGCGTCCGATCCCGCGCAGATCTGGAACGACCGGTCCCGACCCACCCAGCGGACGAAAATGTCTGCGCCTTCTCTCTAAATCGTGCGCGAGCGCACGGACGAGCGGAGCGAAGGTTGCGCTACCTTTGCATATTCGACGAGTGTGGCAAGAGCAACGGCGGCGAGTTTTCCTTTAGTCATTTTGTCTAGCTTAATGAGCCGGGCTAATGGCCGCTGGAATCGCCTCGGCGGCTGGCTTCGAATAGAAACCAGATCCGCCGCTCCGTTTCATCAATCCACACTTCTATCAGACTCGTCGTGGCAACGTCATTGTGGTCATCGCAGACGTTATGAGCTTCGCGGAGGCGCGCGACCAGGGCCTTATTGTCGTCCAATAACTCGGCGAGCATATCCTCCGGTTCCACGTACTCCGCATCGTTGTCCAGTATCCGCTGGTTCCGGGCGATGTGGCCGATGGACCTCATCGTCGTTCCACCGATCTTGCGGACGCGCTCAGCGATGGGGTCGGTCATAGCGAAAAGCTGGTCGCCCTGTTCATCCAATAGCAAGTGGTAATCGCGAAAATGCGGCCCACTCATATGCCAGTGAAAATTCTTGGTCTTCAGGTACAGTGCGAACACGTCGGCCAGGATGGCGTTCATGGCTCCAGCAATATCTTTGGTCGCCGCGGCCGTTAAGCCGGTGGGCGTGAGAAGTGGCGCCTCCTGCCTATGCTTGATGCCCTCGATCTTCTTTGTGTCAGTGCTTTTCATTGAGTCGCTCCTTATTCGTCAGGCGGCTTGCCTCAGTGGTTGAGACGTAACATCATTATGCGTTACGGGAGCCGCGAAGTCATCACTCCATCGTGTTACTGAAGAACGCGACGCTTAAGGTGTACCCTGGCGTTCCACACGGAATGTGCACCACCAATGCGGATCAGATCAATGCCGATCTGCTCGCCTTCGTCAAGGATAGCGGAGCCGATTCTTCATCTGGCAGCGTTGCCGCCATCCTGACCACTGCTTAAATCTGAATGATTCCGCGGCGCGCAGCGATCGTGATGGCATGTGTCCGATCGCTAGCGCCTAGTTTTCCCAGGATGTGCTTGAGGTGGGTCTTTACCGTGTGTTCAGAGACAAAGAGCCGCTCTGCGATATCGCGATTCCTATTTCCCTCGATGACCTGTCGCAGAACGTCAATCTCGCGGCTAGTGAGCTGTTCATCGCTGAGATGTTCTGCGATCTGAGAGGCAATCTCAGGCGGAACAGGCCTCTTGCCCTCGTGGACTTGTCGAATCGTTTCGAGCATCTGTTGCGAGGACATGCTCTTCAGCAGATATCCACGAGCTCCTGCTTTCAAAGCCCGCTGAATCTCGACATCACGCTCGAAGGTTGTCAGGACGATGACCCGGGCCTCCGGGAATTCCGCGCGAATCGCCACCGTGACGTCGATGCCACCGAGACCCGGGAGACAGAGGTCCATAAGAGTAACATCCGGCCTCAGCGAGCGAAATGCATTGATCGCCTCGGTACCGTTCGAGGCCGCTCCCACGAGCGCCATGTCGGGTTGGCAGTTGATGATTGCGGCGATCCCCTGTTGAAACAACGGGTGGTCGTCGATGCTCAAGACTCGTATGCGAGAATCGTTCGTCATCACACGCGATTTTGCAACAGATTCGGCCCCCAAAAAACCCCAAATCGCCGCCGTTCGTGACTCTTTTGAGGTAGAAAACTAACTCTGTCGATCTCGAAGGTCAATGCGCTTCCATCCAAAAAGCCGGGCATCCACCGACCATGCGCCGGGTCCAAGCAGCGCCAGAGCAGCGCCGATGGTCCCCAATAAGATGTCGGCCCACGGATCCCTGGGTTGTCGTGAGAAGACCTTCCAAAGTTCCAGGACCGCTAGAAGCGATCCGGAGACAGGTGTCCATAAGCCTGAGAGAAGCAGGATTCCGGCAGCGATCGCGAGCCCGTCCAGAAGCACTGAACCAGTCGTAAGGCTTTGAGCGATAACGGCAATCGCAGCAATCAGCCGGAGCAAGAGGAGGCCCACGCCAGGCCAGCCTTGAGCGAAGGTTGAGAATAGACGTCGCAGAAGCGCCCTGTCACAGCGTCTCAAATCAAGGTATGCTAAACGAAGCCCAAAAAGGTAATTTTCCTCACTCTTTTGAGTCTTTAGGTTCGATAATTCCACGCCTTACGCCTATCATCGCGGCGTGGGTTCGGTCGTTCGCGCCCAATTTGGAGAGGATGTTCTTGACTCGTCCCTTAACGGTTTCTTCGGTGATCGAAAGTTGCGCGGCAACCTGTTTGTTGGAGTTCCCAGCGGCAATCAGGCGAAGCACATCCACTTCGCCCGGTGTCAGGGCGTCATCGGTGGCATGCTCAGCCAGCTCATAAGAGGCCTCAGCGGCGAGCACCTTTCTTCCGGCATGAACGGCCCGGATGGTCCCCAATAACTCCTTATCTAATAGATTCTTAAGGAGATACGCCCGGGCTCCGACCTGCATCGAACGCATGACCTGGACATCGCCGCTGTAAGTGGTCAGCATAATGATCCGCGCTTCGGGAAATTCGCCGCGAATCGCCAGCAGCGCTTCCAGACCATTCATCTCGGGCATCTGCAAGTCCATCAAAGTGACGTCCGGCCGGTGCGCGCGGAACTGCTGAATCGCCTCTCGCCCATTCGAGGCTTCCGCAACCAAACTCATGTCCGGCTGCGTTGCCAACAAAGCGGCTATTCCGTTTCGGAAGAGGGGATGATCGTCGACCGCTAGAATCCGTATTGAACCGTTGCCAGGGTTCATGGTTTCATCGGACGCTTTGTCCCGCGGACTTCGCCTTGGGCGCGACCTCCCCTTTTGCGTAAGCGACGGCGGCGGAAACGGTCAGCTCGATCTCGGTACCAGAATCGGGTTGACTCCAAATAGCCAGTTTAGCCCCCACCAGTTGGGCGCGTTCCTGCATACCAGGCAGGCCGTGATGCGCGGCGCGGCCGCCTTCGTCCAGAACCTGTGGGTCGATACCCTTGCCGTTGTCGCGGACGTTCATCCGAAACTGCCTTTTGTCGTAGCCGATATCCACTTCGATCCGCCTCGCGTCTGCATGACGGAACGCATTGCGCAGCGCTTCGACCGCAATCCGATAGACTTCGTTCCGGAGGATAGGAGCGAGCTCCCTGGGTGTGCCTTCCACGTGCACGCGAAAATCGGAAGAAATCCCGCCCTTTTGATCAGCGGCGAGCCCTTCCCCGAAAGTTCCGATCGCCCGGGCAAGATCGTTTGTGACTAACGTGGAAGAGCGGAGACCTTGGACCGCGTCCCGGCCCTCGGCGATCGCTTTTCTGGCCTCTTCGATGGCGCTATTCAACGTCCGCTGGGCTTCGGCCGGGCGATCGGGGAGAATATACGTCACCGCGTGGAACTTCAGCAGCACGCCTTGAAAACTCTGTAGCAGCGTGTCGTGTAAATCCCGCGCGATGCGCGTCCGTTCGTTGACGCGCTCCTCCATGCGAATGTTGAAGTACCGTGCCGCCTGTCGCAACCGCAATTGATAAAGAATCGCGAGCAACGCCAGAACTGCGGCCACGCTCGACAAGCGGAACCAAGCACTCTGGTAATAGGCCGGGGAAACGGCAAAATCGAGCGTTGCGCCAGTCTCGTTCCAAATTCCGCTGTTGTTGCAGGCGGCTACGCGGAACCGGTAGTTGCCCGGCGATAAATGGGTATAGAATGCTTGACGGCGAGTCCCGGCTTCCTCCCAATCGCGATCCCAGTTTTCCAGTTTATAGCGAAACAGGACCTTTTCTGGCGCTACCAGGCTGAGCGCGGTATAGTCGATCTCCAAATTCTGCAGCAGCGGGGGCAGCCGCAAGTGCCCACTGCCGCCAGGATCCGGAAGGTAAGTCTTGCGGTCAGCGGTGATCTGTTCGATGTGCACCGGCGGCGGGAGCCGGTTAAAGGGAAGGTGTTGCGGATCGACAACGCTGGCGCCGTCCGAGGGTAAGAACCATAATTTTCCATCCGAATCTTTGGCGATGTGCGGCGTGTAGCCGCCATTATCCTCCAGGGTCCTTACTCCGTCGGAGCTATCGAAAACCGCGGCGTGGATGGTAGGCTTCGCATCCATCGCGCCGACGTCCACTGAGGCGGCCCATGCGTCCAACTCGGAGCGCGCAACGCGCACCAAGCCGCAAGTCGTGTACAGCCAAACGGAATGGGTATTATCTTCCATCACCCAATGAGTGGAATCGCAGGGCAATCCGTTTTTGCTACTGAGCGTGGCGATGCGGCCGTTCTTCAGCCGGCTGAGCCCCCCCTCGGTGGCAGCCCAGAGCGTTCCGTCCGGGTCGAATCGAAGGCCGTTCACCCGACCCTCGCCTAACCCGTCGGCGGTTGAGTACGACGCGCGAACTTGACCGTCGGCGAAATAGGTGAGGCCACCTCTATAAAACCCAGCCCACAAGCCCCGCCGCGAAGGATCAATCGCCAGAGCCAAGGCGTAGTCCTCATGTCCCATCCTGGTCCAAGGAGTCTGTTGGACTTCGCCGGACTGGAGCAAATGAATAAGCCCGAGGTCCTTGTTCGCGATCCACAGACTCCCGGAATGGTCCTCGGTGATGGAATACACAGGCCCTCCGGGGACGTTTTTCACGGAAATGAAGCGGCCATTCTCCAGGTAACCGAACTCCCGAAGTGTCGAGGCCCAGACGCGCCCTAGACTATCCTGAAACAAGGATCCTGCGTAATTTCCATTGAGCAGCCCGTTCATGCGGCTGTCGCCGAAGATCGTAATCTGTCCCTTATTCCACCGGTTCAAGCCGCGGCGAGTGCTCAGCCAAACGCTGCCATCGCGGTCCGCGAGAACGGACAGGATACTGGCATTCGACAAACCTTGGTTCAGAGAAAGTGTTGAGACGGCAAACTCTCGAAAACGATCCAGGCCGCCATCGGTGGCTACCCAGATGTTGCCTTCGCGATCGATCAAGAGAGCAGTGATAAAATCGCCGGAAAGCCCATCGGCCTGGGTAAGAACATCCGTCCTTCCGCCATGCAGGTGTACAAGTCCGGCATCCGAAGTTCCAATCCATAGATTCCCATCGCGATCGCGCAGCAGCCGCGCGGCCGTGAAGTCACGGACACTACCGGGGAGCGGATATGGCTCGATCTTGCCCCCGACGAGTCGCTTGATCCCAGTGCGCGCGCCGAACAAGAGCGCTCCGTCATCGGTTTCGGCCAGACCTTGGATTCCATTGCCCGGCCCCATTTCGGCATAAAATTTTGGAGGGCCAGGTTTCCAGTGCCATATCCCCTCCCGCAGTCCTACCCAGAGATTGCCGGCACGGTCCTCATACAAACCGCGAACTCCATTGCCAAGACTTCCGTCCTCTCCGTAGCACTGGACGCTGCCCTTTCGCATCGCGCAAAGCTTTCCCGGAGGTGGGAACGCCAATCCGCCGACCCATATCGTGCCTTCACGATCTTCAAGAATTGGCGCACGAATCGTCTCTCCCGCGAGCTCTGGGTAGTGAGTGAGCTTCCCGTCCTTCCAACTTGCAACTCCTTTAGTAGTGCCAATCCAAAGAGTTCCATCGCGCGCGGCGAGCAGGCTGAAAATGCTGGCGGAAGGGAGACGCTGGCCCGGCGGTGGCTGCCAGGGGACGGCCCTGACACCATCGAAGCGCAGTAATCCAAATTCCGTCCCCAGCCAGAAATAACCGTCGGGCGTCTGGGCAATCGCGCTGATGGTTCCCTTGGTGAAACCATCGCGGACTCTCCAAGCTGTATGCGCGTACTGACTAATGTCGAGTGACGTCTCCAAAGCGAAGGCGGCAGGGGACAACATTAGCAGCATCCTAGCCAGTAGACTGCTTAATCCGACAGCCTCTCTTCTTCTTCTGCGGGCTTTGTTCATGAGCCGGACACGTTATTTATCGCATTATCTCACCGATACCTCTTTTGGTAGTCATGGCTGCGGCTCTCAAGGGCCGGGTTCTCGCTGGGTCAGCTCTGCCAAATCCGGCACCGAGATCATGATTCTAGCCCCCGGAAGCATCATCTTTCGAGGGTTGAATCTGACTCCATTCGAAAGGCGAGGGGCCGTCCTTTCGCGGATCGGGCGAACGTCCAATTTCCGACTGATCCCCACCACACTGAGCGATCCCCACTGGCACCTACGCGCGTCTTCAACAAAAAACTCTCGGTAGACGTGGCGCGTTCTATTACGCTCCTGCAACTTATGAGTTTCCGTAACGCTGGCTCGTTATCAGTCGTTACGATTTAGCGTAATTGACAATCGCTATCTCGGTCCAGGTCCGTCACTGGGCCGCTCTGAACCGGCAGCCTTCATCGAGACAGGATGAGGTATGCTCCATGGAGTGAATCCTGTAACATTGATTGAACCGAGTTCAATGAGAACTCGGAGATCGGGAAGTTCTGATGGAAGGTAACGCCAGTGGTCTCGGGGTGACGCCTACACGAGGGATTTCGCGAGCAACAGTAAAGACCTCCGCCATTTTCCTGCTAGGGATCGCGCTGATTGGTTGCCGGCAGTCTCCACGGGAACCGGTGACGTTGCGATATACCTATTCCTGGAACGAAGATCGACCGCAAGAAAGGGCTCTGTTACAGCAGTTCACGCAGGAAACGGGGATTCGCGTGCAAAATATTCCCATTCCGGAGTACACACGCAATTACCTTGATCTTGCACGCCAGCTCCTGAAGGACAGCTCCGGCCCTGATCTGCTGAACATCGATTTGATCTGGTCCCCGATTCTCGAAGCTGATTTGATCGACCTGCGGTCCTACCTGGCGGCAGAAATCCAGCAAATTGAGCCGCAATTGCTGGCCAGTTATACAGTGAACGAAAAGCTTGTGGCTGTTCCGTTCAACGTTCCGCTGGGCGGCTTGGAGTATCGAACGGATCTCCTCAGCGAATACGGCTATGATCATCCCCCCAAGACGTGGAACGAACTCGAGAGCATGGCTGAGCGGATCCAGGCGGGTGAGCGCGCCAAAGGCGCCAAAGATTTTTGGGGCTATGTGTGGCAGGGAGGAGCCGGTGAAGCTTTGACCTGCAATGCTTTGGAATGGCAAGCTTCCGTGGGAGGAGGGCGGATCATCGAGCAGGATCGGACGATCAGCGTGAATAATCCGGCGGCGATTCGGGCATGGCAACAGGCCAAGCGTTGGGTTGGCTGGATATCACCGCCCGGCGTGTTGGCGTACCGGGAGCTTGATTCCGTACTCGCTTTTGATTCGGGCAGGGCTGCCTTCAACCGCATCTGGTTGTTGACGCCGATGACCAGCAGCGGGCAAGCTCGCCAGATCGGCCGGCGAGCGTTCTCGCCACCGGTGGTCAAGACCGGCTTTGCGAGAATGCCTGGGGGAGCCGGCGGATCGGTCGGGACATTAGGAGGTACCGGCACGGCCGTCTCCTTACATTCGACTCATCGCCAGGAAGCTATTGCGTTTCTCCGGTTCCAGCTTCGCGCCCTGATGCAGGCCAGCGAAAAGGACGGTTCCGGCGGCTCTATGCAGGGTGAATTCTCCGACACGCCGTCGATTTCAAAGCCGTACATTTCTCCGCCGGGAACGATTCGACGCGCGAGCATAGTCGCCCGACCCTCAATCGCGGCCGGCAGCACCTATAAGGAAGTTTCGAAAGCTTACTTCGACGCCGTGCATTCAGTTCTGGCTGGACAGTGGAGCGCACCTGAGGCCGCCGCAGAACTGGAAAAGCAACTGATCGAAATCACGGGTTTCCGAGCCGGTCCCCCACAGACGGCGGACGACAAGGTGCGCTAGGGTGAACGAGTGGCCGTTGGCGCCCGTTCCGGCTTACCGTTCCCAGCAAGAAACGCCCGTGGAATAGGTCTGAGGGAGATCGAATGAAGTCACCAGGCGGCGACTACCTCAACATCGGCCGGCGTTTGACGTTCACGTTGGCTCTGTTAGTGGCCCTGATTCTTGGCGGAAACGGACTCGTGATTTTGCAGTTTGAGAAAGCCAGCTTCCAAACAGATCGTCTCACCGGCGTAAGTCAGCAGTTGATCGCGGTCTTGCGCCTTCAGGAAAGTCTTCTCTCATTTCATCAGCGGCTAAATGAACTCGCACAGTCCAAGGATGCGCACCACCTGGTATCCGAAGCCGAACCATTACGCGAAACTCTCCAGGAACAGACTCGACAAACCAGGAGCACTCTCGCTTACTTGCCGCCTGAATTTCGTGTAGATCCAGCATTTCTAACCGCTCTGGACACGATTGAGATCACTCTGCCGTTTCAGCTCCAGGACATCGCCGCCCTGGCAACAGCAGGCGACTGGGAGGCTGTTCGCCTTCGCCTTGACAACGAACTGAAACGAATCGAAGTTACCACTTCTGCCCATGTCAAGAGCATTAACCGGGACCTCGATGAAGAGCTGCCACGTGCCGTCGCAAACATGAAAAATGTTCAGCGCCGCATCCTTATTGTCGTGCCCGCAACAGCGCTCTCCACTGTTCTCATTGCCGCATTCTTCGGGTGGGCGATAGCGCGACGCCTCCTGGAACTTCGCCTAGAAGAGCGAGTGAGCGAACGCACGCGAATCGCGCGAGAATTGCACGATACCCTGTTGCAAAGTTTTCAAGGGGTCTTGCTGAAGTTTTCCGCGGTGACGTACCAGCTCCCGGATCGCCCGGAAGAAGCGCGGCAGACACTGGAGAAGGTCATCGAGCAGGCCAGGCAGGCGGTCATCGAGGGCCGGGATGCGGTGCAGGGGTTGCGCTCCTCCACGGTGGTTATCAACGACCTTGCTCGGGCGATCAGCACTTTCGGAGAAGAGCTCGCTGCCGGTCATAGCGGTCAGAATTGCCCCGAATTTCGTGTGCAAGTAGAAGGCACATCTAGGGATCTCGCTCCGCTCGTCCGGGATGAAGTCCACCGGATTGCATGCGAGGCGGTGCGCAATGCATTTCGACATGCAGAGGCGGAACGGATCGAAGTGGACGTCCACTACGACAAACGGCGGCTTCGGTTGCGGGTCCGGGACGACGGAAAGGGCATCGACCCGCAGGTTCTTGTCGAAGGCGGCCTACCCGGACATCACGGCCTGCCAGGCCTGCACGAACGCGCGGGACTCGTGGGCGGTAAGCTGGCGATCTGGAGTGAAGTCGATTCCGGTACGGAAATCGAGCTGAGCATCCCAGGCTCGGTAGCATTCGCAAAATCGTCCGATGGGCGACGATCGATAGGTTCGACAGAAAGAACTGGATGAAACGGGACTAAAGCCACATGGCAACCCCTTCAGGGTGAGGCTCTGGCACTTAAGCTGGTGAAGGTGATGGCGTAGATGGTCACGGCATCGTGACGCGCCGCACGTCCTTTGACTGTTGAGCGAATGCCGACTGCGGCGGCGCCCACAGACCCGCCAGGCCAGAAAGTGCGAGCACGCAGAGAATACCGTTAAGCTTCATTTGCTTTTCCTCGAATCCTGATAACATCCTGAGTCAACAAGTGCGAGCGCAGGCGTACACGCTGGCAACCGCCGACGGTTTCATTCTCGCCGCCTGGATGCCTCCCCAGTATCTTCTGCTGATGGGACGTGTAGCCGTGGCAGCCCGCCGCGGAATCCCGTAATAGACGCACGCCATCATTGCGGTTACAATTGCCGCTTTCCGGAAGATCCAATGCCACGAGAGATGCTCGATATACCATCCCTCGGGCAGCGACGCAATGTTGCCGACGAAAACGATTTCCGCTGCATAGGCTGCGATTCCGAACAGGATCCGTCTCTTCGCAAGAGCGGTCCGAAACGTCAAAAGCCGCTCCTTAATGTCCGAATCGCATACGTGGACGGAAATATCTTGAGATCGAACTGCGCTTCGTCGAGCCCAGCACGCTTAGCGGCTTCCTTTCAGTGGTCAAGCATGTGACGCTCGCGGCTCCCGGGCGGTGATAGAAACACGAGTTTGCACCCTGTGCGTGGCTTGTGTGTCTTAAGAAGTTCAATGAGTTTGACTGGTATCTCGCTCACGCGAGTGAAGTCAGCGAACTGTGTGCTGAACGGCGAGTCGCTTCTCTCCCTGTAGCGGCTGGGGTCGATTATGGCGGGCTTCTTAGAACAGCGTCGCTGTTGAGGGAAAGCGGATAGGTATTGGGTCTGTAATCAAAATACTCGATGGTCATTTCGGTGGGACCAAAGACGCGGGCGTCAGTTACGGAATGGTCTGACACAGGGAACCAGAAGGGGCCATTCTTGTCGTAGTCGTGAACGAAGTGAACACTTTTGATCCAGAATGAAGGATTTTTCGCAGGCCTGCCCTCGACTCGAACGATCGCGTAATCTTCAGCATCGACGAAGATTCTTCCCCGGGCGAGATACTTGTTCGGAGTCTTGGGCTCGATCGCGATCACGTAAGCTTGGCGACCGCGGACACATTCAATCCCGGCCATTTCGAAGCCGTAGTTTTCAGGGGTTATGCGGGACCTTTCGCGAAGATCCGAACGCGCGGCCTCGGTTTCGGCTTCGAGCAACCGCGGGAAAACGTGCTTCCGTGCACCACCCCAGCCGTTCTCGGAGACAATTTCGAACTGCTTGGAGCCATCCTCCCGGCA
>Ga0210401_10004979_pt1 | contig 13733 bp, 8 predicted proteins | sample IncBWH32MmetaG_FD_150866 | JGI IMG/M metagenome (GOLD analysis project Ga0210401, IMG submission 150866) | Forest soil microbial communities from Barre Woods Harvard Forest LTER site, Petersham, Massachusetts, United States - Inc-BW-H-32-M | ecosystem: Environmental > Terrestrial > Soil >... | reverse complement strand
TCTGTTCGTGCAGGACCACGGGCTGTACATGCGCACCACGCGCGGGCCGCGGCGGGTCGACGTGATCTATCGCCGGATCGACGACGATTTCCTGGATCCGACGGTGTTCCGGAAGGACTCCGCGCTTGGCGTGCCGGGCCTGCTGGATGTCTACCGGGCCGGGCGCGTCACGCTGTCCAACGCGATCGGAACCGGCGTCGCCGACGACAAGTCGATCTACCCGTTCGTGCCGGACATGATCGAGTTCTACCTCGGCGAAAAGCCCGTGCTGGCCAACGTCACGACCTACAAGTGCCGCAATCGCGACGAGCTTGAGTTCACGCTCGAGCACCTGTCGCAGCTGGTCGTGAAGGAGGTTCACAACGCCGGCGGCTACGGGATGCTGATCGGCCCGTGTGCCACGCGCGAGGAGCTGGATGATTTCGGCCGGCGCCTGCGCAGCAACCCCAACAACTACATCGCCCAGCCGACGCTCGCGCTATCGACCTGCCCGACCTATGTCGAATCGGGCGTTGCGCCGCGTCATATCGATTTGCGGCCGTTTGTGCTGTCGGGCCAGGAGGTCTCGATGGTACCGGGCGGACTCACGCGCGTCGCGTTGCGCGAGGGATCCCTGGTCGTCAATTCTTCCCAGGGCGGCGGCACCAAGGACACGTGGGTGCTCGGTCGATGATGCTCAGCCGCACCGCCGATCACCTGTTCTGGATGGCCCGCTACGTCGAGCGGGCCGAGAACACCGCGCGGATGCTGGATGTCAATGTGACCACGTCGCTGCTGCCGATGTCGCGCGAAGCCGCCGAGCGCGGCTGGCGCGCGATGCTGGGTATCTCCGAGCTGCAGCCGGCGTTCGACGCCCGTTACCAGAAGCTCGACGCTTACGACGTGCTCGACTTCATGGTGCGTGACCCGGAGAACCCATCGTCGATCTACTGCTGCCTGCAGGCGGCCCGTGAGAATGCGCGGGCGGTACGCGGGGCGCTCACCACCGACGTGTGGGAGACGCATAACGACACCTGGCTGCAACTGCAACAGCATCTGAAGGGCGCTCTGCTGCGGCGCGATCCGCACGAATTCTTCGAATGGGTCAAATTCAGGTCGCACCTGTCCCGCGGCGTGACGATCGGCACGATGCTGAAAGACGAGGCCTTCTATTTCATCCGGCTGGGAATCTTCCTGGAACGCGCGGACAACACGGCCCGCATTCTGGACACCAAATTCCACGGCGTCGGGCTGCCGAACGGCGCGTTGGCTTCGATCGACGAATCCACCGAGGAGCCGTACCTGGACTTCTATTACTGGGCGGCTGTATTGCGTTCGGTCTCCGCCTTCGAGATCTATCGCAAGGTCTACCGCGACGTGATCACTCCGTCGCGCGTGGCCGAGTTGCTGATATTGCGGGGCGACATGCCGCGCTCGCTGCTGGCCTCGATGAACGAGCTGTGCACGGATCTGGACGAAATCGGCAACGACCAGTCGGGCGAGACGTCACGGCGGGCCGGGGCTTTGCGCGCCGAACTGCAATACGGCCGCATCGATGACATCCTCGATACCGGGCTGCACGTGTTCCTGACGTCGTTCCTCAAGCGCGTCAACGACCTGGGGCAGCGGATCAGCCAGGATTTCCTGGTGCCGCTGGCGGCACGTTGAAAGGCCTTGCGAGCGTCCACCTCTGCGACCCTGCACCCTTTAACATCAGCCGATCACGATCACGCGAGCGCACACCGATGACTTACTGCGTGGGAATGCGTCTGGACGCCGGCCTGGTGTTCCTGTCCGATTCGCGAACCAACGCCGGCGTCGACCAGATCTCGACCTACCGCAAGATGACCGTGTTCGAGCATCCGGGCGAGCGGCTGATGGTGCTGCTGACCGCCGGCAACCTGGCGATCACCCAGGCCGTGCAACAGATCGTTTGCGAGAGGCTGGATCCGGACCGCAAATCGCTGTGGAACGCGGCCGGAATGCTGGAAGCGGTGCGCGTGGTCGGCGATGCGGTGCGCGAAGTGCACCACCGTGACGCCGAAGCCCTGAAGGACGCGGGAATCGAATTCAACTGCAGCTTCATACTCGGTGGCCAGATTCGCGGCGAAGCCACGCGCCTGTTTCACGTGTACGCGGCGGGCAATTTCATCGAGGCGACCGCCGAGAATCCGTATTTCCAGATCGGCGAGTCCAAGTACGGCAAGCCGATCATCGACCGCGTGGTGTCGCCGACCATCAGCCTGGGTGAGGCGGCCAAGTGCGCTCTGGTGTCGATGGATTCGACGCTGCGCTCGAACATCTCGGTGGGCCTGCCGCTGGATCTGCTGGTATACGAGGCCGACCGGCTCAGAGTCACCAAATTCGTCCAGATCGACCAGAACAACGAATACATGCAGATGATTCGAAACACCTGGGGCGCCCGGCTGCGACAGGTGTTTTCCGAAATACCCGACCCGACCTGGCGCGACGCGCCCGCCCCGGCGCAGGCTCCGCGCCTGGAGACCACGCATTGCACGCCGGTGCGCGCGCCGTTGCCGGCCGGCCTTGACGTCCACGAGGCCCCTGCGCCAGCGCCGATCCAGCTGGTTGCACAAGATTCAAACCGGAGATGAGTGACAGGTAGATGTCCATCCATGTCGCCTTAAGCCACCTTACCCGTTATCGCTACGACCGGCGCGTCAGCCTGTCGCCCCACATCGTTCGCCTGCGTCCGGCGCCCCATTGCCGCACGCCCGTGCTGTCGTATTCGCTCGACATCGCGCCCCAACAGCATTTCGTCAACTGGCAGCAGGATCCGTTCTCGAACTACCTGGCTCGCCTCGTCTTTCCGGAAAAGGCCGAGGAGTTCGAGCTGAAGGTCGACCTCGTCGCGGAGATGTCGGTCTACAACCCGTTCGATTTCTTCCTCGAGCCGGACGCCGAGAAATATCCGTTCCGTTACGACGCGCAACTCGAAAACGATCTTCGCCCCTATCTGACGCCCGGCCAGGCCGGCCCGCGGCTGCGTCAGTTCGTGGCCGACGTCGATATGCGCCCGCGCCGCACGATCGATTTTCTGGTCGACCTGAACCAGCGGCTGCAGCGCGCGATTCGCTACCTGATCCGGATGGAGCCCGGAGTACAGACCCCGGATCAGACGCTCGACAGCGCCAGCGGATCCTGCCGCGACACGGGCTGGCTGCTGGTGCAGGTGCTGCGCCACTTGGGGTTGGCGGCACGCTTCGTGTCGGGATACCTGATCCAGTTGAAGCCCGACGTCGCCGCACTGGATGGGCCTTCCGGCGTCGACTCTGACTTTACGGACCTGCACGCCTGGTGCGAGGTGTACCTGCCCGGCGCCGGCTGGATCGGCCTGGATCCAACCTCCGGGCTGTTGGCGGGCGAAGGTCATCTGCCGGTCGCGTGCACGCCGGAGCCGGGCTCGGCGGCACCCGTCACAGGCAGCGTGGACGACTGCGAGGTTCAGTTCGACCACGAAATGCAGGTGCGACGCCTGCTCGAATCGCCGCGCGTCACCAAGCCCTATACAGAAGCGCAATGGAGCGCGATCGACCGGCTCGGCCATCAGGTCGACGCCGACCTGCAGCGGCTCGACGTTCGCCTGACGATGGGTGGAGAGCCGACCTTTGTCGCGGTAGAGAATCGGGACGCCGACGAATGGAACACCGCAGCGCTCGGGCCGAGCAAGCGCGGATACGCGGCGGACCTGCTGCACCGCCTGCGCCAGAAGTACGGCGCCGGCGGCTTCGTTCATTTCGGTCAGGGCAAGTGGTACCCGGGCGAACAGCTGCCGCGCTGGGCGCTTTCACTGTTCTGGCGAACGGACGGTCAGCCCTGTTGGGAAGACCCGTCGCTGTTCGCGGACGAGCGCTCGCCGGCGGGCTACCAGCAGGCCGAGGCACTCGGGCTGATCAGGTTGCTGGCGGCGCGCCTTGGGCTCGATCCGAAGTTCGTGATGCCCGGCTACGAGGACGCTTTGTATTACTTGTGGCGCGAGCGGCGCTTACCCACCAACGTCGACCCTTTCGATGCGCGCCTGGATGATGAAATGGAGCGGGCGCGGCTGCGCCGCGTGTTCTCGCAAGGCCTCGGCGAAGTGGTCGGCTATGCGATTCCGATCCGGCGCGACCGCAGCAAGGTGCTGCGCGGGCCGACCTGGGTGACCGGATCCTGGTTCCTGCGGGATGAACGGATGGTCCTGACGCCCGGCGATTCGCCGATGGGCTACCGGCTTCCGCTGGATTCGCTGCCGTGGGTGTCGGAAGGCGAGCTGCCCCAGGTGATCGAACTCGATCCGTTCGCACCACGTTCGGCACTGCCCGATGCCGCGCTGCTGCGCTGGCAATCCGCCAGCGCGCCGGCCAGAAGCGAGCCCGGGCCCGAGCCGCGACGTTTCGAGTCCGCCCACTGGATCACGCGCACCGTGCTGTGCGTGGAGCCGCGTGGCGGCAATCTGTACGTTTTCCTGCCACCCCTGGCCTACGTCGAAGACTATCTGGATTTGCTCAGCGCCCTCGAAGCCAGCGCCGCCGAGCTCGGCGTTCGGATTGTCCTCGAGGGCTATCCTCCGCCGCGCGATCCACGGCTGACGCAGCTATCGATTACGCCCGATCCGGGCGTGGTCGAAGTCAACATCCACCCGGCCTCGAGCTGGAACGCGCTCAGCGAGCAGACCCAGTTCCTGTACGAAGCGGCGCGCCTGTCGCGCCTGTCACCCGAGAAATTCATGCTGGACGGCCGCCACACCGGAACCGGCGGCGGCAACCACTTTGTGCTGGGCGGGCCAACGCCCATCGACAGCCCGCTGCTGCGCCGCCCGGACCTGCTCGCGAGCCTGGTCGCCTACTGGCACAACCACCCGGCGCTGTCGTATCTGTTCTCTTCGCTGTTCATCGGCCCGACCAGCCAGGCACCGCGTGTCGACGAGGCGCGCGACGAGCAACTGTACGAGCTGGAGATCGCGCTGGAGCAGCTGCGGCGCCAGGGCGGGCAGCCGATCGCACCGGCGCCATGGCTGGTCGATCGGCTGTTTCGCAACCTGCTGGTTGACGTCAGCGGCAACACGCACCGCGCCGAATTCTGCATCGACAAGCTGTACTCGCCCGACGGCACGACCGGGCGGCTGGGGTTGCTCGAGCTGCGCGCGTTCGAAATGCCGCCGCACGAACGCATGAGCCTGCTGCAGCAACTGATGCTGCGCGCGCTGGTGGCGCGCTTCTGGCAGCAGCCCTACACGACGCGGCTGACGCGCTGGGGCACCGGGCTGCACGACCGCTTCCTGCTGCCGACGTTCGTGATGATGGATCTCGAGGACGTGCTGCAGGAATTGCGCGGCGTCGGCTATGCCTTTGATCCAGCCTGGTTCGCTCCGCACTTCGAGTTCCGATTCCCACGCTATGGCGAGGTCAGCGCCCGAGGCGTTCATTTGACCGTGCGAGGCGCTCTGGAGCCGTGGCATGTGCTGGGCGAGCAACCCAGTGCGGGTGCCACGGTCCGGTATGTGGATTCGTCGCTGGAGCGCGTCGAGGTCCACGTCACTGGCCTGAACGACAATCGCCATGTGATCACCGTGAACGGGCGCGCGGCGGCGCTGCAGCCGACCGGGCGCACGGGCGAATTCGTCGGGGGAATCCGCTATCGGGCGTGGCAGCCGGCTGCCTGCCTGCATCCGACGATCGGGATTCATGCGCCGCTCACGTTTGATATCGTCGACACCTGGATGCAACGTTCACTGGGCGGCTGCCGCTACCACGTGGCCCACCCGGGCGGTCGTAACTACGATCGCTTTCCGGTCAATGCGTTCGAAGCCGAGAGTCGTCGACTGGCCCGATTCGAGCGCACCGGCCACACCTTCGGCGAGTTGATCACCGATCAACTGCGCCGCAGCATCGAGTATCCGTTCACACTGGACCTGCGCCGCGCGTGACAACCGCCTCGACCGACTCGTGACCCAAGCCGACTTGCAACTCGAGAACAGCGGCGATCCTGCCAAGCAGGCAGCGCGCCGGGCGGCGCCCGCAGCGCCCGGCCATTTCGACGAGCTGCGGGACGCGCAAGGCGAACTGCGCCCGATGTGGGCCGAGTTCTTCGGGCACCTGGGCTCGGCGGGGTTTGCCGACTTCGATCGCCGCGCCGCTCAGCTGGCGCGTCAGGTGCGCGAGGACGGGATCACGTACAACGTGTACAGCGATCAGCGTGACCCGGCCCACCGCTGGTCGCTCGATCTGCTGCCGTTCATCGTCTCGCGCGAGGACTGGTCGCAGATCGAACAGGGAATCGTGCAGCGCGCCGGTCTGCTGTCGGAGATTCTGCGCGACGTGTACGGCGAGCAGCGCCTGCTGAAAGAAGGCTTGCTGCCACCCGCGCTCGTGTTCGGCAATCCAGGCTATCTGCGCCCCCTGCATGGGACCGAGCCGATCGGCGGGCGGTTTCTTCATATCGTCGGATTCGACCTGGCGCGCGGGCCGGATGGGCGCTGGTGGGTGGTCGGACAGCGCACCCAGGCGCCCTCGGGCCTCGGCTACGCGCTGCAAAACCGCATCCTGGTTTCGCGCTTGTTTGCCGACGGATTCCGGGCGATGCATGTGCAGCGCCTGGCCTCGAGTTTCCGCGGTCTGCTCGAAACGTGGCACCGCCTCGCGCCGCGCGACCGCGGCGAAGCGACCCGGATCGTGCTGCTCACTCCAGGCCCCTACAACGAAACGTACTTCGAGCACGCGTACCTGGCGCGCTACCTGGGGATTCCGTTGGTCGAGGGCAACGACCTGACCGTCCGCGGCGAGCGCCTGTATCTGCGCACCGTGCACGGGCTGCAGCGCGTGCACGGCGTGCTGCGTCGGCTGGACGACGTTTGGTGCGATCCGCTCGAGCTGCGACCCGATTCGGCGCTCGGCGTCCCAGGGCTGCTGCAGGCGGTGCGGGCCGGTCAGGTGCTGGTGTCCAATGCGATCGGCTCCGGCTTTCTCGAATCGCATGCGGTGCACGGATTCCTTCCAGCCATCGCGCGCCACATGCTGGGAGCCGATCTGCTGCTGCCGGCGCGCAACACCTGGTGGTGCGGTGAAGCAGCCGCGCGCAAGGACGCGCTCGAACATCTGGATCGCGCCCTGATCCGCGCCAGCTATCCCGACGCGATTCCGACGCCGGCTGCCGACGCCGAAGGGATGCCGGTCGACCTGGCCGAGGTTCGCGGACGCATCGATGCGGACCCGGAGCTGTACACCGTGCAGTCGTACCTGCCCTTCTCGCAGACCCCGACCTGGCGCAACAACACGCTCGGGCCGCGCGTCGCGGTGATCCGCACCTACGTGGTCGCGGACGCTGTCGGAGGCTGGCACGCGCTGCCGGGAGGCCTGACTCGGATCGGGGAGCGGCAAAAGGATGTCTCGATGCAGCGCGGCGGCAGCAGTGCCGACACCTGGGTGATCACCGGCGGCGAGGTCGACAGCGATACGCTGCTCGATCGGCGCTCGCGGCACGACGAGGTGGCCCGCCGCCGCATCGTGACCAGTCGTGCCGCCGAGAGCCTGTTCTGGATGGGTCGTTACACCGAGCGGACCGACAACGCAGTGCGCGCGGTCCAGAACGTGCTCGCGGCGTTGCATGGCGACGAGCCGCTGATGACGCCGGTGCTGCACGCGATCGGACGGCTGTCTACGGCCTTGGGCTTGGTGCCGACCGGCGTGCCGTCGCCGGCCACCAGTGCGCGGGTGTTCGAACGCACGTTGCTGGCCGCCCTGAGCGAGCGCAACGGTGGCACCAGCGTTGCACACGATCTGGCAGCGCTGGTCGGCAACGCAGCCCAGTTGCGCGATCGATTGGCGCTCGAGAACTGGCAGCTGATCGACCGCACAGCGCGCAACTTCGCGCTGGCCCTGCCGCACGGCGATCCGGCGCGCGCCGCCGAAGACGCCCTGCCGGCGTTGGCCGACGTCAGCACCGGGATCCGCGCCATCACCGGGGTGCAGGCGGATGGCATGACGCGCGACGACGGCTGGCGCTTGCTGACGATCGGCCGCCAGATCGAACGGCTTGCGGCGACCAGCGCCGCGCTGACTTGCCTGTTCGAATCGGATGCGGTCAGCCTGGAGGCCGGCTTCGATCTCGCCTTGGCGCAGTTCGACAGCACGATCACCTACCGATCGCGCTATCCCGGACGCCAGGACCTGGACGCCCTGATCGATCTGCTGGTGCTCGACAGCTCCAACCCGCGCGCGATTGCCTGCACCGTTCAGTTGCTCGCGCACGAGATCGCCGTGTTGCTCGAATCGGCCGGGTCCCGGCCGGTGCCGACCGGCAACCGCCTGATCGACGGCAACCTGGGCGCATCGCTGTCGGATTTGTGCGTGCGCGACACCGACGGGCGCTGGAGTCGGCTGATCGAGCTGGCGGTGCAGCTGCGCGGCTGGGCGTTCGAGCTATCGGATTGGATCGGACTGCACTACTTCGCGCACGCCGACGCGCCGCTGCGCTCGATGCTCGCCTGAACCGCCGATGGACGACAGTGTGCTTTCGGTCTCGCACGTCACCGAGTACGAGTACTCGGCGCGTGTGGAGCTGGGCCATCACATCGCCCATCTGATCCCGCGCGACGACGATCACCAAAGCGTCGAGCGGTGCGAGTTGAGGATCGATCCCGCACCCAACGAGCTGCGCGACGACACCGATGCGTTCGGCAACGTGCGCTCCTATTTCTCGATCTATTCGCCGCACGAGCGACTGCGAGTCGAGGCGGTCAGCCGGTTGAGCGTGCGCGACCGCAGCCCGGACCTCGATCCCGCGGCCAGTTCGGATTGGGAGAGCGTGCGCGATTCGCTGCAGTACCAGGCGGGCCGACCCTACCTGCCGGCCTCGGAATTCGTCTTCGCCTCCTCGCACGTGCCGCGCGAGCGCGAGCTCGCGCAGTACGCGCTTGCCAGCTTCGCCCCGGGGCGGTCCCTGACCCGGGCGGCGATCGAGCTGATGCACCGCGTTCACGCGGACTTCCGGTACCGTCCCTCCAGCACCGAGATCTCGACCCCGTTGCTGCGGGCGTTCCGCGAACGCACCGGCGTTTGTCAGGATTTCTCGCACGTGATGATCGGCTGTCTGCGCTCGATCGGGCTGTCGGCTCGCTATGTCAGCGGCTATCTCGCGCCCGCCAGTGCGCCGGATCAGCCCCGTCCGGTTGGCGTGGAGGCCTCGCATGCATGGGTCTCGGTCTACTGTCCGGTGCTGGGTTGGCTCGACCTGGATGCCACCAATGACTTGATCCCCGGGCGCAACCACGTGACCGTCGCAGTCGGACGCGACTACGGGGACGTGGCTCCACTACGCGGTGTGATCCGCGGCGGCGGTGAGCACGAGCTGTCAGTGGCAGTTCGCGTGGTAAGAGAGAACGGCGGAGCGGGCGGCAGAGCGAACCGTGGAGCAAACGGCGGAGCAAACGGCGGAGCGAACCGCGGAGCAAGCGGCGGAGCGACCGGCGGAGCAAGCGGCGGAGCGAACGGCGGAGCGGCCAGCACTGAGCGCAAAGGCGATCGCGGGGCCGGCCCGCGATAAGATTCGTCATGCGGTCCCGCCTTGCACGCTCGGCGTTCCGTGTCGCCTGCGGCGCCAGCGCTCTGCTGCTGGCTTACGCGGCACACGCCCAGATGCCGCCCATGGGCGACTTCTCGGGGTATCCGCGCATCGAGCGTGCCGAGGTGCTGGCGCGCCTCGCCCAATCCACGTTGCAGGCTCCAGCCGACTTAAGCTCGAAGAACCTGTCGGGCCTCGACCTGCAGGACGTGGATTTCAAGCACGCCAATCTGACCGCCGCGGTGCTGAACGACGCCAAGCTCTCCGGTGCCAATCTTTCCGGGTGCAACCTGACCGTGAGTTTCGCGCAGCGCGCGAATCTGCGCCGCGCCGATTTGCGCGGGGCCGTGATGTTCTCGATGCAGCTCGGGGGCGCTGACCTGCGCGGTGCCGATCTGAGCGGGGCGCGTTTCATCGGCGACCTGCAACATGCGGACCTGCGCGGAGCAAATCTGTCCAAGCTGGACGCAGCCGCCGACATGAAGAACCAGTCGATGGGATTGATGCACGCGGTGATCAGCTCGGCCGACCTGAGTGGGGCTGATCTGCGCGAAGCCGACCTCTCGCGCGCCGATTTCAGCTTCTCCTCGTTGTCGGGCGCTCGCCTGCACGGCGCGCGCATCTTCGGCGGGGATTTCAGCGGAACCTCGCTGGTGCAGGCCGATCTGTCGGGCGCTGATCTGCGCGAATCCAAGTTCATCGATACCGACTTCACCGGCGCGGATCTGACCAATGCCGACCTCACGGGATCAGAGATGCGCAATGTGCGGGGGCTGGATTCAGCCAAGCGCTCCGGGGCCAAAGGGCTGCCCCAATGACTTCTGATATGAAGACGGCGGGCTTGGCGCTGACCCTTGTGTTCGCAGGCCTGATCGCCGCTGCGTCCGCAAGCGCCGAAACAAGTCAGGGCGACCATCGGGAACCCGACGCCGCTGTGCTGTCCCGGATTCGATCCACTGCCATGAGCAGCGACTGGGCCTGGGACGAGCTCGAGACGCTCACCGACACGATCGGTCCGCGACTATCCGGCTCGCCTCAGTTATCTGCTGCCATCGACCGGTTCGCACACGACCTGCGCGCACTCGGCGCGGAGGTCACTCTGCAGCCCTCCAAGGTCGATCATTGGGTCCGGGGCGAGTCGCAGGCGGAACTGGTGGGGTACCCCGGACAGCCGCCGGGTGTGACTCAGCGCTTGCATCTGACAAGCCTCGGCGGCTCGTCGGCCACGGCCGCGGGCGGTATCGAGGCCAATGTCATCGTCGTGCGTGACTTCGGTGACCTGCACGCGCACGCCACAGAGGCGCGTGGAGCCATCGTGCTGTTCGATGCGCGATTTGATCAAGGGCTCGCTGACAGTGGACAGGCTGGTCCCGCCTACGGGCAAGCGGTCCAATATCGCGGAAAAGGTCCATCCGAGGCCGCATCGCTGGGGGCGGCAGCGGCCCTCGTGCGCTCGGTCGGTGGCGCTGACTACCGCCTGCCGCACACTGGACTGACGCAGTGGAGTGACCATCAGGCGCCAATCCCTGCGGCCGCGCTCTCGAGCGAAGACACCGATCTGATCTTGCGTCTGGCGGCCCGAGGGCCCGTCCGGATGAGGCTGCTGGTCGAGGCGCAGACACTGCCGGATGCCGACAGTTTCAATGTGATCGCGGATTGGCCGGGTTACGAGAGTCCGAATGAATACGTCGTCGTATCCGGCCATCTGGATTCCTGGGACCTTGGCACCGGTGCGACGGATGATGGAGTCGGCGTCGTGGCGGCAGCGGGCGTCATCCAGGCGTTGCAACATTTGAAGCTGCACGCACGCAGGACCATCCGATTCATCGGCTGGACCGATGAGGAGTTCGGCGGTCGCGGCGCCGACACGTACTTTACTTCCGTCGGGCCCGCCATCAGCGACCACTGTGCGGCGATCGAGAGCGACGCCGGCGCGGGTCGTCCCGTCGGTCTGCTTGCGGCGGTGCCGAAAGAATCGCTTGCCGCGCTACGGCCGGTGACGGACGCGCTCGCACCGGTCGGTGCCACCGTGATTCTTCGCCAGGATCGCGCGGTTGGCACGGACATCGCTCCGCTGCAAGCGGCGGGAGTGCCAGGGTTCGCTCCCTTCGTCGACACGCGGCGCTATTTTGACTATCACCACACGGCAGCGGACACGTTGGACAAGGTCGATCCGCACTACCTTCAAAGCCAAGTAGCGGCGATGAGCGTACTGGCATACTTCCTGGCGGACCGGCCGGATTGTCTGCCACGCTACCCGATCAAATCGGAACGCTGACCCCTGCCGGTGCCGGAGGAGCGAAGGCGATGGAAGTCTCGCCCCGGCGCCGCAGCAGCGGCGCGATCGTTCCAGCGATCTCTCAAGCGAACCCATAGGATCCGCCGCTGCGATCGGCGACGACAAGGTGATGGACGCCGCAATGCCGGAGCAGGCGCAGGGTCGAGCGACCCCGCGCCTGCCGGTTCGTGCCGCGCACACGGCACCAGCGCGCCTGTCGGATCAGAACGTCAGCTCAGTTTGACCGGAACAAAGATCTTCTGTCCCTCGCGCTCGATCAGCAGCGCGACCGACTTTGGATGGCTGCGCATCAAGCCTCGAATCTGATCGACTGAATGGGCAGGCTGCCCGTCGACCCCGAGCACGACGTCGCCTGGCTGGATGCCGGCGCGCGCGGCAGGTCCGCCGACGTTTTCGACGACCAGCCCGTGATCGAGCGACCGCTCGATCCGCTCCTGGCGCGTCAACGGGCGCAACGCGAGTCCCAGCTGCTCATGCTCGCCGCTCGTCGAGCTGGCCTCCTTCAGCGAGCCGGTGCCGGCCTCGGCCAGTTTCAGATCGAACTCGCGCGAAGCGCGATCGCGCCACACTTTCAGTTTCACGCGCGCGCCCGGCGAGTCCATGCCGATCCGATTGGACAGATCGCCTGCCCGCTCGATCGGCGCCCCGTCGACTTGCGTAATCACATCGCCCGCCTTCAGCCCCGCCGACGCCGCCGGCGTATCCGCATCGACGCTGGATATCAGAGCGCCATCCGGCCGGCTCAAACCGAACGACTCGGCCAGCGCCTGGTTCAGATCCTGAACCATCACGCCCAGCCGGGCGTGACTGGCATGACCCGTCGCGAGGATCTGGTCCTTCGTGTGCAAGGCCACATCGATCGGGATCGCGAATGCCAGCCCCTGGTAGCCGCCGGTTTGCGAATAGATCTGAGCATTGATGCCGACCACATTGCCTGCCGCGTCGAACAGCGGGCCTCCGGAGTTGCCGGGGTTGACGGCCGCATCGGTCTGGATGAACGGCACATAAGCGTCCCCCGGCAGAGAACGACCCTTGGCGCTGACGATGCCGGCCGTGGCGCTCTGGTCGAACCCGAACGGTGCCCCGATGGCCAGCACGTAGTCGCCGACCTGCAGTGCCTTCGGATCGCCGAACTTCACGGTCGGAAGCGCACTCGCCTTGACCCGCAGCACCGCGATGTCGGTGGCCGGGTCGGCGCCGAGCACCTTCGCGGTCAGCTCGCGCCGGTCTGCCAGCTTGACGGTCACCTCCTGAGCGTCACGCACGACGTGCGCGTTGGTCAGAATCAGACCGTCGTGGCTGATGATGAACCCGGAGCCTTGGCCGTGGAACGGCTGCTCGGCCGAGGGTGGCACCCGGAACGGTACGCCGGGAAGGCCCCGGAAGAACTGGAAAAACGGGTCCTCACCCCAATCGAATCCCGACGAGTTGTCGGCGCCGATCTTGCGCGTGCCCTCCACCGTGACGCCGACGACTGCCGGGCCCCACTCGCGCACGATCGACCGGTAGTTGGGCGCCTGGCCGGGCGCAAGCTCTGCGGGTGCGGTCGTCTCGGGCGCCGCTTGGCTGGCCTGCGCCGCATCGGCGTGCTGCGCCTGCGGACTCTTGCTCTGCAGAAAGTCGAGGATGCCGGCGCGCGTGGGCGAGTAGGCCGCCAGCCCGACGATCAGCACGCCCACCATGGCGGCGGCCGCCGGCAGTGCATTGCGTGATCCAAGTTTCATCTCGTTCTCCTGATTTTCGACGGTTGCATATAGTTACGCTCTCTACAAGTGCTGACACTTGTGTCGACAGCGCAACCCATCACTCGTGCGAAAATTAGACGCGCGCAATTAGGACCGGGTGAAGCGACGGTTAAGCGGGGGTTAAACGGCCCCCGCATGCTCGACACGCG
>Ga0210401_10004978_pt1 | contig 13734 bp, 16 predicted proteins | sample IncBWH32MmetaG_FD_150866 | JGI IMG/M metagenome (GOLD analysis project Ga0210401, IMG submission 150866) | Forest soil microbial communities from Barre Woods Harvard Forest LTER site, Petersham, Massachusetts, United States - Inc-BW-H-32-M | ecosystem: Environmental > Terrestrial > Soil >... | reverse complement strand
ACAGTCTGATGAATGACATTACGTTGGTCACGATAAAAAGGGAGTGAGCCGGGGGCGGCCGTCATCGCCGTGACGATGACGTTTGCAACCTTTGCCGTCGTGTCGGGGTGAGGCGACCAGCAGCCCCGCAACAAGTAATGCCCTCGACGCCTCATTTGCCTTTGAACTGAGGCTTACGCTTTTCGCGGAACGCTTTGACGCCTTCATTGAGGTCTTCGCTCGCCCGCACCGCGTCGAGCAGCCTGCGGACATCGGCGACCGTCTCCAGCGGCCCCTTCGGCATGACATCGCGAGTAAGCTTCTTGAGCGCCTGAACGACAAGCGGCGCGTTGGCGGCGATTTTTCCAGCCATCTTCTGGGCGAGCACGACATGCTGCCCCTTCGGCGCGATCTTGTTCACGAAACCAATCTGGTAGGCGCGCTCCACCGACAACTCCTCGCCGACCAGAAGAAACTCCATGGCGATCTTGTGGGGCATTCGCGTCACCACCGACGAGACGCCGCCGGCGGTGATACCGATCTTGGCTTCGGGATAGATGAAGCGCGTCGTCTCGGAGGCGACGCACATGTCGGCCATTTGGACCAGCACGAAGCCGCCACCGACGACCCAGCCGGATGTCGCGGCAATCACCGGCTTGTCCAGTTCGACCCCAAGTCCGGGCACGGCGTGCCACATGTTGGCGGGCAAATCTTTCACGTCGGCGCCGACCGTATAATACGCCTCGTCGGAGGCTGCGAGCACCGCGACGCGATCGTCGCTGTCGCGAAAACGCAACCAGGCTTCGCGCAGCTCATCACACAAGGCGTCGTTGAGGGCATTGTGCGCGAAACCGCGATCCATGGTGATGGTGGCGACGTGGCCAACACTCTCGTAGCGAACAAATGTCATGGGGCTCCCCTAAATGATGGCCCGCACGATGCGGCCTCCGCGCTTTCAGTCAGTTCTTCTCCGCGGGGTCCCGATGCACCGGATCGACCCACAACACCGTCTCCGGTTTCTCCACCGGCTCGATGTCGAGGTTGATCGCGACCGCCTGGCCGTCGCTGCGCACCAGCACGCACTCGAGCACCTCGTCGCGGCTGGCGTTGATCTCCTGATGCGGCACATAGGGCGGGATGAAGATGAAATCGCTGGGGCCCGCTTCGGCGGTGAATTGCAGATGCTCGCCCCAGCGCATCCTTGCTCTTCCCTTCACCACATAGATGATGCTCTCGAGATGGCCGTGGTGATGCGCGCCGGTCTTGGCATCGGGCTTGATGGTGACGGTGCCGGCCCACAGTTTCTGCGCGCCGGCACGGGCGAAATTGATCGCCGCCTTGCGATCCATGCCCGGCGTCGACGGCACATTGGGATCGAGCTGATCGCCGGGAATGACGCGGACGCCATCGTGCTTCCAGCGCTGCATCTCGTCGTGATCGGGGGAGTGAGCGGAATGGTCGTGATCGCGGTGACCTGTCATGGTGCCCCTTCCTGGAACCCGTTCGCGCGAACAGGTTACTTCACGGCCAAGAGTTCGACGTCGAACATCAGCGTCGCATTCGGCGGAATCACCCCGCCGGCGCCGCGTGCGCCGTAGCCCAGCGCGGGCGGGATGATCAACGTGCGCTTGCCGCCGACCTTCATGCTGGCGACGCCCTCATCCCAGCCGGCAATCACCCTCTTCTGCCCGATCGGAAACTCGAACGGTTCGTTGCGGTCGACGGATGAATCGAATTTCTTGCCCTTCTGGCCGTTCTCGTAGAGCCAGCCGGTGTAATGCATCACGCAGGTCTGGCCGGGTTGCGGCGACGCGCCGGTGCCGACCTTGGAGTCGATGATCTGCAATCCTGAAGCTGTGGTCATGGGTTTTCCTGTGGTCTGCGCCGATGAGCCGGACGGCGCGGCGAGGAGAAAGAGGCTGAAGCTCAAGAGGGCGATGGTGAGGGTTCTGAACTCGAGAGGTCGCATCTTTTTGTTCCCTTCGGATGATCGCAGGCTGTTGCGTTAGTAGCCGAGCGCGCAGCCATCCTTGCGCGGATCGGAACCGCCAGTCAGCGTGCCCTTGTCCCAGTCGATCCAGATCGCCTGCGCGCCGCCGAGCGGCGGTACCAGGCTCGTGGTCTTGTGGCCGATCTTCTTCAGCCCATCGACGATCGCGCCGGGCACGCCGTCCTCGAGCTGGTAGACGTTCTCATAATGCAGCCCGCGCGGCATATCGATCGCCTCCTGCACATCGCAGCCGTAGTCAACAATATTGGTCAAAACATGGGTCTGCCCGACCGGCTGATATTGTCCGCCCATCACACCGTACGGCATCACCGCGCGACCGGCCTTCGTGACAAGCGCCGGAATGATGGTGTGCAGCGGCCGTTTGCCCGGCCCGATGCAGTTGGGGTGGCCGGGCTGGATGCGAAAGCCGCCGGCGCGGTTTTGCAGCAGCACGCCGGTCTTGTCCGACACGATCGCGGAGCCGAACGCTTGCGCGATCGAATTGATGAACGAACAGACGTTGCAATCCTTGTCGACGACGCTGATGTACACCGTCGACGGGTTCATCGGCGGCGCCACGTTGGGCAGATCGAGCAGCCGGTCCATCCGGATCTTGCCGATGTGCTCGTCGGCGAATTCCTTGGCGAGAATCCTGGCGACATCGACCTTGACATGGGCGGGGTCGCCGACATGCTCCTCGCGCATCATGTAGGCGATCCGCGCGGCCTCGGCCTCAAGATGAAACCGTTCGACGCTCAGCGCGGGGAATTTCGTCAGATCAAAGCGCGACAGGATGTTGAGCATCACGAGCATGGTGATGCCCGGCGCGTTCGGCGGGCATTGCCAGACGTCGAGCCCCTTATACAGGGTGCCGATCGGCGAGGTGGTCTCGGTGGTATGGGCCGCGAAATCTTCCAGCGTATGCAATCCGCCGATGCCGCGCAGCGTCTCGACCATGTCTTGCGCGATGGCGCCGGTATAAAACGCATCGCGGCCATCCTTCGCGATCGCGCGCAAAGTCTTTCCGAGCTCGGGCTGATGGATCACGTCGCCGGCGACCGCGGGCCTGCCGTGCGGCAGCAGATAGCGCTCGGTGTTGGTGCCCTTCTTCAATTTGTCGAACCAGTTCTTCCAGTCAAAGGCGATGCGGGGCGCCACGACGTAACCCTCTTCCGCAGCCTTGATCGCCGGCTGCAGCAAGGTGTCGAGGCCGAACTTGCCATGGTCGCGCAGGATCGTCGCCCACGCATCGACCGCGCCGGGGATAGAGACGGCATGCGCCGAGGTCAGCGGCACCGCATGGATCTTGCGCTCGAGATACCATTCGGGTTTTGCTGCCATCGGCGCCCGCCCGCTGCCGTTATAGGCGACGATCTTGCCCTCGCCGCGCGGCTGGATCAGCGCGAAACAATCGCCGCCGATCCCGGTCGATTGCGGCTCGATGACGCCGAGCAGCGCGCAGGCCGCGACCGCGGCGTCAGCCGCGGTGCCGCCGGCGCGCATGACCTCGATCGCGGTCAGCGCCGCCAGCGGATGCGACGTCGCCACCATGGCGTTCTGGGCGTGGACCGTGGATCGGCCGGCGAGATGGAAATTCCTCATGCCAAATTGCTCACTTGCCGTTGTTCTTGCTGTACTCGCCTGGAGCGGAAGCGGAGTTACATGACACATCCGAGCCCGGCAGGGCAATGGCTGGCATGCCAAAGGAATGTCGTCCGGCAATGGTGGGTTTCCCCTCACCCACCCGCCTGCTAAACACCCTCGCCATGTCGCTAAAGGTCGCCGCATTCTATCAATTCGCAGCACTGCCGGACTTTCGCGAGCTGCGCGGGCCGCTACGTGCGATCTGCGTTCGCCTCGGGTTGAAGGGCAGCGCGCTGTTGGCCCAAGAGGGCATCAACGGCACGCTCGCGGGCCATGCCGACGCCATCGATGCGCTGGTCGACGCGTTGCAGCGCGGCCCCCTGTTCGGCGGCAGGCTCGACCAACTCGAGCTGAAATTCTCGCATGCTACCGCGATGCCGTTTCGGCGGCTGAAAGTCCGGCTCAAGAAGGAGATCGTCACGCTCGGCGATGCCACGGCTGACCCAACCCGACAGGTCGGAATTTATGTCGGGCCTGCCGAATGGAATGCGCTGATCGCAGCACCCGATACGCTCGTGATCGATGCCCGCAATTCGTTCGAAGTGGCACTGGGCACTTTTGAAGGCGCACTCGATCCCGGCATCGCAAGCTTTGGACAATTCAAGGAATTCGCCGCGCGAAAACTCGATCCGGCCAAGCACCGGAGGATCGCGATGTTCTGCACCGGCGGCATTCGTTGCGAGAAGGCCAGCGCCCACCTGCTGGCGCGCGGATTTTCCGAGGTCTATCACCTCAAGGGCGGCATCCTGAAATACCTGGAGCAGGTGCCGGAAGCCGAGAGCCGCTGGCGCGGCGAATGCTTTGTGTTTGACGAGCGCGTCGCGCTCGGCCACGGGTTGCGTGAACGCCGGATGGAAAGCGGTTGCAATGAATGACGAAAAGGCGCTCAGCGACCGCATCGACGCGCTGGAGAGCCGCGTGATGTTTCAGGACGAAACCATCGAGACGCTGAACCAGACCATCACCGCGCAATGGCAACAGATCGATGCGCTGACACGTCAGCTTGCCAGCTTGAACGATCGGCTGCAGGAAGCCGAAGCTAACGCGCCGCCGCGGCCGGCGAACGAGCCGCCGCCGCATTATTGAGGGCCGTGGCCTGCAGCCGCTCAGACCGTCATCGCCAGCCAAGTTCCGACAGCGACCATGACCACGACGATGATGCACCAGATCAGCGGCGCGACCTGTTTAGAGCTGCCGCTGCGCGGGGAATCGTTCGCGGCATGGTTGAATTCCTGATTGATTTCAGCCATCGCCGTCTACCGGAACGCCGCCTTGACCTTGTGCCACAGCGACTCATTGTCCTGAGCATGGTCTTGTTTGGTCGGCTTATTGTCGTGCCTGGACGGCGCCGGCTGGGCGGCGCTGACGGGATCGGAGGCCGGGAAACTGTCGATCAGGCCGGCCTCCAGCCTTGCGTGCAGTTCCTGGTCAGCCAAAGCGGCCTCGCGTGGATCGGCGGCATGCTTGTCGTGTGCGGAAGGATTGAACTTCTCAACCGTTTTCTCAGCCATGGTGGTTCTCCAGGGCTGGATAACGCTTGGGATTCGCTCAAGTTCCCGTTCTCGCCTTGGCGTCGACCCTGCCTGCCTGTATCAGGAGGTTCAAAAAGCCCGCCAAATTGCAGGAATTTCGATTGACCCAGAAATCCGCCGTTAAACCATTTCTTGAAGTGCTCTCGGGCCACCGCCAAAAGGCGCCGCCGATCTGGATGATGCGTCAGGCCGGCCGATATCTGCCGGAGTACCGCAAAGTGCGGGAGAAGGCCGGCGGCTTTCTCGATTTGTGCTTCACGCCGGAACTCGCGACCGAAGTCACGCTGCAGCCGATCCGCCGCTTCAGCTTCGATGCCGCGATCATTTTCTCGGATATCCTCGTCGTCCCCTACGCCCTCGGCCGCGCGGTCTCCTTCGAGGTCGGCGAAGGTCCCCGGCTCGATCCGCTGGATACGCCGGAGAAGGTCGCAGCGCTCGCCGCCAAGGCCGACTTCGCCAAACTCGAACCGGTCTATGAGGCGCTGCGCCGCGTGCGCCGCGAGCTCGATTCCGGGATCGCGCTGATCGGTTTCTGCGGCGCCCCCTTTACGGTCGCGACCTATATGGTGGCGGGGCAAGGCACGCCGGACCAGGCGCCGGCGCGGATGATGGCCTATTCCCATCCGGACGCCTTTGCAAAAATCATCGACACGCTTGTCGGGAACTCGGTCGAATATCTGCTCGGCCAACTAAAGGCCGGCGCCGACGCGTTGCAGATCTTCGATACCTGGGCGGGCGTGCTGCCGCCGCGCGAATTTGCCCGCTGGTCGATCGAGCCGACCAGGCGGATCGTCGAGGGCGTGCGGGCGAAGGTTCCCGGCGCAAGGATCATCGGCTTTCCCCGCGGCGCGGGCGCGCTGCTGCCAGCCTATGTCGAGGCGACCGGCGTCGATGCCGTCAGCCTCGACTGGGCCGCGGAGCCGTCATTGATCCGCGAGCGGGTGCAAACCAAAGTTGCCGTGCAGGGCAACCTCGATCCGCTGGTGCTGATCGCAGGCGGCGCGGCGCTCGATCGCGCCATCGATGATGTGCTGGCGAATTTTGCAAGTGGCCGGCTGATCTTCAATCTCGGCCACGGCATCCTGCCGGAAACTCCGATCGCGCATGTCGAGCAGATGGTGAAACGGGTGCGGAATTTTCGGGCGTAGCGAGCACGCGGTCGCGCCCCGGACGCTAGCGCTCCCTCACCGGTCTGCGGGGCTGCTTCAAGGCGCGTGACGAAGGCGCCCGCTTTTTCCTGATTCGAATTTCAAACAGCCAAGCCGTCAAACACAAATCCGCATTCCCGCGACGCGAAGTGCGCCCGAGGTTTGCAAAACCGTTCGCCCTAAAAACAGGGGGCGCAGGGAAAGCCGGGTGCCCAATGCACCCGCAGAGTCTTCAACGGCCTGGATGACCCGACCGATCGTCTGCGGTCCGCCGCCAGTTCGCAAAATGCCAAAACCGGAAAGCCGCTTACAAGGCACTTGGCCCGGCCGGCGGCAGCACGGCGCGAAACTCGATGCCGTGCAGATTGATCGTCGGGCACATTCCAAAATGATTGCCGCCGAATACCCTGAGGCGCCGATCGAGCTCATCCTTGGGAATGTCCAGGGGAATGTCGCAGATCGCCCGATAGGCGCGACGAGAATACTTCCTGCAACCCCATTTGATCGGAAGCGTTGGCGGCGGCTTCGGGTCGGTCGCGAGCGATTTTGCCATGCGCCAGAATAATTGGGCGAGGTGAGCATAGGTCAGTTCCTCTAGACCAAGGACGGAAATATCGGCTGGAATGGGAAACAGCGCGACGTCAATGATCGGACCTGCATCGACCTGCTCGACCATCACATGGACCGTCGCACCGAACTCCGTTGCCCGCTCGTAAAGCGCAAAATGTGAGGGCGCCCAGCCGGGGTAGCTGGGCGGACCAGGATGAAAATTGAGCGCGCCGTAGCCGAGCCGGCCGAGAACGCTTTGCGAGACGATTTCCGGGGTCACGAAGGCAATCAGCCGGGCCCGCTCAAGCAAATCGGGGCTCAAGGCGGCCAAATCGGCGGAGGTCGCGACTGATATTACGGTGAGGAGCAAATTGTGCGAACGCAACACGGGCGGCATCGCGAGTTGCTCAGCTTCACCCGCAAGCAGAATGATCGTGTCGAACATCGGATTCCGCGATTAGATTGCGTCTCACGGAGGACGATGATGACCGGATTGTTCGGCAATCATCCGTTCCGGAAAAGCACGGTTGTGAGACCCGTCCCGTTGGCTTGAGGTCATGTCTGGTAGTCGATCAGAAGCGCTGAGAATGATGTGCCGTTGCTGTTGCCGGTTTCGGAAATACCCGTCGCGCTGTAGGATGGAGATGACGAAGCCGACAGCGAATTCTGCAGCGATTGCAGAAACTGCTGCAGAATGTCGTTGGCGGAGCTGGTGCTGCTTGTGCTGTCGGTCGCGGACGAACTGTCGGTGGGCGACGGCCCGCCATGGCCGCCGTGATGGCCGTGATGCGCGCCACCGGCGCCGCCTGGACCATCGGCGCTGTTGGCAAAAGCCGCCTTGAAGACGCCTTGCAGCTCGGTGGCCTGATCGCCGGTCAGTTTGCCGCTGGACACTTCGTTCGCAATCAGGCTGTCGATCTTCGACTTGAGATCGCCAGGCGAAGAGTTCGTGCCGGTGGCCGAATCGCCCGCCGACCCGTTCTGCAGCGAGGAGTTGATGTCCGTCAGCGCGGAGGACAGCGCGCTCTGGTCGGAAGGGCTTATCGCGCTGGAGCTTACTTCCGCCTGCAGCTGATCCTGCAGCTTCTGGAGGGGCGAAAGGTAGCTGCTGTTGGAGGTGGCGGAGATTGACGTCATGATGGCTCCGAGGGTTCTAGCAAGACACCTCGACGGTAGGATTAATGATCTTAACAGGAGCTTTTTGCTGCCCGGCCGGCATGTTGCCTGGTGTTTCCGGGGCAAAATTAGAAACACTTAGAAACAAAAATACTTCGCCGATTGCCACGAATCACCGACAAAGGTCGGCATGTCACCGGCAGCGCCGAACATTCTCGTCGTTGAAGACGATCGCGAGACGCGGACTCTGATCGCGAAGTATTTGCGTACCAACGCCTGCAACGTGACGACGGCAAACGACGGACGCGAAATGGTCCGGGCTATGGCGGACCATCGCGTCGATCTTGTTATCCTCGACGTCATGCTGCCGGGCGAAGACGGACTGAGCCTGTGCCGCAAGGTCCGCGCGGAATCGCAAACGCCGATCATCATGCTTACCGCGCGCGGCGAAGACGTCGACCGTATTCTCGGACTTGAAATGGGCGCCGACGACTACCTGGCCAAACCGTTCAATCCGCGCGAATTGCTGGCCCGGATCAACGCGGTCCTGCGCCGCCAGACTGCCGCCCTGACGGTCAGCCTCACCAATGGCGCGACCGCCCTCACCTTCCTGGGCTGGCGGATCGATTTCAGGCTTCGGGAACTGCGTAACCCGGCGGGCGCGCGGGTCTCGATGACCAGCGCCGAGTTCGATCTGCTGCGAACCTTGTGCGAGCGGCCCGGCCGCGTGCTGTCGCGCGACAGCCTGCTCGACCTTACGCAGGGCCGCAACGCGGGCTCGCTCGAACGCAGCATCGATGTACTGGTCAGCCGCATACGGCGCAAGATCGAAGCCGATCCGCAGGACGCCACCGTGATCAAGACGGTGCGTTCCGGCGGCTATATGTTCACCCCCGCCGTGGAAGCGGTCACGCTCCCGACAGACGGATACTCATGAAGCTGTTCGGTTTTCTCAATCTTAGGGGTATCAGCGGACAGATCGCGGCGCTGGTGGTCGCCTCGATCGTCGCAGTGCACCTGATCATCACCGCAACCTTTCTGATCCATCGGCCGGATCAGCTCGATCCACCGATCGCTCACAGACACAGTCAGCTCGCGGCCGTAGCCCAACTTCTCGACGCGGCGCCCGCGGCCGGACGGCCACGCCTTTTCGCCGATATCGCGCGGGCATTTCCGCAGCTGGACATCGAAAGCCTTCCGCCGGGCTCCGCTCCCGTGGCGAACGAAACGGATGGCCCCAACCTGCGCAGCCTACATCGCCACCTCGGCAGCGGCTATCGCGTCTTTTCGCTCGGACACGACGAAGACAACCGCAAGGTCGGCATCGAGCTACCGGACGGCGCGATGATTTCCGCAAAGATCCTGTCGGACCCGTGGCAGCGTCCGTTCTGGCGTGGACCGTGGATGACGACAGTGCTGTTTGCGGTCATCTGCGCCACCTTGCTTGGCCTGTGGGCCGCCCGGACCTTGACGGCGCCACTGTCGTCCTTCGCCAAGGCCGCCGAAAGCTTCAGCCTGAACGGCGGCGCCGCTGCGCCGCTGCCCGAACGCGGCCCTGAAGAAATCCGTTCGGTCGCGAAGGCGCTCAACCGCATGCGGGATCGGATCTCAACCCTGATCGACGACCGCACCAAGATGCTGGCCGCCATCAGCCACGACTTAAGGACCCCGATCACCCGAATGCGTCTGCGCTGCGAATTTATTGAGGATGACGCGCACCGCAGCCGCATGTTGTGCGATCTCGACCAGATGCGATCGATGCTGGAGTCGGTGCTTTCCTTCCTGCGCAATGATCAAAAGCTTGAATCCATGACGCTGGTCGACGTCGCGAGCACGCTGCAACTCGTCACCGATCAATTCGCCGATATTGGCCGCAAGATCGCTTACGATGGCCCGGAACACGCCATGGCCACGGTCCGGCCCGACGATCTGCATCGCAGCATTACCAATCTTGTGGAGAATGCCATCAGGTTCGGCTCGGAGGCCACGATCCGCCTCAGGATCTCGTCGGATACCGTGACGATCGATGTCGAGGACGATGGTCCCGGCATCTCGGACGAGCACAAGGATGTCATGCTCGAACCATTTGTGCGCGGTGACGACGCCCGGAACATGGATGAAGCCGCGGGCTTCGGTCTCGGGCTTTCAATCGCGCGCAGCATTGTGCTGGCGCACGGCGGCCAGTTGTCCCTCAATGACCGGCAGCCCCATGGATTGATAGTCCGTATTCAGTTGCCGGTTCGCCAGCAAAGCCGGCAGGCGGCAGCCTGAACGCGCACAAGCTGACCTCGGCATGTTTCAGTGCTGGTGATGCTGGTGGCCTGCGCTGCCTACCGCGGCGTCCTGCGCACCATCCGCAAGGCGCGAAGTTTGGGTTTGGATGTACGAGATCAAGTCTGCGGCATCGATGTCCGAGAGCCCCAGATTCGACATCCGCAGGCCGGGAAATTGCGCTGCCAGGGTCAGGGCGACCGGGTCCTTTTCAGCTAGGACCTTTTCGGAGGTCCTGATGAATCGCGTCAGCCATGGCTGTTGGCGGCGCTCGGTAGCACCGCGCAAGTCGGGCCCCACGCGATCAGGGAACGCAGAGCTTCTTGAACAGGGACTGACCCGGCTGCAGGTCGAGCGCGTAACCGGTATTGCTCGCCTCATCGAATTTCGGCTGATGCACCTCGTTGCGCCATTTAGGGTCCATGGATCGAATGTCCATGATGAGGCGGTCGAGGTCGCCGAAAACCGAATTCCTCGCCCACTCGCCGGTTGCGTCGTTACCGAGGACGATTTCGTTGCGGTGCTCGCTCAGCTTTCGGCTTTTGTCGCCAAGTTTTGAGTTGATCGCTCTGATGTCCTCCGGCTTCCCGGTCAGAAACAACCATTCAGGGCCGACACCGAAAGCGGTGGCAAACTCCTTGAGCCTCTCCGGCGTATCGCGCTCCGGGTCGACGGTCATCGAAATAAAAAAATGTCGCGACCCACCATGTCACCCAACTTGTCCTCGACCTGCGTTATCCGCGCCGTCGTGAGTGAGCAGATGTCGGGACAATTCAAAACTGATCAGCACGATCTTGCCCTTGATGACATCGTCGTAGAATTTCAGCGCTTTACCATCCTGAGTGACGACGGGCAGATTGGGGAAGTAATCCGCTCCTCGTTGATAGCTCTCGGCTTCAAGCGGACCCCGCGCCGACACAATCACGGCCGCGAACGCCACGATGACCGTCAACCGCCTTCGTCGCATCTGTCCCTCCATGAAACGGCGCGCCGAAGGATGTCTCTCGATATCCTTCGGCGCATCGCATCGGTAATCGTCTGCTAATGGCCCCCGCCGCCCCCACCGCCGCCGCCCCCTGGCGAGATTGTAGCGATCTGCGACCGGGTTGTGCTTGTTGTTGCTTCCGGCAGCACTTCCGGCGTCGTGAAGACCACGCCGTCGGGCGTCGGATTCGGGGTCGCGGTGATCGCGGTCTGCGGCGATCCGGCCACCCCGCTGAGCACTGGATGCGCATCAACAAGGCGAAGTCCTCGTGCACCGTGTTGTGGCAATGGTTGACGTAGGATCCGCCATATTCCCCGAACTGGATCTGGAATTGCACCTGACCCGAGGGGCGCAACCGCCAGACGTCCTTTCGCTGCATCAGTTCCGTCGCGGGGATGGTATCGCTCCCGCGGTTCATGGTGATGCCTTCCTCGAAATGGAGATGGATCGGGTGATCCCAACCTCCGCCTTCGTTGATGTAGGTCCAGTGCTCGACGTCCCCCGCCTTCGGGTATACGAGCGAGACCCGGTTGGCGTTCATGGAGTGGACCTGAGCTCCATTGACGATGAGGCTCCACGGAAACGATGCGCTGTCCGGACAATCAGGGATGCATTGACCATTGGACCCGCGCGAGTCGCCACTGCCAGACCTGCCCCATTGGACCACCCGTTCTCTCACCGGCGTGACGATTGGGATTTGCTCGGTCAGGACGTTCGGCACCACGCTGCGGTCGGAGTCCGTTGCGTGGAGGATGACGCCTGGGACGTCCACGCTTTGAACTTGACCGACGATTCGGAATTGCAGGATTCCACCGACGGCCGGGTCGTTTGAACTGCCTGCCAGGGCATTCTTCAGTGAGAGTTGCCCGTCCGGCTTGCGCCCGCTGGTCTGCTGCTGCGTATTCACCGGCGTGAGACGGTCGCCGATCTTGAACGATGAGAAGTCGACGACGATGTCGTAGCGCTCGGCGGTGCCCTGCTGATCGAGCGAGGTCAGCGAGATCGGGTTGACAAACAGGTTGCCGTCATTGGCGATCTGGAGGAACTGCACGGCGTTTCCGTTCGGATCGGCAATCTGCAACTGGATGAACCGCGACATGCCGGCGCTCAGGATGCGGAACCGGTACTTGCGCGGCAGCACCTCCATGAACGGCGGGTGGGCCATGTTGACCATCGGGACGTCGCCCAGGTGTCGAAGATGTCGAAGAAATGTTGGCCCTTCTGATCGAAGGCCGCGTCCGACACGATGAGGTTTACGTCGAGATCGAGGTTGCCGGAATCCAACAGCGAGCCGCTGGGCAGCCGCAGATTCACTCCGTCGTTGAGCGCCTCATTGCCACGGTCTTTACCGCTGTAATAGCTGATCATGCCGAGGTTGCCCTTGTAGACGTCTTCGGCCGTGAAGAAGAAGCGGTGGTCGTGGGCCCACATCGTGCCCTGAAGCTCGCGGAAATCGCCCGCCACATTGACAAGGCCGCCATTGCCGTTTGGTCCTGACGCACGAGGATCCGTCGCTTGGGTATTGATCTTGTCGCGCCGGGCCAGCGTCGTGCTCCAGCGATAATCGTAGAACGTGCCGGGGAAGTGGTGGACGTTCGCGGCGCCGTCGCTCTCGGCGCCGTTGTGGGCATTGTGAAAGTGCAGCTGGCTCTCGTTGCGGCCGAAGCCGTTGTTCTGTGAGCGGTCGACCGGCAGGTTGTTGTAGATCCGTGTGAGGATGGGTTCGCCATACCGCCCCTTAATCAGGAACGGAGGCAGCGTCCCGACGGCGGTTGCGCCCCTGGAATTGGTTTGGCCCGGGCCATAGGTCCAGACGCTATTCGGTTGCTGCGCCGGGAAATTGGGGTGGAAACTGGTGTTCGGCGCGACCGGGCTCAACGACATCACATAACCGACCTTGGGGAAGAATTCGTTCCAGCGCTGATGCGCAAAGACCTCTCCCGGCGGGCGGCCCTCGATCGGACCTCTCCCGGTGACCGGTTTCTTCAATTGCGGGTCGTTCGGGTTGGCGGTGAAGTCGGTGTGGTACGACAATCGTCTGGCCGGCCGCGTCTCGCCCGTCGCCGCGGGAAAAGCTGCGTCGCCAGATAAAGCCGAGTCAGCGGACGCGACGCGGGTTAGCGGTTGCGGCGTCTGAACGCGCAGCCGGGGCAGGGGCTGGGTGAACTTCTGGGCGCCGAACAGGGGGCTCGGCGGCGTACCGGTCGGAACGCCATCGGCGAAGGCGCTCGGGGCAAATGGGCTGAGGCCGTTTTTCAACGCCAGTCCGCCAAAGGTCAGGAGCCCCCATTTGTAAAGATCGCGGCGGCTGATCTGGCGTATGGACAGCGTCTTGATAATTTCGGCCCGGTTGTTGCGAGCGTTCTGGGCCTCTCTCAGTCGGATGCGTGAAGCCTTGGTCGATAAATAAAACATATTCCCGCTCCTCTCTACATCGTTGTTCGTCTACATCGCTGTTGGCGTTCCTCACTTGTCGACTGCATTTCATTTTTATTTTCGAACCTTCGAAGCCGCGGGCTC
>Ga0210401_10004977_pt1 | contig 13738 bp, 6 predicted proteins | sample IncBWH32MmetaG_FD_150866 | JGI IMG/M metagenome (GOLD analysis project Ga0210401, IMG submission 150866) | Forest soil microbial communities from Barre Woods Harvard Forest LTER site, Petersham, Massachusetts, United States - Inc-BW-H-32-M | ecosystem: Environmental > Terrestrial > Soil >... | reverse complement strand
TTCTGCGGGAAGAAAAATCCTTCGGAGCCGAAATTTTGCTGGAGCGTGGACTAAGGCTTTCAACCGTGCGCGAGGAATTGGCGCGCAGCACGGGAGAGAAGGTGCCAGTGAACCGGCCAAAAGAAGCATCCTTGCTAGCAGAATTCAGCCGCGATCTCACGCAGGCGGCGATGGAAGGGCAACTCGATCCTCTCGTTGGACGAGACCGCGAGCTCGAGCGCGCCATCCAGATCCTGTGCCGACGGACAAAGAACAATCCCGTTCTAATCGGCGAGCCCGGCGTGGGGAAGACGGCTATCGTCGAAGGGCTGGCGCAACGAATTGCGGATGGAGATGTGCCGCCGTTCCTTGCCGACAAGCGCATTCTTTCGCTCGATCTTTCTTTAATCGTCGCGGGCACCAAATATCGTGGGCAGTTCGAAGAGCGGCTGAAGACCATCATGAAAGAACTGATGGAGAGCCAGAACGCGATTGTCTTCATCGACGAATTGCACACCCTGGTCGGCGCCGGTTCGGCGGAAGGTTCGCTCGATGCCGCCAATATTTTGAAACCAGCGCTCAGTCGCGGCGAAATTCAGTGCATCGGGGCAACGACTCCCGCGGAATATCGCAAGTCCGTGGAAAAAGATCGATCGCTCGAGCGCCGTTTCCAGGCCGTAAAAGTTCCGGCTCCCGCGGAGGACGAAGCCATCCGCGTGCTGCAGGGCGTCCGAGATCGTTACGAAAAATTCCATGCCGTCAGCTACACCGAAGATGCGATTCGCTATGCCGTGTATCTCTCCAATCGCTATATTCCAGATCGCTTTCTGCCGGATAAGGCGATCGACCTTCTCGACGAAGCGGGCTCGCGTGTAAAGTTGCGCCAGGCAATGCTTCCGGACGAAGTCTCCGAAGTTCAGAAACGCGTGAAATTTATCACGCACCGGATGGAAACGGCGATCGCGAATCACGAGTTTGAAAAGGCTCGTTTCTATTCGGAAGAAGAACGCAAAGAGAAAGAGCATCTGCGGATGCTGCGGGAGAAGCTGAAGATTGACGATTCTTCCACAGGCATCGTCACGCGCGAAGATATCGAAGACGTAGTCGCCCGATGGACCGGCATCCAGGTTTCCGCCATCAAAGAAGACGAGCAACAGAAGCTGCTGCGCATCGAAGAAGAGCTGCACCGCCGGGTCATCAGTCAGGACAAATCCATCACGGCTTTGGCGCGGGCAATTCGCCGCAGCCGCGCTGGGTTGAAAGCGCCTGGCCGTCCGGTCGGCTGCTTCTTATTCCTGGGCCCCACAGGCGTGGGCAAGACAGAAGTGGCGCGCAGGCTTGCTGAATTTCTATTCGGCAGCGAAAAATCTCTCATCCGTTTCGACATGTCCGAATACATGGAGAAGCATTCCGTGTCCAAGTTGATCGGCGCGCCTCCGGGATACGTGGGATACGAAGAGGGCGGCCAGTTGACCGAACGCGTGCGGCGCACACCGTACTCAGTCATGCTCCTCGACGAGATCGAGAAGGCGCATCCGGACGTTTACAATATTTTGCTGCAGGTCTTCGAAGACGGGCAATTGACCGACGGGCTCGGAAATACAGTGGACTTCCGCAACACAATCATTATCATGACCTCGAACATCGGAGCGCGGCAGCTGCAAAAACAAGCCGGCCTCGGATTCCAGTCACCAGACGACGTGGCCGCTGCGAAAAGCCAAGACGACATGGTGATGGGCGAGGTGAAGCGAGTTTTCAATCCTGAGTTCTTGAACCGATTGGACGAAGTGATTCTGTTCAATTCGCTCACGGATGACGACCTGCTGCGGATTATCGATTTGCTCGTCGGCCAGATTAACGAGACGCTGGTGCATCGCCAGGTGCAGATCGCTCTGACACCGGAAGCGCGCCAGTGGATTCTCGAGAAAACTTGCAGCGATCGAAATTATGGCGCGCGGCCGCTCCGGCGCGCGTTGCAGAAATACGTCGAAGACCCACTGTCGGAAGCTCTCATTCAGGGCGGACTGCAGCGGCCGGCTACGCTTGAGATTTATCTCTCAACTGACGGCTTGTTGTTCCGACCTGTCGTGGAAGCAACCCCAGTGGCCCACTAGGAATCCTACACGCGCAAGCTGGACGGAACGGTCCAGCGGGGGAGCCAAATATCTTGGGCGGGGGAGTGCGGCCTTGACCAGAACCATGGCCGCAGGCAGGAAAATTTTTCTGCGCCGATTCCAATTTTTCGTCGTTGTGTATCTCCTCTGGCTTGCGGTCGTGCATCCCATTTGGGCTCAGCGGTTGCAGTCGTCCCCCGGCCCGCAATACACGATTGAGCGCATTGAATTCGTCGGGAATCGTCGCATTCAACGCGACACTCTGCTCGCTCGCATTTTTTCCCGTCCCGGCGATCCGTACACGGAAGAAGGTGTCCATCGCGATTTCCAGGCCCTCTGGAACACGCAATTTTTCGAGGACATCCGCCTCGAAGTGGAAGACAGCCCCACCAACCCGAACGCGAAAATTCTCGTGTATTACGTGACGGAGCGTCCCATCATCCGCCGGATCGAATACAAAGGAAACAAATCCGTCACCGAGTCCGACATCCTCGACCGCTTCAAAGAGCGTAAAGTCGGTCTCTCCGTGGAAAGTCAATTCGATCCAACAAAGATCAAACGCGCCGAGGTGGTTCTGAAGGAACTGCTTTCCGAGCACGGCCGGCAATTTGCGACGGTGAAGCCGACCTACGAGAGAATCGCGGCGACGAACGCCGTCAAGCTTGTATTCAATATTGATGAAGGCCCGAAAGTGAAAGTGGGCGAGATCAAATTCACTGGCAACAAGGCATTCTCAGACCGAAAACTAGTACGCGCAATGAGGCACGACCGCCCGTACGCAATTCCTTTGGGGTTTACCGAGATTCCAGTGCTCAGCAAGACGTACGACCGGCAAAAGCTTGATGAGGATCTCGAAATCGGAGTTCGCGGGCTTTACCAGAACAACGGTTACTTCAAAGTGCTGGTAAAGGATCCAATTCTAAAAATTGTCGACGAGGATCGCAACGGAATACCTGGACCGTGGCCTGTGGTAGGTTCGAAACACGGGAAATCGACAAACATCACGATCCCCATCGAAGAAGGTGAGCAGTATCGGATGGGAGTAGTTAGGTTCAGGAGCAGTGACCCCGAACAGGGCCTCGTTTTCAAGCCGGACGCTCTTGCCAGGGTGTTCGCGCTCAAGGAAGGAGATATTTTTGCGACTGATAAGGTTCGCAAAGCCCTTGATGATTACAAGAAGCTCTACGGAGGGTACGGCTACATCAACTTCGTCGCGTCGCCAAACACGGAAGTGAACGAGGCGAAAAAGTTGGTCAATATAACAATGGAATTCGATCAGGGCAAGCCGTTCTATGTCCGCCGAATCGAATTCTCGGGAAACACAACGACGCGCGACAAAGTGATTCGCCGCCAGCTTCTGATCGACGAGGGCCAGGTATTTAACAACCGCTACTGGGAATTGAGCCTGCTGCGCCTGAATCAGCTGAATTATTTCGACCCCATCAAGCCGGAAAACGCAGAATTGAAGAAAAATGAAAAAGCCGGCACGGTAGACATCAAGCTCAAGGTAAAGGAGAAAGGAAAGCAGTCCATCAGCTTTTCAGGCGGCGTCAGCGGAATTGCCGGCACGTTCGTGAGCCTGTCTTATCAGACGAACAATTTTCTCGGTCTCGGCGAGACCCTTACGATTTCAGGACAACTCGGCAATTTGCAGCAAGGCGCCACCTTCGGCTTCACGGAGCCCTACTTATTCGACCGGCCGATCTCCACCGGCTTCACAGTCTTCTATAGCAAGTTCAATTACAACCAGGCAAAACAGGAAGGCCTGCTTCTCGGGCAGCAGGTTGCCATCGATCCTGCGCTCCAGCAAAACTACACCACCGACTCTCACGGTTTCACGATTTTCGCCAGCTACCCTTTGCGAAAATATCAGTTCACCCGGATCGGCGTCACCTACGGTTTCTCCACCACGAACATCACCGCCTTCAGCCAATCCGCTCAATTGCTGTTCGAGTTCACTCAGTTCCGCAGCCTGGCGGGGCCTTCAGCTCTGAACGGAATTCAGTCGAGCAAAATCACGCCGACCATCTCGTACAACACGGTTGATAATCCGCAGAACCCGACGCATGGGAAGAGCTTTTACTACGGGCTTGGCTGGGAGGGCGGACCCTTAGGCGGAAACACCAACACTTTCACAAATACTTTCACCATGACGTATTTTCGTCCTCACCACCATCATCGTAACGTGATCGGCGTTCGCGTCTTGACCGCCATGATTACGGGATACAACGGAACCGACGTCCCGCCCTACAGCCGTTTTTATCTGGGTGGAGAAAACGACGTTCGAGGATTCGATTTCTATACAATTTCTCCATTCGTAGTGATTCCCAGTTCATCCACCACAACGGTGACCTATTTCGATCCCACGCGGCTTGGTCCCGGCGGCACTCCCACTCCGGTAGCCCTCAACGTCCCCATCGTCACCTTTCTGCCGACGCGACCCGGTGGCGATTTTCAAGGCGTAGGAAATTTCGAGTACAGGATTCCAATCGCCGGCCCTGTGAGCATGAGCCTGTTCAACGACATCGGTTTCGACGGGATCATTCGTAAATCGCAGTTGGCTTTGAATCCTGGAGCGCTCAGTACTCTGCAGGAGCAATATCCAAATCCGGATTTTCCGAATCTGACGATTCCCAAAAGCCTCCAGGTGCTTTCCGGCACGAACTTCAAGCCGCACACATCGGCCGGAGTCGAATTCGTCGTTCAGTTGCCCATTGTCAATGCGCCTTTCCGGTTCTATTACGCGTATAACTATCTGCGCCTGAATCAAACGCTTGCCGGACCGCGAGGAGGATTTTTCCTGTCGGATGCCCAGAAATCCGCCTTGCCTCCTGGAGTATTTGAGACTCAAATCGCCCCGCAGCTGGACACGATTCTGGATAGTCAGGTCCAGCGAATTCCCGCCGGTTTGATCGAACCGAAGCAGACTTTCCGGTTTACGATCAGCCGAACATTCTAAAACTCATGTCGATCGAGGAAAGCTTGTGATGCGAATGATTCTGGAAATCGAAATTTCAATCAGCGACAGACGCTCGGAGGCAGGGCAATGAGATTGGGAAGACTGAGCGTCGCAGTTTTGCTCGCTGCGGGTGTTGCGGGGTGCGGGAGCAACGCCGCCAAAGTTGGGGTCACGATATCACCGTCGACGGCAACAGTGGTCGAGCGGGGAACGCAGCAATTCGGCGCGGTTGGATCTGGCTCAACCACCACCACCGTGAACTGGCAGATTTGCCTTCCCCCTGCGACCGCCGGAAACCAGCCTACCAACTGCACTCCTTTGCCTGGCCAAACGGGAACCGGCCCCACCGGCGTGGGAACGATCACGCAGGCGACGGCTACTCAAGCCGGAGGGCTTTACACAGCGCCCCCGGCCGTGCCTTCTACGAATCCGATCCTTGTTGTAGCCACTAGCACCATCGATACCACGGCCTTCGCATCGGCCATGGTCACAATCACTTCAGGCATCACCGTTCAAATTAATCCTACTACCGCAACGATCGCGCCACAGGATCAATTTACATTCACAGCCACCGTCAGCGGCCCGACTAATGATCATGGCGTGACCTGGTCAGTGAACGGCGTCGCTGGCGGCGATTCGGTGCACGGTTTCGTCTCCCCAGTGGGAACGTACGTGGCGCCGGCACAATCACCGGGTGCAATTACTGTCACCGCCACTTCCTCGGCCGATCCAACGCGATCAGCCTCCGCGAGCGTCACCGTTGCGGCAGCCTCTCCAAGCCCGGCCATCTCCAGTATCGATCCCACTACCGCACTCCAGGGTTCCGTTCAACAGGACGTCTATGTAAATGGCAGCGCCGTGAACGGCACGGATTTCTTTTCTACTTCCGTGGTGCTTGTCGACGGGGTTCCGATTGTTCCGATATTTATCGACTCCACTCTGCTGCGTGTGACAATTCCGTCAGTGCTGCTCCAACAGGCAAAGGCCGTAAACATTCAGGTGCTCAGAAGTAATGGGGATACGTCACCGCCCGCGACCTTGACAGTCGCTCCAGTGCGCCCAGCTATAATCTCCTCGACGCCTGCTAGCGTGTCGGCCATGGCTTCAAGCGCAAACGTGACCCTCTCCGGTGGTTTCTTCATCCCACCCCAAACTTCTTCGGGAGGCACCACGGCCACATTCAACGGTGCAAGCGTGACGCCGACTGTGATCAATAGCCGCCAGTTGATGGTCCCGACTCCCCTTGGTGGTGTCACGACGCCAGGTCTCTACCCCATCGTAGTTCAAAATCCAGGTATCACCGCGAACCTTCCCGTTTCGGCAGTGAATTTGGCAGTGACTCCCAATCCCGCGTCGATTCCCACCGCTCCCAACGCCAGCATCACAGTAGGGGCGAGCCCATCCGCCATTGCCGTGGATCCAGTGTTGAATCTTGCGGCGGTTGTAAACTCAGGTGACGGCAGCGTTTCCTTGATCAATCTAGCGACGAACTCCGTCGTCAAGACGATTCCAAACGTCGGCAATGCGCCTACCGGTATTGCCATCGATGATCAATTGCCCGATCACATCGCGCTTGTCGTCAACAGCGGCGACAACACTGTGTCCACCGTGGATCTAACAACTCAATCTGTTGTCGGAACGCCTGTTTCGGTTCAGATCGGTGCGCCTCCGCCGCCAGTTGCCGGGCCAGTTCCGGTTGCAATCGGCGTCAACCCTCTCACGCACCGCGCGGTTGTCGCATACCAGTCAACCAACCTGGCCACGGTGCTGAGCACCTCCACTGGAGTCCCTGTCTTCAAAGCACAAATTGGCGGCACTCTCACGCCGTTCAGCACCGGCGTCAGCCCGAAAATAGGAATCGACCCGCTGCTGAATTGGGCGGTTATCACTCCTGGTGGTGCAGGCACCATCAATATCGTCGATTTGGGCCGGGATCCCATTGCGGGTGACGGCGGGCGCCCTGCGCAGGTCATCGGGAGCCTGTCCATCTCAACCGACATTCAGGGCGTGGGCATCAATACCGAAACCCACCAGGTGCTTTTGACAACTCCGAACGGCGGCACACTCGGGACGTTCAGCCTGCTCGATAATTCCGTGAACTCGATTTCCTTCACCGTCGGCCAATTGGGTTACGTTGCGGCCGCGGTAAATCCGCTGACAAATGTTGGAATCGCCGTGAACTCGCAGACCTCCACCGCAGCAGTAGTCGATCTCGGATCCGGCGTAGTATTGCAGCCCACAGTTTCTGGACTCGGAACTTTGCCTGAGGCAGTTGCTGTGGATCCAGCGCTGAACGAAGCGCTCGTAGTGAATCAAACAAGCGGCACTGTTTCGGTCATCTCGCTCGGCAATTCGTTCAGGAACTTGCAAATCACGGCGTTGAATCCCGCCGTTGCGTTTGCTCCCGCCGCGGCGAATCTCTCCCTCACGATCAACGGTGTCGGTTTCGTGCAAGGTACATCGCAGGTCTTTCTCGACATGAACCCGCTGCAGCTTGGAAATGTCACCGTATCGAATGGGGGCAGGCAGATAGTTGCAACGGTTCCCGTAAGCTTGCTGCAAGCGGCGCGGCGATACAGCGTGACGGTTCAAAACCCGGGGCCGAATGTTTCCAACACAACTGAACTGACGGTTGTCCAACCTGTGGTTGTCGGAAATCTCCCATCGAGCGTGGCAGTCGATCCGGATCGCGATGTCGCCGTTGTCACCAATAATGGTGACGGAACGGTTTCGCTGGTGGACCTGACCACCGGAACTACTCTTCCGCAAAGCCCCTTGTCGGTTGGGCAAGGTCCGATCGGCGTTGCTGTGTTGCCGCGGCTCGGTCTGGCTGTGGTTGCGAATAACCTCAGCAGCGACGTGTCGGTTGTTGATGAGAATGGGATCAACCCACCGCAGACAGTGCCCCTTTGCGCGGGGTGTACCGGTCCTACCGGAGTCGGGATAGAGCAAGACACGGCTAACGCGATTGTTGCCGCTTCAGGGCCGGATTCGTCCTGCTCGACGGTCACCAGTGGATGCGAGGTGAGTTTCCTCCATCTCGCCACTACCGGGTCAGGTGCGGGAACGAGCATCCAGGTGAATCAAAGTCCGGTGTCGGTGGCGACTGATCCAAACGGCGATCGTTTTGTCGCTGTTGGCGCTGGCTCGCAGGCCGGCAGCATCGACATCATCGACTTGTTCTCGAACACCGTCACTTGCCGCGTAAGTGGAGTTCAGTTGCCAAGCGGCGTTGTCTTCGATCCCGTCAACCAGGTTTTCGTTGCGGCCAACAGCCTGCAAAATAATATTGTGATCGTTGATCCGCTTACATGCATACCCACGACGGTACGAGTAGGCATCAATCCCACGTCGCTCGACTACAACTTCCAGACGAGCACTCTCGTCACCGTAAATTCGGCGAGCAACACAATGTCGTTCCTGGACTACATGTGTCCGCCTGCGGTCGGCGTCCCCGTAACCTGCTCATCTCCACAAACACGCGAAATCTTTGGCCTTCCAAGCTCGGCAAAGTTTTCGCAGAACCAGCAGTTTTCTGTCGCGATCGATGCGAAGTTGAATCTCGCAGTTGTTGTAGATACGAACAATAGTCGCGTTTTGCTGATACCTCTTCCGCATTGACGATGATGGACGGATTTGCGCGGGCCAACCCGTCAGTCTCGCCCCGCATCCGAAAAGGCCGGGTAGACTTGAATCCGATTGACCGCTTTCTCCGCGGACGGCTATAATCGCGAGTTTGCGTTTCATGGAATTTACGAATAAGGAGTGAGAATGAGGATTCGATTGGCAGTTCTAGCCTTGGCGGCGTCCTTAGCGGGACCCGCAGTGTGGGCTCAGTCCGGCGGCGCAGGCGCTGCCTCCGTGGCTGGAATGAAAGTGGGAGTGATCAACGTGCAGGTGGCTATCACCAGCACGGGGGAAGGCAAGCAGGCAGCGGGGGAATTGCAATCGCAGTTCGCTCCGCGGCAATCGGAACTCGACACCCTCCGCCGGCAGGTCGAGGACATTCAGACGCGGCTGCGCACGGGCGCGAGCACGCTGAGCGACGACGAAAAGGCTCGCCTTTCGCGCGAGGGCGACCAACTGAGCCGCCAGTTCCAGCGCAAGCAACAGGATTCGCAGGACGACTTCAACGAAGCGCAGCGGGAAATCGTCGATCGGATCGGCCGCAAAATGATCGACGTCCTCGATAAATATTCGAAAGAGAACGGATACGGCGTAATTTTCGATACCTCGGCGCAGAACACGCCCGTGGTTTACGCAGCGAACCAGATCGACGTCACGCAGGAAATCATCCGCCTCTACGACCAGAACTATCCGGTGAAGGCGGGCGCAGCGAAGTCATCCGCGCCTCCGAGAGCCGCTCCAAAGCCGGCACCGGCAACACCAGGACAGCCGAAGCAGTAGTTCCAATTTGCTTCATCCGAGAAGTTTCGAAAGGCCTCCCGATCCGGGAGGCCTTTTTCATTCCCAGAGCTTTAGGCTCCAGCACGGCCCATTTTGGAGTGCGGCTTGTCCTGAGCAAACCGAAGGGCGGCTCGCCGCTTTCATAAGCCTCGGCTTATTTATCAGGACTTAGACCGCGCGGTGCCCCCAACCCTCTGCCTTCAGCAAAGGGCTGGGTTCTCATGTTTCTATCTGAAATTTCAAATGGCTCTGTTGACATCCACTTCCCAGGCTCGTTGTCTCTCCGCTTCCGCGCCTTCAGGGTTTGGCAATGTACAGGTTGGGGAACTGCTCCCTCAGATTATTCATCTTCGGAACATCGCAGATCTGGATGTAGGGATTCTCCGGATGATGTTCGGCGTAATCTTGATGGTAGCTTTCGGCCGGATAAAAACCGTCAAGCGCGACGATTTGCGTCACGATCGGACGCGAGTACACCTTCGCCTGCGTCAGTTGTTCGATATACGCTTTCACGATCCGCTCCTGCTCCGGGTTACTGAAGAAAATCGCAGAGCGGTACTGAGTCCCGGTGTCCGGCCCTTGGCGATTCAGTTGCGTCGGGTCATGTACCACCGAGAAAAACACTTTCAGCAGCTGTCCGAGAGTGATCACCGAAGGGTCGTAAACAATTTCCACCGACTCGGCATGTCCCGTCGATCCGCTGCTCACGGTTTCGTAGTCCGGATTTTTCAACGCTCCGCCAGAATAACCGGCGGTCGATCGCGTGACGCCTTTCACGTGCTTGAACACCGTCTGCACGCCCCAGAAGCAACCACCCGCGAGGACGAGCGTTTCCTGTCCCGGCTTCGCAGCCAGCTTCTCATCAATGACGGGATCAGGGATTGCGGCAGCCGTCGCAGCGGCGGCAGCCACGGCCGAGGCCGCCTGGCGGCGCGACGTCATAAACAGCACCAACGCAGCCGCGCAAAGAACCAAAAAAATCATCACAGTTCGACTCATATTTCTCCTTCTCGAATCTCACCCTTAGTACGCAAGAATCGCGAGGTCTGGATTGGCCCGAGCCGGACTAGCCCAATTCATATTGCTCCGACTCAGATTGCGCCGGCCAATATTGGCCCAGCCAAGATTGCCCAGAGGAAATTGGCCGGACGGGCGTGGCGCATCTTTCGCAGAGATTATCGCCGTGCCCGTCCTGTTCGCGTCGCCTACTTCAGCGACGCCATGTCAATCACGAAGCGGTACTTCACGTCACCCCTCATCAATCGTTCGTAGGCCTCATTGATCTGTTGGATCTTGATCATCTCGATGTCCGCCGTGATTCCCTTATCCGCGCAAAAATCCAGCATCTCCTGCGTTTCGCGAATGCCGCCGATGCCCGAGCCCGCCAGGCTGTGACGCCCGGGGATCAGTTGAAACGCCGCAATCGGGAATGGCTTCGGTGGAGCGCCCACCAGCGTGAACGTCCCGTCCATTTTGAGCAGCGGCAGGTAGCTGCCGATATCATGCTCGGCCGACGCCGTGTCCAGAATGAAATTAAAACTTTTGGCGTGCTTCTCGATCTCGGCAGGATTTGTCGTGAGCACCACTTCGTCCGCGCCCAACCGTTTCCCATCCGCCACCTTGTTCGCCGACGTGGTGAAAAGAACCGTGTGCGCGCCGAAGGCCCTAGCGAATTTGACGCCCATGTGTCCCAGCCCGCCGAGCCCGATCACTCCCACTTTTTGCCCCTTGCTCACTTTCCAGTGGCGCATCGGCGAGTACGTCGTGATGCCGGCGCACAATAGTGGCGCAGTACCTGCAAGGTTCGCTGAGTTCGGAACGCGCAGCACAAACGCTTCGTCCACCACGATGCTCTGCGAATAACCGCCGTGGGTGACGCCGCCCAAAATCGGTTCCGGCGAGTTGTAAGTAAAGGTGGCGCCGGTTACGCAATACTGCTCTTCGCCCGCGCGGCAGTTCTCGCAGACCCGATCAGAATCCACCATGCATCCGACCGCGGCAAAGTCGCCTTCCTTGAACTTCTTCACCGCGCTTGCGGCTTTCACCACGCGTCCGACTATTTCGTGGCCTGGAACGCACGGGTAAACGGTCGCCTGAAAATCCACCCATTCGTTTTTCACCTGATGCAGATCGGAATGGCACACACCGCAGTACAGAATTTCGATCTGCACGTCCTGCGGGCGCGGCTCGCGCCGTTGCAGAGTGTACGGCGCCATCGATCCCGAAGTATTTTGCGCAGCGAAAGCCTTCGCTGCGAATGTTTGTGGCTTCTGTTTCTCCGCGGCTGCCCCTTGCGCTGTCTCGGTCATTGGGAATGTCCTCTCACTATGTAGGTCTGAAGGTAGGTCTGGAGCTCTTTGGATGCAAGCAGCCACCATGCGGCTTCACTGCTCGAATACCAGTCTATCAAATCCCGCGGCGCACTTGCCGCGCCAAGCCGAGCCAAATCGACCCGTCTTGCGTTTTCCAAGTCACCGAGCTTATACTCTTATTGCTTCTAGATTAGGTCGCTCGCCAAGTGGGCCGCAAGCCCACTTTTTTGTTGGGCGCAGAATTGGCGCGGGGGTCGAGGTATCGGCGGAAGGTGATGACTGGATAACTGCCGCGCCTAGAACAGAATGGACTTGGAAAAGATACGTGAGGCGGCGGAGCGGGTGGCGCGCTCGCAAGGCCTCGAGGTTTTCGACGTAGAGTGGAAGATAGGCAAGCAGCGGCTGCTGCGCGTCTATCTCGACCGGCTACCCGGCCCGGCCAACCCAGACAACCTGGGAGTGAGTCACGCGGATTGCCAGCGCGTGAGTGAGCAGTTGAGTGTAATTCTGGACGTGGAAGATCTGGTTCCGGGGCCCAGCTACATTCTGGAGTTGAGCTCGCCGGGCATGGATCGAAAGTTGATCAAGCCGGCTGACTACGAGCGATTTGTCGGCAGACTGGCGAAGATTTGGCTTGAGACGCCAGTAGAGAACCAGAAATATTTGGAAGGGCGATTGGCCGGATACGCGGACGGCAATGTGAAGTTGAAGTGGAAAGACCGCGAAATTGAAATTCCATACGCCGGGATTCGAAAAGCGAACCTGGTAGTAGAACTCTAGGGAGACCTTGGATGGCGAGTCTGCTGTACCAGACAATCGAGCAGATCAGCCGGGAGAAGCACATCGAGCCCGAGGTGATCGTCGCGGCCATCGAAGACGCGATGGTCGTAGCGGCGCGGAAATACTACCGCACGGAGGAAGAGCTGCGCTCGAAGTTCAACCCTGATACCGGGCATGTGGATGTGTTTTCGGTGCGCGCAGTTGTGGAAGAGGTCACTGACCCGCTGCGCGAGATTTCCATCGGCGATGCGCGGAAAAAGCAGCCGGAAGTGGAAGTCGGCGGTGAGGTTACAGAAACCAAACCGACCGACGTGCTGGGACGAATCGCGGCACAGACTGCGAAGCAGGTGATCTTGCAGAAGGTTCGCGAGGCCGAGCGCGATACAATTTACAACGAATTTCACACGCGCGTGGGCGAACTCGTGAACTGCATCGTGAAGCGGACGGAAGGGCCGGACACGATTGTGGACTTGGGCCGCACCGAAGCGCGGCTGCCGAAGCGCGAACAATCGCGGCTCGAGGCGTATAACGTGGGCGACAGATTGCGCGTAACGATTCGCGCAGTGGAACGCGCGGCGAAAGGGCCGCAGGTGGTAGTGTCGCGCGCCGATCCCGCTCTTGTGCAGCGTTTGTTCGAGATGGAAGTACCGGAAATTTATGACGGCACGGTGCAGATTCGCGCGGTAGCTCGGGAAGCAGGCGAGCGCACGAAAATCGCTGTGGAAAGCCGCGACAAGGATGTCGATCCGGTGGGCGCCTGCGTGGGCATGAAGGGCATGCGCGTGCAGTCGATCATTCGCGAATTGCGCGGCGAGAAAATCGACATTATTCCGTTTAGCGAAGAGACGGTAGCATTCGCGCAGAAAGCTCTGAGCCCTGCGAAAGTGACGCGAGTACAAATTGTCGATCCCGAAGAGAAGCGTCTCGAAGTGATCGTCGAGGACACGCAACTCTCGTTGGCAATCGGGAAAAAGGGACAAAACGTTCGCCTCGCGAGCAAACTCATCGGCTGGAACATCGACATCAAGAGCGAGGAAGAGAAGCGCCGCGAAATCGAAGCGCAAATGGCTGCGCTGACGGCGCCGGGAACTCCACTCACGCAACTCGCAGGTGTGGGGCCGAAGACAATCGAGAAGTTAGAAGCTCACGGCGTCACTTCGATCGAGAAGCTGGCGGACATGACTCCC
>Ga0210401_10004971_pt1 | contig 13750 bp, 9 predicted proteins | sample IncBWH32MmetaG_FD_150866 | JGI IMG/M metagenome (GOLD analysis project Ga0210401, IMG submission 150866) | Forest soil microbial communities from Barre Woods Harvard Forest LTER site, Petersham, Massachusetts, United States - Inc-BW-H-32-M | ecosystem: Environmental > Terrestrial > Soil >... | reverse complement strand
CGCTATGAGCCGAGAAGCGAAGAAAGGGCGAGCCTGGAACTTCGGAAGGAAGAACCGATTGTGGCATCGGCTCTATCATTATCCGAGATTTCGCTGGTCGATACGAACCGCGGATGCCGCGCATGTGTTCAGCCGCGATGTGTGGACTATTCTGCGGCTCAAATACAATCTCGATGACACGCGCGTGGCATACATCCCCAATGGAGTCGAGCGGCGCTTCTTCGTGCCGAGAACATACGAGGCGCGGAACCAGCTGCGACTTCTTTATGCGGGGACGTGGCTGGACCAGCGGGGAATTCTGTATCTGCGGGACGCGCTGCGGAAGGTCATGCCGCGGATTCCGGGGTTGACGATGACGTTTGCCGGACCGGGAGTGCCGGACCAAGAGATCCTTCGCTTCTTTGGGGACGACCTCGCTTCGCGAATCGTGGTGCGGCCTTCGCTTGCTGCCGACCGCATGCAGGAACTGTACGCCGAGCACGATATTTTTGTGTTTCCGTCGCTTGTGGAGGGATTGCCAAACGTATTGATGGAAGCGATGGCGGGTGGCATGCCTGTGATCACGACGGAAACATGCGGAATGCCCGATATCATCGGGAATGAATTCAACGGCTTGCTGATTCCACCCGGGGACGCCTCGGCATTGGAGGAAGCGATCATGCGATTGGCGAACTGCGAGGAACTGCGCCGGAGGCTGGGGATGGCCGCTGGTGAATCGATGAAACGCTTTACGTGGGAACGGACTGCGAGAATGGTCGAATCGCTTTACAAGCGCACGCTGATCGCGGAAGGACGAACGGTGGAATGATTACGCTCGAAGCGGGGTGTCGCGCCACCGGGCACGCCAGGGAACGCGCGCGATGACGAATAGTGGCGTTACGAAGGCGATGCGGAGGGACTGGGACGAACGTGCCCGGAAGAACGCCTTCTACTATATCGCTTCGTGGCGCCGTGAATGGGACGACGATTCGTTTTTCTCGTCGGGTGAGGAGGACTTTGCGCGACTTGTGGCGCCAGCCCTGCAGCGTTGCCTGCTTCCGACGTCGGGGCGCGCGATGCTGGAACTCGGCTGCGGCGCGGGACGCATGACGCATAGTTTCGCGAAACGTTTCGAGCGAGTCTACGCTTTCGATCTTTCGCCCGAGATGCTGCGGCGCGCGCGGGCGATTCACAAAGGGCAATCCAATATTCTTTGGCTGCTTGGCAACGGGGCGGACCTTTCGTGTGTGGCTTCCGGTTCGCTGGATTTTGTCTTCAGCTATCTGGTATTGCAGCACTTGCCCGAGGAAACGCTGGCATTTCGCTACGTTCACGAGTTGCTGCGCGTTTTGCGGCCCGGCGGTGTGTTTCTGTTTCAATTTAATGGCGGCTTGGAACCGACGATGAACCTGCGCGGACGAGCAGCGTGGGGAATTGTGGACGCGCTGTGGTCGATGCGGCTGCGTGACCTGAGCCGATCGGTGGCGGGGATGTTTGGCTTAGATCCGTGCGCGGCGGGAAAGAGCTGGCGCGGGGCGGCGATTGGTGCGCAGAGCATGAATGATAGCGTGCGCGCGGCGGGCGGCGAGGTCCGCGAACTGAGCGGAGAAAATACGCCGATGACGTGGTGCTGCGGCGTGGCCTCCGGGAAACAGGGCTAGCCCGCGGATGCTGACGATCGGAATCAACTATTCACAGATGCATGATTCCTCGGCCTGCATCGAACGCGATGGCGAATTGCTTTTTGCGGTGGCGGAAGAACGGATTAGCCGGGTGAAGCACGACGCCAGGTTTCCGCTCCTGGCCGTTGAAGCGTGCCTTAAGTTTGCAGGTGCGACGGCGGCGGAGGTGGATGAAGTTTGTTTTGGCTGGCAGCGGCCTGGAGCTCTGTTCCGGCATGATTTGTGGTGCTACGCGACGGGCCAGCTCCCGCTGACATACCTCAACGTATTGAATTCGACGCGCTACTTTTTGAGTATGTGGCACCAAGAATCCGGCGCGAAAGTGTTCGCGCGGAAATTTGGGCCGACGAAGGCGTGCATGCGATTTGTAGACCATCACTTGGCGCACGCGATCAGCGCTTACGGATTTTCGGGCTTCGATGATTCCGCGATCGTTATTATGGACGGACGTGGAGCTTGGGAGGCGACTTCGATCTGGCACGGGCGTGACGGGAGGATCGAGCACGTACTGACGATTCCGTTTCCCAATTCGATCGGGGGGTTTTACAGCGCGTTCACGGACTATCTTGGCTTTACGCCGAACAGCGACGAGTGGAAAGTGATGGGGCTGGCGCCGTACGGTAAGCCGGGCGTGAACCTCGATGTGTTCATCACTCCGGAAGCTGCGCCCTACCGTGTGCACACGAAGCGGCTCAACAATGGCAGAAGCGGGAATGCTTCCGGGATTGCGGCGGTGCTGGGCCCGCCGCGCGCGGCGGAAAGCGAAATTGAGGAGCGACACAAGGACATTGCGTATGCGGTGCAGAATTACTGTGAGCGAGCAATGATGAGCGTCGTGCGGCTGGCGCTCGCCAAAACAAAGTCGCGCAATCTCTGCCTTGCAGGGGGAGTAGCGCTGAATTCAAAGGCGAACGGAAAGATTCTGGCGTCGGGAATCGTGGAGAAGATCTTCGTGCAACCCGCGGCATCGGATGACGGCGTGGCTTTGGGAGCGGCCTTTGCGCCGTATTTGGATCGCGGCGGGCGTTTGCCAATTCGAGCGATGCGACACGCGTATCTGGGCCCGGGCTTTGACGATGAGGCCATTGAGACGGCTTTGAAAACGTACAAGTTGCGGTATTCGCGCATGGATGATCCTGCGGTGACAGGAGCGGAACTGCTGGCACAGGGAAAAATACTCGGTTGGTTCCAGGGACGCATGGAGTTTGGGCCGCGGGCGCTGGGGAGCCGATCAATCCTCGCCGATCCGCGCGATCCGGAAATGACGGCGAAGGTTAACAATGCGGTGAAGTTTCGCGAGTGGTGGCGACCGTTTGCGCCGTCGATAACGAAAGAAGCGGCGGCCGATTTCGTGGAGAGCGCCACGGACTCGCCGTTCATGATACTCACGGCGCAAGTTCGCGCGGAAAAGCGCGGCGTAATTCCGGCAGTGACGCACGTCGATGGAAGCGCGCGGCCGCAAACGGTCGAGCGCGAGGTGAATCCACTGTACTGGCGCCTGATCGATGAGTTCGGTAAGCACACGGGCGTACCGGTGGTGATGAACACGTCATTTAACTTGCGCGGTGAAGCGATCGTAAACACGCCAACCGACGCAGTGCGGACGTTTTTCAGTTCGGGGATGGACGCGCTGTTGATCGGCAGGTTTCTAGTCGAAAAATGAGCGGGCGCGAATGAACGAACGGCGCATCATCGCGCTGCTGGGGCGGCGCGATGAACCGACCGATGCCGTCGAGGAATATTGCCGTTATCTAGCCGGCGCGTTGCGTGATCGTGGTTTTGCGATGGAGCTGACGCGAGTGCCATGGAAGGAGCGCGGTTGGACTGCCGCGTTGCGGGAGCTGCAGGAAGGAACGCGCGAGTGGCGTGGCACGTGGGTGCTCCTGCAATACACGGCGCTGGCGTGGTCAGAGCGCGGATTTCCCTTTCGGTTTCTAGGCGTCGTAAGTAAATTGCGCGAAGGCGGAGCACGCGTCGGAATCGTTTACCACGATGTCGAGCCGTATGGCGGCGGTCGAGTGATTGACTTGATTCGTCGACGCGCGCAGTTGCACGTGATGCGCCGAGGACTGACGTTCGCGGACCTCGGTATTTTCACCATTCCCCTCGATGTGATTTCCTGGTTCGGTAAGTCTCATTCGGGCGCAACTTTCATTCCTGTTGGCGCCAACTTGCCTGTGGATTCTGCAGTGGCCGCGAAATCCAGCGAGCGACATCAAACCCCGCTGCGTGTGGCGGTTTTCGGAATCACGGAAGGCGACACCGGCCGGAAGGAATGCGCGCGGATTGTGGACGCTGTGAGTTTTGCCGCGGCCAGAGGTTGTCCCGTGCGGCTCCACGCGTTTGGACGGGGAGCCCGAGAGTGCGAAGCCGAATTACGTAAAGCGCTGAAAGATGTAGCGGTTGAGCTGCGCGTCGAAGGCGTTCTTCCGGCCGAGCAAGTCGTGAGTGCACTGTCTTCGTCGGATGTGATGCTTTTCGTGCGCGCTCCAATTTCCAGCAGGCGAGGCAGCGCCATTGCCGGCATCGCCTGTGGATTGCCGATGATCGCTTATTCGGGCAACGAAACCGCGTCGCCAATTACGGATGCGGGCGTCGTGCTAGTGTCGCCGGGCAATAGCGCCAATCTGGGCGAAGCGCTCCTCCGCGTTTTGTCTGACGCCGGCTTCCGGGAATCACTGGCTGCCCGGAGCCGTCAAGCACAACGAGAACATTTCAGCTGGGATGCCATTGCGAAGCGCTACGCCGAGGCATTGAGCCGACAGAAATGAGATTCAGCGGCAAAGTGTCTCGATCAGAATCTCCTTCTTTTTTTCGGCGACATTGCTCAGCACATCGAGGGTAGCGAAGTATCCGGCGATGGATGCCGCCGCGAGTCCGATGAACGCCTCGGCGGGCAGCCAAGGACTCTGGGTCCAGCGCCCGGTGAGCAGGATCAGCGAGCAAATGCCAGCAAGAAAAATCTGAACGCCGAACGCAACCCAAATGGAAACTCCCGAGGACCGCTGGCCACGCATGGAACCAAATTCGAGCTTTCGCGGAAAGCTGAGGGAAACCCAATCGGCAATGGCAAATTGACCGGCAACCGCAAAAACGACGGCCGCAACCGTGGCGACGAACACCGGCGTTGACGGCAGTCCAATGCGCAGGGCGAGCACGATCATGGAAAGAACGATCTCAAATAACAGGACACCCGCATGCATGAGATTTTTCCCCAACAGGACATCCCGAAATTGAAGCGGCGCGGTGAAATACGTCTGGATACCGCGACCTTCGTAGGCGAAACAATTATAGGCGGGCGTCATGAGCATCAGAATCAGATAGCCCATCATTCCTGGAAAGAACATGTCGGGCGAAATCCCTCGATGCGTGACCGAGGGATGTTGGCCACCGAATTGAGACGTGAACAGCAGCACGAGGATGGGCGGCATCAGCAGCGATATCAGCACGAATCCATTTCGCGAAAGATAGCGGAACTCCTTTCGCAAGACCGCGGCAACCTGGGGGGAAAATAGTCGCAGGACATCGGACGACGCGTCCGTTTTTGAATTCGCGCGAGCCATGATTCGCGCTGGACTCGCTGATTCACTCAATTCCTCACCTCGATATTGCGCCGCGAACCGGTACCACAGTAATGCGCTAAATATTCCGACGTAGGCGAGGAGGGCCGCGACATTCAATAGAAAGGCGGCGCCTTCGCCGCTGACAGCTGCCGCGAGCGCGCGGCTGGCAAGCGAAGGCGGAAAGGGCGACAAATACGGCAAAAAGCGCAGAACGGAAGCGGGCGACGACCCGTTGGCATAGCGAGTGATCAGCGGGCGGATGAACTGTACCGAAACGCTCAAGAGAATGAAGAGTCCGAAAAACAGCTCGCGTGTGCGGCGGCGGGCCAACAGACGATCGAGCCACGAACCAAGCAGGCGCTCAAACGTGGTGCACATCAGGATGAAAAGGACAAGAATCACAAAAACGGGGGGCAGCAAGTTGGGATTTGCGATGGCTGCGCCGACTGCGATCGCCAGCAGCCAACAAATGGAAGCGATGGCGGCAAAATCGGCCAAGCCGTAGGCGAGACCCACGAGATAGAAAGCCGTGAGGCTCAATGGGAAGCGCAGGAGGGTTCGAAATTCGAAGGTCGCGCCGAATCCGGCCACGAAAAGTGGGAAAGCCTGCCAGAAAAGGAAAACGCCCCAGAAGAGCAAGAGCAGCCATCCGAAATGACTGGTCGAAATGGAAATGTACGCGCCCCAGCAAAACGCAAAACTCAGACCGATCACCATGACGCCGGAAAAAATCGCCGCCCAGATGAGACCGATCAGGTCAAGCTTGCTGTTTTTTCTGCGGAGATGATTGCGCAGGATCCGCCAGCGCAATTCCGCGACCAGACGGATCTGGCTCGCGACGCCGAGTTTACGGGTTACATCAACCACGAGAGCTCTTCCATTTGCGGGCGCCCCGATCCGTCCTGGCCGACGATTGATACGAAAATCTCCTCAAGCGTAGTCTGGCGGCCTTCTTCGCTGGACGTTCCGGCGCGAAGTTCTTCGAGTGATCCTTGCGCAACTAGGCGGCCTTTGTGAATGATGGCGACATGGCTGCACAATCGCTCTACGATCTCGAGGACGTGGGAAGTCAGAAAAATTGTGACCCCGCGTTCGGTCATGCGTCCGAGCAGCGATTTCAGCGCACCCGCCGCGAGCGCATCGACTCCTTCGAAGGGCTCGTCGAGAAAGAGGATGCGAGGTCCGTGGATCACAGCAGCGGCGAGCGCTAGTTTTTTCTGCATGCCGTGCGAATAGTCGGCGATGACGGATTTGGGGCGGTCGGCGAGCTGCATGAATTCGAGCAACTCTTCGGAGCGCTGGCGCGTGGTGGCGCGGTCGAGTCCATACATGCGGCCAACAAAATTGAGATACTCAGCACCGGTCAAGCGTTCGAAAAGCCCCATGCCTTCGGGGACGACACCGATCTGACGCTTTATTTCGACGGCGTGCGAGGAAAAATCCAAGCCCAGAAGTTGAACGCGGCCCGAACTTGGCGCCAGCAGACCGGTCAACATCTTGATGGTTGTAGACTTTCCGGCACCATTGGGACCGAGGAAACCGAAAAATTGTCCAGCGGCGACCTGCAAATCCACGCCGTCCACGGCCAACAAGGCACCGAAGCGCCGTGAGAGCTTGTCGGTAACGATGGCCGCGTCGCTCACGACAGTTCCCCTTTCGGCGTTTCGAGCATGAAACGAAACTCTAGCATGACTTCCCCAGACTTCTTGAAGCAGCGAGAGGCACGGATGTTTCGAAACAGCGACGGCAGAGAATCAAGACTTCGGCGGCAGTGGTAGCGGAGTCGCGCCCGCAAGATGCGGTTCGCGCGCCGGCAGGGCTGCCAGGACCGCAGGTAGTTCGACGCGAAAGACCGCGCCACCCATCTGGCCGTTGTAACACAGAATTTTGCCGCTGTGTTCCTGCAGGATGCCGAAGCAAATGCTGAGGCCGAGTCCCGTACCTTTACCCACGGGCTTGGTGGTGTAGAAAGGATCGAAGACGCGATGAGGTTCCTTGATTCCAGGACCGGTGTCGGAGAAGAGTATGATGACGTTGCCGCGATCGCGAATGGTCTTGATCGTGAGCACGCCGCCCTCGTGCGATTCCATGGCATCGACGGCGTTGTTGATAATGTTGAAGAACACCTGCATCAACTGGTTGCCATCCCCGCGCACGCCGGGCAGAACCGATTCCAACTGCAACTCAACGCGCGTCTTTGTGGACCGCAAGTCCAGAGAACGGAGTTGCAAAGCGTTAGTGACCACGGTATTGATGTCCAGAAGCGTGCGTTCCGGCGGAACCTGACGAGCGAAGCTGAGCAGATTGCCGACAAGGGTCTTGGTCCGGCGCGCTTGATCGCGAATCTTGGCCGCAATGGCGCGCGATTTCTCGGTCAAGCTCATGTCATCGGCCAGAAGATCGGAATATCCGAGAATAGCGGCGAGCGGATTGTTGATTTCGTGAGCGGCGCCGGCGGCGAGCTGTCCCAGGGAAACCAGTTTTTCCGTCTGAACCAGCTGCGCTTGCAGCCGTTGAAGATTCTCGACAGATTGTTGAGATTTGGACAACAAGCGAACGCGATCCTTGTCGGCCATGCTGGTGCGCAGGAAAATGATCACCATCAGCGGGATGGACGCAATCAGCGTAGCCATGACGCGGTAGTCGCGGATTTCGCGCGGTTCATGGGAGAATCGCAAGGCGTAGACCGCAAAAAATGGCAAAGATAGCACCGCGACCATCGCCAAACGCGAAGCCCACGTGCGTTCTCCCACCCGGTCGCTGGAGTCCTGTTCCGTTTCTTGTTCGCCAGAAGCATCGAGGGCAGCCCGATTGCGATAGGCAATAAGGCCCGCAAAGGCAAACCAGAAAAAAGAAGAAATGAGCGGGAGATCGTAGAAACTTCCCGTCGAGTATTTGTGCAAGGAGATGGCGACGTTGATGGTCAGGGACGACAGCATGTAAAGGGCCGCGCCGCCGAAAAGATTCGCGTAAACCAGCCGCCAAGCGCCTTGAGAACGCAGCCATAATGCAGCCAAGCCGCCGACGATCACCATGTACTGGATGTTCGCAATCAGATCATAGTTGAAATTGTATTGCGCTTCGGAAGGCAACACGTACATCCACGGGAACACAGTGTAGATGTAGAGGAAGGTCCACCACGTGAAAAGCGAAACAAAGTCGAGATACCCCAAGCGCAACTGGAGTTCGCCGCGCCTGCGGTGAGGTTGCAGTGCAAGCGCCGCCATCATGGGGATGCCGCGAAGGAAGAAGACGATGTCCCCGCCGTAAATGACCGGCACGGGTTGGTGCGCGTAGACCTCGTGATACGTCCAGTCAAATTGGCCAAGCATCCACAGCGTGCAACTCAGCGCGAGCAGCATCCAGAAGATGTTGCGGCGCCAGTGCGGAGTGCCCGCGTTCAGCAGCAGAAAAGCGTTGGCCACAAGTGGAACCACGCACTGCACCAGGTTCCCGAACGTGGATAGCGACTGACTGCCGCTGGGAAACACGAATGACATGGCGGCATATGTGGCCAACGCGAGCAGCCACACGGAGACGAATGTCACAATGGAACGAGCGGGCATACTTGTACTTTAGTCTAGTGTAGGCGGGAAGCGGACAATTGGGTTCGCGGGTACGGCTTGGCATGGCCTAAGGATAAACGAAGCGAGCACGGCCGCTCGCTGCTGGAGTTTGGCAGGCAGGCGGCAGATCGCTCGCGGGACGTCGAGATCAGTTTTTCGTTCGCCCGTGCCGCCGATCCGTCACTCGGCGCTTGCGGGACAAGATCGCCAAGCCTTTTTTAACTTTGAGTGGCACAGGCTCGTGGCTAAGAAACCAGAGTTGGCTATCGATTGCATCCGGCTTCCCGCTCTTGGCGCTTCTGGCGTAATGCCCGTCGCTTTGCAGATGATGCGATTTCCTTTCGTCAGCCAACTGAACATGAAGAACGTCCTTCAACCGCTGAACTAACTTGGGATTGCCAACCGGAAAGAGGATTTCGACGCGATTACTCAAGTTGCGCCGCATGAGGTCGGCACTGCCGAGATAAATCTCTTCAGCCCCTCCGTTGCGGAAATAGTAGATGCGGCTATGCTCTAAGAACCTGCCAACGACGCTCGTCACGCGGATATAGTCACTGAATCCGCTGACCGAGGGCCGCAGACAGCAAAGTCCGCGTACCAGCAGATCCACCTTTACCCCTGCTTGCGAAGCCCGATATAGCAGCCTGATCATTTGGGGGTCTTCCAGTGCGTTCATTTTGAAAATCAGATGGCCGGGCTCGCCCTTCTCTTGTAAGGCGATTTCTCTCAGGATTAATCCTTCGAGCCGCTGCCTGAGATTGACGGGCGCCACAAGAAGTTCCTGCGGCTCATTTTTTCGGGAATATCCCGTCATGGCGTTGAAAAAGTGGGTGGCGTCGTCGGCGATTCGTTCATCGCAGGTAAAAAACCCGAAGTCGGTGTAGATGCGCGCGGTCAGCGCATTGTAGTTGCCGGTTCCCAGGTGTACGTACCGACGAATGGCTTCGCCCTCCCGGCGAACCACCAAAGCGATCTTGGAATGGACCTTTAAGCCAACCAATCCGTAGACCACGTGCGCACCGGCATCTTCCAGCGTTCGCGCCCACTCAATGTTGCTTTCCTCGTCGAAGCGCGCTTTGAGTTCAACCAGGACGGCGACCTGTTTTCCCTGCTCGATGGCCTCGAGGAGGGCGGCAACAATCGGCGAGTTCCGGCCCACGCGATACAAGGTCATTTTGATCGCCAACACGTTTGGATCGCGCGCCGCTTCCTGAAGGAATTCCACAACCGGCTGAAAAGACTCGTAGGGGTGATGCAGCAGAAAATCTTCGCGGCGGATGACAGAGAACATGTCCTCTTCAGCATCGGCCGCAAGGCTCGCAGGGATGGCTGGCACAAAGGACTTGTCCTTCAAATCCGGGCGATCGAGCACATAGAGTTCCATGAGCCGTCCAAGGCCGATGGAGCCGCGAATGCGGTACACGTCCTCTTTGTCGATGGGAAGATTGCTGGCCAGAATCTCCAGAACCTTCTCGGACACGTCTGCGTCCACCTGCAGACGGACGACGCTGGAGAAGCGCCGCTGTCTCATGGCCTCTTCGACGGTTTCCAGGAGGTCGTCGCTTTCCAGTTCTTGAATAGCGACTTCCGCATCGCGAGTTACGCGGAAAGGGTAGGCTTCAATAATTTCCATTCCCGGAAAAAGCAAATGAAGATTGGCAGCGATCAACTGCTCCAACCACACAAACGTTCCTTCGGATTTGGGCGATTTGGAACTCTTCGCGTGACGCGGACTGGTTATTACCGGAACCAGCCGGGGCAGGGAATCCGGCACCTTTACACGCGCGAAATTTTCCGTGCCCTGGCTGTCTCCCACGACGACGGCCAGATTCAAACTCCCGCTGGATATAAGAGGGAATGGCCGGCCGGGGTCGAACGCCAACGGCGTAAGGACCGGGAATACGTGCTGAAGGAAATACGAGTCCATCGCCGACCGTTCTTCTGGCGGTATGGAGGAAAAGTCCGAGACTCGGATTCCTTCTCGCTCCAGGGTCGGCAGGAGTTCATCGCGCAGCAGATCCTGGATCTCTTCAACGATTCGCCGGACCTCCTGGCGGATACGTTGCAATTGAATCGCAGCGGACAGGCCATCGACGCTTGCTTCTTGAACGCCGCTGGCCGCCTGCTTTTGCAGACCAGCAACGCGCACCATGAAGAATTCATCGAGATTGGAACTCACGATCGAGAGAAACTTTACGCGCTCCAGGAGAGGATTTTCGAGGTCGCGCGCCTGCTCCAGCACCCTTTTTTGGAATTCCAACAAGCTGAGTTCACGGTTGATGTATAACTCTGGAGATTCCAAGGTCAGAGTTGGCGGATCAGGCGAGGCTTCGGACGACGGTGCGGTGACGGGCGTCGCGACATCCGTCACGTTTTTCGTTTCGCCCGAATCCGATCTACCGGCTGGGGAAGTATGCATAGGCCCTTATTTTACTTGGTTCCAGCGAGAGGGAACGCGAATAATCTTAATACAATGCCGGCAGTAGGCCTTCCCTAAACAGAAGGAATTTCACGCATTCTTCTCCGCCCGACAGCCTTGTCGATGGTGTCATCGCAGAAATGCCGGTCTAGATCCAATGCTTTCGTAATAGCCCCACTTTGATGAGCTGCATAAGGCAGAATAACGGCCCGAAATGTGACGTCGGCCCAACACATCATTACAATGGACAAAACACTACGACGAGGGGAGAACGCAACCGTGACGAAAGGCAAAAGTAGTGAAGTAGATGAATACATAGCAAGATGTCCAAAAGAGGCGCAAGGCGATTTGGCGAAGGTCAGAGCGGCCATACGGGCGGCTGCGCCTCGTGTCACTGAGCGCACCGACTATTTCCAAATGCCCGGATATTCCTATCCAGGAGTTGATTATTATGATGGGATGTTTGCCTGGTTCAGCTTCAAGAAACCACACATACGCCTACATGTACCCCCTTCCGTAATACAAAAACATAGGAAGGAACTTGCAGGTTATGCCACAACGAAAGCCATTGTTAGCTTCCCAATGGGTAAATCGGTTCCAATGACATTGGTGAAGAAACTGGTGAAAGCAAGTCTAAAGACAATGGCGGCTAAGGATAAGTCGGTTAGGGGTGCTTGAGTCTCTGGTTCATCCTCCGCTTCCTTCTTTGTCTTAATCTCTCAGCGCCTCAGCGAATTCTTCCTCGCCTTAACTTCGTAATCGCCCCGAAAACATCCACCCCAATCCCTCTTCCAGCGTACGGAAAACCCGTATCCCGTGTTCACCATTTGCCTCTCGCAGCATTTCAAACATCCGCGCCATCCATATGCGACGTCCTCCGGCACCACAAACGCCCGTCGCGCACTCGGCGCAAAAATATTTCTTTCCGTGATGATCCAAATCGGAAACCCGGTGTCAATCTGAGGCTTGCAAGTTAGCGTTAGTCACTATAATGTTAGGGCGACTCTCAGATTGAGTGACGGCACCTTGAGAGGTGCGCCGTGCAGGAGGAAAGGAATCATGCGCCGCAAGAGAGGCGGAATAACCGCGTCGCCATCACCGGGGCCAGTGCGCGCTGATAAGCGGACAGATTCGAAGCCCAGCCTGGCTGTTCCCAGTTCGGGGAAGGGCCAAACGGGCGGCCTTCGTGAACGCAAGAAAGCGCGCCTTCGCCAACAAATCGTCGAAACGGCCCTGCACCTTTTTCGGCAGCGGGGCTATGAGAATACCCGCATCGACGACATAGTGCATACTCTGGAAATCAGCCAACCCACATTTTTCCGCTATTTCCCCAGCAAAGATGCGGTATTGCGCGAAGTGGGACGCCGCGCGTTTGCGCGCCAGGCAGAAAGCCTGAAGGCGGAACTATCCGTCAAAGCCACGACCGAGGAACGCCTGCGCAGATTTTACGAGACTCTGGGCAACGTAACCGAGGTGGGTCGGCCTTTGTGGCAGGCTGTAATTCTCGCCGGAGCCATGGATCCAGTGCGTTCGCCAGAGTTGCGCGGAGCGGAGGCGGCAACCGTCAACCTGCTGCGAGAAATCATCGCCGAAGGGCAAAAAAACGGGGAGATAACCCACGATTTTCCAGTCGTACATCTGGCCGAATTCATGGAGGGACTATTCAATACGGTCGTCCGGCAGTGGGCCGTGGATCTTACCGGACCCCACAAACTGACCGAGCGGGTCCGAAACGCCGTTGAATTTTTCTTGCGCGGCGCAAAACCTTAGTGGCTCTACCAGTTCGCAGCAAAGCTGCGAGCGTTGGCCGTCTTCCAGCAAAAACTTAACCGATAGACTTCGGACTCGTGGAGACAACCCAATGAAAGCAGCCGTCTTACACGAATTGAAGCACCCATTGTCCATTGAGGAATCGGCTGAACCGAAGCCTGGCGCGGACGAAGTGCTGATCGAAGTGGAGGGGTGCGGCGTCTGCCATTCGGATTTGCACGTCGCTGATGGCGATTGGCCGCAGATCATTCCCATCACCAAGATGCCACTCATACTGGGGCACGAAATTGCGGGTCGCGTTGTGGAAAAAGGCGTCTCGGTGGATAACCTGGAACTCGGCGACCGTGTGGGTGTTCCCTGGGTGCACTGGACGTGCGGGGAATGCGAATTTTGCCGAGAGGGCAACGAGAATCTCTGCAGTAAACAGAAAATTACAGGCGTCTCCATCGACGGTGGATACGCGCAATTCGTGAAAGCGCCCGCGAGCCATGCGCAAAGAATTCCAGACGGGCTCTCGTGCATTGAAGCTGCGCCACTTTTTTGCGCGGGCGTTACGGTCTACCGCGCCCTCAAGCGCGCGCAAATCAAGCCAGGCCAGCGTTTGGCGGTTTTCGGCGTCGGAGGTTTGGGACACCTCGCAGTACAGATCGGCCGCGGACTTGGAGCTATCGTCACGGCGATCGATGTGACCGACGAGAAGCTCGCGCGCGCGAAAGAGTTAGGCGCCTCGGTGACGCTGAACTCGGCAGCAAGCAACGTGGGGAAGGAAAT
>Ga0210401_10004969_pt1 | contig 13751 bp, 8 predicted proteins | sample IncBWH32MmetaG_FD_150866 | JGI IMG/M metagenome (GOLD analysis project Ga0210401, IMG submission 150866) | Forest soil microbial communities from Barre Woods Harvard Forest LTER site, Petersham, Massachusetts, United States - Inc-BW-H-32-M | ecosystem: Environmental > Terrestrial > Soil >... | reverse complement strand
ACTCACGGAGTACTGGGGCTACAACACCATCGGCTTCTTTGCTCCCGAGCCGCGTTACGCTTCGCAGCCGCGCGCCGCCCTCCAGGAATTCAAGGAAATGATCGCCCGTTTTCACGACGCGGGCCTCGAAGTCATTCTCGACGTGGTTTATAACCACACCTCCGAAGGCAACGAGATGGGGCCGACGCTGTGCTTCAAAGGCATCGACAACGCTAGCTATTACCGGTTGATTCCAGACAAGCCGCGCTACTACATCAACGACACCGGCACCGGTAATACCGTGAATCTCTCGCACCCGCGCGTGATGCAAATGGTCACCGACAGCTTGCGCTACTGGGTCCAGGAAACTGAAGTCGATGGCTTCCGCTTTGATCTGGGCACCATTCTTGCCCGCGAACCCAACGGCTTCGACAACAAGAGTGGCTTTTTGAAAGCATGCAGTCAGGATCCCGTGCTCGGAACCGTCAAGCTGATTGCTGAACCCTGGGACTGCGGACCGGGTGGCTATCAAGTCGGCGAATTTCCGCCGGGCTGGGCCGAATGGAACGACAAATTTCGTGACACCATTCGTGGCTTCTGGAAAGGAGAGGACACCGCCGGCGCCGTGGCGCCGCGCCTGTGCGCCTCGGGAGACATCTTCAATCGCCACGGCCGCAAACCGTGGTCCAGCGTAAACTTCGTAACCGCGCACGACGGTTTTACGCTCAACGACCTGGTCACCTACAACGACAAACACAACGAGGCCAACGGCGAAGGCAACAAAGACGGCAGTTCCAACAACCACTCGTGGAATTGCGGCGTCGAAGGCCCCACGCACAATCAAGAAGTCTGCAAGCTGCGCGAACGCCAGATGCGCAATATTCTCGCCACGCTGTTGCTTTCCCAGGGCACGCCGATGCTGCTCGCCGGTGACGAATTCGCGCGCACCCAGCAAGGCAATAACAATGCCTACTGCCAGGACGACGAAATTAGCTGGGTCAACTGGAAGATGGCCACCAAGGGCCGCTCGCTGATTAGTTTCGTTCAGCAATTAACGGAGATTCGCCATCGCTACCCCATCCTGCGCCGCAACCGTTTCCTGACCGGCATCTTCAACGAAGAGTTGGGCATCAAGGACGTGACCTGGATTCATCCCTCAGGTAACGAAATGCAGGAAGAAAACTGGAAAACCGATCGCTGCTTCGGCATGTTGATCGACGGCCGCGCCCAACCAACCGGTGTCCGGCGCCGGGGTTCCGACGCCACGCTACTCATCGTGCTAAATAGTTTCCACGAATCCGTACCGTTCGCCATACCCAACACCATAGGCAGCGAGCACTGGTCCCTGCTCCTGGACACCAGCAACGCATCGAGCGCCTCGACGATCCAAGCCAGATCCTTCAAGTCCGGAGACAAATACGAAGTAGCAGGCCGCTCGCTACAACTCTTCGTCCTGGTACCTGATCCGCCCATCCAAGCCCCAACCTCCGTCTTGGCGACCCCCTACAGAAGGGAATAGGCGTAAGCCGGCATAATCCTACTGCGCAGCGCGAAGCTAGATCGTCCAGGGGAGCGCGGATCAGCACGTCACGCCTAGCGTGATCGCCAGTTTGTCAGGGGATATCGCAAACAGTATTTCGAGGAAGGCGGAATCTTTTTGACCGAAGCTCCTAAACAGGAGCTGCCAGCGAACCGGTCACCTGTCGCGCGTAACTAATGCCCGCCCAAGGATTCTCTTCCGCATTTCGGACACGCAGAAGACCACATACGCGCTGCCGACCGCAAACGTCGCGCACATCAGCCAAACCAGCCCGAACACCAGCCATGTACTCCCGCGATCGTTGTTCTGAAACAGGCGCATCAGCACGGCCGAAAAAGTGGCCAGCGCCGTCGGCATAGGGAAGGGAATAGCCCCGAGAATCAGCGTCAGTGGAAGTACTGCCATCACTCCGCGAAACCCCAAAGCGGGAACTTGCTTCTTAGCCGACCTAAGTTGTTGATCCATGGTCCGATGATAAGTTCTTGGCACGTATTCCTCCACTGGCTGTGCTGCGCTCAGTGCCCTGAAGGTTACAGCGTTTCGGTATCAAAACCCTACTTGGCCGAAACTTGGTCTTTAGTCGGCGGCTCGCAGCGCCTCGGTCTGCACGCGGAACGACTGACCGTGGGCTCTGAAACCGGGTTCGCTCGCGCAGCGGAAACAGATGGCCTTTTGACATAGCGTGACGCAAACGTCAGAAACGTCGGCCAGTTTGGCGAGGGAGTATGTCCGCCGCTGTGCTGGCGAAACGCGATATCGCCGTCGACGAGCGCGGTCTCGATCGGCGGAAACTCGGTCGTGCCGAGATCTTTCTTGCCCAAAAGTCTGTACACCGGACCTGCGCCAACGGCGGCCAGAAATGTGCCCTTCGCGTCGACCCATCCGTCCCCTTGCGTCGCTCCGCCACCGATGAAAACGGGTCGCGGCGCGCACATCGCAATCAACTCGTGCGAATCCACCGGTATGTCATTGGGCGTCCGCGGCCCCGCATATTTCAAGAAATTGCCATCGAACCAGTGATATTCGCCGGCACCGGCAAGGTTTCCAATCTGCTCCCCAAAATTTCGCCGGTAGAGTTCCGCCCCTCCCGCGCCGGATGAACTGATATATGCGATCGCAAAACGCGAATCGTACGCCATGGTGACCAGCGCGGTTTTTCCGTAGCGCGAATGGCCTTCAATCCCCACCATTTTGGCGTCTACCGATTTGTCCGTCTCGAAATAATCGCGAGCGCGGCTCGCGCCCCAAGCCCAGGCACGCAATGTGCCCCAATCCTCCACCTTGCGCGGCTGTCCCTTGTTCACTAGTCCGATGATTCCTTCGGTCAATCCATCGCCTTTGTCAGCCTGAAAGCTCGTCGGAATGATCACTGCATAGCCCCAACCCTTGGCAAGCACTTGTTGTTGCCATGTCGGACCTTTCTCGGCGGCCATTTGCGCGGCCACCGCCGGATTTCGCTTCGCTAGTGCCGCCATGAATTCCGGGCTGAAGCTAAGCTCCATCATCACGGGCACGGGCCCGGCCGCGTTAGCGGGCGTAGTCAGCGTCAGATCAATGTTCACCGAAATTTGCGGATACGACGAGTTGTCCACATGCCCGGCGAGTCTCTTGGTGATGATGGGCACGTCACCGTTCATCTCGCGCGTGGTGCTGACGATTTCCCAATTCACTTTCGGCGTGTTGCGTGGCATTCGGCCGTAAATTTCGCGGTCAAAATCTTCCACGATCTCCGGTCGCTTCTGGTCCCACCATATCTGCGCCGTCGTCACCGGCTTCCCATTTTTCAGAACGAGGGGATCCGGCAGCTTGATATCGGAACCCGCTTTGGATTCGTCGTAGTTGGCCGCGTTCGGGGATTTGGGATCGCCATCGGCGCCGCGGCGCAGCGAAGTGACGTGCAGCAAATCCATGATGCGCTGATGATCTTGCTCCGCGGTCAGATGCACGGGCGCCGCCTGACCGTCAGTGCCCTGAGACGTTGCCGGATCGGCGCCGTTTTTCGTGCGTGGCAAACTGAGTGCGAGCAAAGTCACGCAAGTAAACCATCCGGCCTGTCGCCGATAGAACACGATTGTTCCTCGAGTCGCGAAGAAATGCATTCTGCCGAGCGCCACCGAACTTACATTTTCTGGTGCCAGGCTTCAAGTCGATTGTTGCCGCGCTCTTTTGTTTCAAAGACTTCGGAATCGATTGCTGCCGATTTGTTAGAATCTGTTCCCAACGATTGGCTGCTGGAAACCGTGCGCTGACTTGGTCGCACATTAGATGTGTCCTTGGAAAGAGTGATGAAATTGAAGATTTCGACCCTGGCGACCCGGCGTACGTGTACCCTTCGACCTTGGCGACCACGTCTGCGTCCGCTAGCGGCGGCAGCCGCCATTCTATTGCTCAGTTTACTGCTGGGGAGTTGTCGGCCATCCGCGCGCCAGCCGGTCACCGTGACCGTGGTGGATCCAGAGTGGTCGCAGCCCGACGAACTGCCCGCGGCGGAGCATGAGTCGGAGGAATTCACGAGAGAAACGGGAACCCTGGTCAAGCACCTTCCTGTTCCCGAAACCTCCCTCAGTCAGCTGGGCCTCTGGCGAAAGCTACTCCAGGAGGGTGGACCTTCCCCTGATGTATTGGGAATAGACATAATCTGGCCAGGAATTCTGAATGAGTATCTGATCGATCTGAAGCCCTACGCAGCCACCGAACTCTCTTCAGAGGATCCAGAATTAGTCGCCAGCTACACTGTGGATGGTAAGGTCGTGGCCTTGCCCTATCATCCCGAGATCGGCGTTCTTTCCTATCGGACCGATCTTCTGCGAGAGTACGGCTACCAGCAGCCCCCCAAGACCTGGGATGATCTCGAGAAGATGGCCGCCCGGATTCAGGCCGGGGAGCGCGCCAAAGGCAAAAAGGACTTTTGGGGTTATATCTGGCAAGGAGGTGCCGGGGAGAGCTTGACGTGCGATGCCTTGGAATGGCAGGTGGCTGAAGGAGGCGGTCGAATCATCGAGAATGACAAGACCATCAGCGTGAATAATCCAGCCGCGATCCGCTCTTGGCAACGCGCCTCGCATTGGATTGGCTGGATATCGCCGCCGGGTATCGTTGCGTACCGGGAATTGGACGGGATGAACGTATGGAATTCCGGCCTAGCGGCATTCCGGCGCACTTGGCAATCGGAGTTTCGTCTGAGCCACTGGCAAAAGCTTTCGATCGGAGATGTCGTCGGGTATACGAGCGTCCCTGGTGGGCCAGGCGGCAGGGCCGCCACCCTGGGAGGAACCGGGTTGGGGGTCTCGAGGTCTTCAGCTCATCCTCAGGAAGCGATCGCCTTTATCCGTTCCCTGGTTCGCAGAGACCTCCAGTCCAGACAAGAGCGCGCTCATTCCGGACCAGCCGCACAGCCCGAACTCTTCGATCTGCCTCTGGAACTGGAGCCCTACGCGCGTCCCGCTGACGGCGGTGAAAAACGGAGCGGTCTCGTTGCTAGACCTTCGATTGTCTCCGGTAGCGCGTACGAACAGGTTACGAGATCTTATATGCAGGCGGTACACTCTGTGTTGACACGCGAAAAAAGTGCGCCGGACGCTGCTGCAGCGCTGGAGAAAGAATTGGTTAGAATCACGGGATTCAAAACGGGTCCACCCGCAAAGGCACAGCCAATTGGGCATTGAGAAGCTTGAAACGATCCGCTGCGCGGACCGGTGGCATTTACTCGAATCGGACGGCTAGTACTCAGAGGAGTAGCGTAACTTGATCCAAACTACTGGCGTCTCACAATCGAAGTAGTGGGCCGTCGAAGTGGTCAAAAATGAAAATTCCAAGCCTCGATCGGCTCAACATCGGCCCGCGTCTGACGCTATGTTTTGTGGTCATCATCCTTCTGATGCTAGGAGGAAATGGCCTCCTGCTGTGGCAATTTCGTTTGGTCCAGGCTCAAGAAGCGGGTGTGACTGGCGTGGGCCAGGAATTGATCGCGGTTTTGCGCTTCCAGACGGACCTCTTGTCCTTTCACGCCAGGCTGGATGAACTTGCACAGTCCGAAGACATTGACCGTTTGACGAAGGAAGCCGGACCTCTGGCCGCCGTTCTTCGCGAGGACGCGGAGCGCACCAGGAGCGCTCTCGTTCATCTGCCTGTTGAGGCGCATCCAGACCCCACGTTGCTGCCTACGCTTGAGGCTATTGAGAGTGCGCTGCCCTCTCAGCTCGACGCCATCACGGCCTTGGCCACCGCCGGCGATTGGCACGCTGTGCGCCTTCGGCTGGCCAATGAAAAAAAACCGCTGGAAGCGCAGACCTCGGCGCTGGTCAGGAGCATTGACCAGGCGGTTAGCCAAGAGCAGGCACAATCGGCTGTGAACATCGAACTCGCGGAAAGCCGCATGTTCGTGATTGTGTTGGTGACAAGCTCCCTGACGCTGCTGATTGCTGCTGTTCTGGGATTTTTCATCACCCACAGTATCGCTGCACCGCTCCACCGCCTGGTGCAAGGCTCGAGAGCGCTGGCGCGCGGCGAGTTTGAGCACCAGATTTCCGTCATCGGCGAAGATGAAATCGCTCACCTGGGAATGGTCTTCAACGAGACGGCAGGAAAGCTCCGGGACCTGTACGAGAATTTGCGCAACCGCGAAGAGAAACTGCAGGAAAACGAGCAAGAACTCCGCATCGAGATTGCCGAGCGCAAGAACGCTCAACACGACCTTCAAAGACAGAAAGAGCATCTCAATGCGTTATTTGAGCTGGCTCCGGAAGCCGTAATCGTGACGAATGAGCATTTCCGCGTGCACCGAGTCAACAAGCAGTTCACCCGTATCTTCGGCTACGCGCCGGAAGAAGCCATCGGAAAGCTCGTTCAGGACTTAGTGGTGCCGGAAGAGTTCCGCGACGAAGGCCAGGGCTATCGAGATCAGGTTACGTCGGGCGAGCAGATTTACGTCGAGTGTGTGCGACAGCGGAAGGACGGCGTTCGGTTAGATATTTCCATCTCCGCAACGCGTATTTCGGTTGGGCCCGGACAGGTTGCCGTTTATCTCATCTATCGAGATATTTCCCAGCGTAAGAGAGCAGAGGAGAGGCTCCGTCGCAGTGAAGCATTGCTGCTGGAAGGGCAAAGATTAAGCCACACCGGTAGTTGGACACACGATTTTCACTCGAGGACAGTGACGGTATCGCCTGAGGTAGAGCGAATTCTGGACGTCAGACCTGGCGAGGATGCGTCCAGCGCGGAATTCCATTTCAATAGGATTCACCCCGAAGACCGGCCGATCGTCGCTAAAGGCTATCAACGCGCTCAGCAGGATAAGGTCAACTTCGAATTTGACTATCGCGTTGTTCTTCCCGACGGAACGGTCCGGCACGTCCACAATATCGGCCATCCCATCTTGAACGAGTCGGGCGAGGTCGCGGAATTTTTTGGGACTGTGGTCGATGTGACCGAACAGCACACCGCAAGAGTTGCTTTGGAGGGGGCCTTTGAGGAGATCAAACTCCTCAAAGATCAGCTTTACAAAGAGAACGTCGCGCTGCGCGAAGAAATCGACAAGGCGTCGATGTTCGAGGAGATTGTCGGCTCCTCGGAAGCGCTTCGGAAGGTATTGGTGCAAGTCGCGAAAGTTGCGCCGATGGATACCACGGTTCTGATCTTAGGGGAGACCGGAACCGGCAAGGAATTGATCGCGCGCGCCATTCATAAAGAATCGCACCGTTCCGCGGGAGCCTTCATCCGCGTCAATTGCGGCGCGATTTCGCCTTCCCTTATCTCCTCCGAATTGTTTGGTCATGAAAAAGGTGCGTTTACCGGGGCATTTCAACGGCGGCTGGGCCGCTTTGAATCCGCCAATGGCGGGACGATTTTCTTGGACGAGATTGGCGAATTGCCGGCCGAAACGCAGGTCGCTCTTCTGCGAGTGCTTCAAGAACACGAGTTCGAGCGCGTGGGGAGCAGCCAGTCCATTTCCGTGGATGTCAGGATTCTCGCCGCTACAAATCGTGATCTTAAGGCCGCCGTCGCCGCCGGAACGTTCCGTGAGGATCTGTTCTACCGGCTAAACGTTTTTCCCATTGAGATTCCTTCGTTGCGGGAACGCGTGGATGACATTCCGTTGCTGGTGGAGTACCTCATCGAGCGCTATGCAAAGAAAGCCGGGAAGCGGATTCGCAACATCCAGAGGAAAACTCTGGAATTGTTTCAGGCGTATGACTGGCCTGGAAACGTTCGGGAATTGCAAAACGTCGTGGAACGCGCAGTTCTTCTCTGCGATGGCGATACTTTTTCCGTGGAGGATGCGTGGTTGAAGCAGGACACGCGTCGCGAGACGCGAGCGGCCGGGATTCCCGCTCGAGGGCTCGGGAAACTGGAGGCGGACCAAGAGCGGCAATTGATTGAGGCTGCGCTGGCCTCGAGCAGCGGCCGAATCTCCGGACCGTCGGGCGCCGCCGCGAAGCTGGGTATTCCGCGGCAGACGCTGGAATCAAAAATTGTGAGCCTGGGAATTAACAAGAGCAAATTCCAGACGGGTTGAGTACTAGGCCTCGAATTTCAGTTCGCACCTCAAAGTGGGCGCAGACAGGAATGCTGTCCGCTCGTGGGATCTCAATCGTTACTTAATCCTCGAACATTATTGCTGCCGCTTCTAGAACTGCGCGACATTGTGTTTCGAGACTTCTAGTCAGTTTCCATCGTATCCCATCGTCGTTTCGACGGTTACTGCGTTTCTGTCTGCCGAAATTCGGCAATTGCCGAAGTTCGGCGTCGCCCGCGAATTGCTAAGTACTTGTACATCCGCAACTTGTGCTTGGCAGACGAGGTGCACTACCAGCCGCACGAGTTTTACAAATGACGCTTCGCATTGAGAAGAAGTCAAGGGATGGGTTCACAATTCTCAAGTTGATTGGGCAAATTCGTTCCGACGATTTGGATGAACTGAGAACCCACGTAAATGGTGGCGATCCGGTGGTGGTGTTGGATCTGGACGAGTTGACACTTGTGGATGCCGCCGTCGTGCGGTTCCTGGGCGTGTACGAAGGAAGCGGAGTCGAGCTTCTTAACTGTGCGCCATACATCCGGGAGTGGATCAGACGCGAGAAGGAAAGAGAACAAGAAAACTAAATGACTGGGGGATGTCATGGCAAGTACTGTAACGCATTTGTCTTGGGGGTCATTTCCGGTGGCACCCGCTCCGATTCGCCGCAGCGATAAAACGCGTACAAGCCGCGATGCTATCGAGAGTGCAGCAGCCAACGGAGACACCAGTGAATTCGAGCTGCTCTACCAGCAAAGCGCTCCGCGCGTTCTAAAAACCCTGTATCGCATTACCAGAAATCGCGAGGACGCTGAAGACGCGCTCCAGGAAGCGTTCCTGAGCGCCTTCCTTCACGCCAAGGATTTCGACGGTAGGTCTAGCTTCGCCACTTGGTTTACGCGGATTGCCATTAATTCCGCGTTGATGATTCTCCGCAAGAAACGCACACACCCAGAGCACTCGATTGATGATGACGGTGGTGATTTGGGCGCGGCTCCGAAAACCTGGATTGTTTCGGATGCTACTGCGAATCCCGAGCGGCTTTATGCGCAGGCAGAACGCGAGCACATGCTCAAGGCCGCGGTGGGCGACCTGCGGCCCACAATCCGTAAGGCCGTCCAGGTGGGACAGCTGCAGGAGCGGTCCATGAGAGAAACAGCCGATGTATTGGGAATTTCGGTGGCCGCCGCCAAGGCGCGACTCTTTCATGCGCGAGCGGCGCTGCGTAAATCGAGAAGGCTTAAATCGATGCGAAAAGGCTGGTTCGCCGGCGGAAGCTTTCACGTCTGCGTGCCCCAGGATGGCCGAAGCCAACAGAGTGCTTGATGCACGCGCAAGGCGATTCTCATCGATGGGGAGAAACACGCCGAGCACCGGGATGAATGTTGCTGAGGAGAATGCGGGCGACCGTTTATCGGCGACGACCCGCGCGAAGGTTCGCGACGTCCCCTTTCCTGCGCCTCTGGCCGGTGCGGTTACGACGGTGGCGTTCGCGGGGCAACATCCACTGTACCTTAGTGCCGCGAATGGTCATCTCAAGCACTGTCTTTGTTCAGTTCACGAGTTCCGACGTACGGAGGGGCCGTTTAAACTTGCGCAGCTTGCGGCGTTGGTGGTTTTCCTCCTGCTCGGTGTCTTTGCGACCCGCAGGTTTCAAAACGAGCCGCTACGCACGGCGTGATACCATCGGCTTTGCTTTCGCGGAAAGGACGCTATTTCGTTCCTGCAGCAGTGCGAGTAGAGTACGGCGGCGCACAGCAACACAGATGGCGGCGTTCAAAAGCGCCGCTGTTTGTACTGGTTTCCCAAGACCCGCGTGTGCCCGCAACGGGGAATGTCAAAATGAAACCAAGAAGTGTAAGCCCGCTGGCGGGCCATGTGTCTCTCAGATTCTCGATTCTTTGGATTCTGGTGGCCCTCACCGTTTCCACGGTGCTCATCGCTTGCCAGAGCGACAAGGCCGCTTCGCAGCAACCGCCTGTCGCTGTGGAAGTCGTCGCCGTCACGCAACAGGACGTTCCCATATACGAGGAGTGGGTAGCGACGCTGGACGGGTACGAAAACGCGCAGATCCAGCCGCAAGTAACCGGCTATCTCGTCGCGCAGAACTACAAAGAAGGCTCGTCAGTCCGCAAAGGCCAAGTCCTGTTTGAGATCGACCCACGTCCGTTTCAGGCGATTCTTGATCAATCCACGGCGCAGCTCGCTCAAGCGCAGGCCGTGTTCGGCAAGACAAAGCTCGACGTGGACCGCGACACTCCCCTGGCGAAAGAACGCGCGATCGCTCAGAGCCAGTTGGACAATGACATCCAGGCCAACTTGGCGGCCGACGCCTCGGTGAAGTCCGCGGCAGCCCAGGTCGAACAGGCCCAGCTGAATCTCGACTTCACGCACGTTACCTCGCTGTTGGACGGAGTTGCAGGAATCACGCAGGTGCAAATCGGGAATCTCGTGACTCCGACGTCGACGTTGACATCGGTATCTCGCGTGAATCCCATCAAGGTGTACTTCCCGATTGCCGAGCAAACCTACATGCGTTTTGCGAAACGGATTAACGCCAGCAGTCAGGCCGACGCTCCACTCGATGCCCCGCCTCTCGAACTGATTCTGGCGGATGGCACCGTGTATTCGGAGAAGGGCAAGGTGCTTTACACCGATCGCCAGGTGGACGTCACTACCGGGAGCATTCGCGTAGTTGCTGCCTTTTCAAATCCCAACAACATCTTACGTCCGGGCCAGTTTGGGCGCATCCGCGCTGCTACCGAAACCGTGAAGGACGCGCTGCTGGTTCCCCAAAGAGCAGTTAACGAGCTCCAAGGAACGTTTCAGTTGGCGGTGGTGGGGGACGGCAACAAGGTAAGCGTACGCTCGGTCAAAGTGGGTGAACGAGTCGGCACCATGTGGATCATTCAAAGCGGCGTGAAGCCCGGTGAACTCGTGATTGTGGAGGGCCTCCAGAAGGTTCGGGATGGTTCCGTCGTAAAACCCAAACAGAGCAGCGCGGTCGCGAGAGGGAACTGACTCATGTCCAAGTTTTTCATCAACCGTCCCATCGTGGCCATGGTGATCTCGATTGTCATGGTGATCATCGGCGCCATTACCATAACCAGTCTACCGGTCGCTTTGTTTCCCAATATCGTGCCGCCAGAAGTGCAGGTTGTCGCTACCTACGTCGGAGCAGACGCCCAGACCATCGAGCAATCCGTAGCCACTCCGGTCGAGCAGCAAATGAGCGGCGTGGACAACATGAATTACATGTATTCGCTGAATTCCACGGCCGACGGAGTGATGCGCCTGATCGTCGACTACGACGTAAAGACCGACCCCAATACCGATCTGATTCTGACGCAGGTGCGCGAAACGCAAGCGCAGTCCCAGCTTCCGGCCGACGTCATCAATTACGGGATCACCGTGCAAAAAACGGTGACCGCACCGCTGATGCTGTTGACCTTGTATTCGCCCAATGGCACCTACGACGCTCAGTTTCTTTCCAACTACGCCTATATCAATCTCGCCGACCAACTCACCCGACTCTACGGCATCGGCAGCGTGCAGATCTTCGGGGCCGGTCAGTACGCAATGCGCCTCTGGGTCAGGCCCGACGTGTTGGCCAAACTTGCCATCACTGTTCCCGAAATCATCACCGCGATTCAGTCGCAGAACACCGTAAATCCTGCGGGCCAAGTGGGCAGTGAGCCTTCGCCGAAGGGGCAGGAGTTCACCTACACCGTGCGTGCGCAGGGTCGCCTTACTTCTCCCGAAGAATTCGGGCAAATTGTTGTTCGCGAAAATCCGGGCGGAGCGGTCGTCCGCCTCAAGGATGTTGCTCGCATCGAACTCGGCGCCCAGAACTACAGCGTCGTGGGCCGCCTGAATGGGAAGCCTGGCGCCGTCATTGCGGTGTATCAGTTGCCCGGCTCGAACGCCGTACAAGCGGCCGACGCCGTCAGGAAACTCATGGTCGACTCCAAGCCGCGCTTCCCACACGACATCGACTACGTTACGTCTCTGGACACCACACTGGCCGTCACGCAGGGCATGAAGGAGATTGTTCTTACGCTCGTTATCGCCATTGTCCTGGTGATCATCGTGGTGTACATCTTTCTTCAGGGCTGGCGCGCCACTTTGATTCCGCTGCTGGCTGTGCCAGTGTCCCTGGTCGGCACCTTTGTTTTTTTCCCGATCTTCGGATTTTCGATCAACACGCTTTCGCTGTTCGGACTCGTTCTCGCCATCGGCTTGGTGGTCGATGACGCCATCGTCGTCGTCGAGGCGGTGGAACGCCACATCGAAGACGGCTTGGATCCGAAGGCTGCGGCGTTGAAGGCCATGGAAGAAATTTCCGGCCCGGTCGTGGGTATCGCCCTGGTTCTTTCCGCGGTCTTCGTCCCGACCGCATTCATTCCCGGAATTACCGGTCGCCTCTACCAGCAGTTCGCGGTGACCATCGCGATTTCCGTGATCCTGTCGGCATTCAACGCTCTCACGCTTAGCCCCGCCCTCTCCGCTCTGCTGCTCAAACCCAAAAAATCCAGTGGAGGACTCCTGAAACGTTTCTTCGACTGGTTCAACCGTCTCTTCTCGAGGGGCACGGATGCGTACGTCCGCGTTTGCGGTGCTTTGATTCGTAAGAGCGCGGTCGCACTCATCCTGCTGGTCGCGTTTGCTGCCGCCGCCGGCTTTTTTGCCAACAAAATTCCATCGAGTTTCTTGCCGGACGAGGACCAGGGCTACCTCTACATCAATCTTCAGCTTCCGAACGCTTCTTCATTGCAGCGCACCGACGAAGTGGCCAGAAAAGTCGAAGCCGTGCTGGCCAAAACTCCCGGAGTTCAATACACCACCAGCGTCATCGGCTTCAGCCTCCTCAGTTTCGTTCGAACCAGTTACAATGGCTTCTTTTTCGTGACCCTAAAACCTTGGGACGAACGCAAATCGCGCGCCGAGCAACTCCAGGAGATTAAGCAGAGCATCAACCGTTCACTTAGCCAGATCCCCGAAGCTGTCGCGTTCTCCTTTTCGCCGCCTTCGATTCCCGGTGTCGGAACCTCCGGCGGATTCACATTCGTCCTTGAGGATCGAGCTGGAAACGATGTCCAGTTTCTCGCCGACAATCTGCAGAAGTTCATGGCGGCTGCGAGCAAGCGTCCCGAAATCGCCGGCGTAAGCACCACCTTCCTCCCCAGCGTTCCTCAGCAGTTTGTCGATGTCGACCGCGATAAAGTCTACAAGCAAGGCGTCGCGGTCAACGACGTCTACAGAACGCTGCAGGCCTTCATGGGCGGCTTGTTCATCAACTACTTCAATCGCTTCGGGCGGCAATGGCAGGTTTACATTGAGGCGGAGGGGGATTTTCGCACGCGAGCGGAGAACGTCGGCCAATTCTACGTGCGGAATACCAATGGTGGCATGGTGCCACTCGCGGCCGTCACTCGATTCGAGCCGCGGCCCGGGCCGGAGTTCACCATGCGCTTCAACGAGTACCGCGCCGCGCAAATCAACGGCGCCTCCGCTCCCGGATACAGCGCCAACCAGGCCACGGCCGCGCTGGAGGAAGTCTTCAAGGAAACCATGCCGGCAGAGATGGGCTACGACTACCTGGGCATGTCCTTCCAGGAGAAGAAGGCGGAACAAGCTGTACCCGCGTGGGTGATCTTCGCATTCTCTCTCCTCTTCGTGTTCCTGATTCTGGCGGCTTTGTATGAGAGCTGGTCGCTG
>Ga0210401_10004967_pt1 | contig 13759 bp, 11 predicted proteins | sample IncBWH32MmetaG_FD_150866 | JGI IMG/M metagenome (GOLD analysis project Ga0210401, IMG submission 150866) | Forest soil microbial communities from Barre Woods Harvard Forest LTER site, Petersham, Massachusetts, United States - Inc-BW-H-32-M | ecosystem: Environmental > Terrestrial > Soil >... | reverse complement strand
AAAAGCAGGTCCCTCACCCCGCAAAAGGCGCGGGGATTCGGGATGACAATCTTTATGGTAGTGCGGCGTAATTCGATGTAGATTGCGTAATTTCTAGAGGCGAGATCATGGCGTTTGTGAGGACGGTTAAGGTGGCGGAAGTTCCGGCGGGGACGATACGGGAGTTGCAGGTGGAGGGGAAAGCGGTGGCGGTGGCCAACGTTGGCGGGAAGATTTATGCGATCAACAACACCTGCCTCCATCGCGGGGGGCCGCTGGGGCAGGGTTCGTTGGAGGGCAAAGTAGTGACTTGCCCGTGGCACGGCTGGCAGTACGATGTTACAACCGGAAAGGTAGTCCAGAACCCGGCGGCGGCGGTGGATTGTTACCATACCGAGGTGCGGGGAGAGGATATTTTCATTGATTTGGGATGAACGGACAGAAAAATCCGGTTTGCCTGCAAGGCAGCTCTAACAAAAACAAAATAAGGCATTTACAATGAGGTGACGGGTTGGTGTCTCTGTTTTTTCGGGTTTTGCACACCGCTGCGCCCCTATCCCTCACATTTTGTTTGGTTTTCCTTGTTCGAGCGTGTATATTTTCCCCGGCTTTGGGTGAAGATGGCGAATTCGACTCCTCAGACACGACATTATTGGATCTTCAGCACCGACCCGCATCACTATCACTGGGACACGCTGTTCGTTAAGGGCAAGGAAATGTGGCACGGGGCGGGTTCGAAACCCGACGCGATCCGTGCGCTGAAGCAGGTGAAGCGCGGGGACCGCGTGCTGTGCTACCACTCCGCTCCGGAGCGTTCACTCTATTCCATTGCGGAAGTTACTCGAGACCCTTATCCCGACCCGCACGATCACAAGGGGAAAAACCTGGTGGCGGATCTGCGGGCGTTTGAGAAATTGCCGCGGCCGGTGACACTGGCGGAGATGCGGGCGAATCCAGCGTTGAGAAAAGCGAAGCTGTTGAAGAATGTGCGGCTGCTCATTTCGCCGATCAGTGAAGCGGAGTATCTGGAACTGCTGAAGATGGCGGGAATTGTGGCCACGCCGGGCGTGCCGTTGCCCTGAGAAGGGGCGTTCATCCGCGCAAGAGGGCGGCGTAAAGCCGCCCCTACAAATGCAGAGGGGCCACCCTTCCTTTGTCAGGGCAAGCTTTGAAGGTGGCTGCTACACGAGCTTAAACTGAAGGCCGCGCGTCCAATGCCTAGGGCTGTGTTCAAGGAAAAACCAATGAAAAGCAGATGGGACTGGCGGGTGCCGCTGTTGGTGCTTCTGGCGGCGATGGTGTGCGTTTGCAAGGCGAGCGGGCAGGACTATCCCGTGGTGACGAAGACGCTGAAGAACGGGATGAAGATTTTGGTGCAAACGGACCACAGCATTCCGAACGTGGCGCTGTACACCTTCTATAAGGTGGGGTCGCGGAACGAGCGGCCGGGGACAACCGGGCTCTCGCATTTTTTTGAGCACATGATGTTCAACGGCGCGAAGAAATATGGACCGGGAGAGCTCGACAAGGCGATGGAATCGAACGGCGGGTCGAATAATGCGTACACGACGCGGAATGTGACTGTGTATCAGGACTGGTTTCCGCGGTCGGCGCTGGAGCTGATTTTTGATATTGAGTCGGATCGAATTCGCGATTTGAGCTTCGACCCGAAGAAAATTGAGAGCGAACGCGGCGTGGTGGCGAGCGAGCGCCGGAGCAGCGTGGACGGACAAAACGAGGGCTTGCTGGACGAACAGCTTTGGGCGACCGCGTTCATGGCGCACACCTACCAGTGGCCGGTGGTGGGCTGGATGAGCGACATCGAGCACTGGACGATGGAGGATTTGAAGCATCACTTTGAGATGGGATATTCGCCGAGCAACGCCACGATGGTGATTGCCGGGGATGTGACGCCGGAAGAGGTGTTCGCGCTGGCGGAGAAATACCTGGAACCGATTCCGTCGCACGCGCCGCCGCCGCCGGTGACGACCACCGAGCCCGCGCAACTGGGAGAGAGGCGGTTGGTGGTTCACAAGCCGGCGGAATTGCCGCTGCTGATGATTGGGTATCATGTGCCGCAAACGAACAATCCGGATTTTTACGCGCTGAACGTGATGAGGTCGATTCTGTTCCAAGGGGAGAGTTCGCGGATGTACCAGCGACTGGTGGACAAGGACCAAATCGCGCTCGATGTGGAATCGGAATCGGACAATGCATTTGACCCGACACTGCTGCTGTTTCTGGCGCAGCCGAAGCAGGGCGTGGACCCGGCGGCGTGCGAAAAAGCGATTTATGAAGAGGTGGAACGCTTGCAGGGTTCGCCTATTTCGGACCGGGAGCTGGAAAAGGCGAAAAATTTCCGGCTGGCGGAATTTTACCGGCAGGTGCGGACGATTAATGGACGAGCGAATACGCTGGGGACGTATGAGGTGTTTTTCGGGGATTACCGGAAATTGTTTGACGCGGCAAAAAACTACAGCGCGGTGACAAAGGAAGATGTGCAGCGCGTGGCGAAGCAGTATTTCGGGGCAAACAATCGGACGGTGGCGACGCTGATGCCGGAGAACGAGGAGAAGGGCAAGCCATGAAAATGCTAACGATGAAGACGGTTTTCGTGGCCCTGGCGATGGCGTGGCTGGCCGGGGGTTCCGCGGTTCGAGCACAGAAATTGCAGATGCCGGCGCATGAGAAGGTGGTGCTGAAGAATGGATTGACCGTGCTGCTGCTGGAAAAGCACAGCGTGCCGATGGTGAGTGTTGCGGGGATTGTGAAGGCCGGAGGCTTGTACGACCCGGCGGGAATGGAAGGACTGGCTTCGACTACCGCGGGATTGCTGCGGAAGGGCACGAAGACGCGCCCGGCGCAACAGTTTGCGGGTGACATTGATTTTATCGGTGGAACGTTTGAAGCGGACGCAGGGGCGGATTACTCGAGCTTTGCGGCGGAGTTTCTATCGAAGGATACGGCGAAAGGGCTGGAGCTGGTGTCCGACGCATTGTTGCACCCGACGTTTCCGCAGGCAGAATTGGACAAGCTGCTGGCGCAATCGGTGGACGGAGTGAAGGCGGCGAAGGACAGCGCGCGAGACGTGATTTTCGAATATTACCAGGGGTATTTGTACAGCGGGAGAGGCTATGGGCGGCCGACGGGCGGGGACGAAAATTCGCTGAAGAAGATTCAGCGCGATTCGATTGTGAAGTTTTACGACAGCTATTACACGCCGGGAAATACAATTCTGGCGGTGGCCGGGGATTTTAATCCGGCGGACATGAAGAAGAGGATTGAGGAGATTTTTGGCGGCTGGCCGGGGAAAGCGGCGCCTGCGGTGAAAGAGGAGGTGGCCGGCCCGATGAAGGGCAAGAAGCTGCTGCTGGTGAACAAGGCCGACGCTACGCAGACTTATTTTGTGATCGGGAATGTGGGGGCTTCGGCGACGGATCCGGACCGGGTGGCGATTGAGGTGGTGAACACGGTCTTTGGATCGCGGTTTACGTCGATGCTGAATGAGGCGTTGCGGGTGGAGTCGGGGTTGACATACGGCGCGACATCGTTTTTTTCGCTACAGAAAGAACCGGGGCCGTTCGCGATGTATAGCTTTACGCGGAATGAAACTACCGGGAAGGCGATCGACCTGGCGCTGGAGGTTCTGAAGAAGCTGCACACGAGCGGGCTTACTGCCGAGCAGTTGAGTTCCGCGAAAAGCTATTTGAAGGGGCAGTTTCCGCCAATGATTGAAACGTCGGGGCAATTGGCGCGACTGATTGTGCGACATGAATTTCTGGGGCTGGATGACAATGAAGTGAACCAGTTTGAGCAGCGGATTGACGGGGTAACGCCGGAAATGGCGAAGCAGGTAATTGCGGAACATTTTCCGCTGGAGAACCTGGCGTTTGTGCTCGTGGGGAGGAGCTCGGAGATTGCGCCGATGGTGAAGAAATACGCGGAAAAGCAGGATGCGAAGGAGATTTCGGCGGCGGGGTTTTGGCCAGGATATAAATGATTGGGGCGGGGCGGGTGGAACTAGCGGGCGGGAGTCGGATGAGTAGGAGGAGCAAGAGCGCAGGCTAAAGCTTGTGCTACAGGAGCCGTAGGACAAAAAGCGCCCGCCTGGGAAGGCGGCCGCTACAAAGGCAAGAGGGAGGGGTGAGCCCCTCCCCTACAATGACTTGCGGGGGGAATCGGATGCGTAAATATTTCGGGTGGCTGATGGTTGGCGTGCTACTGGTATCCGCCGGTTTGGCGGCGGGGGCGGATTCGCCGCTGCTTTTGCAGCAGCCAACGATTTCGAAGAGTGACGTTGTGTTCGTGTACGGTGGGTATTTGTGGAGCGTGGCACGCGAGGGCGGAGAGGCGCGGCAACTGACTACGGGAGGGCACGAAACGCATCCGGCTTATTCGCCTGACGGAAAGTGGATTGCGTTTACCGGGGAGTATGACGGAAACGCGGATGTGTACGTGATGGCGGCGGAAGGCGGCGCGCCGAAGCGGTTGACGTGGCATCCGGACCCGGACGTGGTGGTGGGCTGGACGCCGGACGGCAAGAAGGTACTTTTTTATTCGGGTCGCGAGGCTTACGCGGATTTTGACCGGCTGTACACGGTGGCCGCCGAAGGAGGCGTGCCGGAAGCTCTGCCGATGTGGAGGGCGGAGAGTGGTTCTTATTCGCCGGACGGGTCGCACCTGGCGTATGTGCCGAATTTGAAATGGCAGGCGGCGTGGAAGAGGTACCGCGGCGGGCAGACGACACCGATTTATATCGTGTCGTTGCGTGACCTGCAGTTGGTGAAAATTCCACGCGAGAATTCGAACGATGCGAATCCGGTGTGGTTTGGCGACACGATTTACTTTCTTTCGGATCGCAACGGGGCGGTGAGCCTGTTTGCCTACGACACGAAAACCAAGGCCCTAAAACAAGTGATTGAAAACAAGGGACTGGATTTGAAATCGGTTTCCGCCGGGCCGGACGCCTTAGTGTACGAGCAGTTTGGCGGTTTGTTTTTATTGGATCCGAAATCGGGCAATGCCAAACGGATCGAGGTACGAGTTGACGGCGACCTGCCGGCGACGCGGGCGCACTGGGTGAAAGCGGCGGACAAGATTTGGAATGCGGGAATTTCTCCGACGGGGCAGCGGGCAGTGTTTGAAGCGCGAGGAGAAATTCTGACGGTTCCGGCGGAGAAGGGGAACATCCGGAACCTGACGCGGACAACGGGAGCGGCGGAGCGCGATCCGGCTTGGTCTCCCGACGGAAAGTGGATTGCGTTTTTCTCGGATGAATCGGGTGAGTATGCGCTGCACCTGGTGGACCAGAGCGGCCTGGGCGAAGTGAAGAAGATTAATCTGGGAAATCCGCCGTCGTATTTCTACAGCCCGGTGTGGTCACCGGACAGCAAGAAGATCGCGTACAACGACAAGCGATTGAACCGGTGGTACGTGGAGATTGACAAAGGCACGCCGGTGAAGATTTCGACGGAGAGATTTGAGGATCCGGGAGGATTTCCAACCGGGACGTGGTCTCCGGACAGCAAGTGGATAGTTTACGACAAATATCTCGATAACCACCTGCACGGGGTGTTCGTGTATTCGGTGGAGGCGGGAAAAGAGACGCAGATTACTGATGGGACGGCAGATTCGCGTTACCCGGTGTTCGACAAGGATGGAAAGACGATTTATTTCGCGGCCAGCACGGACATTGGACTGACGGCGGGCTGGCTGGATCTTTCGAGTTTCCAGCATCCGTTGACGCGCAACGTTTATGCGGTGGTTCTGAAGAGGGGCGATGCGAATCCGGTGGAGCCGGAAAGCGATGAGGAGAAAGTAGGGAAAGAAGAGAAGGGCAAAGACGACGACAAGGATAAAGAGAAAGACAAAGCGAAAGACGGCGGGAAGGACAGCGGAAAGGATAAGGGAAAGGAAGGCGAGAAGAAGGAAAAAGTTCCCGCGGCCACGATTGATTTTGATGGGATCGCACAGCGGATCGTGTCGCTGCCGATTCCGGCAGCGAATTATGAGCAGCTTGACGCTGGAAAACCGGGGGTGCTGTTTCTCTCGGAGATCGTGGATGTGCCGCGGTTTGGAGAGCCGACGCTGCAGACCGTCGCCAAGTTTGAGTTGAAAACGAGAAAGACGGAGCCGTTTACGAGCGGCGTGAGCTATTTTGCGGTTTCCTCTAATGGAGAGAAGGCGCTCTTCCGGCAGGGGCCGCCGGCGAGCGCGACGTGGGTTATCGCCGGCACGGGAGCCGCGCCAAAGGCGGGCGAAGGCGCGTTGAAACTTGGGGAGATGGAGGTTTATGCCGATCCCCGAGCGGAGTGGGACCAGATGTACCGGGAAGCATGGCGCATTCAGCGCGACTTTTTCTATGATCCGGGTCTTCACGGGCTGAACCTGAACGCCGCCGAGAAAAAATATCGGGCGTACCTGGCAGGGGTTGGGGGCCGGGCGGATATGAACTATCTGTTTACGGAAATGCTGGGTGAGATCACGGTTGGGCACATGTTCATCGGCGGTGGGGATGCGCCGAAGCCGAACCAGGTGAAGGGCGGGTTGCTGGGCGCGGATTACAAGGTGGAAAACGGGCGGTACCGTTTTGCGCGGATTTACAGTGGCGAGAACTGGTATCCAAACCTGAGGGCCCCGCTAACACAGCCGGGAGTGGACGCGAAGACGGGAGAGTACCTGATTTCTGTGAACGGGAGAGAAGTGCATCCGCCGGAGAGCGTTTACAACTTTTTTGAGAATACGGCGGGGAGGCAGGTGAGGATCAAGATCGGGGCGAGTCCTGACGGCAAGGACGCGCGGGAGGTTACCGTTGTTCCGGTGGAGGATGAATTTCCGCTGCGCAACCGGGCGTGGGAGGAGGACAACCGCCGCAAGGTGGACGAATTGAGCGGGGGAAAGCTGGCGTACGTACACGTGCCGGATACGGCCTCAGGCGGTTGGACGAATTTCAACCGGTTCTACTACGCGCAAACGGGGAAGCTGGGAGCGGTGATTGACGAGCGCTACAACCACGGCGGGGAGATCGCCGACTACATCATTGATATGCTGAAGCGGCCGCTGCGGAACTGCGCGATTTCGCGAGAGGGCGAAAAGTTCTGTTCGCCGCTGATGCAGATTTACGGGCCGAAGGCGATGATCATCAACGAAATGTCGGGGTCGGGCGGCGATGCGTTGCCATGGATGTTCCGCCAGGACGGGATTGGACCGCTGGTGGGGACGCGGACGTGGGGAGGATTGGTGGGGATTTACAATTATCCGCGGCTGATGGATGGAGGGCGGGTTACTTCGCCGCGGGTGGCGATTTATGGATTGCACGGGGATTGGGAAGTGGAGAATCGGGGGATTGCGCCGGATATTGAGGTGGAGAATGATCCGGCGTCGGTGGCGGCGGGGCACGATGCGCAATTGGAGAAGGCGGTGCAGGTGACGCTGGAGGCGCTTAAGAAGAATCCGGTGATGATTCCGGACCATCCGGCTTATCCGAATTATCAGAAGAAGTGAGAATCGAAGAACAGAAAGAATCGGACTTAACGCAGAGGGCGCTGAGGTAAGAGCGCAGAGTTCGCAGAGAAGAAAATGCCAGAATTGCCGGAAGTGGAGACGCTTGCGCGCGGGTTGCAGCGGGAGCTTGCGGGACGCCGATTGTTGAGCGTGGAGTTGGGGAAGACGGATTTTATGGACAATCCCGCGGAGATTGAGCGGGAGTTGCCGGGGACGCAGATTCAGAAAGTAGAGCGATACGGGAAGTTCATGCTGTTGCGTTTGCAACGCTTCTTGGAGACAGAGGGCGTTGCGCAGGAATCGGCGCTGCTGGTGCACCTTGGAATGACCGGCACGATGATGCCGAGGCCGGTCAGCGAACCGCGGGCGAAGCATACACACCTGGTGGCGCTGCTCGATGATGGGCGGGAGCTTCGCTACATTGATCCGCGGCGGTTTGGGCGGATTGCGCTGCTGGCAGGGGAGAAGCTGCGGGTGGAACTCCTACGGTTTGGCGCCGATCCATTGCTGATTTCGCTCGAGGAGTTTGTGAAGCGCATTCGCGGACGGCGGGCGCGCATCAAGGCGATGCTGCTGGATCAGGGAGTGCTGCGGGGCGTGGGGAACATTTATGCGGATGAAAGTTTGTGGAAGGTGAAGATTCATCCGGCGCGGATTGGAGCTCGGCTGAGCGTCGAAGAGGTCAAGAACCTGCACGGCGCGCTGCAACAAATCCTGGAAAAAGCGATCGCGCTGCGCGGGTCTTCGATTTCCGACTTTCTTGACGCCGAGGGGGAGCCGGGAGAATATCAACTGCACCATAAAGCGTACGGCCGGGAAGGCAAGGCTTGTTATCGGTGCAAGACGCCGATCCGGCGAATTGTGGTGGCGGGGCGCAGCAGTTTTTTCTGTCCGAATTGCCAGAAGACACAGCGGCGGGCGAAAAGAGGCCGGGGGACGAAACCGGCTACTCGGGGCAGTGCGTCTAAGGGGGCAGCGAAGGTTGCCTTACGAAAGGGTTGAGCTGCCCTGCGCGAGAGAAACAGTTTAAATTCAGAAAGACATTGCCGTTTGAGGGAGAGTGGGATGAATAAGAACCGCAGAGCTGTCGGTGTGGCCGGGTTGGTGCTGTGCCTGCTGGTTGGCAGGGCGTGGACGGCGCGCGCCGCGAACGAGGAAACCAATCCCGTTGCGGTCGCGGATGTGAAAATTTTGAGCGAGATCCGCGAACACAGCGAGTTGATGGATAATCTCGAGTATTTGTCGGATGAGATCGGGCCGCGGCTGACGGGTTCGCCGCAACTGAAGCGGGCGAACGACTGGACAACGGAGATGTTCAAGAAATACGGCCTGACGAACGTGCATCTGGAGTCGTACACGATTCCCCACGCGTGGGAGCGCGGAAAGGCGACTGCGCGAATTATCACTCCGGCGGAGCATCCGCTGACGATTGCGTCTTCGGCGTGGGCACCGAGCACCAGGGGCAAGGTGCATGGCCCGGTGGTTTACTTCGACGCGAAGAAGCCCGAGGACTACGAAAAATACAAAGGCAAGCTGAAGGGCGCGATCGTGATTTTCCAGGAGCCGAGGCCGCTTTCGCCGCCGAAGCCGATCGATCAGAACGCGGAGATTTATCATCCACTGGAGGAGCCGCCGCCACCGGTGGGCCAGCCCGGGCTGCCAGACCCTTATGAGAAGTATCTGGAGACGGCAAAGACGCGGACGGCGTTTCTTTTGAGAGAGGGTGTCGTGGCTGTATTGCGCGACTCCAACAAGCCGCACGCGCTGCTCAACATGACGGACGGCACGACGGAGCCGTTTCAGATGGGTCCGCTGCCGACAGCGTTCATCACTGGCGAGGGCTACCGGATGATTTACCGGATGCTGAAGAAGGGTCCGGTGGAGATGGAGATTGAGATTTCGAATTCGCTTTCGAAGAAACCCGTGGAGGTATCCAACACGGTCGGGGAAATTCGAGGGACGGAGAAACCCGACGAGTTGGTGATTCTTGGCGCGCATCTGGATTCCTGGGACCTGGGTACGGGGAGCACGGACAACGGGACGGGGTCGATGGCGGTGCTGGAAGCGGCGCGGACGCTGGCGAAGTTGGATTTGAAACCGAAGCGGACGATCCGGTTCATTCTGTTTACCGGTGAGGAGCAGGGGCTGATTGGCTCGAAGGAGTATGTGAGAGCGCACAAGAGCGAGCTTGGAAAGACTTCCGGCGCGCTGATTCATGACAGCGGGACGGGGCGAGTTCTGGCGATCGGACTGCACGACAACTATCAGGACCGGCAGATTGTGGATCAGGTGATTGCGCCGCTTGGCGAACTGAAGATGCTGGAGCCGACGACGGCGCGGGAGTATGGCACGGACAGCCTGTCGTTCGACGAACTAGGAGTGCCCGGATTCTGGTGCGTGCAGGAGCTGGCGGAATATCCGAAGACCCACCACAGCCAGTCGGATACGTTTGACAAAGTCTGGAAGGACGATATCAACCAGGGCGCGCAGGTGATGGCTGCGTGGGCTTACAGCACGGCGCAGTTACCGGAGATGCTGCCGCGCCGGCCGGTGCAGCCGATTGCGCCGGCCGTGGCGCGATTGGAGAAGCCGAAGACGGATCCGATTGCGGAGACGGACAAGAAAATTATCGAGCGGGTGAAGGCGGACGCGGAACAATTGAAAGCGGACCTGACTTACCTAACGACGCAGATTGGGCCGCGGCTGACGGGTTCGCCGCAACTGGATCGGGCCAGCCATTGGACGCAGGAACAGTTCAAGTCCCTGGGACTGGAGAATGCGCGCCTGGAGAGCTGGAGTATTGCGAATAGCTGGACGCGCGGCCCGGCGACGGGGCGGATCGTTTCGCCGGCAGTGCATGAGTTGACGATGGCGGGCGCGGGTTGGTCGCCTTCGACGAACGGAACTATAAAGGGCGAAGTGATTGGGGTGGATGCGGAGAAGACGGAAGACCTGGAGAAATTCAAGGGGAAGCTGGGCGGGAAGATCGTGATTGTGACACGGCCGCGGGAAATGGAGCCGCCGACCAACCCGATCCTGACGCCAGTGGGACAATCGACGATTCCGCTGAATCATCCGAAGAGGGAAGGCAACTTTGACAATAAGGCGTATACGCAGATGCGGACGGCGCTGACGAAGATGATGACAGAGGAAAAGGCACTGGCGATGTTTTCGGGTTCGGAGAAGATGTACGGGCTGCTGAATATGTCGACTGCTTCGCGGGAGTATCAGCCTGCTGCGTTTCCATCGGCTTATTTGGAACGCGAGGATTATTTGCAGATCTGGCGCTTGCTGGATGCAGGGACGCCGGTGCAGGTGGAGCTGAATGTGCAGGGTTCGTTCAGCGGCAAGCCGGTGGAGGTGTACAACACCGTGGCGGAAATCCGCGGGACGGAAAAGCCGGATGAGGTGGTGATTTTGGGCGCACATCTGGATTCGTGGGACCTTGGCACCGGGGCAACGGACAACGGCACGGGTTCGATGGCGGTGCTGGAAGCGGCGCGGGCTTTGCAGAAGCTGGGAGTGAAGCCGAAGCGGACGATTCGGTTTGTGCTGTTCACGGGAGAAGAGCAGGGCTTGAACGGATCGAAAGCCTACGTGCAGGCGCATAAGGATGAGCTGGCGAAGATATCGGGCGTGCTGGTGCACGATACGGGCACGGGGAAGGTTCTGACGATCGGATTGATGGGGAATTACAATGTGCGCGAGACGATCGATCGAGTGCTGTATCCGATGGCGGAGCCGTTGGGGATTATGGAACCTTCGCTGCGCAGCGAAGGAGGTTCAGACCACGTGCCGTTCGACACGGCGGGCGTGCCGGGTTTCTGGTGCGTGCAGGAGGTGGCGGACTACGACAAGATGCACCACTCGCAGGCGGATGTGCTGGACCATGTGCGTTGGGACGATTTGACGGAAGGCGCGCAGGTGCTGGCGGTGTTTGCTTATAACGTGGCGGAGTTGCCGGAATTGCTGCCGCGGAAACCGGCGAAGAAGGAAGAGACGAAGTAAAGAAGCAATGAGGTAACGAAGTAAAGAAAGAGAAGACCATGCGGGCGGTGGTGCAGCGAGTGAGCCGCGCGAAGGTGACGGTGGAGGGGCGAGTCACGGGAGAGATTGGGCCGGGGCTGATGATCCTGCTTGGGGTGGGGAAGGAAGATACATCGCAAGTGGCGGCGGCGATGGCGGAGAAGGTGGCCAACCTGCGGATTTTCGAGGACGAGCAGGGGAAGATGAACCGCTCGCTGCTGGATGTGAAGGGAAGCGCGTTGGTGGTTTCGCAGTTCACGCTTTATGGGGATGCGCGGGGGCAGAGGCGGCCGAGCTATATTGCGGCGGGGCCGCCGGAGCTGGCGAAGAAGTTGTATGAGGAATTTTCGGAGGCGCTTCGCAAGCTGGGAATTTTCGTGGGCAACGGAATTTTTCAGGCCATGATGTCCGTGGAGCTGGTGAATGAAGGCCCGGTCACGATCCTCATCGATTCCGACAAAACGTTTTAACGAGAGCGCGGCGCGGACCTCGCGTGAGGTCTGGAGCGTTGGGCGCGTCGTGGACGAGCTTCGCCGGCTCGGCAGCCGACGGAACGTAGAGGGAATGGCGCATTTTGGAATCCGCGCTGAGAAGGTCTTCGGAGTTTCCAAACCAAAACTAGACGCTTTAGCGAGGCAGATTGGGAAGAATCATGCCCTGGGGCTGGAACTGTGGTCCACGGGAATCCAGGATGCGAAGATTCTGGCGGGGTTGATCAGCGAGCCGGGCCAGGTAACGGCTGCGCAAATGGAGTTGTGGGTGCGCGATTTTGACAATTGGGACAGTTGCGATGGGACGTGCTGCCATCTTTTCGTGTTCGCCGACGCTGCCTGGCCGAAAGCGTTTGCTTGGACGAAGCGCAAGGAAGAGTTTCAGAAGCGCGCGGGATTTGCGCTGGCGGCTTATCTTGCGTATCGCGACAAGTCCACGGGGGACGGCAAGTATCTGAGTTTTTTGAAGGTGATTGAGCGGGAAGCTGATGACGAACGGAATTTCGTGAGGAAGGCGGTTAACTGGGCGCTTCGCAATATCGGTAAGCGGAACCTGCGGTTGAATCGGGCGGCAATTGCGACGGCGCGGCGTCTCCCGGGGAAAGAATCGCGCGCTGCGCGGTGGATTGCGGCGGACGCCTTGCGGGAGCTGGAAGGCGAGGCCGTGCAGGCGCGGTTGCGCGGGAAAGAGCGGAAGAGTGATGGCGCCACTAAAGACTGATGTTGGCGTGCGGCGCGCGCGCGCGACCGATGCGGCGCGGATTGCCGAGCTTTCGGGGCAACTCGGATATCCGACGACTGAGAAGCAGATGCGGGCGCGGCTCAGGGATGTAATTGGAGATAGGGACGCGGCGTGTTTTGTCGCGGAGTCGCGGGATGGGGGATTGATCGGGTGGATTCACGTGAGCACTACGCCATTGCTGGAAGTGGAGCGCCGGGCGGAGGTGAACGGGTTGGTGGTTGACGAGACGGCGCGGAGCCGCGGGGCCGGGGCGCTGCTGCTGGCGGCGGGGGAAAAGTGGGCTCGCGGGAAGCGGTGCAAGAGCATGTCGGTGCGGTCAAATGTTTTGCGGGAGCGGGCGCACGGGTTTTATTTGCGGAATGGGTATGAGCATTACAAGACGCAGAAGGCGTTTCGGAAGGGGTTGTGAGGGGGAGTTCACGCCAATTGGAAAGCAGGGGGGTTGAGTCTCTATTGACGAGTCGTACGGGCGGATACGTTGAGGTCCTTCGGGGCGGAGGGCGGCTGCGACTGGCAAAATGTATCGTGATACGATAGGCTTGTGTTATGGCCGCACGGATTACCGACGGGGAATATCACGCACTTTCAGAGCTTCGTTACCTGATACGGCGCTTCCTGCAGGAAGGCGACGAGACCGCGCGCCAGGCGGGGCTTGAGCCGCAGCAATACCTTTTGCTGCTGGCGATTCGCGGGCTTCAGACGGGGCAGGAAATCAGCATCCGCACGCTTGCGGACCGATTGGCGTTACGCCACCACAGCACCGTGGAGCTCATTGACCGCATGGAAGCGCACGGTTTCGTGAAACGCACGCGTGGCAGGGAAGACCGGCGGCGGGTGCTGGTGTCGCTGCAGCCGCGCGGCGAGAAATTGCTTGAGAAAGTAGTGGCCCAGCGGTTGGTGGAATTGCGCTCCCATGGCCATGCGCTCGTTGAGTCCATCGGCAAACTGCTGGAATCCCGTCCGGTGACTTCGCAAAAGAGAAAACAGAAACAGACACGGTGAAATCCAGTTCGTTGCG
>Ga0210401_10004966_pt1 | contig 13759 bp, 9 predicted proteins | sample IncBWH32MmetaG_FD_150866 | JGI IMG/M metagenome (GOLD analysis project Ga0210401, IMG submission 150866) | Forest soil microbial communities from Barre Woods Harvard Forest LTER site, Petersham, Massachusetts, United States - Inc-BW-H-32-M | ecosystem: Environmental > Terrestrial > Soil >... | reverse complement strand
GAGGGCGGCCGCCGGAGCATGATCCGTGGTTACCCGAAAATATCAGGCGCTGCCAAAATCTCAGGGCCTGCCAATCAATACACCCACCAGGCTCGAAGGGTGCCGCCGGGCGGCCTCCACCCCACAAGTGCTTCCGCGCTTGACGGTTTAGGCGGCTGGCAGTAGGAAGCTTCCCTATCGCCAGCGGCCCGGTGACGGACTTCCGCGGCGAACATTCCCCAAAAAGGACGGCTGTTGCGGTCTCCTCCTGAAAGGCGGGTGGGGAATACTTATTTGGCGAACTAAATACCAACTGTTGAACCATGGCAAAGATCGACCCATTCAAGTTCCTGCAGGAAGTGCGGGCCGAGGGGCAGAAGGTCACCTGGCCGACGCGCAAGGAGACGACCGTCACCACTATGATGGTGTTCGTGATGGTCTTCGTCGCGTCGATTTTCTTCCTGCTCGCCGATCAGGTCATGCGCGTCGGCATCGGTTTTCTGCTCGGCATCAACTCTTAGGCGGTTTACGGCCACAGGCCATCACGATCCGGATGAACCCCATGACCAACCGGTGGTACGCGGTCCACGCGTATTCGAATTTCGAGAACAAGGTCGCGGAGTCGATCCGCGAGCAGGCCAGACAGCGCGGGCTTTCGCATCTGTTCGAAGATATCCTGGTGCCGAAGGAAAAGGTCGTCGAAGTCCGGCGCGGCCGGAAAGTCGACGCGGAGCGCAAATTCTTCCCGGGCTACGTCCTGGTCAAAATGGAATTGACCGACGAGGCCTATCATCTGATCAAGAACACGCCGAAGGTGACCGGCTTCCTCGGCTCCGACAATAAGCCGATGCCGCTGTCCGATGCCGAGGCGGATCGCATCATCCATCAGGTGCAGGAAGGTATCGAGCGGCCGAAGCCTTCGGTAACCTTCGAAGTGGGCGAGCAGGTGCGCGTGTCGGACGGACCGTTTGCGTCGTTCAACGGTACGGTGGAGGAAGTGGACGAGGCCCGCTCGCGGGTCAAAGTGGCGGTGTCGATCTTCGGGCGCGCCACGCCGGTCGAACTGGAATTCGGACAAGTGGAGAAGTTGTGAAATTCACCTCTCCCCGCTGTGCGGCGAGAGGTCGAGCGAAGCGAGGGTGAGGGTCGTTGCCGCGAGTCTGACCCCTGCGGTTAGCCCCCTCATCCCGGCCTTCTCCCCGCACCCGGGGAGAAGGAGTAGAGTGTGAACCACGTGGAAGGTGAGGCGGCCGCCAACCGTCGAGATCCGCACCACTAACAGGAGTAGCGAATGGCAAAGAAAATCACCGGCTATGTCAAATTGCAGGTGCCGGCCGGCGCGGCCAATCCGTCGCCGCCGATCGGTCCTGCGCTCGGCCAGCGCGGCCTCAACATCATGGAGTTCTGCAAGGCGTTCAACGCCCAGACCCAGAAGCTTGAGAAGGGCACGCCGATTCCCGTCACGATCACGGTCTATGCCGACCGCTCGTTTTCCTTCGAGACGCGAACGCCGCCGATGTCGCATTTCCTCAAGAAGGCGGCCGGCCTGCAAAGCGGCTCGAAGGCGCCCGGCCGTGATGTGGCTGGTTCAGTCACCAAGGCGCAGGTCCGCGAGATCGCCGAGCAGAAGATGAAGGATCTGAACTGCGATACCATCGAGGCGGCCATGCGCATGGTCGAAGGCTCCGCCCGATCTATGGGGCTGGAGGTGAAGTCATGACCGCGCTCGGAAAACGCACGACCAAAATCCGCGAAGGGATTGATCGCGAGAAGCTTTATTCGCTCGCCGAAGCGGTGAAGATGGTCAAGGAACGCGCCAAGGCGAAGTTCGACGAGACCATCGAAGTGGCGATGAATCTCGGCATCGATCCACGTCATGCCGATCAGATGGTGCGCGGTGTCGTCAATCTGCCGAACGGCTCCGGCCGCTCGGTCCGCGTTGCCGTGTTCGCGCGCGGCGTCAAGGCCGACGAAGCCAAGGCCGCCGGCGCCGACGTCGTCGGTGCCGAAGACCTCGTGGAGAAGGTGCAGGGCGGTGCCATCGATTTCGACCGCGTGGTCGCCACCCCCGACCTGATGCCGCTGGTCGGCCGTCTCGGCAAGGTTTTGGGTCCGCGCGGCCTGATGCCGAATCCGAAAGTGGGCACGGTGACCATGGATGTCGCCACCGCCGTGAAAGGCGCCAAGGGCGGTTCAGTCGAATTCCGCGCCGAGAAGGCCGGCATCGTGCAGGCCGGCGTCGGTAAGGCCTCGTTCAGCGAGGAGAAGCTGATCGAGAATATCAAGGCGTTCGCTGACGCTGTGCAGAAGTCGCGGCCCGGCGGTGCCAAGGGCCACTTCATCAACCGGGTTGCGATCTCTTCGACCATGGGGCCCGGCGTAAAGATCGAGCCGGCGAGCCTGTTCGCCGGATCCGAGCAGGCGCACTAACCCATCCGTGTTTCCCGAGCGCAGCGCAGCATGAAAGGCTGCGCTGCTGACTCGGGATCGCAATGACTCTGACTTTGGGATGGTCCCGGATCTGCGGCGCGCTTCCCGCCTCACCGCGTCCGGGGAAAAGCATCGCGGGTCGGGTCAAGAAATCAGGCTTGGCAAACCCGCCGAAAGCCGCTAGATAAATGCCAAGGGCGTGCCGGCCCGTTTTGTCGGCGCGCTCTTTTACGTTCCGCAAAAATCGAGAAACGAGGCCGCTCTTAGCATCGATCCTGCACGGATTTTTTCTAAGCGGCGGAAGAGTTTAGCGAGGTTTGTGAACGTATCCTGTCCGAGACTGCAGGCGCCGGCAACGGCTTAATCCGGGCCTCGAAAGAGGCTTGAGCCAGCATAGACGGGTGAAGGACAAGGGCCAGGTTTTCCAAACCTGTTTGCCTTTCGGTTCTGATCTCGACGTCCCGGTTCGGCGAAAGCGGAGCCGGGGGGCAGGGTGTTAAACGTCGTCCTGCCGTGGTCCGTCGATGAGCGTTCGTCGATGAATTGACGCGGGACGGCCGGCATCAACCCGGCGGCTTCCGCGAGACGGACCGCCAATCGGAGAGAGCTGGTGGAACGCGCGGCAAAAAGCGAGCTCGTGGCGTCACTTGGCGAGGTCTTCAAGGCCACCAAGGTCGTCGTTGTTGCTCATTATTCCGGCCTGACGGTCGCCCAGATGCAGACTCTGCGCAGGCAGATGAAGCAGGCTGGCGCGAGCGTGAAGGTCGCGAAAAACCGCCTCGCCAAAATCGCTCTTGAGGGCAGCGACGTCGCCTCGATCGGTTCCTTGCTCAAGGGGCCGGCGCTGATCGCCTATTCGGGCGATCCGATCGCGGCGCCCAAGGTCGCAGTCGATTTCGCCAAGACCCACGAGCGATTCGTGATCCTTGGCGGAGCGATGGGCACGACCACGCTCGACCCGAACGGGGTCAAGGCGCTCGCCGCCTTGCCGTCGCTCGACGAGCTGCGGGCAAAGATCATCGGCCTGCTGATGACACCGGCAACCAAGATCGCGCAGGTGGTGAACGCCCCTGCGGCCAAGGTCGCCAGGGTCGTGCAGGCTTATGCCTCAAAGAGCGAAGAGGGCGCGGCTGCCTGAGGCTGCCTCAACTCAAAGATTAGAACCGAAGGACAAATCACATGGCTGATCTGCAGAAAATCGTGGACGACCTCTCCAGCCTCACCGTGCTGGAAGCGGCCGAGCTTGCCAAACTGCTGGAAGAGAAGTGGGGCGTTTCCGCCGCGGCCGCGGTTGCGGTTGCCGCCGGCCCCGCCGCCGGTGGCGCGGCTGCCGCTCCGGCCGAGGAAAAGACCGAGTTTACGGTCGTTCTGGCCGCTACCGGCGACAAGAAGATCGAGGTCATTAAGGAAGTCCGCGCTATCACCGGCCTCGGCCTCAAGGAAGCCAAGGACTTGGTCGAGGGCGCTCCCAAGACGGTCAAGGAAGGCGTCAACAAGGATGACGCCGCCAAGATCAAGGCGCAGCTGGAAAAGGTCGGCGCGAAGGTTGAGCTTAAGTAAGCAGTACTTACTTAACGGGGATGCCTGGGCGAGAGAGCGAAGCCCAGGGATTCCAAAAGGCATTCGACGTGTATGGTTCCGGCTTAAGCCCGGGCCATAACGAGACGGAGAGAGTGCGCGAAGCCCCGGAAAAGCACAGGCTATCTTGGGGTCTCGAACTCGAGACCCCGCGCGACGGTGGAAAACGGTGATTTCGGCCTTATGTTGCCGGAATCATCGTGATCACAGCGGGGTGGCGAGCGTAAGGACTGATTCGGCGTTCTTGCCGGATCGCGAAGACAAAGCGGTTCGACGCCTGTCCCGATGGTCGCGATGGATTGCGGCCTTCTGGAGAGTCGTCTTGATCGCCTCAGCGCCTCGGACCGCATGGGCCGGGGCCAACGGCTTGAATCCGGTGGTTCGAGCCCGACGGATCGGTTGAGCGAGAGGACATATGGCGCAGACGTTTATCGGTCGGAAGCGCGTTCGCAAGTTTTTCGGAAAAATCGAGGAAGTCGCGGAGATGCCGAACCTCATTGAGGTTCAGAAGGCGTCCTACGACCAATTCCTGCTGGTGCAGGAGCCGCACGGCGGCCGTCCCAACGAGGGACTGCAGGCGGTGTTCAAGTCGGTCTTCCCAATTTCCGACTTCTCCAACATCTCCATGCTCGAATTCGTCAAATACGAGTTCGAGGGGCCGAAATACGATGTCGACGAGTGCCGGCAGCGCGGCATGACCTACGCGGCGCCGCTCAAGGTCACTTTGCGCCTCATCGTGTTCGATATCGACGAGGAAACCGGCGCCAAATCGGTCAAGGACATCAAGGAGCAGGATGTCTACATGGGCGACATCCCGCTCATGACCAATAACGGCACCTTCATCGTCAATGGCACCGAGCGCGTCATCGTCTCGCAGATGCATCGCTCGCCTGGCGTGTTCTTCGATCACGACAAGGGCAAGACCCATTCGTCGGGCAAGCTCCTGTTCGCGGCCCGCATCATCCCGTATCGCGGCTCCTGGCTCGACATCGAGTTCGACGCCAAGGACATTGTCTATGCGCGTATCGATCGTCGCCGCAAAATCCCGGTGACGTCGCTCCTTTATGCGCTGGGCATGAGCGGCGAGGAGATCCTCAACACCTTCTACAAGCAGGTGCTTTACAAGCGCACGAAGGAAGGCTGGCGCGTGCCCTTCGATGCCAACCGGCTGCGCGGCTATAAGGCGATCAACGATCTGGTCGACGCGGACACCGGCAAGGTGGTGCTCGAGGCCGGCAAGAAGCTCACCGTGCGTCAGGCCCGGCAACTCGCCGAAAAAGGCCTCAAGGCCCTGCGGCTGACCGACGAGGAACTGATCGGCCACTATCTCGCCGAGGACCTCGTCAATCCGAAGAACGGCGAGATCTACGCCGAAGCGGGCGAAGAGATCACCGAGAAGACGCTCAAGACGCTGAACGATGCCGGCTACAAGGAGCTGCCGCTCCTCAACATCGATCACGTCAATGTCGGCGCCTACATTCGCAATACGCTCACGATCGACAAGAACATGACGCGCGAAGAAGCGCTGTTCGACATCTATCGCGTGATGCGTCCGGGCGAGCCGCCGACGCTCGATACCGCGCAGGCGATGTTCAACTCGCTGTTCTTCGATTCGGAGCGCTACGATCTTTCTGCGGTCGGCCGCGTGAAGATGAATATGCGGCTCGATCTCACCGCCGAGGACACCATGCGCACCTTGCGCAAGGAAGACATCCTGTCGGTGATCAAGACGCTGGTCGATCTGCGCGACGGCAAGGGCGACATCGACGATATCGACCATCTCGGCAATCGCCGGGTGCGCTCGGTCGGCGAGCTGATGGAAAATCAGTATCGCATCGGCCTGCTGCGCATGGAGCGCGCGATCAAGGAGCGCATGTCGTCGGTCGATATCGACACGGTGATGCCGCAAGATCTGATCAACGCCAAGCCGGCGGCTGCGGCGGTGCGCGAATTCTTCGGCTCGTCGCAGCTCTCGCAGTTCATGGATCAGACCAACCCGCTGTCGGAGATCACGCACAAGCGGCGCCTCTCCGCGCTTGGGCCGGGCGGTCTGACCCGCGAGCGCGCGGGTTTCGAGGTGCGCGACGTGCATCCGACCCACTACGGCCGCATCTGCCCGATCGAGACGCCGGAAGGCCCGAATATCGGCCTGATCAATTCGCTTGCGACCTATGCGCGGGTGAACAAATACGGCTTCGTCGAAACGCCTTACCGCAAGGTGAAGGACGGCCGGGTCACGGAAGAAGTGCACTATCTGTCGGCGATGGAGGAGGGGCGTTATTCGGTCGCCCAGGCCAACGCGCCGATCGATGCCAAGGGCCGCTTCACCGAAGACCTGATCGTCTGCCGCGACGGCGGCAATCGCGACGTGGTGCTCTTGGCGCCCGACAAGGTCGACTATATGGACGTGTCGCCGAAGCAGCTCGTTTCGGTGGCCGCGGCGCTCATTCCGTTCCTCGAGAACGATGACGCCAACCGCGCGCTGATGGGCTCCAACATGCAGCGGCAGGCCGTGCCGCTCGTGCATGCCGAGGCGCCGTTCGTCGGCACCGGCATGGAAGGCGTAGTCGCGCGCGATTCCGGCGCCGCCATCGCCGCCCGCCGCACCGGGGTGGTCGACCAGGTGGACGCCACCCGTATCGTCATCCGCGCGACCGACGAGCCGGATCCGACCAAGCCGGGCGTCGACATCTACCGGCTGATGAAGTTCCAGCGCTCGAACCAGAACACCTGCATCAACCAGCGGCCGCTGGTGAAGGTGGGCGATCAGGTGAAGCGCGGCGACATCATCGCCGACGGTCCGTCGACCGAGCTCGGCGAGCTCGCGCTCGGCCGCAACGTCCTCGTCGCGTTCATGCCGTGGAACGGCTACAACTTCGAGGACTCGATCCTTCTGTCCGAGCGCATCGTCAAGGACGACGTCTTCACCTCGATTCACATCGAAGAATTCGAAGTGATGGCGCGCGACACCAAGCTCGGGCCGGAGGAAATCACTCGCGACATTCCCAACGTCTCGGAAGAGACGCTGAAGAATCTCGACGAGGCCGGCATCGTCTATATCGGCGCCGAAGTGCGCGCCGGCGACATCCTGGTCGGCAAGATCACGCCGAAGGGTGAAAGCCCGATGACGCCGGAGGAGAAGCTGCTGCGAGCCATCTTCGGCGAAAAGGCTTCCGACGTGCGCGACACTTCGCTGCGGGTGCCGCCCGGCGTACAGGGCACCGTCGTCGAAGTGCGGGTGTTCAACCGCCACGGCGTCGAGAAGGACGAGCGCGCGCTCGCGATCGAGCGCGAGGAGATCGAACGCCTCGCCAAGGACCGTGACGACGAGCAGGCGATCCTCGACCGCAACGTCTATGGGCGCCTGGCAGAGCTCCTGGAGGGCCGGCAAGGCATCGCCGGACCGAAGGGCTTCAAGAAGGACACCAAGATCACGCGCGCGATCCTCGACGAGTATCCGCGTTCGCAATGGTGGATGTTCGCTTCGCCCAACGACAAGATTATGGCCGAGATCGAGGCCATCCGTAAGCAGTACGACGAATCGAAGAAGCGGCTCGAACAGCGCTTCCTCGACAAGGTCGAAAAGCTGCAGCGCGGCGACGAGTTGCCGCCCGGCGTGATGAAAATGGTCAAGGTCTTTGTCGCGGTGAAGCGCAAGATCCAGCCCGGCGACAAGATGGCCGGCCGCCACGGCAACAAGGGCGTGGTGTCCAAGATCGTGCCGCTCGAGGACATGCCGTTCCTCGCCGACGGCACGGCGGTCGACATCGTGCTTAATCCGCTCGGCGTGCCGAGCCGCATGAATGTCGGCCAGATTCTCGAGACCCACCTCGGCTGGGCCTGCGCCGGTCTCGGCTTGAAGATCGGCCAGGCGGTCGATCTCTACAACAGCAAGAAGGACCCCAAGCCGCTCAAGGAGCTGCTGCGCAAGGTCTATGGCGAGGAAGAGACGATCAAGTCTCTCGACGAGAAGGGTCTGATCGAACTCGGCACCAACCTTCGCCATGGCGTGCCGATCGCGACCCCGGTGTTCGACGGCGCGAAGGAGGCTGATATCGAGCACATGCTCGATATGGCCGGCGTCGATCACTCGGGTCAGGTGACGCTCTTTGATGGGCGCACCGGCGATACCTTCGACCGCAAGGTCACGGTCGGCCACATCTACATGCTGAAGCTGCATCACCTGGTGGACGACAAGATCCACGCCCGGTCGATCGGCCCCTACAGCCTCGTCACCCAGCAGCCGCTGGGCGGCAAGGCGCAGTTCGGCGGCCAGCGCTTCGGCGAAATGGAGGTGTGGGCGCTCGAAGCCTATGGCGCCGCTTACACGCTGCAGGAAATGCTGACGGTGAAGTCGGACGACGTCGCCGGCCGCACCAAGGTGTACGAGGCGATCGTCCGCGGCGACGACACGTTCGAGGCCGGTATTCCGGAATCGTTCAACGTGTTGGTCAAGGAGATGCGCTCGCTCGGCCTCAATGTCGACCTGCACAACTCCAAGCAACAGCGCGGCGAGGGCGGACTGCCCGAGGCGGCCGAGTAAGACCAGCGTCATGCGCGCGCCCGAGGGCGCGCGCATCCCGATCAAGGCACTGCCTTCATCAGCGAGATGGCCGGGACAGGCCCGGCCATGACGGAACAGAGATAGCGAGAGCGGCCGACACGGTCGGCAAGCGGAGAAGACGATGAACCAAGAGATTATGAATCTTTTCAGCCCGCAGGCGCCGGCTCAGGTCTTCGATCAAATTCGGATTTCGATCGCGAGCCCGGAGAAGATTCTATCCTGGTCGTACGGCGAGATCAAAAAGCCGGAGACCATCAACTACCGGACCTTCAAGCCGGAGCGCGACGGACTGTTCTGCGCGCGCATCTTCGGCCCGATCAAGGACTATGAGTGCTTGTGCGGCAAGTACAAGCGCATGAAGTACAAGGGCATCATCTGCGAGAAGTGCTCGGTCGAGGTGACGCTGTCGCGCGTGCGCCGCGAGCGCATGGGCCATATCGAGCTCGCCGCGCCCGTCGCGCACATCTGGTTCCTCAAGTCGCTGCCCTCGCGCATCGGCCTGCTGCTCGACATGACGCTCAAGGATCTCGAGCGCATCCTCTATTTCGAGTACTACGTCGTGCTCGAGCCGGGCCTGACGCCGCTCAAGGACCGCCAGCTCCTGGGCGAAGAAGAGTACGTCAAGGCGCAGGAGGAGTTCGGCCCCGACAGCTTCACCGCCATGATCGGCGCTGAAGCGATCCGCGAGATGCTCAAGGCGCTCGATCTGGAGAAGATGGCCGCCGACCTCCGCCAGGAGATCGCGGAGTCGACCTCGGAGCTGAAGCCGAAGAAGCTCGCCAAAAGGCTCAAACTGATCGAGGCGTTCGTCCAGTCCGGCAACAAGCCGGAATGGATGATTCTCACGCATGTTCCGGTGATCCCGCCCGATCTGCGCCCGCTGGTGCCGCTCGATGGCGGCCGCTTCGCCACGTCCGACCTCAACGATCTCTATCGGCGCGTCATCAACCGCAACAACCGCCTCAAGCGGCTGATCGAGCTGCGCGCTCCCGACATCATCATCCGCAACGAAAAGCGGATGCTGCAGGAAGCCGTCGATGCGTTGTTCGACAACGGCCGCCGCGGCCGCGTCATCACCGGCGCCAACAAGCGGCCGCTGAAGTCGCTCGCCGACATGCTCAAGGGCAAGCAAGGCCGCTTCCGGCAGAACCTGCTTGGCAAGCGCGTCGACTATTCCGGCCGCTCTGTGATCGTGGTCGGTCCGGAGCTCAAGCTGCATCAATGCGGCCTGCCGAAGAAGATGGCGCTCGAATTGTTCAAGCCGTTCATCTATTCGCGGCTTGACGCCAAGGGGCTGTCGACCACGGTGAAGCAGGCGAAGAAGCTGGTCGAGAAGGAGAAGCCGGAGGTTTGGGACATCCTCGACGAGGTGATCCGCGAGCATCCGGTGCTCCTCAACCGCGCTCCGACGCTGCACCGCCTTGGCATTCAGGCGTTCGAGCCGGTGCTGATCGAAGGCAAGGCGATCCAGCTTCACCCGCTGGTCTGCGCCGCCTTCAACGCCGACTTCGACGGCGACCAGATGGCCGTGCACGTCCCGCTGTCGCTCGAGGCGCAGCTGGAAGCGCGTGTGCTGATGATGTCGACCAACAACATTCTGCACCCGGCCAACGGCTCGCCGATCATCGTGCCGTCGCAGGACATCGTGCTCGGTCTTTATTACCTCTCGCTCCAGGCCGAAAACGCGCCTGGGCAGTGGAAGCTCGAGCTTCATCCTGAGAAGGACATCGAGGCCGATCCCAAGAAGAAGAACATCGTGCAAGGCTTCTATCGCAACCTGAGCGAAGTGGAGCACGCGCTGCACGAAAAGGCCGTCGCCCTGCATAGCAAGATCAAGTATCGCTGGGAAGGCGTCGACGACGACGGCAAGCGTTACCGCAAGTGGTTTGAGACCACGCCGGGCCGCTCCATTCTCGGCGAAGTGCTGCCGAAGCAGCCGAAGATTTCGTTCGACCTCGTCAACAAGCTGATGACGAAGCGCGAAATCTCCAACATGATCGACACCGTCTATCGCCATTGCGGGCAGAAGGAGACCGTCATCTTCTGCGACCGCGTGATGGCGCTCGGCTTCCATCATGCGTTCAAGGCCGGCATCTCCTTCGGCAAGGACGACATGGTGGTGCCGCACTCCAAGCGGGGGACCGTCGACAAGACGCGCGAACTCGTCAAGGAGTTCGAGCAGCAATACAATGACGGCCTGATCACGCAGGGCGAGAAGTACAACAAAGTCGTCGATGCCTGGTCGAAGTGCACCGAAACCATCGCTGACGCGATGATGAAGGAGATCTCGACCTCCAGGCCGGCGGCCGATAAGGGTCAGGAAGCGCAGGTCAACTCGATCTACATGATGGCGCATTCCGGCGCCCGCGGTTCGCCGGCGCAGATGCGTCAGCTCGCGGGCATGCGCGGACTGATGGCCAAGCCCTCCGGTGAGATCATCGAGAGCCCGATCATTTCGAATTTCAAGGAAGGGCTCTCGGTGCTCGAATACTTCAACTCAACGCACGGCGCGCGGAAGGGTCTTGCCGATACGGCCTTGAAGACGGCGAATTCGGGCTATCTGACCCGGCGACTCGTCGACGTGGCGCAGGACTGCATCATCACCGATGAGGATTGTGGCACGACGCGCGGCATCAAGGTGCGGGCGATCATCGACGCCGGCACCGTGGTGGCGTCGCTGGCGAGCCGCATTCTCGGCCGCACCACGGCCGAGGACGTACGCGATCCGACCAGCAACGAAGTGCTGGTGCCGAACGGGACGCTGTTGGACGAGCCGGACGTCGATAAGCTCGTGACCGCCGGCGTGCAGGAGATTCGCATCCGTTCGGTGCTGACGTGCGACACCCAACCCGGCGTTTGCGGCAAGTGCTACGGGCGCGATCTCGCCCGCGGCACGCCGGTCAACATGGGCGAGGCGGTGGGCGTCATCGCCGCCCAGTCGATCGGCGAGCCGGGCACGCAGCTCACGATGCGCACGTTCCATATCGGCGGCGCGGCGCAGATCTCCGAGCAGTCGTTCGTCGAGTCGAATTTCGAAGGTACGGTCAAGATCAAGAACCTGAACGTGGCGCGCAATTCCGACGGCGACCTGATCGCGATGAGCCGCAACCTGATCGTGGCCGTGCTCGATCCGGACGGCACCGAGCGTGCCGTGCACCGCATCCCGTACGGCGCGCGGCTCAAGGTCAATGACGGCGACCACATCAAGCGCGGCCAGCGCATCGCCGAGTGGGATCCGTATACGCGGCCGATCATGACCGAAGTGGAAGGCGCGGTCGGCTTCGAGGATCTGGTCGAAGGTCAGTCGATGACCGAGACGCTCGACGAGTCGACCGGCATCGCCAAGCGCGTGGTGATCGATTGGCGTTCGGGCTCCGCCCGCGGCCAGCAGGACCTGCGTCCCGCGCTCGTGATCAAGGGCAAGGACGGCAAGATCCTCAAGCTCGCCCGCGGCGGCGATGCGCGCTACATGCTGGCGGTGGACGCCATCATCTCGGTCGATCCCGACGCGAAGATGAAGGCGGGCGACGTCATCGCGCGTATCCCGACCGAAAGCGCGAAGACCCGCGATATCACCGGCGGTCTGCCACGCGTCGCCGAATTGTTCGAGGCCCGGCGGCCGAAGGAATCGGCGGTCATCGCCGAAACTTCCGGAACGATCCGCTTCGGCCGCGACTACAAGAACAAGCGGCGGATCACCATCGAGCCGACCGACAAGAGCGAGGAGCCGAGGGAATATCTCGTTCCCAAGGGCAAGCATATCCACTTGCAGGACGGCGACGTCATCGAGAAGGGCGACTTCATCGTCGAAGGCAACCCGGCTCCGCATGACATTCTGGCGATCAAAGGCGTCGAGGAGCTTGCCGGCTACCTCGTCAACGAGATCCAGGACGTCTACCGGCTGCAGGGCGTCGCCATCAACGACAAGCACATCGAGGTGATCGTTCGCCAGATGCTGCAGAAGGTGGAGATCGAAGAATCCGGCGAGACCGACCTGATCCAGGGCGAACAGGTCGACAAGGTCGAAATGGACGAGGTCAACGCGCGTGCGGTAGCCGAAGGCAAGAAGCCGGCGGTCGGGCATCCGGTGCTGCTGGGCATCACCAAGGCTTCGCTGCAAACGCGTTCGTTCATCTCGGCTGCTTCGTTCCAGGAGACGACGCGCGTGCTCACCGAGGCTGCAGTCAGCGGCAAGGCCGACACGCTCGACGGCCTCAAGGAGAACGTCATCGTCGGCCGCCTGATCCCGGCCGGTACCGGCGCGATGATGAACAAGCTGCGCGAAGTCGCGCTCAAGCGCGACCAGCTCATTCTTGCCGAGCGCGAGAAAGAGGCTGCGGCCAAGGCGGCTGCCGCTCCGACCGAGCCGGCGGCTCTGCCGGCAGCCGAATAAGCGTCGGCTTTTCTAAGTCCTTCGGGAAGGCCGCCTACGGGGCGGCCTTTTCGTTTTTGCCCGTTCTGCCGCCTCAGCGCTCGTCGATCAGCGCGATGGCCCGCTGCAAGGCGGCGTCCAGAATGGCCCGCGCCTCGGCGCCTTCCGGCAGCGCGCGCGCTACTGAAACTGCGCCGACCATCAACGTCACAATCGTCCAAGCGCGGCTGTCTGCGTCTCGAGCCTTGCCGCCGAGCGCACGCGCAATCTTGCCGACCAGCTCCCGCATCCGCCGGCGATACGCCTCGCGCACCGCATCGCCTGATCGTGCGACGTCCGCGCTCAAGGTCGGCATCACGCAGCCGTTTTCCGGATCGGCGCAGTGTTGCGCGCTGACGTACATTTTCAGATAGCCTTTGAGGCGTTCATGCCGTTCGGCAAATGTCCCTGAGTCCGGATCGACAAACGGCTGGCCCAGGTTCGCGTCGATCACCTCTCCCAGCAGCGCTTCCTTGTTCGCGAAGTTCGAATAGAACGCACCCGAGGTGACGCCCGCCGAGCCTGCCAAGCCATCGACGCCGATGCCGTTGAAGCCGCTCTTGCGCAGCGCCTTTGTGGCCGCCTTGATCAACGCTTCTCGCGCTTTCGCCTTCTGGTCCGCCTGATAGCGCATTGGTTCCGTCTCAGATCACGTCCTGTTGAGCCGCCTGATTTTGCTCTGGATTATAGAATAACGTTCGTTATATAACGAGCGTTATCGAAACGGCAATGTCCCAAACGGCGAGTGCTTGGCTCACTAACCTTCTGAAGTGGAAAGGAAATCAAATGGCGACGAC
>Ga0210401_10004964_pt1 | contig 13761 bp, 7 predicted proteins | sample IncBWH32MmetaG_FD_150866 | JGI IMG/M metagenome (GOLD analysis project Ga0210401, IMG submission 150866) | Forest soil microbial communities from Barre Woods Harvard Forest LTER site, Petersham, Massachusetts, United States - Inc-BW-H-32-M | ecosystem: Environmental > Terrestrial > Soil >... | reverse complement strand
TGGGATTGGCATTTTCTGCCGCCGCATGGAGTCAGCAACCCGCGTCGTACAGCCGTAGCACCGCCATCGATCAGGCCAACTCCCGCGCGGAACGCGAAGCGGAACAAATGGTTTCGCTTTCTGCTGACAGAATCCTCACCATTCTTCGCCAGGAACCGGGATTGCTGCTTCAAGTCAAAAAGGCATTGGTCAGAAAAGCCTTCGACCAGGGAAGAATACTCGATCCGAATGAACTCACGGACGACGCGCTATTTACCCTGATTCGCCAGGATGACAACATCCGCGTGATCGCGACCCACGAGATCGTAGATCGCTCCTACATTAAGGCGAAACCGACCCGTGAAGAACTTGCACGGAATTTGCCATGCCGGGAGGCAATGCCGCCCGGTACGGAAATGCTGGCCGCGAAGCAACCGGACCAGTCACCTGCAAGCACCAATGCGAACACAAAGCGCCCTCCAAGCCAGGAGGAGGAATACTGGCTGAAGCACGAGAACGATTCGGATTGTGATCTGACGCAGTATCTTCCCTACGGTACGGCGCTTTACCCCGGACAGCAGCAGTACATGCAATCGCCTTCCCAACAACAGTATCCGGCGTCACAGTATCCGTCGCAGCAGCGATATCCGCAGCAACAGTACCCTCAGCAACAATACCCGCCATCGCAGGTTCCTCAACAAGGCCCAACTACCGACTATCGCCGACAGCTTCAGATGACGCAGGGCCAACCGTCGCAAGGCTACTTTGGTATGGATAGTGACCAAAGCGAAATGGCGAGCATTCAGCCCGATGAGCTTCCCAGCCTGCTGAGCGCGAGCCAGACGGGCGGTCTGTCTTCAGGAATGTCCAGAAAAGGTCTGGGAACGAGTGGTGGCGACGCGTCGGGTATGTCCGCGCCGGGTATGTCAATGTCACCCGATTTAAGTTCCTCATTAGGCTCTTCAATGGGTTCCTCTTTAGGCTCGTCGATCGGATCTCTGCTCGGCGGCCAGAACGGGAGTTCCGGATTTCCTCAGCAAGCACGGCTTGAAGATCAGAACCGATTTCCCCTGCAACAGTATTCATTTCCGAAGCCGCCGCAGCAGCCAATACTTCGTCATCGCCCCAACCCGTACGCTGATGTGCCCTCACTTTACGATCTGTACGCCCAGTATTCGAAGCGTTCGCCCAAACTGGAGCGCTTCGGAGAGGATGTTTTCCTCAACGGCACCGGGAACCTCGACGAGCTTCCAATGGATTTGCCGGCTGGACCAGACTACGTGGTTGGCCCTGGTGACGGGCTGACGGTCAGCCTCACGGGAGGAATCTCGCAGCGTTTGCAGAGGGTGGTAGATCGCGAAGGCCGCATTGCTTTGCCTGAGGTCGGAGCCGTCGAGGTTTCCGGCCGCAGTCTGGGCGACGTGCAACATCTTGTGCAGACCGTTCTGCGCGGCCAGTTCCGCGGGGTTGAAGCGGATGTCTCTCTTTCCCGCATCCGCACGGTTCGAGTTTATGTGACCGGAGACGTCGAGCGTCCCGGAGCCTACGACGTGAGCTCGCTCTCAACGCCACTGAATGCTCTCTACATCGCAGGCGGTCCGACTTCTGGCGGTTCGTTGCGAATTCTCCGCCACTATCGCGGCAAGCAGCTCGTTCAAGAGGTCGACGTTTACGACCTGTTGTTGCACGGCATTCGCGGAGACGTTCAAAGACTCCAAGCTGGAGACACAATCCAAGTTCCGCCTTTGAAGGGTCAAGTCACAATCGAGGGGATGGTTCGACGACCAGCAATCTACGAGTTGAACGGCGAAAAGGGCTTGGCAGAAGTTTTGGAACTCGCGGGAGGCGTTCTTCCTTCCGGTACGTTGCGCCACGTGGATGTTGAGCGCGTGGAGAGCCACGAGGGCCGGACCATGCTGCGCCTCGACATTCCGGAGACGAATAGCGATGCCAGTGTTAACAAGGCGCTGGAAGATTTCGCAGTCCAGGACGGAGACAAGATCAAGATCACTCCGATCCTGCCCTACGCCGACAAAACCGTTTACCTGGACGGCCACGTTTCCCGTCCCGGCAAGTTTGCCTACAGCGACGGCATGAAAGTCACGGACCTGATCAAGTCTTACAAAGATCTATTGCCCGAGCCGTCCATCACTCACGCAGAGATCATCCGCCTGTCCCAGCCCGACTTTGCGCCCCAGGTGCTCGCGTTCAATCTGGGCGATGCGCTCGCGGGCAAAGATCAGGATCTGGTGCTTAAGCCGTTCGATATCGTTCGCGTCTTCGGAAGATTCGACTTCGAGGATCCGCCGGTGATTACGGTTACCGGAGAGGTAAGAGATCCCGGGGATCACTTGACCAACGGAGTCGCCCACCTTAGCGATGCGGTCTACCTGGCCGGCGGAACCACGCGTGACGCTCTGCTCACCGATGCTCAAGTCTTCCGCAAGACGAGCGACGGCAAGCTGGAAGTGATCAACGTGAATCTATCCAAGGCACTTGAAGGTGACGCGAAAGACAACATTGCTCTTGAGCCTAAGGACAGAGTTTTTATTCACCGCGATCTTAACAAGCTCGACCCACCGACCGTCGCTGTGGAGGGTGAAGTGGCCCGTCCCGGAAAGTATCCGCTTGGCAACAACATGACCGCGGCAGAGCTAGTCCGCCTTGCGGGCGGCTTTAAACGCGGCGCCTACACCGACGAAGCCGACCTCACCCGTTACGAAGTATCGCAAGGCAGCAAAATTGTCAGCGACCACGTGACCGTGCCGATTGCCAAAGCCATGGCCGACGAGCCCGACGCCGACGTCCGTCTCCGCGACGGCGACGTGCTCGCGATCCGGGAGCTTACCGGCTGGAAGGATGTCGGAGCGATGATTACCGTGACTGGCGAAGTCGTCCATCCCGGCACCTACGGAATCCAGGAAGGCGAGCGCCTCAGTTCCATCATTCAGCGTGCGGGTGGCTTCCGTAGCGATGCTTATCCGTACGGTTCAGTTTTCGAACGGGAAAAAGTCAAAGAGTTGCAGGAGAAGAATCGCTCGAACCTGATCCAAAGCATACAAACCCAGGCCGCCGACGTGAAGAACACTCCGCTACAGAATCAGGCGGATGACATGCTAGCCAAGCAAGCCGTTCTGCAGCAGTATCAAACGACGCTGGAAACCCTGCAGAACACTCCACCTCAGGGCCGCTTAGTGATTCACATTTCCACCAATATGCAGCATTGGGCCAACACTTCGGCAGATGTTCAAGTGCGCGCTGGCGACACCCTCTACATCCCGAAAAAGCCAAATATCGTTCTCGTGGATGGCTCTGTATACAACCCGACCGCGATTACATTTAAGCCGGGAAAGAGTGCCGGGTGGTTTCTGAAGCAGGCGGGCGGTCCGACCAACATGGCCGAGAAAAAAGCTATCTTTGTGGTTCGGGCCGACGGTTCGGTGGTGGGCGGTTCTGGAGGCTTGTTTAGCGGCGGTGTGGAGAATGCCGCAATGCAACCGGGAGACATGGTGGTTGTGCCACAAAAGATATATGCGGTCAATCGCAAGTGGCAAAACACAGTCCAAGTGGCGCAAGTCTTATCCGCTGTAGCAATCGCCGTCTCTGCGGCGCACAGTTTCTAGACTTTGAGTCGCCGCCTGATGTTCCTATGGATGCAGCCTAGAAGTCTGCGAATCGCACTGTTGGTGATAGCGGTAAGTGCCCGAAGTCTAGCGCAAACCGGGGTACCCGCTGTGCCCTCGGGTTCCTCTATCGGAAAGGAACAGTCCGGAACACAGTCCGGATCAACTCCGAAAGCAGCTGCAGCAGATTCCGCTCATAGTTACGAACTTCAGCCAGGAGAGGATCCTCAGAATCGTTTAGTTTCGCCGTTTCTGAAGCACATTGTGAGCGACCAAAAGGAGTTCTGGACCAGTCCCGCACGCTTTCGCACAAAAGATCTCAAGTGGATTTTGCCCAGTGTCGGCATCACGGCGGCGTTCATTGCCAGCGATAGCTGGTGGGCGAAGCAGGTGAACCCAAGCCACATGCAAACCAGTCTGCATATTTCGGACTACGGAACGTATTCGCTGATTGGCTTGGGTGGGGCTTCTTTCCTCGTTGGACACATGACCCATGACGACCACCTGCAGGAAACTGGACTTTTGAGCGCGGAGGCTGCTATCAACGCTACTGGCGTGACCTATCTCTTTAAAGAAATTACCCAGAGGCAGCGTCCGCTTCAAGGCAACAGGAATGGAGATTTTTTTACTGGTGGAGCTTCATTCAACTCCGAACACTCGGCCATTGCCTGGTCAATCGCGAGTGTCTGGGCCCATGAATATCCCGGATGGCTCAGCCAAACGGCCGCGTACGGGTTGGCTTCTGCGATCGCAATTACCCGCGTGACCGCTCAACAGCATTTCCCTTCTGACGTAATCGTCGGCAGCGCGCTGGGCTGGTACTTCGGCCGCCAGGTCTACCGCGCCCACCACGATCCGGAGTTGGGTGGAGCCCCCTGGGGTAACCTGTTGCCCGAGAATACCGGCGACAAAGTTCGCAATCCAGCGTACATGGCTTCCCCTTACGTGCCCTTGGATAGCTGGATTTATCCTCTGCTGGAGCGGCTCATAGCGTTGGGCTACATGCGGTCCAACATGCTGGGCATGCGCCCATGGACTCGTCTCCAATGCGCCCGTATGGTCGAGGAATCTGGAGAGAAACTCGAGAACAATGCAGATGATTCCGTGGAGGCTGCTGGGATCTACAAATCACTCGCTCAAGAGTTTGTCCCGGAAATAGCTCGCTTGGATGGTGCTGCGAACGTCGGAGCGCAGGTTAGATCCGTCTACACCCGGATGACGGGTATTTCAGGAACTCCACTCCGCGACAGTTATCACTTCGGTCAAACCCTGATCAACGATTACGGGCGGCCTTACTGGACAGGCTTTAACGACATAACTGGAGTGAATGCAGAGGCCGAAGCCGGCCCCGTGGCGTTCAATCTTCAAGCTGAGTACCAACATGCGCCTGCAATGCCGTCCTATTCGCCGGCCGCTTTGTCGGCAATCGGTGCCGCTGACAATACGCCCCCTTTAGCCAACGGCACTTCACAAGTCAATCAAGTCCAGCTTCTTAATAGCACGGTTTCGCTCAACCTCGCCAACGTACAGTTTTCCTTCGGAGAGCAGAGCTCCTGGCTCGGATCGGGAGACTCGGGGTCGTTCCTCATGAGCAATAATGCCCCTCCGTTTCCTATGGTGAAGATAGATGATGTCCAGCCGCACGATATCCCCGGTCTTTCCAAGATATTAGGGCCGTTTCGTGCAGAATTCTTCATCGGTCAACTTTCCGGGCACCATTGGGAGTTTTGCGACGTGCCAACGTGTCAAACATACCCTGGCTACCCCACAGTTGTCGGTCCGAGCATTGTTCCCCAGCCCTTCATCCAAGGATCGAAGATAAGCTTTCAGCCCACTCCAAATTTCGAGTTTGGTATGGGATACACCGCGATGTTCGGTGGACCTGGTCTGCCCGTGACTTTCGGCAATTTCTTTCGTACGTTCTACGTCCATTCCGCCAATCCAGCCAACAATCCGGGAAAACGAATCTCCGAGGCTGATTTTTCGTATCGCATCCCAGGTTTAAGGAATTGGTTGACATTTACCTTTGATTCCTTGGTTACTGATGAGTTTTCGCCGATCGGTTCGACCCGGGCGAACGTGAATCCCGGGATCTACATGCCCCGCATACCGAAAATTCCGAAATTAGAACTTCGGGCAGAAGGATTCAACGTAAGCCGCACCAACGAGTTTTCCCCGGGTTTCGTGTATGCCGACAACCGTCGTTTCCTTGGTGGATATACGAACGATGGTGTCTTGATGGGAAGCTGGATTGGCAGGGCCGGTCGGGGCGGACAGGGCTGGCTGACGTATTGGCTTTCTCCTCGGAACAAAATTCAACTGGGCTATCGACTCCAAGGGGTCTCGGCCGACTTTATTCAGGGTGGCAGACTGGTTGACTATTCCGCACAAAGCGAGTTTATGATCGGACCGAACGTCTCGGTTTCGGGTTTTTTTCAATATGAGCAATGGAAATTCCCCGTGCTGAGTCCAACGGGACAGTCAGATGTGACAGCCTCGTTGCAGCTGACTTTTTATCCGCATTGGCGAATCCACTGACCGCGAGATCACTCGGCGTTCAGACCTCCGTATGATATTTCTTGCTGCTGGTTTCGTTGAAACCGCTCAGAGTTGTTCGAAACTGTTAACGATTTCGTCGTTGAACAGTGAGCTTATGTCTCATCAGGCGTGGTTTCATTTTGGTTTTCTTCACGAAAAGTCCTATAATCCTGATGAAAGTAACACCGCTTTCGCTTTTGTGAACACGGCCTTTGCTGAATTTCGTCAAGTGCGGCCGGCGAGCGCCTCATGGAGCCAACAATAGTGGATCGTTCAACGCAAACCACCTTGGAAAGCCTGAATGATCCGTATCTTGGACCGTCTGTTGAGATTCAAAACGAGGATATTGAAGGAAAATCCGTTGAGCCTCGGATTATCGGTATTGCTCGATTGTTATGGCCAAGGCGGGTTGGTTTAGGTAAGGCAGCTCTCGTAGGTTTTGTACTCGCCGCAATCATCGCGAAGTTGATCCCAAACACTTATCAAGCCAACGTTCGCATCATGCCTCCCGACAATAGCTTTGTTTCTGGGTCGTCGTCATCAGCCTTGTTGGGACTTGTGCTTGGCGGACCAAACGCGCCGGGTGGTAGCGGGGGGGGCGGACTGTCCGGCGCGGTGGGGGACCTGTTGGGAACGCAGAAGCCGGGCCCCTTGTTTATTGGAATCGTGGGTGGCCGGACCGTAGCCGACCACGTGATTGATCGCTTTGACTTACGCAAAGTCTACGGGATCAAGACGTACGCCGCAACGCGAAAAAAGCTATTTTCTCGAGTGACCTTTGCGGAAGACAAGAAATCCGGAATCATCAGCATTACGGTTGATGATCCTGATCCTGCGCGAGTTACCGCTATGGCGCAAGCATTTGTGGATGAAGTAAACGGGTTGCTCTCCCATGTCAATAATTCTGCATCATCCCGGGAGACTCAGTTCCTTGAAAAGCGGATTGCCGCTATTAACGTTGAACTTCAGGATGCTACGAAGAAATTGAGCGACTTTTCATCCCAAAATGCAACGTTCAACCCGGAAGACCAAGGCAAGGCTATGCTGGACTCGGCCGCCATCCTGGAAGGGCAATTGATCGCTGCCAAGTCGGAATTGAGTGGATTACAAGAGATCTACACCGGCCAAAATGTGCGCGTCCGGTCCCTCCAAGCGCACATATCTGAACTGCAGCAGCAACTAAACGCCTTTGGCGGGAAGAACTATTCGGGGTCGACAACCCTGGATCCTAATTCTCTTTATCCTTCCGTACGCCAATTGCCGGTTTTAGGTCGGGAATACGCCGAACTCTATCGCCGCGCAAAGGTCGACGAAGCCGTGTTCACGCTTCTTACGGAGTCTTATGAGTTGGCCAAAGTTCAAGAGGCGAAGGATACGCCAAGCGTCAAGGTTCTGGATGCGCCCCGACCTCCTGAGAAACCGGACTGGCCGCCGCGCGCGTTGTTCGCCCTCGGCGGCGCTCTGCTAGGCTTTCTGTTTGCCGCATCCTCGATCGTGTGGGCCGAGTATTGGTCTAGTGTAGCCCCGGACGAGCCTTATAAGGCGTTTTTGAATCACGAGATCTTACCGGCAATTCGCGAAAAATGGGCTTCGGTTCGTCGAGGCTGGCGACAAGTCGTGTCGCGAATTCGCCGTTCGGATCAGCACCAGAGCGCATAGTCCGGCTTTACGATCCCCAAGCCTGCATTGCCGCTTGAGAGAGACCCTCCCGCTGAATCAGACAACGAGGTGCTAGATTCGAGTGGATCGAAGGTAAATGTAGCCCACTCAGTTTGTGCGGTAATCGTTTCCTACAATCCGTCTTTGGATGTCTTGGGGAACATTGCAACTCTTCGCTCCCAGGTCAGTTCCATTGTGGTTGTCGATAACGGGTCGTCAGAGAAGCACCTGGCGATGCTCAGAGGAGGACGGTCGCAGTGCGGTTTCGAGTTGATTGAAAACGGTGCCAATCTTGGTATCGCCGCCGCACTCAATATCGGAGTCCGGGAGGTGGGAGCCAAGGGCTTTGATTGGGCCGCATTGTTCGATCAGGACAGCAGGGTCGAACCTGGATTCATTAATTCGATGCTGGATGCTTGCAGGACCGCTCCGAATCCCTCCCAAGTCGGAATTGTATGCCCCACCTATTTGGATACAAGCACGGGAATGGTGTTTCCAATCCAACTTTCCAAGGCGGGCGAGGTCCTATCTGCGATGACGTCCGGCAGCCTGATTCCTGTCCAACTCTTTGACCGGATCGGAACCTTCAACGAACCCCTTTTCATTGATTATGTGGACATCGAGTTTTGCGCGCGAACCCGTAGGGCCGGATATCGCATCGTGCAATCGCGAGCGGTCCTTCATCACTCCTTGGGACGCATTACTCGGCACCGTTTGTTTGGTCGCTGGTTCGCTACCACGAACCATAGCGCGACGCGGCGGTACTACATCACTCGGAACCGGTGTTGGGTGCTTTGGCAATTCATGGGAGACTGGTCATGGTCGCCAAGAGAGTTTCACAGCGCACTGCGGGATACAATCAAGGTTTTCTTAGTGGAGCAGGACCGGCCAGCAAAGTTGAAGCATATGATGCTCGGATTTGCCGACGCACTCCGGGGAAGAATGGGTAAGCGATTCGACCTGTGATTCACCGCTTCCTGACGACTTCGTCTGAAAATGCTCTTCACCGTATACGTTGCTGTTCCCCTGGGACCTGCCTCACAGGGTTGTTCTTGGATCCGGGGTGTAAGAGTTGCAACAATTCGCAACTCGACCTATATAGAACCGGGGGCTGGCAGACCCGTGCTTTCGCAAGGAGAATGTGTTGAGGCCGAGAGTCCACATAGTCCTGCTGAACTGGAATAGCTGGAGCGAGACGGCGGCCTGCCTTTCTTCTCTCGAGAATCTTCGGTATGAGAATCGCAAGGTAATCGTGGTTGACAACGGATCAACGGACGAGTCTGTCTCTCGCATTCGTGAACGATTTGCGTGGGCAGAGATTGTTCTCACGGGTGAGAATCTGGGATTTCCACGGGGCTGCAACGTCGGCATTCGTCGGGTCTTGGCAGAAAGCTCAGACTACGTGTGGCTGCTTAACAACGATGCAACCGTAGACCCCGAGGCTTTGGATGCCTTGGTGGATAAGGCGGAGAGTGATCCCCAGATTGGGGCCGTTGGTTCCGCTGTGTACTGTATGGAAGAACCGACACAACTGCAGGCTTGGGGCGGCGGACATGTGAACTTCTGGATAGGACGTTCGCGGCACTTTCTTAAACCTGTCGCTGATGAAAAGATTGACTACATCTTAGGGGCCAGCTTGCTTATTCCGCGGCGCGCCCTGGAAACGGTGGGCTTACTGAACGAACGAATCTTCTTGTATTGGGACGATCCAGAGTACTGCTGGCGCCTCCGCAATGCCGGTTGGAAACTGGCTGTGGCCGGAAAGTCAAAGATTTGGCACAGGGGAATGGCTGCTTGGGGTAAAAGTCCCCGTGCGGACGCTTTCTTTAACGCCTCCGCCGCCCGTTTTTTCGCCCAGTATTCCCCCACTCCGTTCCTTTCACTCTGGGTTGGGACCTCGCTTCGAATTGCGAAGCGGTTGGTAGGAGGAGAGTGGAAGAGAGCGCATGCGGTGTGGGTTGGAGCTAGACACGGAATTTCCGAACCGACGGCTATCGGTGTTGATCCGAAACGAAGTTCTTGAGCGCATTCGGTCGCTGGATGCCAACGGGGTCGCGAACTTCGAGGCCACGCTTGCTATTGCGCTGATCGACTACGAACCAAGCTCATGCGCTTCGCTGCACATTTCATAATCCTCCCCGGTGCGTATTTGGACGGCAGATTGTGCATTCGGGAAACATCTATGTGGTTGACCACCCCAGGGAACGGAGCGTAAAAGGTCTTGAACCCAGTCGTGAGAGCGGTGGCATCCGGCAAGCTGGTTTATGTCACAGTGAGAGAGATGTTGTTGGCGGTGTCTCGCGTAGTTCCGTTGCCCTTCAGCTTTCTGGTTGACTCTGGCTGTCTCGAACGCCCGGCTCACGCTTATTGCATGTGGCACGCTGCCAAGCTCGCCCGTGAACTTGGTTATCGGGAGATTTCAGTGGCAGAGTTCGGCGTAGCCGGTGGGGTTACCCTCATGATATTGGAGGGCTATGCGAAGAAAATCGAGAGTGTGCTTGGTGTGCGAATAAAGGTCTACGGCTTTGATACCGGCGACGGCTTGCCACGGCCGGAGGGAGCAGAAGACCTGCCCTATTGGTTCCGGCCCTCCCAATACCCAATGGATGTGGAGCGATTGAAGCGCAAGCTCAGTACGGCGGAGTTGGTTATCGGCAACGTACGGGACACGGTCCTGAGTTTTTTCACAGAGGCTCGACCACCTCTCGCGGCGATCTTTAATGATTTGGACTTCTTTTCGTCATCGCGAGACGCACTCCGGATATTGGATACGGACAGCAAGAATTTTCTGCCCCGCATATTCGTGTACCTCGATGACGTCATCGGCGACACGATAGAAATGTACGGACCTTTCAACGGAGAGTTGGCGGCAAACGAGCTGTTTAATCGCACCCACGACCGGATCAAGATTCATCTCAATCAAAATTTACAGCCCTATTCGAATTTTCGCTGGCGATCGCAAATATATTACGCTCATTTATTCGATCATCCGCGATATGGAGATTATGTCGGTGGCGGCGACCAGTCTGAAATCGAGGCCAAGCTGAGACTTCGCGTGTAGTTTTTTGGCGTCGTTGCGATTCGAAATTTTTCCTTCGCAAGCGGCCGTGGCTGAACGGGCATTTATGACCTCGTTTATCGGCGGAACCGGTTGCGGGGAACCGTATGTGCGACTGAGCCCATACTGCTAACCGATTGAATGTTGCGCGATGGCGACATGGCCTACTTGCCGATCTTGTAGTCGTATGGAAACAGTAGTGTTGTTTGTTTGCCCCGCACCGGAGCTTGATTGAAGTTACTTAATATTTGATAAGGAGCGAAGTCTTTGGAGGTCACGCCCATCGGCTGGGTATTAATACCGCTCGGCATCGTTTTTTGGTGCTTTGTCCCAGGTCAGTTGTACTGGTGGATGGTATTTTTCTTGCCATTTTCGGCGACTGCTGTAGTGAACGTTGGGTCGGGTGTTTCAGCCTCCGGAGTGCAAGCGACCATTTTTTTTGGCACCCTCTGGATGACGAGAGAGGTTCCAAGATTCCTCAGCGCGAGGCATTCAAAGATTGGACAAAACCTCCGCCAGCCGACAAATCAGCTGCGATGGTTTGTGTTGGTTGCTATGCTGTCGTTGATTATGCCGATCTGGATCAATGGACGCATATATATAGAGGATCCAGAATTCTCCAACGGATTTTCGAATGCAGAGCCGCTGCTGTTCAGACTCCGAAACATTACCCAAATCGGTTACCTCGTCTATGGCGTGTTACTGGCGCTTCTTGTGGCCTTCCGGAACTCCGAAGTGCGGGAATTGATGCGCAGCGTTCGCATTTTTCTGATCTCCTCCGTATTCGTCAGTCTCTGGGGGTTCTTGCAGTTTTTCTGTTCTTTGCTGAACATCACCTACCCCGCATACGTGTTCAACACCAGCGCCACGGGGAGTGCACAGGGGTATCTGGACCAACTTCAAGATCTTGGCATCGCTCGAATCTCCTCGGTGGCGACCGAGCCCTCGACCTTGGCCGCCTGCTTGTTGATTGCCTTTGTTTTCGTCCTCTTCGCCGTCACCAGAAATCTGCCATTGATTTCGAAAGGGTGGGATCGCTTCTCTTTAGCGATAATTCTTGGGGCTTTGATGATTTCAACATCCACTGCAGCCTATTTGGGTCTCGCAGTAGTTGTTGTTGTCTATATCGTCTTCCTGAAACAGATGGGAATTCGCAGACGCAAGTACGTCGTTGCTCTTCTTGCTCTTGCGGGCTTGGCAGGGCTAACGGTTGCATTTTTTTCTCCCGCCCGGGACGTATTTACTTCTTTGGTGGTGGATAAAGGTGAAACCTACTCCGGAATCGCTCGGGCTTACTCCGTCGCTCTGGCGGCTCAGTATTTTCTTCAATACCCGATTCTCGGACTTGGTTGGGGGAGTGTTACGTCGCACGACTTGGTTTTCAAGCTCTTGTCCAATACCGGTCTCTTGGGATTCTCGGTCTTCTCATTCTTTTTATTCTCTCTGCTCAGAAGGCTTTGGCGAGGCTCAAGGGCGGGGGCCGGGATTGTCGATCCTGAATGGCGGTGGTGGTCCACCTGCTTGCTGGGCGCTTGTCTAGTGATGGTTTTCACGAATCTGACAGTCGGATTTGATTTTGTTTTCGAATATCTTTGGTTCCTGCTCGGACTGGCGATGTCGGCTCCCATGGCAAAGTCAGCACTCAGTCTCAAACGCCCGCCGCCCGATCTGCAGGGACGGGAGGCGCTTGCTACGTGAAGGCAGCTCTGCTCTGTGGCCCTTGTCCTCCGGGCGCTTGCGGGGTGGGCGACTATACCGTCTGTCTGGCGCATGCCCTCAACCAGAGAGGTGTAGAAGCGCACGTGATCGCCACCGACGCCTGGAACCTGCTGGGAGCCCTAAAGGGTTATGAGGAATCCGGCAGGACGAAGTTCGATATTGTGCATATTCAGTATCCGACGGTTGGGTTTGGCTGGACATTGATGCCCCAGGTGTTTGCTCTGCTGCGGAGATGCGTAGTTACCATTCACGAGGCGAGTGAGACGCACATTCTTAGAAAGCTCGCCCTTTTGCCGTTCAGCCTTCGCCCCCAGCGGCTGGTTTTCCCCAGCGAGTACGAGCGCCGATTCGCCATAAAGTGGGCTCCTTGGATTTCACGAGTCAGCTGTGTGATGCCCATCCCGAGCAATATTGGTACGTTTGAGGGATCGGGCAATCGCAGCCTGGATGAAATCCTGTATTTTGGATTGATCATGCCGAAGAAGGGATTGGAGAGTGTGATCGCACTTGCCGAACTCGTGCAGGCGTCTGGCCTTTCATTTCGGATACGCATCATGGGATCGTGCCCCCCTAAACACACCGGATACTTCGAAGAGTTGAAATCGAAAACCTCGACTCTCCCGATCATTTGGGACGACGAGCTTAGCGAGCGGCAAGTTGCAAGGAGATTGGCATCGTCTTCGATCGCTTATCTTCCTTACCCCGACGGTGTCTCGGAAAGACGAGCCAGTTTCAAAGCTGTGTTGTTGAATGGCGTGACGACAATCACAACTCGTGGGCAACATACGCCTTTCAATTTGGAAGGCCTTGTGAGTTTCTGCGCAACTCCCGAGGATGCGCTGGCTGCTGTCCATTTTCTCGCGGAGAACGGCGAGCACAGAACCTTGTTGGCCGACAAAGCACGCCAATATGCGCTGCAGTTCACTTGGGAGCGCATAGCCGAGGCCCACATAGAACTCTACAAGAGTGTAATCAGCCTAAGACGCAGTGATACCCTGGTTCCGGCTAACAGTCCGGACCTGGAGAATTGACTGCATTCAAAATCTATTTCATGACAAACGAGCGAGCTAGACACGGCTCGTCATTTTGAACTCGTCAGAATTTCTTGCGGAGTCGCTTGCTTACAAAATTGACATCAGACCATCGACAGAGTAGAACCATTACGTTCTGAGAAAATTGAAATGA
>Ga0210401_10004963_pt1 | contig 13762 bp, 11 predicted proteins | sample IncBWH32MmetaG_FD_150866 | JGI IMG/M metagenome (GOLD analysis project Ga0210401, IMG submission 150866) | Forest soil microbial communities from Barre Woods Harvard Forest LTER site, Petersham, Massachusetts, United States - Inc-BW-H-32-M | ecosystem: Environmental > Terrestrial > Soil >... | reverse complement strand
TGGGTAAGGCCGCGGCATATACCGTATCTCGGCCTGTAGACAGGCCGTTCGCACCTTCTTGATATCGCGGGGCAGTCTTGCAACGTGCAACCACCGGTGAATCCATCGATTTGGGGCAGTGGCGATTCGCGAAACAGTGGTCCGCCACTCCGGCGCCGAGACCCGGAAGAGCTTGAGCAATACGGACGAGATGGATGCCAGCTTATGCGAAACGGAAGTCTTTTTCAGGGGTAAGGAGAATGTGTCAAACAGGACCACCACTGCCGGTTCCCGACCTTGGGCTACTAACTGCTGGGCCATCTCAAAAGCTAGAGCGCCACCAACGGAGTAGCCTCCAATAAAATACGGTCCTTCCGGCTGGACGCTGAGTATTTCCTTGATGTAGTGGGACGCCATGTCTTCGGCCCGCGTGTGAGCGGAATGTCTCTCGTCCAACCCATACGCCTGTACGCCGTAAAAAGGTTGATCCGAGCCGAGGTGTCGCGCCAGATCGCGGAACCGGACCACCGTGCCATTGATTCCATGGACACAGAAGAAAGGTGGTTTTGAGCCGCCGGTTTGAATCGGTACTAGACAAGACAACGAAGGCGACCATTCCTTCTGGCGCAGAATGGCGGCTAGTTGCTCGATTGTGGGGGCCTGAAGGAGTGTGGCGATCGGCAAGTTCTTTCCGAATGCCTGTTCGATGCGGTGCATTAGCCTCACCGCCACCAGTGAATGCCCGCCGAGCTCAAAGAAGTTATGCCTGACCCCAATCGGTCGCACGCCTAGGACAGTCTCCCAAATCTCGACCAGTCGCACCTCGATGACATCCTTTGGCGGGGCAAACTTTACCTTTGGCGCGAGGTCTGCCGCATCGGGTGCCGGGAGCACCCGCCGGTTGACTTTACCGTTCGGCGTCAGTGGCATCGCCCTGAGCGTGACGAAAGCTGACGGCACCATGTACTCCGGCAACTTCTTCTTTAAGAAATCACGCAACTCACTGCCAGTCGGGGTTGGTTCTTGCGCAAGTACAAAATATGCCACCAGCCGCTGATCGCCCGGGGTGTCCTCGCGGACCGTGACAACGGCTTCGTTTACAGCGTGATGCTGTCTCAGCACTGCTTCGATCTCTGCCAGTTCGATCCGAAAGCCCCGGATTTTTGTCTGGTGGTCGATTCGTCCAAGAAACTCGATGTCTCCGCTAGGCAGATAGCGCGCCAGGTCCCCCGTCTTGTACAGGCGCGCTTCGAGGTCTCGGCTGAAGGGATGGGCGATGAATTTCTCCGCGGTAAGCTCTGGACGTCGGAGGTAGCCTCTGGCCAGCCCTTCGCCGCCGATATGCAATTCGCCTGCGACACCGATCGGTACCGGGTGGAGCAGCTTGTCCAGTATGAAAATCTCGGTGTTTGCAATCGGTTTTCCGATCGGTACCGCACCCTGCCCTGGCTCAACCTTAGCGATTGTTGACCAGATAGTAGTCTCCGTCGGACCATACATGTTCCATAAAGAACCCGTCTTTTGCAGTAACTGGTCGGCGAGCTTGCGCGACACAGCTTCGCCGCCGCACAGAACCTTCAAGTGAGGGCTACCTTCCCACCCGGCTTCGAGCAGCATGCGCCACGTGGCTGGAGTGGCTTGCATCACCGTCGCACACGAGCCGGCAAGCTTTGCAAGCAACCGGCTGCCATCAGACGACACTTGGCGGCTGACGATCTCAAGAGATGCTCCAACGCTAAGCGGCAGATAAATCTCAAGGCCTGCGATGTCAAAGGAAAGGGTAGTAACAGCGAGCAGTCGATCACGCTCCGTCATACCGGGCGTATGACTCATCGAGGTAAGGAAATTGACCACCGCGCGATGAGGAATCTGGACTCCTTTAGGCTTACCAGTCGAGCCTGATGTGTAGATCACGTAGGCCAGGTTCTCCGCGGCGGCTTCATTGACTGGATTCTCGGCTTCCTCTATTGCAATTTCGCGCCAATCGGCGTCCAGAACCACGACCTTAGCTCGACTGTCAGGAATGCTCCCGAGTAAGTGGCGCTGTGTAAGCAACACCGGCACCCCGGAATCCTCCAGCATGAAGGCAACACGGTCGCGGGGATATGCCGGATCCAGCGGCACGTAGGCGCCGCCGGCTTTGAGGATTCCCAGCAAGCCCACGACCATCTCCAGCGAGCGTTCAACAAGGATACCGACCAGCACATCGGGACCTACGCCCAGCTTCACCAAGTGGTGTGCCAGTTGATTGGCTCGTCTGTTCAGCTCACGATAAGTCAGGTGCTGGTTCTCAAACACCACGGCCGTGGCGTCCGGAGTTAAGTCCACCTGCGACTCGAAGAGATGATGAACCGTCCGATCCTTGGGGTATTGTGTTTGGGTGCTATTCCATTCTGCTAGTAGCTGATGTTCCTCCGCCTGGCTGATAAGTGGCAGCCTCGAAAGGCGCTGATCAGGATTGGCGACGATGCCCCCAAGCAATGTCTGAAAATGACCTGCCATCCGCTTAATCGTGGCGGCGTCAAATATGTCGGTATTGTAAGTAAAACGGGCGAAGATTCCCTTCGGCCTGTCGTAGAGTTGGAGCTGCAAATCAACCTTCGCCGCACTGCTATCCACTTCGAAGTTGGCTGTCTTCCAGCCATGTTGAGCGAGCGACATCGAAGGTGTTAGGGAAAACAGCACTTGAAAAAGAGGATTCCGGCTTAGATCGCGCTCCGCTTGGAGCTCGCCAACCAGGCGGTCGAGCGGCATATTCTGATACTCGCAGTCGCACCGCGAGAGTTCCCTGACTCTCCACAGCAACTCTCGGAAAGTAGCATTCGTCTCCACATCGTTGCGACTGACCACGGTGTGGGCAAAAAGGCCGATCAGACTCTCCGTTCCCCCTTCCTCGCGACCAGGGACAATCGAACCAACCACGATGTCCTGCTGCCCCGTGTAACGTGAGAGCAGTGTCTGGAAAGCGGCGAGGAGAGTCTCAAATAGCGTCACTCCCTCGACTTCGCTTAGCTTCTTGAGTGATTCGCTCAGGCTTTTCGAGAGTTCGACGGATTCACGCGCACCACGGAATCGCTGTATCGGAGCTCGTGGTCGATCCGTTAGCAGCTCCAGAACTGAAAGGTTAGCGAGTCGCCTCCGCCAATAGGAGATATGTTGCTCGAGAACATCGCCCTGCAACCAGCTCCTCTGCTGCAGTGCACGATCTGCATACTGAATTGCCAATTCGGGGAATGGAGACGGCTCGCCGGCGGAGTACGCTTGGTAGAGCTTGCCCAGTTCGTCCGCAAGGATGTTGAGTGACCACTCGTCCGCGATGATGGTATGCAGGGTCACGACCAGGAGGTAATTCTGCCTGGATAACTCCAGCAGACGGGCTCGGATTGGAGGGCCTTCGGTCAAAACGAACGGCTGCCGCGCTTCTTCCGTCAAGATCCGCAAGACCTCAGCGTCACGCTTGCAGTTGGACAAGCCGCTCAACTCTGTGAGCGGCAGTTCCACCTCATGGTGATCGGCGATTACCTGGACCGGAGTCCCATCTTCGGCCACAAAAGTTGTACGCAGCGTCTCATGACGACGAGTGATTTCTCTGAAGCTTAGCTGTAGTGCCTCCCGGTTGAGCAGACCCGTCCGTTCAAGAATCAGGACCTCGTTGTAAAGGGGAACACCGGGAGCAAGTTGCCCATGTAACCAAACCTGGAGCTGTGCAACAGATAGCGGTATGGGCCCTCCGATTGGCCTCCGAACGACGCGTGGCCCGGAATGCCCATGCAAGGCCTCGTGCCGCTGATCGCTGTTAAGCAGGACGCCTGTTGATTCGGGGTTCAGGACCGTAAATAGTCGCGCGTTAAGGTCGTTCATGGGAGCGGAAACAGCTTTCCGTAGCGGTTGATCCGTGAAGGTTGTTGTCGGTACTCAGTCGTGCAGCACTCTTACGACGTCTGCGTAGCGGGTAACTACCCAGGCGTGGAGGAAGGGATCCCAGTGCACCGGATCCTCGGTACGAAGCCGGCGGTAAAGAGTAAGGGTCCGCCAGCACCTCCGGATCAAGCAAATGGTAGAGACTCAGAGGTTGAGTTCTATTGTCGGGCAGGGTGGCGGCTTGTGGGCTCACGGGATTCTCGCGAATAAGGCGACTAAACTCTGTGTTGTAAGAATGCTGTGAAAGTGCTGCAGAGGAACTCTAACGAATGGGCAACTCCATTTGCTTGTACAGCTTGATGTCATTGCCCCTGTCCACACTATAAGTACCGGTCACCATCTGCCGACTCCCTCCACCGTCAGAATCGCCACCTTGTCCAACGGCGAGGAGAGATAAGCACTAGCTGCGTGAGACAGGTGTTGCATCCCGTAACCCCCACGGAAGAGCACTACCTTCATGATAGACACTGCAAACACTCCGTCATCGACTAGTGCCGCGGCCGTGTTATGTCCAAGGGACGACAAGCCAAGGATTCGCATAGACTCGTAGCGTAGTTTTGCCGGCGCTGTGGCCCCGGCGGGTCCTTATCAATCGCCTTCTCCCACCAGGGACGGAATCATTTCCAGTTCTTTGAGCATCGGGCTGTTCCTGCTCAGAGACTCCAGGTGTCCGCACCGGGGGCATTCCAACATGGCGGTGGGAATGACTCACGTCGTAGGCAAGGAAGCTCAGCTGCGCCATCAGATAGCTCTTCAACTCAGCATTGCAACGCAAACAAGTGATTTTCTTCCCAAGTGCTCAGGCGGGGATAAGTCAACTGCAATAGCAAGCCTTCACGGCTTCTCCACCAGGAAATTCTCCAGCACCAAAGCGTCCATCTCACTCTTCGAGAAAGTATGTAAGGCATTGGCCGGGGTGTTCACGATGGGCTCACCCTTCAGGTTGAACGAGGTGTTCAACACCACCGGAACCCCGGTGGCCTGACCGAAGCGTTCGATCAGGTGATAGTAACGCGGGCTCTGGTCGCGGAAGACCGTCTGCAGACGGCCTGTACCGTCGACGTGCGTGATGGCCGGCAGAGTGCTTTGCTGGCTCTGTCTGACCGGCACCACATAAAGCATGTAGCGGGCCGGATAATGCCGGGTCGCTGCCGGCAGTTCAAAGTACTTCTCCGTGCATTCGGCCAAGACTGAGGGAGCGAAGGGCCGATAGGGCTCCCGGAACTTAATCTTGGCGTTGACGATGTCCTTCATCTCGGGATTGCGCGCATCGGCCAGGATGCTTCGGCTTCCCAGCGCCCGTGGACCCCACTCGAAACGCCCCTGCGACCAGCCCACCACTTTGCCGCTGATGAGGCGATCCACTACCGTGTCCACCAGTTCGTCTTCATCTTTCAGCCTGCGGTGGGGGATGTTGTGCTGGCATAGGAAGTCACTGATTTCCGCCTCGGAGTTGGAACGCCCCCAATAGGCGTGCTTCATGGTGAAATTTCGGGGTTTGCCGAGCAGCGTGTTGTAGGCCCAGAGGGCCGCGCCCATCGCTCCGCCGCCATCGCCGGCCGCCGGTTGCACGTAGAGTTCCTCGAACGGAGTCTCGCGCAGGATGCCGGAGTTGGCCACGCTGTTCAAACCTACTCCACCCGCAATGCACAGCCGCTTTAGTCCGGTTTGCCGGTGCACCTGGCGAGCCATGCCCAACAGCAACTCTTCGGTGACCTTCTGGATGCTGGAGGCGATGTCGGCGTAGTGCTGGTTGAGCTGGCAAAGTTCTCCGTAATTAGGAGGCGGATCGCCGAAGTACTTGGGGAAGCCAGTGCCGGCAGTGAAGAACTGCAACTTGGTCGGCCGAGGGGCGCCAAACAGGGCCTCGAACTTGCGGTTGAAGGTCCGGTCAGTCGAGTGATGGAAGCAGAAATAATCCATATCCAGCGAGAATGAGCCATCCTGGTTCTGCTGAACCACCTTCCACACTTTATCCACGTAGCGCGGCTGCCCGTAGGGCGCCATCCCCATAACCTTGTACTCGCCTTCATTGACTTCGAAACCTAAAAAGGCAGTGAAGGCGCTGTAAAGCAGGCCTAGAGAGTGGGGAAATTCCATCTGCTTGTACAGCTTGATGTCGTTGCCGCGGCCCACACCATAAGTGCCGGTCACCCACTCCCCCACTCCGTCCACCGTGAGAATGGCCGCTTCTTCGAAGGGCGAACACAGATACGCACTGGCGGCATGAGACAGATGGTGCTCGGAAAACAACACCTTTTCCTTGGAGATGCCCAGCTCCGACTGCAGCGTGGTGGAGACCCACATCTTGTCCAGCATCCAGGAGATCATCGACTCCCGGAAAACCTTCCAGGAGCGTGGATAGGTTTGCAGCGTGGTCATCAAAATGCGATCCAGCTTGCGAAACGGCTTCTCAAAAAACACCACATAATCGAGGTCCGCGCCCTGAATGCCAGCCTGCTCCAAGCAGAAGCGGATGGCTTCCTTTGGGAAGCCGTAGTCATGCTTGATGCGGGAAAAGCGTTCTTCTTCCGCAGCCGCGACGATTTCACCGTCGCGCAGCAGGCAAGCGGCCGCGTCATGGTAGTAGCAGGAAATTCCCAGGATATACAAGGTTATTGCTTTCTGGCCCACGTCAAGTCGCAGGCCTCGTCGGCATGGTTCAGCCATTGGGTGGGCCGCCGCTTGATGCGCAGCGGATCGGAAAACCAATGGGCCGTCAGCCCAAAAGGCAATACGATCACCCCATAGAAAACGGTTAGCAACACTCTGGCCTGAAAGTTGCCGATCTTGTGGGCAATCCACTTCCAGGCTTGCCAGGCGCGTTTCAGCATAATTCTCCTTAGAACAGCGTGTAGATGAACGGCGCGATGGCGGAGCTCTGGGCCAGCACGATCAACACCCCTAACAGAAACAACGTGACAATCATCGGCACCAGCCACCAGCGCTTGTTAGTCCAAAAAAACGAGACAAGTTCGCCCGCTACCCCAAAGTTTCTCATCGTATTGCGCATGACTTTCATTTTTCAACTCCTCGTTTAATACCTCAATCAACAAACTCATGGCGTCTGCGTCGGAAGCAGATTGCGAGCCTGCAGGATCTGCACAATCGCTCGAGCGCTAACCTCATGCCCCAATGCCGTAAAATGCGGGTCGCAGCTAAACGAGAAGTACGGCCACGACAAGTGATGCTGGTCGCGATACGCCTGAAGATACGGTGCCAAGAAATCGATCGAGATGTCGTTACTAGCAGCCACTCCCTTCAGTCTCTCCTCCGGCTTCAACGGCCTGAAAGAAGTTGGTATTTTGCCGAAGTTCTTGATCATCCTTTGCTGCCAATCCGTGTCGATATCAATGGAATCCGGCCATGCCAAAACGATGAACTTGGCTCCGTCCGCGGTGACTGTGTCCTGCATGATTGCTAGGACCTTTCCTGTAACTTGCCAGGCTTGGCTCCATTCGTCACTAAGAGGATCGTCAGCATAGACACCGTAATAGAGGGGGAGCTCCTCCCATGTGTACATCGGAATCTCGACTTTGAACCACATACGCTCCAGGTAGTAAAAAGAAACAGAGTGGGCCTCCAAGTAAGACTGCAGCTTGTTAAGGTGGCGGGGCCCTACTGGCTTAAATGTTAACTTACCGTCCGGTCCAAGGTCATAATAGGGGGAATACCATTCGTGTATACCATATATCTTAGGTTGTAGAGTCGACGAGTTGTTAAAGATATCGTTACCCAATGTAAACATCAGCAGGACTAGGTCGGGGTGGAACTCGCGCACCTTTTTCTTGTAGAGCAGAAGTTCCTGCGTGGTTCCAATCCCTTCTACCGCAAAGTCTAGAACCTCGACATTCTTGTAGCCACGGTCTTGCAGGAGCTTTTCCATCCTTATATTCACTACCTCATCGGGCTTCACTTGGGCTGCTTCCACACCGGAATCGCCAATCATTGCAATACGAAATTCGCCTGGTGTCTTTTCTAGGGTGCGATCTCTGTCGCGCATGCCCCAGCGGTTGACGGACACATCTCCCTGAAAACAGCCCCGGGAGTGAATCACATGCCTGTTCGGGATCAGAGAAAGACCAATTTCTGGATCATACTGCCGGAAAGGCTTACTGCTGTACCTTCCCAATGGCAGAAGGCGCAAAGCTAACTCGCCCAGACAAGCCAGGGCAACCATCACAAAAAACGTTGAGATTGAACCGAAGAGCAATCTTTTTCCCCAACCCGGGGGTTCGGAAAGTCGCCGTGAAGCCTCTTGGCGCGCATGGCTTTTCAGAAGGACGTCGGTTGATTCGGGGGTCGGACCGGTAAATGGTCGCGCGTTAAGATTGTTCATATGAGCGATCCCACGACGATGTCGTCCTGCTTTGTGTAGCGCATCAGTAATGTCTGGAATACAGCGAGGAGCAGGAGAAATAGCGAGACTCCTTCCCGCTCGCTTAATTCCTCAAGTGCTCGCCGCAAGGTGTTTGGTAGAACCACGGATTCCCGCGCGCCACGGAACGTCTGTGCCGCGGTCCTAATGCGATCGGTGGGCAATTCCAGAACTGCGGGAATGCCCGCCAGTCGCTCGCGCCAATACGAGACATTTTGCTCGATTACATTGTCGCCGAACTGCGTCTTCTGCCAATTTGCGTAGTCCGCATAGTGAATCGGCAAGTCTGGCAACGGTGATGGCTTACCTGCGGAGTATGCCTTATACAAGGCGCTGAGTTCGCGCACATAAACATTCTTTGACCAATCGTCAGCCACGATCGTGTGCAGCGCCACAATCAAAACGTAATCGTCGTAACGGAGCTGCAGCAGGCGAGCTCGCATCAGCGGACCCTCCGACAGAGCGAAGGGTTGCCGCACTAGCTCTTCTGCGATTCTCCGAACTTCCGCTTCTCGTTCCGGCTCGGGTAAGCTCTTCAGGTCCGTGACTGACAGCTCCGTTGTTTGATGCTCATTAATTATCTGGACGGGAATTCCATCGTCGGTCGCAAAGGTGGTTCGTAAGCTCTCGTGTCGTCGGACCAGTTCGAAAGAGTCTGTTCGAGGGCGTTTTGGTTGATCGGACCGGCGTATCTAACGATGAAGGCCGTGTTACAGAGTGGGATTCGGTGTGCCAGGCTCGCATAGGTCCAAACCTGCTGCTGTGCAAGGGACAAAAGCCGCGGCGTTCTAGGCCGTTGTGCCTCGCGTGGTCCAACCTGGACCTGGGCACTCTGCTGACATTCCAGGCTCTCACGATGGATACCGGTCGGCACAACCTTGATGGCACTCGGGCGAATGCTGAGTTCATTCATGACGGTGTTGGAGCTGATTGTGAAAAGCGATCTGCCATGGGATCAGATGTCTTTAATGTCGCTTCCAAGCTAATTGTGATGAGCGCCGGGCGCTTCTCAGGTGCAGAAAACTGAGATGCGAGGGTAGACTGGTTGAAAACTGGGAAGGAAACGCTGACATTCCAGTTTGCTCCGCAATCCTCGGTTCAAACTGTCCGCTCCCACCAGCGTCAGCCGTTTAACCGCAAAATGGAATCCAATCTCCCAATTACTTCGACAGTAATGGCTACCGTTTGGTCACAGGCTGGCATCACCATCGAACTGGGAGGGATCCCACAAATTCGCGTCACTTAGCTCCTCGGCTAAATTTCTATCTCTCGTCTTGTAAAAGTAAAGCCAACATGGCAACATGCGTTTGTAAGGAGCAATTCTAGTTATTATGTTACTTTTATCCGCTCGAAACCCAATCGTTTCGAGCATGTCAATACCCTCGGTACGGCACTTCTCCAAAGCCCAAAACAGCATAGGGGAAAGGAATGCCGTATCTCCATCAAGGGCCTGATAGTCAACCAGGCGGATCCTCTTCAAAGCAAAACTGGGATTATCCTGTCGAAGGAAAATACCGTACGCACTGATGGAAGGCCCTTCCCCAGCCGTCACAATCCACGCTTGATCATTACGGAGGGCATATCTAAAGTGCCATTCCAGTATCTCCCCGCTACGGACAGATCGCAGCACGTTTGGATTCCTTTTCGTCAAAGTATCCCAAAAAACGTCGAAGCGACCATCGATCTCTTTACACGCTTTGAGCTCTGCTGTCTTGCAACTGTGAGACGCCACCGGTTTTGAAAGTGCTTCTTTGACGAGGGGTGCAACAGCGAGGGGGTAGCTTAGCGGCTTGGCGAGAGGAACCGCTTTCATTGCCAACCAGCTCGCTAAGAAGCCCCGATAGTTCGTAACCCAGAACGCCGAACGATCCCACTGCCCCTGAGGCACCGGTAGCGATTGAAATACAGCAAACGAAGCAAATCCCGCTGGCCCGACGGTTGCATTCAGGAAAAGCTCCACGTCCTTTTGAGAAAAATATAAGTCTAAAAGCATGACAGAATAGGGTCTATATTGCGCATGAACTACCCAAGCGTGAGCCACAGAAGCGAGGAGCCTCCGCCCGGCCAATTCGTAAAAGAGTGGGATGTTACCGAGGTACCCCACAATCTGGTCGTCCCGCTCGAGAACCCACCCTATAGGCAATAAAGCGCAAGACCGCGTGTACGCCGGATTATTAATCCACAAGTGTTTCCATTCCTCGTACCCCTTAATTGGGCGGCCGTATTCAACTTGCAAGGCAGAAATCTGATCATAGTCCTCAAATGTTGCTTCTCGAATCTTTGGCGCTCGCTTGGCAGCTTGGGAGCTCGTCCTCGAAATCAGATTTGGATTCACACTCGTGGATCGCACGGACGTTGTTTCGTTCCCCACTCTCGCTAACGCCGAAACCATATTTATGTTCCTGGCTACGAAGCGTCGGGTTGCCCTGCAGATCACGATAATGCTTCTGGGCTGGGCAACTGAGAAGGCAAGCACGAAATACGCTGTTCGGGATGGTCGACAACGGATTTCATCAGAATTTGTAAGTCGTCGAGCGTACGAGTGACGGTTGCAGCTTTAATGAAATCTGTATTGTATTGAGCGCGACCGATCACTCCATCCGGAGTGTCTATGAACGCCACATAGAGGTCCCATATCGTTCCTCCGCTGTCGGCATCCATCGATGTAACATGCCATCCCGCTCCCGTCTCCGGGGTTTGAGGCTGAAGAGAAATTGCAACAGTGAAGAGGGGACTACGGCTTAGGCCCAGGTTCTGCGCCAGGATCTCCGGTGGTACATCGTCGTGAGACACTGCGTTGCCTAGCACCTCTCGGGTATGTAGCAATACTTCACGGAAAGAGGGATCTCCTTCAAGGTTGAGGCGAAGAGCGACCGGATTGAGAAAGTGACCCAGGAGGTTTTGAGCGTCAGATTGCTTGCGAGCACCCAGAGATGGAGTGCCTAAGAGGATGTCAACCTGACGCGTGTAACAGTAAAGCAAAACACTTAAGCTCGCCGCGAGGGTCGTGAAGAGAGTAACACCTTGTCGTCGGCTAAATCGCTTCAAACCGCCTCTTAAAGCTGCTTGGAGTGCAAACGATCGTGTGGCGCCATGGTACGCTCGAAAGCCGGACCTGGGTCGGTCACTAGGCCACTGAAGCACGGGAAGTTCGCCACCAAGCTGTTCTCTCCAGTATGTCAACTGCTCTGTCAGTTCCTGACTGTTCAACCATTGTCGTTGCCAATAAGCATAGTCGGCAAACTGAATAGGTAATTCTGCAAGTGGCGATTTGTCACCAGTAACAAACGCATCGTACAGCGAAGTCAGCTCCGCTGGAAGTATCTGATAGACTGATATGCCGTCCAAGATGCTAAGATGAGCGAAGACCAATATCCGTTGATCTGTATCACTCAATATTACTAGCATCGCCCGTAGCAATGGGCCATCGCTAAGATCGAAACGTTGGCGAACTCCGTCCGTGTAAAGCTTGAGCATCTCTATTTTTTGCTCAGCCTGCGAAACTGCTCGAAGGTCGACTATCCGCAAAGGAAAGCCATCCGAAGGTTCATGTACCACCTGTATCGGCTGGCCGTCTGTTACTTTATAATTAGTCCTCCAAATCTCGTGGCGCCGGATGATCTCTGCGAAACTGCGTTGCAGAACGGCGGCGTCCAACCATTTATTCACCCTTATTGTTATCGACTCGTTGTGTACTGGGGGACCCCCAGGTAACATCTCTTCCCGACGCCAGATTTGTTCTTGTGCCAAGGATAGAGGCGCAATTTCTCCCTTGGGGCGGGGGCCAATCTTGGCCGGATTCTTGAAAGCGCCAGCAGTCCCTTGAAGCAGGCAAGTTTCAAGCAGTTTACGCTTTGTCTCTGAGAGATTCTCTCGGTGCTGAATCAATAAGGCACTCATAATTGACAACTAGCTGGATCAATGATTCTTGGCTTTCGCACGGAACGTTATCGGCAGAGCGGTCAAGCCACGCAATCCCAGGTTTGTTCGCCACGTTAGAGTACCCGGTTTCAGTGCAAGGTTTTGGAGTCGCTGCAGAATAGCCTTAAATGCGATTTGCCCCTCGATTCGTGCCAAAGGTGCGCCGAAGCAGAAGTGCGCTGCCCACCCGAAGGCAAGGTGACGATTGTCTTTGCGTGTGATATCGAGGCGATCTGGATCTGAAAATCTTTCAGGATCGCGATTTCCAGCAGCCATAACCGCAATCACAGCCTCGCGTTTGCAGATCTTCTTTCCTCCTAATTGCGTGTCTTTCGGCGCTAACCTTGCGGTGTGTTGGCTAGGGCTTTCATAACGTAACAGCTCTTCCACAGCAGAAGGTATCAGGGAAAGATCAGCCCTCAGGCACCCAAGCTGTTCTTCGTTTCGCAGCAAAGACAGCATTCCATTGCCGATCAGATTCGTGGTTGTCTCCTGGCCGCCCACCATCGTGACGATGCAGTTGGCAATGACTTCTTCTTCAGTCAGCCGATCTCCTTCGATTTCAGCTGTAGCCAGTGACTGAATGAGACCTTCCCGCCTCCCAGTTCGTTGCTGCTTCATAGCGTCACGGAAATAGTCTGTCATTTGTTCCAAGCTACGCAGCACGCGGGGAACCCTCTCTGGATTGTGCTGGAAATTGCCAAGCATCTCAGCAAAATCCGCGGACCACGCCTTTAGCTGATTGTGGTCTTCAACCGGCACCCCAAGCATCTCCGCCGTCACAATGGCGGGCAAAGGTGCGGCTAGATCCGCGATGATGTCCATATGGCCTTGTGCCTGCACAGCATCGAGTAGCCGATCTGCAATCTCCTGAATATGCGAGCGGAGGACTTCGACCCGGCTTGGCGCAAAGGCTGAAGAGGCCAACGCTCGCAAGCGCGTATGAGCCGGTGCGTCCATGAACAACATCTGTTTCACCATCACTCGGGCAATCGGATTGAGACCTGAAAGGCCCATTGCGGTGAGTTGTTCGGGCGTTGGAGTGCGGTCAGCCGAGAAGTCGTGCAGCACGGTCACTACATCGGCGTATCGCGTAACTACCCAGGCGTGCAGGAAAGGATCCCAATGCACCGGATCCTCGGTCCGGAGCCGGTGGTACAGAGGGTAAGGGTTGGCCAGGACCTCCGGGTCGAGCAAGTGGTAGAGACTTAGAGGTTGAGTTTCCTTTTCGGGTTGGGTCGTAGTTGCTGTGCTCACAAGACTCTCTAGAACTAAGAAGCTATATCTTGGAAGGGGAGGCTATGACGAGAGCGCACCGAGCATGAGTTTCGCGTCTTCCTCGCTTATCGCTTCCAGCTTGGCCACGAGAAGGCGCTCAATCTCAACGGATAGTTCCGCTACGGTTGGGGCCTCAAACAAACTGCGCAATGAGAGCTCTACTCCAAAGCTCTCCCGGACCGATATAATTAATTGAGTGCCGAGGAGCGAGTGTCCACCTAGTAAGAAGAAGTTGTCGCTCGCTCCAACTTCCTGCAAACGGAGCAGCTTACCAAGAATAGTTGC
>Ga0210401_10004962_pt1 | contig 13763 bp, 6 predicted proteins | sample IncBWH32MmetaG_FD_150866 | JGI IMG/M metagenome (GOLD analysis project Ga0210401, IMG submission 150866) | Forest soil microbial communities from Barre Woods Harvard Forest LTER site, Petersham, Massachusetts, United States - Inc-BW-H-32-M | ecosystem: Environmental > Terrestrial > Soil >... | reverse complement strand
GCTGAATTTCAATTGCCCGATCGATGCGGTCAGGTCGCGTGCCGCGGCAGCCAGTTCGCCGCTTATTTTGTTCTCGCGCACAGCCAAACGCTTAGCGATCTAAGGCCAGCAGCGAATGCGACCCGTCGCAAAACGGCTTGTTTTTTGAGTGTTTGCACCCGCACCAGGCCACGGTTCCTTGTGCGGCGACGTCTGCTTTGACGGGTGAAAGGCCGCTTCCTTTGTGCGAGCCGTCGCAGAAAGGCTGTGACTTTGAGCGCCCGCAGGCGCACCACCAATACGTGCCGGGGTCTGTCTTTTGGACGAACGGGAACTTTTGGGCGATGACAGGATCGTTCATGCGCCCTTTGTAACGGTCAAACGCCGTCACTGCAATAAAATTTGGGTCATGGCCAAAGCCTGTACGTAGTCTTAGGTCCTTTGTGTCCCTTCTGGCCCCGGCTGCCGTTCGCGGGATAACTGGAAACCCCCGTTTTGCCGGTATTATGACACAATCGGCCGCCCGTTCAAAGGGTTTTCTGGGCAAAGCAATCAAATTCAATCATATATGCTCATACAGGATTTCGGCAAAAAGAGCTTGACTTGACGGGCGAATCGGCGAAAATTAAAGCAAATTCCGGACATTCACATAGAAACCATTGGTTGGTCTTTCGTTGCGGAGAGACAGCCTCAAATATAGCCATGATGAAGACATTTCCCGTTATTTCCTTCGCCGGTTTGCTCCGTGCTATCACTATCACCGCTGCCGCATTAAGCGCCGTCCTTATGGGCGGCGTTTCTGTTATGGCGGGTACGACAAATTATTTCTGGTTCAATTCCAATCCGGACGTTTATACGAATGACACGGATTGGGCCGGCGGCATCGCGCCCATGGGCGGGCTGAACACCCTGGGGCCTAAAGGGTCGGTAAATTATGTAGCCAGTACAACCAACGGCAGCAGCACCATCAATTATGGCGACGGCGGTGGCGGTCCGTCCACCGGGTACACCTGGACCAACGTTTTGGGCGGTCTTCAGCTTGCTTCAAGCAACAGCAGCGTCGGGACCTTCAACATGAGCAGCGGTTCTTTGGTGGTCAGCAATGCCGGGGCAAACGCTTTTGTCCTTGGTGGCGGCCCCGGCAGCGTCGCAACTCTTGCCTTGAGCGGCGGCACATTGTCGATTGTGAGAGATGCCGCGACGTTGTTTCAGGACTCTTTTATCGTCGGGAATGCCCTCGGGGCTACTGCCACGTTCACGCAAAGCGGGGGAGTTCTCACCAATCTGTGCGGTATCGAAGTTGGCAACGGCGGTTCGGGCACAGTCAATGTCAGTGGTGGCACGCTAATAGACAACGGCTGGTTTGGCATCGGACGAGGCGGCACAACCGGCGTTAGCTCCGGCACATTCAATTTGAGCGGTGGCACGGTATATATCCTTCGCAATACGGGCAACGAAGGCGCTGACAACGGCCTTTATTTGGGGCAGGGATCAACCAATACCTCCATGGCAAATATTAGCGGTGGCACGCTCTATGCCGTAGAAATCGGCATGGGCGGAGGCGGCGCGCAATCATCGCAATTTTTGGATGTAAGCGCGGGCACAATTTATCTCGGTTACCGGGGAGTTAATTCGCTCGGTACCGGAGCACAGTTTGCGACCATAGGTGGCGGCACATTTCATACGGTAGATATGCTGGTAGTTACGACCGTTGCAAACTCGGGGAGCCTTGGCAACGTCCTGGCTGACGGAACGAATTGGACATGGTCGGCACCGGCGGTAAATTTGACGAACAGTTCCTTCACTGTGAACGGCGTTGCCGGTACGGGTAAGGCAACGTTTGCTCCGGAGGCCAATCGCACGATCACGTTAAACAACCAGTGGTTTGGCGTCGGCAATTTGGTCATTAATGGTCCGGGCACTGTGGCGATTGGGGCGGCTGACACCTATACCGGCGGCACCACCATAAGCCAGGGCAACATTGCCTTTAATAACGGTGGCTCAGTGCCTGATCCCACCTTGACTATTCCCTCCGGCAGCACGTTGGTTTTCAATACAACCGGCACGACGACGTTTACAAATATCGTGGCCGGCGCCGGAAACGTTCTTGCGGCCAATACCGGAGTGGTCAATGTGGGCAATAATCTTCAAAATACGGGGAAAATTATTCAAACCAATGGCGTCCTGGTGGTGAATGGTTCGATACTGAATGCCAGCTTGCTCACCAATAGCGGTCCGGCCACGGTGGGTCCGCTGGTTGCCCAGGGCACAATTATGTCGCCTATCGGAATTGCCACCAATGCATCCATGGAAATGGGAACCACAATCCTCCCCGGCACTTTGAACGCGAGCAACGTGACCTTGAACGGCACATTGATTGAGAAAATTAACACAGCCACAACCGTTGGCGGTGGCGTCAACGATTTGTTGATTTGCAGCAATTTGAACCTCGGTCCTAACAGCGTCCTGGATCTCACTCCGCTCACCCCGCCGTCAGTGGGCAGTTATGTTATCGCCAAATATACCGGGTCCCTCACTGGCAACGGCCAGTTCGGAACCCTGATCAATGGCACTGGCGATAGCATGAGCCTGAGTTATGGCGGCGGCCAGATCGTTCTGACCGTCAACAGCGTCAACCAATCGACCCTCGTCTGGTCGGCCACAAATTTTTCACCAAATGTCAATTGGGACGTCAACACGAGCGCCAATTGGACAAATACGGCGACTTCCACGTTGTCCACCTTCCATCAGCAGGATGCAGTGCAATTTAGCGCAGCGGCGGGGAGCGGCATAACAAATCGCGTAAGCCTCACAGGCCAGATCCTGCCCCAATCAATTAATATCAGCGGCGGTCTTCCCTATTTGATCAGCGGTACCGGTTACATCAGTGGCGGAACGGCCATCAATTATAGTGACACGAACGTCAGCGGCATCTACACCTTCGGCAATAATTATACCGGTCCGGTCAGCATTACCGCGGGCGTGTTGCAGTTGGGCAGTGGCGGCTCAAGCTGGCTCGGCGCAACCAATGGCGCGACAACCGTTAACGGCGGAACGCTCGACCTGAACGGCCAGACGGTGGGAGCCGAACCGTTGATTATTCAAGGCACCGGCAGCGCTCTCGCCGGAACAAACGGCGGCGCAATTAACAATTCATCCAGTACCGCACCGTCTCAAAGCGGCGGTCCGCTGAATATTACTATGCAGGGCGATGCAACGCTCAACGCCAGTGGCGCTCGGTGGGACATTGGACTTACTGCCCTCGGTGGGGGTGGCGGATCCTTTGCGGGCAATAACCACAATCTTACCAAAATTGGTAATCAGCCAATTTGGATGCATGAATTAGGGGATATCGGTGTGGGCAACATTGACATTCAACAAGGATTGCTCGGATTCGAATTCACCATCGGCATGGGCAATCCTGCGGCTACCGTAACGGTTGAGCCTGGCGCGACCCTGGGCTTTTTTCAGTTGTCCAGTAATTCCATTCTGAGCAAAACAATGATCTTAAACAACAATGCGACGTTGCAGAGCGGCGGCACAGCGGGCTCCAGCAACAATTTCTCCGGCCCGATTACTCTCAACGGCACCAACAGCATCCAGACCAGCATCTTCCCACTCAATCTGACGGGTAATATTTCGGGGGCTGGCGCATTTACCCTGTCCGGGACCGGGCCACTTTACCTGGGCGGCGATGATACCTACAACGGACCGACCCTACTGGCCGCAAACAGCACTCTTGCGCTGGAAGGCGCCGGCCAGATACCTGATACGTCGCTGATCTATATGACGCCGGCCAGCACCATCAATGCGAGCGGCGCGGGTTCGATGACCTTGAACAGCGGGCAAACGCTGGAAGGGTCAGGGTTTATTGCCGGCAACTTCACCGAGAGTTCCGGCTCGACCGTTTTTCTTGGGACCAACGCTACTACGTACGGTTCCCTGGTCTTTACGAACAATCTGACGTTCAATGGCGGCACCACAGACGTCAAAATCTCAGACAACAACAATGTGGGTTTAGACAACGACCTTATGACGGTGGATGGCATTCTGGCTTTTTCCGCCGTTTCTACGTTCAACGTTACTCCGCTTTCAGGGCTGACTTCTGCGAATCCCTACACTCTGATTGAGGTCAATGGCACTCCTCCCGCGTCGGCTGCGAATGTGACGGTTGTTTGTCCCAATCCTCGCTACACTTTGACACCGGTGATTGGGACGGACCTTAATAGCAAACAGGCTTTGATGCTCAACGTCTCTGGCAATGCCGGTCCTTTGGAGTGGCAAGGCTATGTCACGCCCAATTGGGATTTGGGGACCATGAATTGGTTAAATACAGGATCATCGGCTCATGATCAGTTCTACACGGGAGATGAGGCTACTTTCGACGACAACTCATCCGTGACGGATGTCACGGTTGCGAACAACCTGATCATCGCCGCGGGCATGAATATGGACAACGTGGCGAACACGTATACGTTCACTGGTGGCGGTGTCATTTACGGACCGATCAACATGGAAGGCAACGGGAGCGGCACTGCCGGGACGACTATCCTGGCCATGTCGAATGCTCCGGCCTTTACGTCCATCGACGCCAGCGCCGGGACCCTGGTCTATGACCTGCAGGGAGTTACAAATTACACGGTGATCGCGCCCATTACTGACAGCAACGGATACAAGGGCACGATAATATTTGGGGGTACCAACACGGCGACATTATTGGGGAACAGCGTTCCAGCTCCCAATATTCTCGGCAGCTATACTCCGGATTTTGACGGTACGATCTGGGTCACCAACGGCATATTGCAATACACCAACGTTGATTCCCTGGGAGTGGACGCGTCTGTAAACGGTGATCCGGGCTTCTCACCGATAATCGTTACCAACAACGGATCCTTGAACTTTAATGGCGTCCCGGCAGGGAGCGCAAACACTGCCCCGCTCGGCGGTGAGAAATGGATCCACATCTCAGGCTCCGGGTTCAATGGCCAGGGCGCGCTGATGGACAGCGGAAATAACGGCGAGCCGAATGGCGCGTTTTGTTATCTCTACTTTGACGGCGACGCCACGATTGGCATGGCCAGCACTCGTTGCGACCAGCATGTTTTGTCCGGCAACGCGCAGCAAATTGAGGGCAACGGTCACAACCTGACCTTCATCGGCGGCGGGGCGTTCTTCATTTATCCGCAATCCGACGGCCAAACGCATTTGGGCAATATTGACGTGGCCTCCACCAATGGCGGCCGTCTTGCGTTCCAGGGCGGCCCGGTCGACGTCGGCAATGTCAATGGTTACCTGACCGTCGAACCGGCCGGCGAGGTTACCTTTTTCAACTTCTCAAATAATTTGGATAGCGTTCATCTGGGCATTCAAAAGAATGTCTGGCTCAAAGGAAACGCTACCATAGATTCAGCCGGCAACGGAGGGTCTGAAAGTAATAATTTCGACGGTCCAATCTTCCTTACTGGCACCAATTTAATCGGGGTACGCTACGATATGCACGCCTGGGGCAGCATCATGGACAGCAACAGCCCGGGCGGATTTGTTCTCGGCAACGACTCAGTCGGGGCCAGCGGTGCCAGCGCCAGCCTCTGGCTGGATGGCGCAAACTCCTACACCGGTCCAACCATTGTCAGCAACGCAACCCTTCGCGTGGGCGCAAGCTCTTCGTTGGGATCGTCTGCGTACGTTCAGGTGAATACCAACGCCGTGCTGAACTTATCGGCAACGGCGACCTACAATTTCGGCGCCGGCCAGGCGGTGGCTGGCAACGGAATCATCATCGGGCCCGGGACCGGCAGTCTCAATTTCGGCACCGGCGCCACGCTGACCGTCGGCTTGCCCACAGCCAACGGTCCCCTCAATGCCAGCATCACTACCCTCGCAATCAGCAATAACGTCGTATTTGGCGCCGGCAGCACAATGAATCTCGCGGCAAACAAGACCAGCGCAGCCCCAGGCGCCGTTCCGGCGGATAAATTGTCCGGGTCAAAGTCGCTGACGCTAAATGGCACGCTGGTGGTAACCAATTTGGGCAGCAAGCCTTTTGTGGTCGGCGACAGCCTGGTGCTGTTCAGTGCCACAACAATTAACACGAACGGTGGCTATACCGTTGTTCCGGCTCCTGGTCCGGGCCTGGCATGGAATATCACCGGCATACCTGGGAGTGGCACATTGAGCGTGATAAGCCAATTTCCTTCCTTTACGACCCCGCCGCCCATCTCGTTCTCAACCGCAAACAATCAGTTCGCGTTGAAATGGCCTTCCAATTACGTTGGCTACTATTTCCTGCAGGTTGAAACCAACCCGGTGACGGTCGGCCTCAGCAACGACTGGGTTCCCTATAACGGTTCCGTGTCGGCAACCCTCACGTCCCCCGGTATTACCAACGCGATCGATCCCAACAACGGCACAGTCTTTTATCGGCTCATGACAAATGCGCCGTAGCCCATTGACCCGTTCCGAAAAAGGCTTATTTTTAATAACAAACTAAGACGTTAACGAATGTGAAATTGAAATGCTGCAGAAGTCATCCGGCGCCATCTCAGAAGCGACCGGACGCATTCACGCTCATCGAGTTGCTCGTCGTGATCGCAATTATAGCCATTCTGGCGGCGATGTTGTTGCCGGTGTTGAATGCGGCCAAACAACGGTCGCAAGTTGCTACGTGCCTTAACAATCTGCGTCAATTGGGGCTGGGGGTCCATATGTACGCGGCAGATAACAACGACCAGGTGGTTTACCCGAATTGGGGCACGATTAATAAATGGCAGGGATGGATATACACTTCGCAGGGGGGATCCAGTCTGTTGGTGCTTAACCAGGCGCTCACACTCCCGGCAGGTCAAAAAGGTCCGCTTGGAACCAGTCAGGCGTGCCCGCCAATGAATCTGACAGCCCCCAACGTGCAGAAGTATATTTATAAGGGAAACGCATTGTCTCCCTACGTGAATAACGCCGGTGTCTATTGGTGTCCCGCCGAAAACGCCTCTTCGAAGGCAAGCCAATGGTATCAGAATGTCTTTCTTTCATCCGGCAGCGTCAGTGGAAATGACATTTATTCGAGTTATATCATGAATGGCGCTGCCATTGATTTTCCGAACCAAACGACCCAGAATCCTTCCGATATTGGTCAATTTAAGCTCAGCAACCCGCATTTTAGAGCCGACTATTGCCTCATGTGGGAACCGAATGATGCAATAATTAATTCAGGCACTGCCAATCCCTTCAACGATGGCTCCAGCCGGGCGTCGCTGGGTGACGGCGGGCAGCCGAGCCAGCGGCATCCGCATGGCTGCGTGCTCTTAAGGTGCGATGCCGGAACTGAATTCCAAAACTACCTTTACATGACTGGACAAATGGCGGGTTTTCCAAACTCACCACAGGGAATCAGCACTACCACGCCGTTTAACAATGAGTTTTATTACGCGCCTGGTTTTATAGACGGTGGCTTCGCTGACGGCAACGGCGCCGCGCGGACACAATAAAGGGCAAGAATCATTGGCCTGGGGACGGGGCGGAAATTATCTCAAGGATTTTGCCAGCGCGACGAATTGCTCCAGGCTCAATTTCTCCGCTCGTTCCTGCGGTGAAATCTTTAACTCCGCGAACGCGGCCCGCAACTTTTCTTCGGGCCAATCCTGTTTGAGCAATTTAAAAGTCATTTTCCGCCGTTGTGAAAAGGCGCGTTTCACAATTTTCACAAAATGCCCGCGCAAGCTTTCCGGCAGCAACGGTAGTTTGCGACGATCCAAAACCACGCATGCGGAATCCACGTCCGGCTCAGGGAAAAAACAGGATGCGGGAATTTTGAAGGTATCGCGGACCTCGAAATCCAACTGCACGAGCAGCGTCAAGATTCCATAATCCTCGCCGCCGGGTAGAGCGGCCAGCCGCCGGGCCACTTCAAATTGCAGGGTGGCAACAATTTTCTGCGGCGCGCGCGAGCCGCAGGCCAGTTCCACCAAAATTGGCGAAGCTACCGAATAGGGCAGGTTCGAGACGACTTTGCAATCGCTCCAGTCACGATCGCCCGGTCTTAGAAGTTCCAGCGCGTCGGCCTCGAGCAATTCGAATTTCGGATTCTTGAAGCGCTCGCGCAATAGTCCCGCCAAACGTCCGTCCTTTTCGATCGCCAAAACATGGCGGGCGCGTTCCAATAGTATTTCCGTGAGAGGCCCCAGGCCGGGCCCAATCTCCAGCACCCGGTCGCTTGCGGAAAGCTCCGCGGCGTCGGCAATCCGCCGCAATTGATTTTGATCGTGCAAAAAGTTCTGGCCGAGGGATTTAGTCAGTTGGATGCCTCTCGCGCCCAGTACCTCGCGCATGTCATTTAGTTTCAAGGTTCTTCTTCCTCCGGCGCAAACCCGCGCCTCAAACAATTTTCCGTTACTACCCGCGTCACCGTGAAATTCTCAAGATATTCGCGTCCCCCCGCTTTCGTTCCCCCGCCGGACATCCGGAACCCGCCAAACGGCTGCCGCTCCACAATTGCGCCTGTAATGCTGCGATTTATGTACAAATTGCCGCAAACCATTTCGCCCTTAACGCGCTTGATGTTTGCCGGGCTGCGCGAATAACAGCCGCCGGTCAGCGCAAACTCGCCGGTGTTCGCCAGAGTCAATGCTTCGTTAAAGTCACGCGCTTTGCTGACCGCCAGGACTGGACCAAATATTTCCTCGCGAAAAAGGCGGCTATCGGGCGGCACGCCCGTAAAGATCGTCGTCGGCACGTAACAGGCCTCCGGGTTGTCGGGAACCTTGCCCTGCCATGCCAGCACCGCTTCCTTCTTGCCCGTCTCGATCATTTTGAGGATTCGCTGTTGCGCATCGCGGCTGATGACCGGGCCAATCAGATTTCCCGGATCGTGCGCCGGACCGACCCGCATCGAGGCCGCCGCGGCGATGAAGCGTTGCAGAAACGCATCGTAATTGTCTTCCAGCACGATGAGGCGCGACAGCGCGCTGCACTTTTGGCCCTGGTACCCGAACGCCGAAGCCAGGCATCCAGCCACGGCTTCATCCATATCCGCGTCGCTATCTACAATCACGCAATTTTTTCCGCCCATCTCGCACACAACCTTTTTCAGATTCATCTGTCCCGGTCGCGTCCGGCCGGCTGATTCCCAAATCTTCAGCCCAACTTCCTTCGAACCGGTGAACGCGATGAAATCCACCTGTGGATGTTCCACCAGGTGCGCCCCCACTGTGCCGCCCGGGCCGGTCAGCAGGTTTGCCACGCCCGGCGGAATGCCGGCTTTCATCAGCAATTGCATCAGATGAGCGGCGATCACGGGCGTTTGGTCGGAAGGCTTGATAATGACCGAATTACCTGCGACCAGCGCCGCTGCCGTCATGCCCGTCAATATCGCCAAGGGAAAATTCCACGGCGCGATAATGACACCCACGCCGCGCGGCCACCATCCCTGGAAATTGGATTCGCCGGCTACGTGCTGCGTGCGCTCAGGCCGTCCCATGATACGCATTCGCGCCGCGTAGAAATTGCAAAAATCTATCGCTTCAGCAACGTCGGCATCGGCTTCCGTCCAGCTTTTGCCAGCTTCCAGTATTTCAATGGCGCACAGCGCGGCCTTTTCCGCGCGCACGAAGGAGGCCGTCTTTTCGAGGATGGCTGCCCGCTCGTCCGCCGGTGTCCGGGCCCACTTCGGCCACGCGGCCCGCGCCGCCGCCAGTGCCGCATCCGCTTCGGCCACGGTTGCCTGCGCCGCGTAGCCGACAATTTCCTTCTGATTTGCCGGGTTCAACGACGGCAACCAATCATGAGTTGAAACCGATTTATGATTGATGATCAGCGGATATCGCTGCCCCAACTGATTCCGCCAATCGCGAATGGACTCCCGCATTTTTTGCCGTTCTGCTTCAATTGTGAAATCTGTTGGCGGCTCATTCTGGAAAGCGATGAACCCGGCAGGGACGCGCTGTTTGGCAAGTGGCGCTGCCACCGCGTCCTGGCCGACCGGCAGGTCGGCCCTACCCGGTTTTTGGAAATGAGCCTGTGGTTCCACCGTCACCGCTGCACACGGCTTTTTCAGCAACTCCTCCCGGCTGATTCCGCGCGCGTAGCGGCTGGCAAGGAACCCTTCATTCGACGTGTTTTCCAGGAGACGGCGGACAAGATACGCCATTCCCGGCAACAATTCGCCCACCGGACAATATTCGCGGACCCGACAACCCAACTGCAACAGGGCGGCTTTCACCGGCTCCGCCATTCCATAGAGCATCTGAAACTCGAAATGCCTCAAATCCATCCCGCGCCGTTCGGCGTGCGCCAGCGCATGCGCGATGCTCCGGACATTGTGCGTGGCAATCGCCGCGTCCACGGCATCATCATTTTCCAGCAGCATGGTCGATAGCTTTTCGAAATTGGCATCGGTTTCCGGCTTGCGCGCAAAAACTGGCGACGGCCAGCCGCGTTGCTGCGCCACGACCGTTTCATAATCCCAATAGGCGCCTTTCACCAGCCGCACCGTCACGTGCCGTTGCCGTGACCGCGCCCATGCGATGATGTCCGCCAGGTCCGCCTCGGAATCTTTTAGGTACGCCTGTATCGCCAGCCCGCGCGCCGGTTCCCTGTCAAATTCAGGCTTGCTGAAAATCGTCTTGAACAAATTCAGTGTGAGATTCTTAAGCGCGTAGCTCTCCATGTCGAAATTTACCAGGGCGCCGGTTTCCTTTGCCTTGCGCAAAATCGGCCGAAGCCGGTCGGAGATTTGTTCGATGGCTGTTTCCGGGTCGGCGGGATGAATTTGCGAATAAAGCGCCGATATTTTGACGGAGATATTCAGGATGGGCGTTGGTCCCGTTTCCCGCGCTGTAGGCCGTTGGCCCGTGGCGCTGCGACTGCCTTCGCGCGGCGTCTCAGGCCTGGCGACGCCTTTCCATCCGGCCGTTTCGCGGGCAAGCAACTCCAGAATTTCCAAATATCGCCGGGCGTATTGGTCAGCTTCCGGCTCGCTCAGCACCGCTTCACCCAGCAAATCCACGGTAAAGGCGATTTGCCGGTCATGAAGATCGCGAAGGGCAGCGAGGATTTCTTTCGCGTCATCGCCCAGCATGAATTGCCGCGCCAGTGCCGTGACCTGCGCCCTGACTGCGGGGGCCATGAGCCAGGGCGCCACTGCCGCGGCTTTCAATCCGGCGCGACAGCGGGGGACAGGCCCTCACTATCGAGATATTCCTTGAGATGCCGCGAAACTTCAGTTGCGGACGTCAACGTCGGCAGCACGTCCACAAAGCGGAACAACTGCGTCTTGAAGTGTTCATCCCGCATCGCCCAGTCCATGAGCGCTCCCGTCAGGCCCTTTTTCGTAAAAAACGACGGCGGCTCAGCCGCTTCAATCAACGAGAAAAGTTTTTCGCCCCACGCGTGGACTTTTGGCTCCAGATCATCGGAGGTTTTTGAAGATTCTGTCATTGGGGTCTTAGGCATCTCCGTCCAGTCGCTGAGGTAGTCTCCCTCATCTGTCACTGCCAGACAAACTTTTTGCGGTTAGAAACATTGCCTTTGGCAAGTGCGGCAGGGGAACTGTAACGGTCACAATAAGTTTCAGTTGACGTGTGAGGCAGACCGGGAGGTCTGCCCTATCTTAGTTAGTCAGTTTAGGAACGGGCGTTCGAGTGTCCATGTGAATTCTTTCCAGTCAATCCCCTCCAACTGCGCCACGGCGAACGCAAAAAAGCGAAGCGCCTGCCCCACGCCCAGGATGCCCTCGAGCGGGTGCTTCCGATACATGGCAATGTCAAAAACCCATCCGGTGAAATTCAGTCCCGGAGTGCGGCACTTCGGGTCGCGGGTGCAGGCAAAGAAATATGCGGTGTCCTGGCCGTCCATGGCGAACAGCAGGCTGTTTGTATTCCGAAGGGGCACGGTGAGTCCGAGCTTAACGAGCTTGAGCTTTGCATCGCGCGTTGTTAATGATGGGGAGACCACTCCCTGAAAATATAGCAGTTCCAGGAGCTTGTCGGCCACGTTTGGAGTCCGGTTCTGGGTTTTTTCGTTGGTTGCGTTATTCATAGGTTTGTTTCATGAAAAGTTGGGACTGGCGGCAAGGGCGCTGCCCGCTCTCCTTGAAGCTCGGCACAGCGTCGCAGGTTTCCAGATCGGCAGTCGCACAACTCCCGGCGACCAGCGGGTTTGGAAACCCGCGATTGGCTCACTCGCTCCCGCTCGCTCGGCCCTTTGGGCCTTGCCTTCGCTCCGCTCAGGCAATCCCTTTCGCGGCTTCCCAAGCCGCTCAAGTCAGCAGGTTTGGAAACCTGCGCTACGGTTCGTGGGGAACTGTCCCAGCATCAAGCGGGAGAAAATTTTTGGACTCCGGGATTTATTTGCGGGCGGTTTCATTCGTAAGTCGTTTTCATTGTGGGTGTTTTTAGTGTTGGCGTTCACAGGAATTTGGGAAATGGCGGGGGACAGATGGGACAGATCGAAAAGGGGGGTGCGAGCGTGAGCAAAGCATCGAACATCGAACGCCGGGCAGACGATTGCCGACCGAACTGCCAATTAGTCAGAGCGGACGCATGTCCGCTGCTACGCACAAAGGGGGTACATGTTTGCATTGCTATTTGGGAGTCCTTACTAGTCGCCGAAATAGGATCCGGGGATGACGTATGGTTGAGGCTGGGTTTCCTCGCCGAAGACGCGCCATTGGCCTTCGAAGCCGTCCCATGGGCCGCGATCGCGGCTACCATCGATGTTGGCGATGTTGACGGATTTGATCATGCGCACGGGGGTCATGGCGCCGAAGACGGCGTCGGCGCGGTCCGGACTGGATACACCGCGCTTTTTCATGTCGGTCTTGCTTTCGATGGCGAGTTTGCCTTTTGCGTGTGGAACACGCTTGCGGTCGAGCATTTGCGCGCGCAGCTCGTCGTCGTCAGGCAGGATGATTTCGCGCCGCGCGATTTTTTGGGCGCCTTCGAACCACATTTCGGCGGCGAGGTTGGCGTAATGGTCTGAATCCCGGGCCGCGGCGCCGTTGTTCACTCGATTAATCGGCCAGCCCATGGCCTTCAATTCATCGCAGATGAGTTTGCCGCCGCCGCCTTCGTCGCCGTAGATCTGCCACGCCTTAAGGCGCAAGCGAATGAAGGCGGCGACAAGGCGGCCGCAAACGGCGTGAAGATTATCCGCCCGGAAGGTTTCTTCGATGGTGATTACATTGCCGTCGCGAAGTGCCAGGACGGTTTCATCTCCGTCGCCGCTCCAGGCGAAATCGCAAAACGCCTTGCGATCAGCGGCTAAGCGCGCCCTCTGTTGAATCGGAGGGTTGGCCATCAAATCTTCGAGGGGTTTAAGTTCGACGACGGCGTCCTCGACCGACTCCATGAATTCGGCCATGACCATGGACTTGAAGAGCGGATGTTTTTCTCCCCATTTAGCGAGCAGCTTGTCAATGTGCGGTTGTTTCCAGTGCGGGCACTCACTCGCGCGCTGGATGAATGTCGTGTAGAACTTTGCCCTGGTGGTGTGGCTGCGATAAAACTCGCCTTCGGCGTAGCCGGGAGAGCTGGCGATGAGCAGGCGCGTGGGCTTGCAGCGTTCGATGGCCTCGAAGATGTCGTCCTTCACGGTTTTGGCCTCGTCGACAATGATCATGAGCGGCTCATCTGGTCCGCCGGCATGGTGGCCTTCGAATTTGCCGGCTTCGTTGGTGGAGAACCCTTCCCAAAAGCAACTGGCGTTCGGAGTTTCGACGCGCGGAGTGCGGTAGAATTTCCAATTCGGAAAAAGGCTTTGGTATCCGCGGAGGGCAGGCAGAAGCTGATCTT
>Ga0210401_10004959_pt1 | contig 13768 bp, 9 predicted proteins | sample IncBWH32MmetaG_FD_150866 | JGI IMG/M metagenome (GOLD analysis project Ga0210401, IMG submission 150866) | Forest soil microbial communities from Barre Woods Harvard Forest LTER site, Petersham, Massachusetts, United States - Inc-BW-H-32-M | ecosystem: Environmental > Terrestrial > Soil >... | reverse complement strand
AGCCGAGGTGCCACAGCCCGATGCCGAGGCCGAGCGATTCGGCGAGCTGGGCGCGCACCGCGATCGCCTGCTGGTCGATGTACCAGACGGTGTGTTGCACGCCGCTTGCGTCGGTGTAGGCGAAGTGCGGTTCGGCGGCGGTTGGCTCCCATTCGCCCATCACCCCCCACTCGCTCTGCTCGGCGGTCACGTTGTCGTACTCCAGCGGCGTGGCGGGGTTGGACGGGCCGCCGCCGTTCGGCCAGTCGAGGCCGTACATCGGCATCCCGAGGATGAACTTGCTCTTGTCGGGCATCGTCGCGACGTAGTCGGCAACCTTCGTGAACCACGGCAGTTCGGCGAGCCCGCCGGGCGTCGAGGTGGTCCAGTGCAAGCCCCAGTCGAGCACGAACACGTAGTCGGAGGTTTCCGCGAGCGCGGCGTCGTTGTACATCGCGGCGCGCCCGCTCGTCACGTTGGAGGTCTTGGCGGTGACGATCGTCGAGAGTTTGTCGCCGATCGCGTGCAGCCGCGCGGCGAGCACCGCGATGAACGTCGTGAACGGTTCGCGCTCGGCCGGCGGCGCCCCCTCGAAGTCGATCTGGATGCCGTCGTAGCCTTCGCCTTCGCACACGCTCACCAGCCGGTTGATCATCGCTTCGCGCGCGGCGGGTTCGTTCAGCGCCTGATCCTCGTCGGTCGGGTTCTGGCAGTTCAGGCGCGGCATCACCGCGATCCGCCGGGCGCGCGCCCAGCTGGTCACGAGCGGCCAGTTGCTGCCGCTGACTTCGCCGCCGGGGCCGCAGCTGTAGTACGTCGGGTACACCACCCCGATCTGCTGGTAGTGCGCCTCGAGGTCGAAGAAGCTCTGGTCGGTGGACGCCAGCAGGAACGCCTGCACGCTGCCGTGTGTCGGCGGCGGTTCGGAGGTTTCGACGCTGAGCGGCGCCGTCGGCGCGCTGATCGCCCCCAGCGAATCCACCGCGACAACGGTGATCTGGTAGGCGGTGGCGGGCGCCAGCTCGCTCAGCGCGATTTCGGTGCCCGCCACCTGGCCGACGGGGACTTCGTCGCGGAACACGCGATACCCGACGATCGTGCCGCTCACCGGCGCGGACGGCGCCCACGCGAGCTTCGCCGAGTTGGGGGTGACTTCGACGGTGTGCAGGTCGCCCGGCGTGGACGGCGGGGTGTGGGTGGTGAACACTTCCACTTCCGGCGCCGGCGCGCTCAGATAGCCGTAGGAGTCCAGCGCGCGCACGGTGAACTTGTAGCGGCGCTCGGAGGCAAGCGCGACGGTGGCGCTCTGCGCCGCGACGACGCGCTCGGGGGTGCCGTTCTCGAACAGCAGATAGCCGACGAGCGTGGCGTCGTTGGCGGTGCCCGCCTGCCACACGAGCGTCGCCGATGTGTCGGTGACGCGCTCGGCGGAGATCAGCGGCGGCCCGTCGGGGGGGGTGTGGGAGGTGGAGAGCGCGAGCGCCGGCGTGCGCGCGCCTTCGCGGTGGTCGGCGTCGACGGCGGCTACCGCGAGCTCGTAGGTGTGCAGCGGCGCGAGATGCGTTAGGCGCATCGAGTCCTGCGGCGTCTGCCCCACCAGCGCGCCGTCGCGGTAGACGCGATAGCCGACGATCTTCGCCGAGCCGGGTTGCGCGGGCACCCACCACAGCGTCGCGCCCGCTTCGCTCACTTCCGAGACGCTCAGCTGTCCGGGCGCGCCGGGCGGTTCGCTGCCCGCGGCCACCGCCGTGCGCCGCGCCGCGCGGGTCGGGTGGGCGGCGATCCGCAGCGCCCTGCTCGGCCGGCCGAGGCGCCCGCGGGTGTCCACCGCGGTGACGGTGATGCGGTGGGCGCGGGCGGCGCTGAGGCGCACGATGTACACGCGCCCGGGCGTCTGCCCGACGACCTCGCCGTCGCGCCTGATGCGGTAGCCCTCGACCGGCGCGCCGCCGCGTTTGGCGGCCCGCCAGGTGATGCGCACGCCGGTGGCGGTGTGCCCGATCACGCGCACCCCCCGCACCTGGCCGGGGAGGCGTATGTGGGAGCGGCGGTGGTGGCCGTGATGCGCGGGGGCCACCAGCGACACGGCGGCGAGCATTACGGCGAACGGGCCGCTCATCGCGTGCCGCCTTCCGGTTCGCCGGTGATTAGGAGGATCGGCGCGTGCGCCTTTTCCGCGCGGGTCTGGTGTTCGGCGAGCGGCGACACCCCCACCTGCGGAGTGAGCACGCGCGCCACGGGCGCGAACACGTCGCGCTCGAGGCGCGAGGCGCCCGGTGGATAGCGCGCCGGTTCGGTGGGCGCGTGGCGGGCTGGGCGGTGCGCGGGCGCCAGCGCGCGTTCGAGCTTCCCGGCAAGCACGCCCGGTGCGCGCACCAGCGACGGCGCGAGCACCACCACGGGCACGAGCGACAGCGGCAGCAGCAGCATCGCGAGCATGCGGCGCAGCGTGAGCTGGGGGGAGGGGGGGGAGGGAAGGGTGGGGTCGCCGGGTGGCCGGCCACGCAATGGGCGGGGGACGAGCGCCATCACGAGCGGACGCCTGCCGGAGAGCTGGAGCGCCATCGACTACCCTCCTCCCTCGCCGCCGGCGCCGAGCCCGGCGGTGGCGGGTCGCGTGCCCCAGCGGGCGGTGCGGCAGGTGGCGATCGCGTAGTAGGTCTGCCACAGCATGATCGCCAGGTAGAAGAACACGAACAGGATCCCGTACAGCCACAGCACGTTGTAACGGTCCTGGAACAGCAGGAAGTAGAAGGAGTAGACGAGCGCTAGCGCGTAGATCCCGGCGAGGTAAGTGAGCGGCAGCGTGCCGTGGTGCATGATCGGCGCCCACACGAGCGAGTGCAGCGCGGCGATCGGCGCGAGCAGCGGTAGCAAGATGCTCATGTACGCGAAGATCGCGGCGACCGGGTGCTTGCGCCAGATGAATTTGGCCACCTGCAGCGACTCGCGCGTCCACGAGCGCTTCCAGCGCGTCTGCTGGATCAGGAACGCGCGGAAGGTGACGGGCACGATCGTGTGCGAGACGGCGGCGCGTTCGTAGAGGATGCGCCGGTCGCGCAGCACGCAGTTGGTGAGCGAGCGGTCGTCGCCGAACGTCGACTCCACGCCGAGGAACGTCTGGCTCTCCCACCACTCCAAACGGGGCATGATCGCCTCGCGGCGGTAGGCGGAGAAGCAGCCCGAGCAGCAGGTGACCGCGCCGAACACCGATTCCGCGGCCTTTACCACCCGGAAGGCGACGAAATAGCGCACCGCCTGCATGCGGGTAATCCAGCTGTCGCGCACGTTGAGCACATCGGCGTGCCCGCACACCGCCCCCACGCGCCGGTCGGCGAGCGGCTGCACGAGCCGTTTGAGCGCCTGCGGCTCGACGGTGGAGTCGGAGTCGACGAACACGATCACCTCCGCGGAGGTGGCGCGGATGCCGGCCGCCATCGCCGCGCGCTTGCCGCGGTTCTCGGGGAAGTCGATCACGCGCACGCGCCCGCCGGCCTCGGCGGACACGCGCCGCATCTCGGCGAGCGTGTCGTCGGTGGAGCCGTCGTTGACCGCCACCAGCTCGAGCTTCTCGGGCGGGTAGTCGAGCGCCAGGAGCGAGCGCAGCGAGTGGGCGATCGCCTCCTGCTCGTTGAAGCCTGGCATCACGATCGCGATCTGCGGCTCCACCCCCCGGTCGGGCCGCGTGCGGTAGAAAAGGCTGAACACAAAGCGCGAGACGATGTAGCAGGCCACCGTCACCGAGTACACGCCGAAGAACACGTTGCTGAACAGCAGGCCGGCGAACGCCGCCTTGTACGCCATCACGGCGGCGAGCAGCAGCAGCAGGTAGAGGCCGGCGAGTCCCTTCAGGACGCGATGGATGGTGAGGTTGCGGGGGGACACGGCTCAGCTACCCGCGTCGGCCTCGACGCCGGCATCCATGGGCAGATGCGATCGCCGAGGTGGGGTGTTGTGTTTGCATTTTTTCAGGCCCAAACCCTTCATTTTGAGAGGTAGTGGGATTCGCATCAGGGGGTGAAGCGCAGCCGTCCGGCGTCGCGGCGGCGGTACGTGCAGTCGAGCACCGCGGGGCAGCGCTTCAGCCACTCGTAGTCGTGGTCGGGGTGCAGCGTCGCGAGGATCGTGAGGTCGTAACTGCCGGGCTCGGGGAGCTCGACGCCGCGCAGCCGCCCGCCGCCGACTTCCAGCGCCGGCACGAGCGGGTCGTGATAGTCGACGTGGGCGCCCTCGCCGCGCAGCCGGGCGAGGATCTCCAGGGCGGGCGACTCGCGCGTGTCGGCGACGCCCGACTTGTAGGAGACGCCGACGACCAGCACGCGCGCCTGCGTCAGCGGGCGCCCGAGGCCGGCGAGCACTTCATGCGCGCGCCACGCCACATGGCGCGGACGGCCGGCGATCTTGCGCAGCGCCTCCTCCGCCATCTTCGCGGGGCGCCCGCGCTCACGCAGGTCGTGCAGCAGGTAGTGGGGATCGACCGCGATGCAGTGCCCGCCGACGCCGGCGGAGGGGTAGTGCGCGAGAAAGCCGTACGGCTTGGTGGCGGCGCCGTCGATCACCTCGATCGGGTCGAGGTCGTGCGTCGTGCACGCCTCCGCAAGCTCGAACGCGAGCGCGATGTTGACCGCGCGGAAGGTGTTCTCGTGCAGCTTCACGAGCTCCGCCGCCTCCGGTGAAGAGATGCGGTGCACGCGCTTGCAGGTGTGGCGCAGCACCGCCGCCGCGCGCGTGGCGCACTCCTCCGTGACCCCGCCGAGCACGCGCGGGGTCTTCAGCTGCTCGTGGTCGCTCACGCCGGGGTCGATCCGCTCGGGGGCGAACGCGACGAACACGTCCTCGCCGACCGTCAGGCCGCGCTCCTGCAGCGGACGGGCGAGCAGCTCGCGCGTGGTGCCCACGTACGTGGTCGAGGTCAGCACCAGCGTCTGGCCGGGCCGCGCGTGGCGCACCACGGAGGCGCAGGCGTCGCGCAGGATGGCGGGGTCGGGCCGCAGCCGCTCGTCGACCGGCGTCGGCACGCAGATCAGCACGAGGTCGGCGGCGTCGAGCGCCTTGATGCGGTTGGTGAGCACGAACCCGTCGCTCGCGAGATGGCGGCGCAGGTCGCGCTGCTCTGACTCCAGCAGCTCCGCCTCGCCGGCGCGGATCGCGGAAAGACGGGGACCCGACACATCGATGCCGACGATCCGGCAGCCGGCGCCGCGCAGCGCGATCGCGGTGGGCAACCCGACATACCCGAGCCCCACCACCGCGACGACGGTATGACCGGCGCGCTTGGAGCGCCCGGGCGCGGCCTTGTTTGGAGTTGCACGGCGGCGGGTAGCCTGGGGAGGCGTGCGTACAGCGGTGGGCTCTGGGATGGAGGCGATCGACTGAGGCATGGGTGAAGTCTCCTGGCTGGCGGGCGGGCAGGGCCTGGCAATGGCCGTGCAGAATGGCCACTCGCACGCCGAGTTTCACGGCACCTGGACGACTGATCTAGCTGCGTCCCAAAGAGTCATACGAAGGTGTCGCCCGAAAAGGACCGCGCGTGTCGCGCCAAAGGGCCGACAGGGCCGCGGGGCGGGCGATCGGGGGCTTCGACCCCGGGGCGGCTCAGAGATCGGCTGCGCGGGCTCGCTGGCTCTTTGGACGACGAGCGATCGCGCAGCAGAGCCGTCAAGCGGCGACGCTCGGCGTGAGCACGTAGACGGCGCGCCTTGTGCGGGCTGAGGTCAAACACCATGTAGACCACATCAGGATCAAGGTCAAATCGCCAGGCCAGACGGCGCCCGCGGTCGAATAGGATCGCAACCCCGACCCTCCCCAACCGCGAGCCGTAGGGCCCGCTACATGAATTTGACCGACCAGAGTTTTTTGGATTTGAGCGTCACATCGACTTCGCCGATGAAGCTGGCGCTTTTGCCAGCGAGCGTGATCGTGCTGCCGGACGTGCTCGAGAATTCGAGTCTGTGTTCGTTGGCTTCGGTTTCCACGCTGGGGTAGTTGCAGTTCATGCCGCCTCCGAGGGTGGCTTCTTTTTTGGGCAGGCACGAGCCATCGATCGTCGCGAAGCTTTCGCCCGATTTTGGTCTGAACTCGAGTTTGTTGTCTTCTTTTTCTTCTTTTGGATTTTCGAGCTGGAACTTGATCGGCGCCGTTTCGATCGTGCCTTCTATTTTTCCTCCGGAGTTTTGTACTTTACATTTCGACAGTTCCCCCGCCGTGGCTTCGCAGCCCGTGAAGAGCAGCGCTTCGGCGCCATTTTCGGTTTTGCTCTTGATGAAGCCCTTCTTCACTTTCAAACCGCTGCACACGATTTCGGCTTCGGTGTTGCTGATCACGAACCGTTTCGCGTTGGTCGCTTCGTTGAGGGGTTCTTCTTTGGCGATCACTTTCCCTGCCACCCACCATTCGGGGGAGGCGGCAGAGGCGCTCGCCGCGGTGGCGCCGAACACGAACGCCACCAGCACGCCCAACGAGACCAACTTCGACTTCAACATCACAGCTACCTCCTTTCGCCGGCACACGCCGACGCTCGGCGACCGGCGCACTGCCGTCGCGACGTGCGCGGGCCGACTTCGACTTATCAGGAGATCGCGACGGCGCCCAACTGATGGCGCTCATCTATATCCACGAACCCCCTGCTTGGCGAGCCGCATCGCGTCCGTGCTCGGCCGCCCCGCCCCGCCCGGCGACCCGCCGACCCGAATCCTCAGTCCCACAAACGCTTGCGGGAGTCCGGCATGCCGCCGCCGGGTCAGAAACATCACGCTCGCTTCAGCCGCTGACACACCACTAGAACGAAACAGGAGAGAGGAGAGCGATTTCTCCCAAGAGTTGGTAGGGTCGCGATCTATGACGGACTACGACGCGATCGTGGTCGGATCTGGCTTTGGGGGCGGGATCGCTGCCTGCCGGCTGGCGGAAGCGGGGCGGCGCGTGGTGGTGCTGGAGCGCGGGCGGCGCTGGGGCAAGGACGACTTCCCGGAAAAGCCCGAGCAGACGCCCGAGGCGTTCTGGCATCCGACGCTCAACCCCGACGGACTGTTCGACCTACGGCTGATGAAAGACCTGTCGGTGATCACCGCCGCGGGCGTCGGAGGAGGCTCGCTCGTGTACGCGAACGTGCAGCTGCGCGCGCCGGCGGAGGTGTTCGCGCACGGCTGGCCGCGGGCGATCGACCGCGCCGAGCTCGACCCCTACTACACGCGCACCGAGGAAGCGCTCATGCCGATGGAGGTCCCCACGGCCCCCAACGAGTTGCCGAAGATGCGGGCTTTCGCGGCGGCGGGGCGCAGGGTCGGCAAGCACGCCGAGCGACTGCCGCTGGCCGTGAACTTCCAGGGCGATCGTCAGCATCCGTTCAGCGACGTACACCAGAGCGTGTGCGCGAACCTCGGCCGCTGCGACCTCGGCTGCCCCATCCACGCCAAGAACACGGTCGACATCACCTACATCGCGCGAGCCGAACGCTTGGGCGCCGAGGTTCGCACCCACCACGAAGCGCACAGGCTCGACCCTCCTGAGCAGGGCGATCGGCTGTGGCGCGTCGGCTACCGCGAGCTTGGCGGCGGCGCGGACGGCGAGATCGCCGCGCCGGTGGTCGTGCTGGCGGCGGGCTGTCTGGGCTCGAGCCGGCTGCTGCTCAAGAACCGCGGCCGCCTCAGAGGTCTCTCACCGGCGCTCGGCAGCCGCTTCTCCGGCAACGGCGACGCGCTCGGCGCCGCGTTCGATCCGCGCGCGAGCGAGGTCGGCGATGCCCACGCCGACTATGGGCCGTCGATGACGAGTCGGCTCGACTACACAGCGGAGCACGGCTTCATGCTCGCGGATGGCGGGCTGCCGAGCAACTTCGGCGGGCTGCTCGAGATCGTGCGCATGATTGACACTCTGCACGGCTGGCGGCGTCTGCTCCTGCGCGCTGAGCGCCTGCTCGCGACACTCGGGCTCAGCGACCGGTCGATCACCCACCGCCACCTGCGCGCGCAACCGCCGCGGCGGCCGATCGCCGACTCGCTGGTGTTCCTGATGCTCGGCCGGGAAGCCGCCGAGGGGCAGATGCGGCTGACGCCGCTGTTCAAATGCTTCGACATCCGCTGGAGCAGAAAGCCCAGCGAAGGCCTGTTCAGCGCGATGCGGGAGGTCGCGCAGGAGATCGCGCAGAGGGTGGACGCGGAGCCGTTCTTCGCGCTGGACATGTGGCCGCTCAGCGGCTTTATCACTGTGCACCCGCTGGGGGGCTGTCCGATGGCGGACGACCGGCAGCGGGGCGTCGTCGACGACGCCGGCAAGGTTCACGGCTACGACGGTCTGTATGTGCTCGACGGGTCGATCGTGCCGAGCGCGCTGGGGGTGAACCCATCGAAGACGATCGCCGCGCTCGCCGAGCGGGGCGTCGAGCAGATGATCGCAAGTTGCGCCGGCGGGCGGTGGACACCAGCGACACGACCACCGAACGTGTCGACGTGAGCGAGCCGGCGATCGAGCGTGCGCAGTTGAGCGAGCCGATCATCGAGCGCAGACGCTGGCGCAACGACACCGGCAACCAGCGGATCTACCCGCTGCGCCAGATCACCCCCACCACGCTCCCAGAGCTCCAGGCGGCGGTGCGCGCGGCCGAAGAGGACCGCTGCACGATCCGCGCCGTCGGCTCCGGGCACTCCTGGTCGGATGTCGCGCTCACGGACGGCATCCTCGTGCGCCCCGACGGGTTGACCAAGCCGCTGGACCTCGACCGCGCGCTGCTGCAAGCCGGGGCCGGCGACCCGGACGAGCACACCGGCACCACTCTCGTGCAGGTGCAGGCGGGGATGCGCATCGCCGAGCTCAACTCCCACCTGCAGGCGCGGGGCCTAGCGCTGCCGAACATGGGCGGCTTCGATGGCCAGACCGTCGCCGGGGTGATCTCGACCTCCACCCACGGCTCGGGGATCGCCTTCGGACCGCTGTCGGACTTCGTACGATCGCTCGAAGTGGTGGCGGCGCGCGGCGTCGTTTACCGGATCGAGCCGCAAGACGGCATCACCGATGCCGCCGCCTATGCGGCAAAGCACCCCGACCGTCAGCTCGTCAAGGACGACGACTGGTTCAACGCCGCGGTCGTCGGCGTCGGCTGCATGGGCCTGATCTACTCGCTGATCCTCGCTGTGCGGCCGCTGTTCTACCTGCGCGAGAAGCGCTGGCTGAGCACCTGGGCGCAGGTGAGCGCCGATCTCGCGCAGGGCGCAGAGAGTGCCGTCCTCACGGAGAACGCGCACTACGAGGTGCTCTTCAACCCCTACCCCCCGGACCCGGAGGGCAAGCAGGTCGAGGACGTCGAATGTCTCATCACAACACGCAATCCCGTGACCCCGTCCGAATACCGCCACGACCACCGCCGCAGCCGCAGCCTGTTGATGGAACTGGCGGCGCGCTTTCCGCTCACGCCGGTGCTGATCGACCTCGCCGTGCGGCTGTGGCCGAAGATCTCCCCGTTCCTGATCTCAAAGGCGCTGAAGGCGCTGGTGAACCCCGACTACGTGAACATCAGCTACCGCGTGCTCAACATCGGCGCGGCCAACTACCTGCCGGCGTACTCGTGTGAGATCGGGGTGCCGATCGACGAGCGCAAGCTCCATCTGCAAGCCGTCGAAAAGATCGTCGAGGTCGCCGCCCGGCGCAAGCGCCTGGGCGGCGTCTACCACAGCTCGCCGATCTCGCTGCGCTTCGTGAAAGCCACCGACTCCCACCTGTCGATGATGCAAGGGCGCGACACGGTAATGATCGAGCTGATCATGTCCAAGCACACCGTCGGCGGGATGGAGTTGCTGGCCGCCCATGAACGGGCCCTGTACGGGCTCTGCGGGCGTCCCCACTGGGGACAGGTGAACTCGCTGACCGGGAGCGACGGGCTCGTGGAAGCGATGTACCCGCGCTACGGCGATTGGCAGCGAGTCCACGAGGCCCTGAACGCCAGCGGCGTTTTCGACAGCCCGTTCAGCAGGCGCGTTGGGTTCTCGCCGCGATGCCTGAGTCAGCGCCGGGTCCAGTGCCTACGCCTACGCCCGCGCCCGCGACCTCGAGCGCGCCGGCGGCCGGCGCCGAGCGCGCAGGTGGGCGGCGCACGGAGCTCCCCGAGGTGCTGCTCGTGGTTGTGCTCTCGCTGGCGCTCGCCGGCTATGTCTATGCGATCGGTTGGGTGATCGCGTGCGTGCGGCTTGCGGCTGTGCGCCTGCCGATCAGCTTCTCGCTGTCGAGCATCGGCAGCGCCGCCAACTTTGCCACCGGCGCGCGGGCGGTGCTCGTGATGGCGATCGTGTTCGCGGTCATGTGCGCGTTCGCCTACGCGGTCCATTTCCGGCGCTGGGACCAGCACGCAGACGCGTGGCGGGAGATCCTCGAGCACGACCGCACGAGTGCGCGCGAGCATTACCTCAGGCGCGGGCCGCTCAAGCCGAAGTCTCCGAAAGCCGTGCGCGCACCCCACGAACGCACGGCGCAGGAGAACCTCGTGCGGGTGATCGCGGGCTTCAACGTCGGCGTGCTCGCGGTGGCGATCGGTCTCGTCGTCGGCAGGCTCGCGAAGGCGCCGATCGAACAGCTGTGGCCGGGCCACTGGTGGGCGCTGTTCGCGCCGTGGGCCGTGTGCTCGATCGTCGTCGCCAGACTGCTCGCGCTCGTGAACCCGCTGAAGCACGGACGGGTCGTGCACGCGCTGCTGTGGCTGGTCGTGGCCGCGGTGGCGATGGTCTCCTCGGCGCCCCTCGGACTGCTGGTGCTCACGTGGATGGGAATCGGCACGCTCGGGCGCCTGTATGGAGGGCGGGCGCTGCCCGCGTCGACGTTCGCGTTCCTGCGCTCGCCGCTACCGTGGGCGCTGTTGACGATCTACGCGCTCATGGCGCTCTGCTACTCGGCGACGCCACCGGTGAGCTTTTCGCAGACGATCGTCGACACGACCGCCGGCAAGCGCCTCGGTGGCTACGTCGGGCGCACCGGGTCGGGCGTGTACCTCGCGTACTGCACACCGCTGGCCGACGCCACCTCCTACGAAGACCGCGTGCAGCTGATCCCCGCGAGCGCGGTCAGGTCGGCCACCGCCACAGGCGTCGACTACACGCTCGACACCGGCTACCGGCCGTCGCTGCCGACGCTCGCGCTGCAGGCGTTCGGCATCGACACCCACACCGTCGCGTGGATCCGCCCGGAACTGAAAGAAAGGGGCGCGCCGTGCGCGGGCACGCCGCCGCCGCGGCCGAACACGGGGCTGGCTGCGCCGGGGCTCGGGCCGGGTGTGTACGCCGGTCCCGCGCCGGCGAACGGCGTCGCCCGGGACGGCGAACAGCCGATCGAAAAGACAGCGGCGCACGCCCCCAGGATCGCCGCGCTCGCCAGGCGCTTGCAGCCGACGGTGCTGACCTCGGTGACCGATCCCTTCTGGCCGCTGTCGTTGGGGGCGCTGCTCGAAGACCTGGCGAGCAACGGCAGGCGGCCGTGCGTGCACCGCAACGGCAGCCGCCGGCCGTGCGCCTCCGGCGTCCCCACCACGGTGGCCGACCTGGATCCACGGACGAGCACTCCCGAGGACTTCCTCGAATACCCCGTCACACCCCCCCTCACCTACGAACCAACCAAGCAGCTCGAAGCGTTCCTACGCGGCCAACGCGGACGCGAAACCCCGCTCCCCTCGCCGCGCGCAACGCTCGCCGACCCCGGCCAGCTCGATCCGTGGGCGACCGCGCAGGTGTATTTCTACTACGCCGGCCCCGCCGCCAAGCTGAAGTGGCCGGTGCCATACCCGGCGAGCGCGGAAAACAACCTGCTCGCGTTTGAGTACTGGTTCCTGTACCCATACAACTACTTCCCCTCGGTCGTGAGCTCGCACCTGATGGAAGACGCGCCGATCGCGGCGGACGTGGCGAGCACCGACCTGCACCAGGGCGACTGGGAGCACGTGGTGGTGCTGGTCGAACGCGAAAGCGAACGACCGCGCTGGCTGTATATGGCCCGCCACGCCAACGAGGGGAAGTTCTTTCCCTGGAGCAGCCCGCTGCTCAACTTCGAAGGCACGCACCCGATCGTGCAGGCCGCGTACGGGGGGCACCCCACCTACCCCGCCGGCTGCGGCGCGCGCCCGCGTTATTTGAAGCCGATCGACGGCCGCCTCGCCGACTGGCTGGTGTGCGGTCCCGGCAGGTTCGCGTTCCGAGCGTCCACGACGCCACTGGTGGACCTGGCCCACACGCCGTGGGCGTGCTGGGAGGGGCATTTCGGGGCCCAGGCGCCGGGACTGGTGCAGACCGCCGCGCAGAGCACGAGCGCGGTTGTGCGCTCGCTCGCGCGCGAACTCGAGAGCTACGTGTACGTAGCGGGTCCCCGCTCGCCGCTGTGGCAGGCCGAGAACGGGCACCTGGAAGCCGACGACGGCCCACACGAACACAAGCCAAGCTCCGGCCCCTGCGCCGACTACGGCAACCCCGAAGCTCCCGAGCGCGAAGGCGAACGTGAAGGGATCGGGCCGACCCAGCCGCACGGCGCGGCCCGGTGAGAGCCCGCACGTACGTTGCGCGTCTGCGTCGAGGATCGACCTCCGTGCAAGGGCGATGCTCGTGGCTTGAGGTTCACTGACTGCGGGGCCCAGCGCGGTTCGGTGAGCGTGTTCGAAACGACATACTTGGGCCGCGTGTTCAAGGCACCTACGATGGGGTGCCCCAGATCTTCCCTCACGCCCCAGTAGACGGCGAAGAGCTCGTAGGTCCGCCGGCCGAACAGGAACGCGTCGGCGCGCTGATAGACCTCACAGATAAACGTCATGGCCTCGTTGTCGAACAACGGCTTGGGCGGCCTGGCCCATCCGCCGCGCTCGAATCCGCCGCTGCGGTCCTCGGCCGGCCCGCCGGGTCCCTGCATCACTCCATCGACGGCACGCCCCGCGTAAGCCCGGACACCGGCCCATCTCGGGTGCGATGGCGAAGAGACTCGGTAGTCCGTAGGATCGTGCACGATGGACGAAATGGCTGACAGCACAGCGGTCGTCAGCGCTCAGCCCCAGCCGGATCGTGCGGGCGCGATCCGTGCGGCCGCAGTGCTCGAGGAGCCCAAACATCGCCGGCTGATCACCTCCCCCAAGCACGGTCAGATTCTCAGCGGGCTAATGCGGCCCGGCTACACCTTCGGCTCGGTGCCCTCCGGCCATGCGGTGTTGACGACCACCGGCCGCAAGACCGGCAAGCCGCGGTGCAAGGTGATCCGCGCGATCTTGCAGGGCGACCGTGTGTACATCGTGCAGCTGCGCCCACCCGCGGTCGCGGTCGACACACCGCTGGCGGTCGCCGCCTGGGTCTTGAACATCCGTGCCGACCCGCACGTGCAGCTCAAGCTCGGCCGCCGCACCTGCGCCGCAACGATGCGCGAGATCGAGGAACCCGCCGAGCTAGCCCGCGCGCGGGAGATCTTCTGCGAGCCGGTTCACCTGGTCGATTACCCCGAGTGCGTGATCCACCTGAAGGGCCTACCGTCTGCCCGCAAGATCCGCGACCTGCACCGCTACTGGTTCGACACCGGCGTGCCGCTTGTCGCAGAGCTGCAGCGGTAGAACGACCCGGCGAGCGCCGGCTCAGCGCACTACATCGAGCGCCAGCCCTGATTCGCGCAACACCCACACGGCCGGGGTTTGCGCAATGTCAGGAAAAGTGGACGCTGGCGGGCGAAGACTAAGAGCGCCTAACAAAAGTGGTTGACTTGTTTGAGGCAGATCTTGGCGCAGGCGAGCGTAAGCATGGCTTCGTGGATGTCGGCGCGGCGGGCGTGGCGGCGGGCGAGGTAGCGG
>Ga0210401_10004958_pt1 | contig 13770 bp, 13 predicted proteins | sample IncBWH32MmetaG_FD_150866 | JGI IMG/M metagenome (GOLD analysis project Ga0210401, IMG submission 150866) | Forest soil microbial communities from Barre Woods Harvard Forest LTER site, Petersham, Massachusetts, United States - Inc-BW-H-32-M | ecosystem: Environmental > Terrestrial > Soil >... | reverse complement strand
CCTCCTGGCCGGAGGTCACGCAGATAACGCTGAAAGGACCCTTCGTACGACCAATACCTATCGAGTCCCAGTCCCGATCGATTCATCGCTCACCGGCTCAATTTGAGTCTCGAAGCTGCGGCGGCCCTCGGTGGAAACGTCGCCGGCATGCTCGTTGTCCCAGCTCGGCGAACTGAGATTATCGTCCCTCCCTCATCCATGCCGCAACCGTGCGGCGGGCGCTTCCGAGGCTGACGAGTTTTCACCTTCGAGGAGACCTGCTGCTGAGTTGAGTCTAAGCCCTGGCACCATACACAGGCATGGTGTAGAGCGCATCGGCATTGGGAGCAGTGAATTGCAAGAGCTGTGGTTTTTCGATTTGCCACTAGAGGCCCTTGCAATCAATTGCAGTCGCCATACGAGAACTCGGAATAGCGAATGAATCAGCGCGGGAGAGCTGGCAGAACTAACAGTTTGCAAAGGAGTTCATCTCTGCCAACATAACCGGCAAATCTGTTTGTGAATGTAATGAACCGAGACAGATGTGCCTGCAGGAGATGGATCGTATACGTCGCTACGGGGTTGACACTACTGTGCGCACAGGCGATGTCTGCGCAGGTCCCGGCTCGCGAAAATCCTGATCTTCAAGCCCTGAAAGACAAGCTTGAATGGCTGGAGCAGGAGATGCAGGACCTGAGGGAGAAATCAACGCGGTACAACAGGGCCAGCCAAATCCGCTGGCGGCCGCGGCTGAGGAGCTTGTCTCCCCGCCGCCGCCTCCTACCGAGAACAAGAAGGCTTCAACGGAGCAGGAGAACTTCGAGAGCAGGATCGACCTTTACGGATTCATCATGCTCGATTCCGGATACGACTTCAAAACCAACAATCCGAACTGGTTTGACGTCGTCCGTCCTACGCAACTTCCGGTGTACACTGGCGAGTTCGCGCCCGATGGGAAGGTCTATTATGGCGTCCGGCAAACGCGGTTCGGCGTAAAAACGCTAACACCTACCAAGTTCAGAGATCTGAAGACGCAATTCGAATTCGAACTATTTGGCACAGGAGTCGATGCGGGTCAGACAACATTCTCTCGACGACGGCGATGGCGGGGCTCTACGACGGTTCCGGAGGATGGGCCTGGCATGTCGGCCTTCCCGCGAAGAGCGGCGTGGGAGGCGGGATTGTTGCGATTGCGCCGGGCAAGGGCGCTATTGCGGTGTTTGCTCCGCCGCTGGATGAGGCGGGAAACAGCGTGAAGGCGCAGGAAGTGATCGAATACGTTGCCCGGAAGCTCAATTACAACCTGTTTTCGCCGAGCTCGGTCGGGTTGAAATGAGTTGATAGCTTATCGGTGCGAGCTCTTCTGGAACGCTGCGCGTAATTTGCCTACGTGACCGTTCGCCAAGGCGACGGAAATGAGTAGCGCATTCTTGTCTGACATGGTGTTCCTGTCCGAAAGCGATTACGGAATCAGCTCAGAACTGAGCTGGACCTTTGGTCTGAAGTGAGGTAAAGAGTTCGGCCTATTAGTTCTGCGCCAGTGCATTTTCCTTGCGACGAAAATACGCGTAAGCGCCGACGGTGAAGAAGTTAATGCACACACCGATCAGGTTCCACCCGACGACAGGTCGCGAAATAATCAGGATGCCATAGTAAATCCAAAGGATCTGGAAGCAGCCGATAATGGCCGCCATCCTCGGATTCATACCCACAGTTGAGCGTCGCCTGAGCATTGCGATCAGGTCTGGCAAGACAGCAAATGTTGTCCCCAGGCCAGCCACGAAACCAAAAATATCGGAACGCTGAAAATTGGGAAGCAGCAGGCTTTCGGTATTTCGAGTGAGTTCCGAGCATCCAGTGAGCATGACCGTCGCGCTCAACACTGGAACAATGAAAACCGCTCTCTTCCATCGGTCCATCCTACCCTCTTTCTCAACTAGTCTCCGCAAGCAACTCATCGTTTGCGCCTGCGAGGCCGCAGTTGTTTAGTCCGTGGCGAAACTCCATCGATGCCTTTTTGTAGGATAAGCCGCCAGTTTTAGTTGCCAACTGTCAATTGCAACAGGTCCCTAACAACTGTTTGTTTTAACAGGTGCGCGACGAGCCAGCACGCTCTAAAATTGCGGTGCATTTGGTAGGAGTTCCGCGGGTTCTAAACCGCGAAAGAGGTCGTCATGAACGGTAATCCAAAACTACTGGTTGCGGGAGTTTGGCGTCTGCTGGCCGTGGTCTGCGCAGTCGCCCTCGTGCCCGGAGACACGTTGGCAGATCCGTTGCTGCTGCAGACGGCTTCGACGCCGGCGCCCCAGCAGACAACTCAGACGTCTGCCACTCAGGCTCAGTCTGCGAAAATCCCCGCTGACCAGCTGGACTCGCTCGTAGCGCCCATCGCGCTTTATCCCGATCCGATGCTGGCGCAGGTGCTGGCGGCGTCGACGTATCCGCTGGAGATCATTCAGCTTCAGCAATGGCTGTCAAAGAACAAAGGGCTGAAAGACAAGGCGCTGGCGGATGCGGTGGCAAAACAGCCGTGGGACCCGAGCATCCAGGCTCTGGCGGGATTGCCTGATGTGGCCAAACGTCTGGCAGACGACATCCAGTGGACGACGGACCTGGGAAATGCATTTCTGGCGCAGCAAAACGACGTTATGGAAGCCGTGCAGCGCATGCGTCAGAAGGCCAAGGGCGCCGGCAACCTGAAGTCGAACGAACAGCAGAAGGTGGAAACGAAGGTCGTCGAGAATCAGAGCGTGATTGTAATCGAACAGGCGAATCCACAGGTTGTGTACGTGCCTTCGTACAATCCGACGGTGGTTTACGGGCCGCCGGTGTATCCGTATCCGCCGATTTACTATCCGCCGCCGGGATATTACGCGGCCGGCATGGCGATTTCCTTTGGCATTGGGGTCGCAATGGGCGCGTTCTGGGGCGGCGGCGGCTGGGGATGGGGCTGTGGCTGGGGCAGCAATAACAACATCACGATCAACAACAACAACAACTTCAACCGCAACACGAATATCAATGGCGGCAATCGCGTCAACGGGGGCAGTGGGTCACTGCCCGGTAGTGGCGGAGCTGGTGGCGTTGGTGGTGTTGGCGGAGCGGGAGGAGTTGGAGGCGTAGGCGGTGTTGGCGGAGCTGGCCGCCCTGGAGGTGTTGGGGGCGCTGGAGGTGTCGGAGGAGCTGGCCGCCCTGGAGGTGTTGGGGGAGCGGGAGGTGTTGGCGGTGTCGGGGGAGTTGGCGGAGCTGGAGGCAATGGATGGCAGCACAATCCTTCCCATCGCGGTGGGGCTCCTTACAGTAATCGCGCAACGGCTGACCGCTTTGGCGGCTCGGCTCGTGGCGACTCGCTGGCTAACCGTCAGGCCGGCGCGCGGAATCAGATCGGGCGTCAGGGCGGCAACCTGGGCAGCAGCAACCGCGGGGATGCGGGCAACCGCGGAGGCGTTGGGGGAGCGGGAGGTGTTGGAAATCGCGGCGGAGTTGGCGGGGCCGGCGGAGCCGGAGGAGTAGGTAATCGGGGTGGCGCAGGCGGCGCTGGAGTGAGCAACCGCGGCGGGGCAGGTGTTAGCAACCGCTCAGCGGGTGGAGCGAACAGCATCGGCGGCAGGAACCTGGGAAACAGCGGCGCCGGGAACCGCGACGGATTTGGTGGCGGCGGCGGCGGATACAACGGAGCCAGCGCCCGACAGAGCAGCAGCCGGGGCTCTTCGAGCATGGGATCGCGCGGCGGAGGCGGGAGCCGGGGCGGCGGCGGCGGACGGCGGCGGTAACGAATGACTGACGACTATAGGAGCACAACGATGAAGCCAACAGCTCAAAAGATGAACCTGACGGGATTGGCGCTGCTCGCGGGAGTTGTCGCCTGGACGTGTTTATCTGCGCCGGTCATTCGCGCGCAGCAGGCTCCGGCGCAGCAAGCGGCGACGACAACGGAAAGGGCAGCTCCGGCCAAAGCTGGCTCGCCGTCTGGTGGGGCGGAGTTATTCGAAAGCCCGGATGCAGCGGTGGATGCGCTTCTGAAGGCGGCCGGCGCCGACGATACGGCTGAACTTGCGAAGATTTTTGGGCCGGACGGCAAGGAGATTTACTCTACCGACGATGCTGTACAGGACAAGAACCGCCTTGAGGACTTCGTCGCGCAGGCGAAGGAAAAGAAGGAGATCTCTGTCGATCCGAAGACCGGAAGACGCGCAGTTCTGATCGTGGGCGATGAAGATTGGCCGATGCCCGTGCCCCTGGCGAAGACGGGAAAAAAATGGTACTTCGACACAAAGGCTGGAAAGCAGGAGTTGCTGTATCGGCGCATCGGCTCGAATGAGCTGGACGCGATTCAGATCTGCCGCGGCTACGTGGATGCGCAAGACGACTACGCCTGGAAGCCGCGCGAGGGCTACAACGTGAACCAATACGCGCAGCGCATTATCAGCACTCCGGGGACGCAGGATGGATTGGCGTGGAAGAATGACGACGGAACTTGGGGCGGCCCGATCGGCGAAAACATCGCCGACGCGATCGTTGAAGGCTATTCGAGCCGGGAGCAGCCGTATCATGGGTACTTCTTCAAGATTCTCAAGGGGCAGGGTGCGGATGCTCCGCTTGGGCGGCTCGACTACGTGATCAAGGGAGTCATGATCGGAGGCTTTGGACTGGTTGCGGCCCCCGCGCAGTATCGTGTGACGGGCGTGAAGACGTTCATCGTCAGCAACGACGGCGTGGTCTACGAAAAGGACCTCGGGCCGACGACTCTGGAGCAGTTCAAGAAAATGGAGCTCTTCAATCCAGACAAGACGTGGACTCCGGTTGAGGATGAAGAGGATCAGCAAGTGGCCGGCAATTCCGACGCACCTTCAACACAGTGAAAAGCTTCAAGATAATTGACCAAACAAAGTTGAGTGCAGTTTCCGGAGAGAACAATGGCGAAAAACTCGAAATCGGCAACACGCAAATTGAGCTACCGCGGTCTTCCGGCCTGAGCTACCAATGATGTCGTCGGGGGGATCGAACGGTGAGGTTGGTCCCATGTCGACAACAAGCCCCTCGTGCTTTGTGTCGCTACGCCAAATCACGCTTGTGTCCACCTTCACGCAGAATAGCTTGTTCCCCTTAGCCTCGGTAGTACTGGGTGTGGCGGAAGCGGCGCTGGCGCTCCGCTTGACGTCAACGGAACATGGCTGTGTTGGCGACCCACAGGTATTGGCGGTTGTACACAGCGATTCGGGGGTAGGCTCCCTGCAGGAATACGACATTTTCTTCTGCGCGTGTGCCGCCTAACCAGAGCCCAATACAACGAGTGGCAAAGCGAGCAAACAGGAACCTGAGTGCAACTACTGAATGTCTCGTCATAATTTAGCCTGCCTGCTTTCATAAAGCCGCCGCCTCCGGCTTCAGCGTAGGAAGGGTTTTGCGAAGCGACTACTGTCCTTGCGTAGCGGGTATTCCTGCGATGGCCTTGTTCTGAAGAACGCGGACGGTTCCGTCATTGCGGGGAAGGCCTGGTCCGGATCTGTTCGAGTGGGTGTCACGTACGCCGCTCGAGCCTCAGTTTCTGTCGATTCATCATCTGTCCTTGCGGATCGCTCAGAAACTGTCAGTTCTGACAGAGATGGCTAATGTCAGGCCGCAAACCAGAATTGCCCTTTAGGCCCGAATCTGCGAAACGCTAGAGGGATTCTGATACTATCCGAGGCACTGATGAATGGCCAGAACTTTTGACCGGGCTGGCAGCGTTCACTGCAACGCGGATGCAGTTCAGCAAGGAAGATTTTGCCAGCCCCGCTGTTCTTCGCTCATGAGGACGAATGTTCTGGTCCTTAGCAAGCCAGTTGGAGGCATGTTGTGGCAATCGGCTTGAGGCACAGCAGTATCGGCAAGCATTGGTTCGGTGGCTGGCGAGCCCACGGGGACCATGACCGCAGGAGATGTGAAGGCGCGGCTATCGGCAGACTGATTCTGCTCGTGCTGGCCATTGCATTCCTGATGCCGCAATCGATTGCTCAGACAGCTGCCAAGGAGGTCCGACGCGTCCTCTTCCTGAATATTTTCGAGCCGCTTTCGTCTCCCGGAGTGGCGATCCTGGATCAGGCGATTGTGGCTGGCCTCGAGAAATCGCCCTACCAGATTGAGCTCTACAGCGAGGATCTGGATATTGACCTGTTTCCAGACAAGGCTACACAACGGGAGATCCGCGATACGTATATTCGCAGGTATCGCGATCGCCAACCTGACTTGATCATCGCCGTCGGGCCGGAACCGCTCAGGTTCCTCTTAGAGTCCCACCACAAGGCGTTCCCCGGTATTCCGATCATCTTCTGCGGAAGCACGGAAGAGATGTTAGAACAGACGAAACCTGATTCCCACTTTACCGGCGTGTGGGGAGTGGCCACACCCGATAAAACTCTCCTGATCGCCCTTCAACTGCGACCGTCGACACGGCACGTTGCAGTAGTGGGAGGTAGCGGAGTCTACGACCGCGCGCTTGAGTCAGTCGCCAGACAAAGCTTCCGAAACTACGAGTCGAAACTTGATTTTATTTATCTCACTGATCTGGTCATGCCAGCGTTGCTCGAGCGGTTGAAGCATCTGCCAAACGACACGATCGTCTATCACACAGCAATCACGCAGGATGCTGCTGGTTCTCACTTCATTGATGCCACCCAGTCAGTTCCGTTAGTTGCACAGGCCGCAAGCGCGCCAGTCTTTGTCGTGGATGATGTCGATGTTGGTAGAGGATCCGTGGGCGGCCATGTGTTGAGCTTTGCCGCCCAAGGGCAGGTTGCCGCCGACATTGCTGTCAGGGTTCTCAAAGGAGAAAAGCCCGAGAATATCCCTGTTGTTCAGGCAGCCAACGTGGATATGTTCGACTGGCGCGCTCTGCAGCGCTGGGGAATAAAGGAACGGGATCTTCCGCCTGGCAGTGTCATCCTTCATCGACGTCTGACTCTCTGGGAATCCTATAAGTGGTACATCATGGGCGGCCTTTCCCTGATCTTATTTGAGGCGATCCTGATTCTGGGGCTGCTGTGGCAGCGGGCCGGACGACGGAAGGCGGAGACCGAGTTGGTGGTCAGTAGCGATCGTCTTCGTCTGGCGGTTGAGGCCGGCAAATCCGTGGGCTGGGATTGGGACGTCAAGAGCGGACAAGAGCGGCGGTTTGGCGCCCTGGATACAATGTTCGGAATCTCTACGGATAACCATTCGGGCAACATAAGAGAGTTCCGCAATTGCATCTATCCCGCGGATCGGGAAAGGGTTTGGAAGGCGATCGCAGAAGCCAGAACCGACCGGAAATCCTATTCGATAGAGTTCCGTGTTGTTCGAACGGATGGAGTTCTCCGCTGGGTAACAGCGAGGGGAGAGTTTTACTTCACACATCGCCAGAAAGCATCCCACATGCTCGGTATGCTGGTCGATATTACTGAGCGCAAGCTGGCCGAAGAAGCCCTCAGTAGCTTAACCGGGCGATTGATCGAGGCCCAGGAGGAAGAACGCCGCCGGATCGCACGGGAGATTCACGACGACTACCAACAACGGCTGGCGATGCTCGCCATTGATCTCGAGGACCTGGCCGAAAACATAGGAAATCTAAATGGCGATGCGTCGGGTCGTCTACGCGGACTTTGGAATTACGTCAGTGAGCTTGCGATTGACCTGCACTCCTTGTCTCACCGTTTGCACTCATCCACGCTTGAGAGTCTTGGACTTGTTGCAGGTATAGAAGCCTTCTGCGAGGAGTTTACCGATCAACAGGAAATTCAGATCAAGTTCGATTACAAGAACGTTCCACTCCGAATTCCCGGAGACGCCGCGCTCTGCCTGTTTCGGATCGTGCAAGAGGGCCTTCGAAACATTAAAAGGCACAGCGGCGCAACCGAGGCCGAGGTACGGCTTGAGGGTATGGGCGAGAATCTTCATCTGACGGTGTCCGATCGCGGAAAGGGCTTTGACCCCAACGTGCACTCAGGCAAAAGCGGCATAGGTATCCGGAGTATGGAGGAGCGCCTGCGTCTGTTGGGTGGACATTTACAGATTTACTCACAGCCTACGGAGGGAGCGAGAGTTGAGGCGTGGCTACGAATAGGATCGCCAGTTGCGGTGTGTAAGCAATTCGCAGGAAGGTAGTTGTGCGAGTCTACTATGGCTGATTCAACTCACCCTATGATGCGTCCGCGTGTCCTGATCGCAGATGACCACAGCATAGTGGCTGAGGGTCTCCGCTCTTTGCTTGAAAGGAATTACGACGTCATCGGAGTGGTTCAGGACGGCCGGCAGTTACTGGTTGAGGCACCCAGGCTCAAACCGGATGTCATTGTTCTGGACATCGCCATGCCCCTGCTGAACGGTCTCGATGCGGGGGAGCGATTGAAGTCATCTCTTCCTGATGCAAAACTCGTCTTTCTGACCATGAAAGACGACCCCAACCTTGCCGCCGCTGCCCTCAGGCTGGGTGCCGTGGGCTACGTGCTGAAGCACACCGGAGCGTCGGAACTGCTAAAGGCAGTTTCTGAAGTGCTTCAAGGCAGATCCTACATAACTGCAAAACTCCGTGCTGAAAACTGGGCTGTCCGTGAGGCCCGTGCCCGGCAGTTCTCAAAAGACCTGACTCCCAGGCAGCAGGAGGTACTTCAGTTGCTTGCCGAAGGCCGGCCGATGAAGGAAATTGCTGACATTCTCAAGGTCAGCGAAAAGACGGTCATGTTCCACAAGTACCACATCATGAAGGTGTTCAATTTGAAAAACAACGCCGAACTGGTTCTGTTTGCCCTCAACCGTCATCTGATCTCCGACTGATCCAATCCTTCAAAAGACTGTCAATTCTGCTAGATGTCAGACCGGGCAAGTCGATTTAGGATTACTGCTTCCAGGTCTCTAATCGGGGCAGTGATTCCATCGCTGTCCGTCACATCCTGCCGTTCGAGCGCTCGAGCTCAGGGAAGAAAGGGCCAGCTTTGGACAGGCCAAGAGTCCTTCTAGCCGACGACCACCACCCGGTGCTGAATCGAGTTGTGTCCCTCTTGAAGGAGCGTTTTGAAATTGTGGGGAGCGTCAGCGACGGCAGAGCCCTGGTCATAGAGGCAGCACGACTTCAACCCGATGTGATTGTGTTGGATATCACCATGCCCATCCTCACTGGAATTGAGGCTGCTCGCGAACTTTACGAGGCGGGATCAAAAGCCAGGCTGGTTTTCCTGACTGTGTACCAGAGCAAAGCGTTCGTCCGGGAGTGTTTCGCTAACGGAGGACTCGGCTACGTCACAAAATCACGAATGATGACCGATCTGGTCCCCGCCATAAATGAAGCGCTCTCCAACCGCCACTTCGTGTCCCCGGCCGTTACGCACTGACCGACCTAGGAGTTTTCCTAGTTTCCCCCCCAGCTCCCACGGACTAAAAGTCTTGGCAGGGGGGATCGCTATGTCCATTACTCGTTCTCGAATTTTGATTGCGGACGATCACACGCTGATCGCGGATCTCTGCAGAAAGCTGCTTGAAACAGAATTCGAAGTAGTCGGTATTGTGAACAACGGTCGCGCCATGGTGCGAACTGCCGCCGAACTGAAGCCGGACGTTATTCTTGTCGACATCACGATGCCGGTTCTGAATGGACTGGATGCCGGCCAGCAGGTAAAAGAGATATTGCCGGCTGTCAAGCTCATATTTCTTACCATGAACAACGACGTTAAGCTCGCAGCAGAGGCATTTCGTCGCGAAGCCTCCGGCTTCCTTTTGAAAACTTGTGCTGCGTCTGAATTGGTAACTGCCGTGCGAGATGTATTGCGCGGCGAATCCTATATGTCTCGGACCATCTGCAGATACGAGTTCAACTATCTGCGCCGCACGGAAACAGAGCTGGAGCAAGAAGAGGAACGCCTCACCGAAAGACAACGCGAAGTCCTTCAGTTACTTGCCGAGGGCAGGCAGATGAAGGAGATTGGCAGCATACTGAATATGACGACCAGAACGGTGGCTTTTCACAAATACCGGATCATGGAAGCCCTCGGCGCCAGAAGTAACGCGGAACTCGTGCGCTATGCGGTAAGAAATCACCTTGTTCCCACTTGATCATCAAGGCTTGGCTCGCCGGCTAACTCCACGGTCGCTGACTGTATTTTCTGACAGTATCCAGATTTCAATACGCCGACTACCCTTAACTCATCGGAGAAAGTCCGCCTGTCGCCATTTGCGCGGTTTTGCGAGTGAGAAGGCGGCGCAGGCGACCTAAAAGGAGTGACCCATCGATGGCGGGACCAGAGAACGGCAAGAACGGAGACAGACTGTGCAATAAGGAGTACATGAAAGCCCTTCGACGTCTCCAGGCGGAACTTTGCAAGCTCCAGGAATGGGTCAAATACACGGGAATAAGTCTTCGTGGGCAAGGCTCATTTGGGCTCACCATCAATTGCAGTCCCGTGATCTCTGATACTTGGGAATTGTGGTATCCTTGCCGCGACCTTCCATACTCCTCCGCCCCGGCGGGTCGTTGCCTGAAGAAGTAATCGAGATGTGCTCAGTGTTCCTTTAGGGGATCGCGATGAGACGTATGCTTCTCTGTGTGACGCTACTCCTGCTGCTTCCAGGCCACTGGAAAGCAGGGCGGGTGGATGCCGGCGGCAATGGTCAACAGGCTGCCGTTGCGCCTGCCAGTCATGCGACACTCCCCGCCGGTTACGCAGGCACCGAGGCATGCGAAACCTGCCACGAGGACGTTGTAAAGAAATTCTCCGACAATCCTCATGCCCGCATGGCGCTCGAGCATGGCGATAAGGGCGTCACCTGCGAGAACTGCCATGGACCCGGCCAGGCTCACATCGACGCCGGCGGAGATGCAACGAAGATTTTCCAGTTCACCAAGGCGACGCCCAAAGCGGCGGATGAGAAATGCCTGAGCTGCCATGCTGGTGCGCATCCGAATTTTGAGCACACCGCGCATGGTGAGGCCCAAATTGGCTGCACGAGTTGCCACAGTATCCATAAGTCGGAAAGCGAAGAGAGCCTTCTCAAAGTGTCGCAGCCGAAGCTCTGCTATGGCTGTCACACGGATATCAAGGCGGCATTTGCTCAACCTTTCCATCACAAGGTGGATGAAGGGCTGATGAAGTGCAGCGATTGCCACGATCCTCACGGCACATTCAAGGGCACCTTGCAGCGCCCCGGCACCATGCTGCACAACGGTCCGGGCGGCTATGCGGTCTGTACGAAGTGCCACGCCGAGACCGCAGGCCCATGGGTCTACCCGCATCCTGTGATCCAGACCGAGGGATGCGGGGGGTGCCATTCGCCGCACGGATCGCCAAACCCGAGGCTGCTGACCCGCAACAATATCAACTCGCTATGCCTGCAGTGCCATACGGCTTCCATGAACTTCAGCGCTCCAGGCGTACCGTCGTTCCACAATCAGGCGAACCAGTACCAGGCCTGCACGGTCTGCCACTCGCAAATACACGGCTCAAACAGCGACCCCGTGTTTTTCAAGTAAGGATGGCCACGTATGACGAGCAAATACTCATTCGGATCACGAGCTATGAGCTATCGGCGTGGCGCTCAGCGGATTTGTTTTTGCGCTCTTGCGCTGGTGGCGATTGCGGTGAGTCAGGCGCAGATTAGTTCCCCGTCCTCTCCGCCGGACAAGAATTCGCCGGACAAGATTGTTGGCGGGTATGTAGTACACCAATCGATCGATGTGGGTGGCCATATAACGGAAAACTCGGGCAGCTCGGCAATGTACGCCACATTGGTCAACCTTTACTCCGGGGCTCGCGTGCTCGATGAGTCCCTGACCATGCGGGCCGTGGATCCCGCGCGCGCGATTGTCTTCGACCGGCTCTCGTCGACTAGCTATGGCTACGGCGGCGATCCCATCACTGTCACGTATCTCAACATGTCGAAGGGACGCCTCTACGATTTCCGGGCGAGTTACCGCAGATATCGTCAGTACTTCGATTACGACCTGCTGGCAAACCCGCTCATCCCGCCGGCGTCGAACCCGTACGTACCCTGGCTCGATAGTCCGCACCTCTATAACACCCTTCGCCAGATGACTGATTATCAGCTGACGCTCTTTCCGCTGTCGAAGGTGAGCGTGCGCTTCGGATACAACCACAACATTAACCAGGGGCCGTCCTACAGCTCGACACATCTGGGCAACGATCCTTTGCTGTACCAGAACTGGAGAAACTCCACCGATACCTGGACGGGAACCGCTGACTGGAAGCCAGACCCGAAGACAACCATCAGCTATGACCAGTTTGTGACTCATTACAAGGGCAATACAATCTGGACTTTGGCCGGTCTGAACAACGTGTTGCCCAACGGCCAGCCGGTGGCGCTGGGGATAAATCTTTCATCTGTATGGGGCACCCCATGCTCTGCTCCGTTCAACCCGGATGGAACCGTCAATCCCACTTGCAATGCCGCCCTGGGTTACAGTCGGGTCCAACCGATCCGCACCATCTTCCCCATGGAGCAGGTACGCCTCCAGAGCTCGGACATTCCGCACCTGACGCTGAATGGCCGTCTGTCATACACCGGCGCGAACAGTACGCTCAACGGCTACAACGAATCCTTCAACGGGTTTATTTCCAGATCGTCGCAGCGCGGGGACGTCGAGACGGGTTCGGCAAAGGCGCAGCACGTCAATGTCAACGGTGATTTTGCGCTGGAGTGGGAGATTTCGCCGAAGGTCAGGGCTTCGACTGTTTATGACTTCTGGTCTTTCCGCGATCCTGGGGCCAATACGTTTACCACAACGACCTTTACCGGCAGCTCGATGCTGCTGCCGCCGAGTGCGTCGACCACATCAACGGCGTCCGATCATCAATATCTCAATCAGAAAACCAGCACCAACACGACCGTCTTCGCCTGGGACGTGACGCCGAAGGCAACCTTATCTGCCGGCTATCGCTATAGTGCCCGTGAGATCGCAGGAACCGCGGGCGAAGTCATCCCGATCCATGAGAACTGGGGGCTGTTCGGAGCGGCGCTTCGACCGCTGCCTGACCTGCGCATCAACTTCAACTTCGCCGGCATGTCTGCCGACAATGCCTACACCCGCATCGACCCTCGCCAGTTGTACCAGTACACCGTGCGCGCTTCCTACAAGCCTCGTACATGGCTTTCCGTTTCGGGAGGGATAAATATCTTCAACTCTCAGGACAACGTGGAGACGGTGAATCATAAGGAGCATGACCGGGATTATTCCTTCGGTATGTCGATCATCCCGAGCGAGAAATGGTCGATCGACATGAACTACTCCTACAACGACGTGTATTCGACGACGCTCGAGTGCTATCCCTCCACACCGCCGCCGCCGACTGCGGAACCTGCGCCACCGGTCTGCGTTGACGCCGGGACTCCGTACCAGAGCAACGGCTATTACAACGCTCCCACGAACTTCGGGTTCATCGGATTTTCCTTCAACCCCATCAGGCGTGTCCAGGCCAAGGCCGGCTACCGGATGAGCGACGTAAACGGCACCTCCCAGGCCATCAATATCCGCCAGGTGCCCGGCTCACTTCAATCGCAGTGGCAGTCTCCCTATGGCGGCATTTATGTACAGATCGCTCCGAAGTGGACGTGGAAGGGAGATTACAACTACTACAGCTATGGAGAAGGAACACCAATCGGGCCGACTTTGCCACGAAGCTTCCGGGGGAATGTTTACACCCTGGCGGTGAATTATGCCTTTTAGACTGTTCCGCACTACAATTGCAAACGCTCATCAGGAGGAGCTACCCAGTATGGTGAAACATCTCACTCGTGTCTGTTTCGTAAGCCTGCTCGTTGCCGGAACCG
>Ga0210401_10004952_pt1 | contig 13785 bp, 14 predicted proteins | sample IncBWH32MmetaG_FD_150866 | JGI IMG/M metagenome (GOLD analysis project Ga0210401, IMG submission 150866) | Forest soil microbial communities from Barre Woods Harvard Forest LTER site, Petersham, Massachusetts, United States - Inc-BW-H-32-M | ecosystem: Environmental > Terrestrial > Soil >... | reverse complement strand
TAAGACCGCTGGGTACACCTAAGGCTAGGAATCCGGTCAGGACATAATTTCCATTTTGCTCGTTGCCGCTCAAAAAGCGGTATTTCACGAGAAAGGACGGCGACCAGTCGTTGAATCCCTTGGCGTTCTCTGCTCCATATCTTGTTTGGTAAGGAGGCACCCCTACGATTAACTCCACAGGTTCGAAAGGGATTAACTCCAAACCCTTCGCGCCTCCGTAGCTGTTGAGCGAGCCGGGACTTTGACCGGAACCCGGGTTCCTTTCCCAAAACTGGTCATATCGCAGTTCCTCTTCAAGCCTCGGAGTTACGGTAACGACCGGAGTCATCCAATGCGGCTGATCGGCTTGTGCGTGATCGACACGGGTGAACCAATTGTTGAAATAATCGCTGATGAAGTTGCCGGAGGACGAGGGCAGGGTAACGTCGGGCAACGGTCCAGGTTCACCAGCGAACGCCGAAGGCACGCAGATGATCAGCCAGCAGAGGAGAAACAGAGAGCAACAGTAAACGGTTGAATTCCAGGCTGGTCGCGATACGCGATAAGTGGTCTGCTCCAGACGAGCGTATTTATCAAGGCGAGTAGAAAAAATCTTGGCCGAGCAGGACGGCGGCTTTCGGGAAAGGCACACGCCTCAGCGTTATATTTATACCTATATAACGCAAGCTTTTCTGCTGTCGACCGGACCATGCTCGTCACAATGTGGCGCTTCATGAGAGGGGTGCCGGTTCTCGCATCCGACTCGGGCTATCATCCGTGCTCTAGCATGCTACCCCTCACGCGAAGCGCCAGACATTCAAGTTACCGCTTAATTTGCCGAAATAATGGGCGGAATTCTATAGCTACAACGGATGGTTTTCCACTACTCGATCGAGCCTATCCAAGTACATCGAGGAGCGAAAACACTCACGCGAATAATCAAAAGGCTAAAACGGAGAACAGACGGACTTACAGAAGATCACAAAGGCCACAGGGAAAGACGAGAAGACCTTTCAGTGGAGGGTAAGGAATTGCGGTCCCGTCTATACAATAGGATTTAAGACGCGTCCCCTAAAGCGAGATTTTCGACACAAGAACCACGACGCTGCGGGCAGTCACCAAGTAGGAATTTCCGGAAATCGCCACCTCCGCGCCCGGGTCCGCAATGTCACTCGGCGCCGGAAGTGCAGTGTCGAGCGCGCGACACCAAACTCGTTCGGAAACTGTTGGCAACTCAAAATCTAACGTTTCCCAATACATATTCATCATGACATGAATGTCCGGTTCTTGCTCGATGCCGGCGAGGGTGAACCCAAGTGCTCGAGAATTTGGATCATCCCAACCGGGACTGGAAAGGCGACAGCCATGCCACACGATATCGATCAGCCCGCGGTCGTTTGGCTTACTCTGCTGACCCTGTAAGAACTCCTTCCTGCGAAGCGCTCGGTTACGTTCGCGAAAATCAATCATGCGCTGACAGAACCGAAACATCTCACGGTTTTTCTCGGCCAGGCTCCAATCAAACCAGCTGATTTCGTTGTCCTGGCAATACGGGTTATTGTTGCCACGCTGGGTACGTCGCACCTCGTCGCCTCCGCACATCATCGGAACGCCCTGCGACAGCATCATGATGGCGATGAAGTTTTTGATCTGTCTCCGGCGCAGATTCTCGACCTCCTGATCATTCGCCGGACCTTCGACACCGCAGTTCCAGCTCAAGTTGTTATCCGCACCATCCCGATTCGCTTCGCCGTTCGCCTCGTTGTGCTTACGGTCATAGGAAACGAGGTCGTTAAGGGTAAAGCCGTCATGGCAGGTAACGAAGTTGATGCTGTTGATCGGTAAATGGCCGCTCCATTGATAGATGTCGGCGCTCCCGGCGATACGCGATGCCACCGCGCTCACAAGTCCAGGATCGCCTTTCACAAAACGCCGAATATCATCGCGGTACCGCCCGTTCCATTCGGCCCAGCGATAACCCGGAAAGTAACCAACCTGGTAGGCACCGGCTGCATCCCAGGCTTCAGCGAATATCTTGGTGTCCGCCAGCACGTCGGACAACTCGATAGCCCAGACTACGGGCGGATACGGCACCAGCTCACCGGACTGATCTCGTGCGAGGATGGATCCTTCATCGAAGCGGAACCCATCAACATGCATATCACGGACCCAGAATTCCAGGCATTCGACGATCAGCTTTTCGGCGATCGGGTGATTACAGTTAACCGTGTTACCACAGCCGGAGTAATCCATATAGTATTGCTTGTCCGAGGGCGCCAGATGGTAGTAAATCCTATTGTCCAGGCCTTTGAAATTGATGGTGGGTCCATCCTGATTTCCCTCGCTGGTGTGATTAAACACCACATCCAGAATCACCTCGATCCCGGCTCTGTGGAACGCCTTCACCATGTCTCTGAAGTCTCGAAGGTGACTGCCCTCTTCGAACGAAACACAGTAGGCGCACTTAGGGGCAAAGAAGCTGTGTGTGCTATAACCCCAAAAGTTCCTCAGGGGTTTTCCATCCGCCGGGCTGATATACATCACTTCCTTGTCGTCGAAGTCCATTACCGGCAGGAGTTCTACGGCGGTTATCCCCAACTCTTTCAGGTAAGGAATCTTTTCGACAAGGCCGGAAAAAGTTCCCGGATGGGTCACTCCACTTGTGGGCGACTTCGTATAGCTACCGACGTGCAGCTCGTAAATGACGGTATCGCGCATCGGGCGATGGATTGGCATATCGCCTTCCCAATCGTAAGATGCCGCATCTATCACGATGCTGCGCATCGATGTTTTCACGTTGTCATCCGGCCCGCAAGCAGCGACCCGGTCCCAAAGGGCATTCGTGTTTCCTTTGGAGTAAGGGTCAATGAGCACCTTGTTTTTGTTGAACCGGTGGCCCAATGCCAATGAACTTTGACCATCATTTCTTTGGCTATCCTCTCTTGGACCATCCACTCGGTAAGCGTAGTGCACTCCGGGTCGCAGGCCGCTCACATAGATGTGCCAGAAGAAGAACGTCGTGTTCACGACCGGATCTAGCGGGATTACCTGGGTGGGCGCTAAATCATTGGGCTTATCAAAAAGCAACAGTTCTACTCCCTTGGCGTCATAGGAGAAGATTGAGAAATTGACGCCGTCGGCGTCCGGGGTGGCACCCAGGGGATGACGCGAGCTCTTTTCGGTCGTACGCGTTTGGTCAGCCATATCTCGTTCTCTCTACTTCAAGCCGAGATCCGGCAACAAAGAGACTAATGGAGAATTCTGGCGAAGCCGGTCGGCGCGTTCAGCCGAACTTTCCAGTAATCTAATCAGTTGTAAAGGGGACCACACGAGGTTCTGAATGAGGACAGGTAAACTGTTGGCCTTCCAAAGGTTGTCGCTATGCAGCAAGACCAGTACTGACGTGTTCCCTTTGACCTTTCTTTCAACCCCGAACTCGATTGCCTATCTCAGCATCGTTCCCTCGCCCGTTTTCTATTATGGAGATCTTTATCGGCGAGCTATGATACACTCGATGAAACGCAAGGTAGCTGCCGTCCATACCTTGAAGCAGGCTAGGGCCTATATCTTACAAGTCGGGATATGCGGCATTTTCTCCGACGCCGGAGTTGGTATGCCGAACCTATGGGAGGTGGTCGATTTACCTGACAGGCAACCAGGAGAAAAAGGCTGGGGCCAAAAAATCATTGCGATCTGGCGTTGGAAAAATGAACTACCGGCTATCTATCCCGCAGAGATCTTCTACGGAAAGATTCCGGCTGGTCGGGCCGTATTGATGAGTATGGATTACCTTCGTATCGAACACTATTCGAAACATCATCGGCCACTGAGGGAATGCAGCTCCTTAGCACAGAAAATCTATGAAAGGCTGAAGCTGGATCCTCTGACGACCGGTTCGTTGAGAGAAGAATTGAACATGACCCAGCGTCCAGAGCGGAACCGATTCGAGCGGGCGCTACAGGAACTCCAGATCACGTTAAACATCGCCCGCCGCAATAGTCTGGAAGATGAGAACGATACCTGGGTTCTCTTTAGTGATCAGTATTTAGACGTGGTGCATGCAGGGGAACTGTCACATCGGGATCACGAGCTCACTTCGGACCGGCATCGCTCCTTATGAACGCCCAAGAAGCTCAGACTCTCCGACTCCAAGAGATTGTCGTCTGGACCCCGGATGGATCGAAGGGCGAAGTGATTGCGATAGACGGTTCCGGGGTCAAAGTCCGCTGGGAAGACGATCAATGTGGCTACTATCAATTTACCGACCTATTATCTCAGATCGAAAGGTTACGTTGAGTGCAGTACAAGAGCCCATCCCGAGAAGTCTCTAAGCTCGGATTATTTTGAACAGAAGACCGCAAAGCGGGTGACCCGCAACCAAAGCAGAGAAAATCTCTCGCAAAGCAGACTTCGCCCCATCTCCCCTTTAGCGACGTCGGCCAAGGACGCCAAGACGCCAAGGCTACGACCATGCAGGCCTGAGCGTTCTCGATTTCGACGCCGCACACGAAACGCAACTTTAAGTACGGTAAGGAACGTTTTTCATCCTGGCCTCAGTTCCCCACCCGCATCAACACACGGCCAAACGGCCGATCCTCGATCAGGTAACGAACAGCTTCTGCCGCATCGGAGAGCGGAAACACTTTGGCGATGGTTGGCTGGATCGCACCTTGGGACAGATAACCGACGAGTGTCCTCTGTGCTGCTGCCAGCGTCTCCGGCGCAAAGACCCTGAAAGTAAAGCCCCGCACCTTGGCCGCTTTCCAGATGATATCGGTGAGGTTGACGCTCGCCTCGCGACCGCCAGCGTAGCCGACCACTGCATACGTCCCTCCGGGAAGCAGGCAACCAAGCGCCTCGCCCGTGAGCTTTCCGCCCACCCCATCGATAATAACGTCTACGCCCTTGCCACCGGTCAGCCGCATCACGCCATCTCGCAGGCTCTCGCGCGAGAGGTCTATGACGTGTTCGTAGCCAGCAGCGTGCGCCTTCTCCGCTTTCGCGCTAGTACTGGCGGTGGAAATCGCGAGCGAGGCGCCGAGCTTGCGAGCAATCTGCACACTCTCCATGCCTACCGCGCCACCGATACCGGGAGCAAGTACGCTTTGCCCGGGTTTGAAGGCAACAAACTCCGTCAACACGAGATACCCGGTCAGATAGCCCGCACCGCCGAGGAAGGCAGCAGCGTTATCATCGTCGACATGTGAGGGGATTGGCATCACGCCGGCAGCGGATGCCGCGACTAGTTCTCGCCAAGTGCCGTCGGCAATAACACCGAATCCAGGTCCGGTGACGAACACGCGGTCACCGACTTTGAAGTTGGGGCTCTTTGTTTCCACCACCACACCCGCCCCCATCTGACCGCCAACCCGCGGCAAATTCTCAGGCGTGGCAGCATAATGGTGGCCGGAGCGAAAGGTGTTATCCAGCGGATTGATCCCGACAGTGTGCATCCGCACGAGCACCTGACCGTCGTTGGGGGTCGGTGCCGGAAGATCGACGAACCTGTTCTCCTCATAACCGCCGTAGGCGCGATACTGGATGGCTTTTATGGATTGGATAGCATTCATGATGAGATTTCTTGGCGGTAGACGAGGCACAGGCCGGGGATACCAGACCTGCCTATTGTCACAATTTCAATTACCATTATTCTTTGCTGTTGACGTTCTCTGCTTGGCTGCCTGCAGAACGCTTCAGGCCGTTGCTTGGCCGTCGAGCCAATGGCGGATGTTCTCGACCGTGTCCTGATAGAAGCGAGTGTAAAGGCCGCGGGAGACGTACCCGATGTGTGGCGTGGCCAGCAGGTTCGCCAACGTGCGAAACGGATGGTCAAGCGGCAACGGCTCCTGGTCAAAGACATCAATGGCAGCACCCGCAATCTTCCGGGCCGTGAGCGCGGCAATTAGATCCGCCTCGACCACGATCGGTCCGCGAGACGTGTTTACCAGACGGGCTGTGGGTTTCATGAGTGCGAGCTCAGGGGCACCGACCAGACCGCGGGTCCGATCGCTGAGGACCACATGTATGGAAACGACATCCGCCCGCCTGAACAATTCTTCCTTGCTAACCAACTCGGCGCTCGCTGCCGCTGCGCGTTCGGCCGTCAGATTCTGACTCCAGGCAATCACATTCATGCCGAACGCTCTGCCAATTTGCGCGACGGGGCTGCCGACATTCCCGAGGCCGAGAAGGCCTAAAGTTCGCCCGGCCATGTCGTCCCCGACGAATCGCTGCCAACCGCCGCTGCGCAGCGAGGCGTTCTCGGCGACGAGATTGCGGGCGCTGCCCAGGATAAGTGCCCAGGTCAGTTCGATTGTCGGCGCAGAGGTGTAGCCTGTATGAAGGACCTCTATGCCCCGCTCTTCTGCTGCCTTGAGATCGATTGAGGCATTCCGCAGCGCCGTCGAGGCGATCAGTCGAAGCTTAGGCAAGCGCTCGATGATTGCACGCGTCATTGGCGTGCGCTCCCGCATGACGCAGACGATGCCGAACGGCTGTAGGCGCTCGACGACGGCGTCGGAGTCAGCGAGATGATCGTTAAAGACGGTGACGGTCACCCGCCCATCCAGCACCGACCAGTCCGCGAGCGAAAGGGCGACGCCCTGGTAGTCGTCCAGGACCGCGATTCTGATGGGCTCCTGCTTAGAAGATGTAGTGTTCATCTGGAAGGATCTCATGGTTCGCTACCAGGTCCACTGGGCAGCTTCCCAGTGATATGCCGTGCCGTTTCGGACGACGTGCCCGATAGCCGGGAACGGAAAATGATAGCCCATCACCATGACCCCATCGGTCGCGACGCGGTCCAGAATGGCCTTGCGCGAATTGATCGCCTGCACCGGATCGTAGTCGAAGACCGGCGTCCAGTCGGGGTGTTGTAAGCTCGTCACCGGGTTATGGGCGATGTCACCCATATGGATGAACTGTTCCCTGTCCGAGGTGAACAAAATTGCGGCATGGGACGGCGAATGTCCCGGCGCCGCAATGTAGTGCACACCGCTGATGATTTCGCCCCCTTGCTTCACGAACCGGCAGCGGTCGGCGACCGGCGGCAGGTTCTCTCGAGCCACTCCAATCGTGGCCTGCTTGAACGGGTCGGGCATCGGCGAACTACTAACATCGCTTTCGTAACGGTTGCCGGTCCAGTAGTTCCACTCCGCATCGACAAAAACGAACTGTGCCTTCGGAAACGCCAGTGCGCCTGATTTCGTCACCAACCCGCCGATATGGTCCAGATGACAATGCGAGATCACGACCAGATCAATGCTCTCTGACGTGATTCCGGCCCGGCGTAGGTTCTCCTCGAGCCCGGGAAAACTACCGAAGGGCGGGCCGATCTTCTCACCAAAGCCGGTATCGACAAGGATACGCTCCCGGCCGGTGTCGACCACCAACGGGTTGTTCGTGACTTGGATCACCGGCTGCATGAAGTTTGCCTTTAACACCGGAGCGAGTTCAGCTTCAGAGGTGTTCATAGCAAAGATCGATCCGACCGGGATTGACCCATAGCCATCCGAGATCACGGTCGCCTGGAAGTCGCCGATCTTGAAGCGATAGAAGCCGTTCCCGTTTAAGGGTTCTGCGCCGGCTCTCCGGGCGTCCTCAGCCTGGGCCGAGCCGGGGATTAGAATCGTCGCGGACTCATTCATGTTTATCTCCAGATTCAGATTTCATAACCGATTATTGGAGCTATCGCTCCATAAATAACTTTGTCAAAAGAAAATCCGGCCAGTACTCCAAAACTCCTTCCCTCTACTCGCCAGGATTCGATGACCAGGACAGCCTACCCGACGAAGCCCACGCCCTATGTTGCCAACCGCTCAAGGTCGGCCTCGCAAGCGAGGCGCGCTCCACAACCGGGGCGTCAGCGAAGTCGGGAGAACGAAGCGCCTAGTGGACCGAAGAGAGTCCCGCATTATCTTCTTGATGGGAGAGAACGGTATTTAACGGAAATTTATATGTCGGAGCCGGCCCAGACGAAGCCTTTGAAGCGTGGACGAGGGCGTCCCAGATTGTTTGACCGAACTGCTGCCATCGAGCAGGCGATGGAGCTTTTCTGGGATCGTGGCTACGAAGGAACCACCTTCGACGATCTGGTCGGGGCGATGAAGCTAAGCCCGTCGAGCTTCTACCACGAATTCGGCAGCAAAGAGCGGTTGTACCGGGAAGCGGTTGATTATTATTTGAGCGTTTCCTTGAGCGATGTCTCTCGCGTCCTTTCCAGTCATCGAGACACCCGCGCCGCCTTCGAGGCGTTCATCGAAGAAACAGCTGCATTCTTCACCAATGGCGCATCTCCCACCGGCTGTATGATTTCGTTAGCCGGTACCCATCTTCCTCCACATTTGCGATCGGTGGCCGAGTTCACCAAAAGCTTGCGCAAGGGTTTCGAGCAGGAATTGGCCAGGCGGTTGCGAAAGGGAGTTTCTGACGGTGATCTTCCCCCGGGAACAAACGTTAAAGAACTCGCTGCCTACTTCGACACCGTTATCCGCGGGCTGGCTGTCCACGCGCGTGACGGCGCATCGCGAAAACAACTTCTGGCCATTTGCCGAGTCGCAATGCGAGCCTGGCCTGCAAAGCCTCCTGACACGAATCCTAAAAACGGCTCGGGAGGGTCGCAAAGCTAGTATCCTTTGCATTCGGGCCGCCCCGGACGTGCCCTTATTCTGCCCACTCTTACATCCTCAAATTACAATACGGAAAGATCGAACGCCAAGCTAAACCCAGTCCGAAAACCCCTTCGTTCCCTTCTGCAAAAGCCTTCTGTCTGTGTGGCCTTCGAGATCTTTCCGTATTGTACGAATCAAATTGGGCAACACGCTCTATAGACGCGACCCTTGGCTTAACGACCCGTCGAGAAGCGATTAGGCAACAGTCCCTTACTAAATAACATATGTATCGCTTGTTATAGACAATGACCTGGGCGGGCAAACGAACGAACCGCTGCTTTCGCCGCGCTTTAAACGCTAAAGGCTTCCATGCCAAACGAGGTCTTCAGGGTGATGGATCCCCCATCCTTCAGCAGCAGAAGCTTGCGGCGGGTACAATCAGGCTAAGGCGCCGTCCGGAGAACTATAACCGGGCAAACATCCTGTGGCAGCTCCGGAAAACGCAACCGCCGTGGCACCGAAAGCTCTGAGGCTTAGCAGTCCAGCCGGTCCACAGTGCGTTGAAATGCTAATTCTGCGCCAATTTTTTGCGGATCGGAGTTCTCGCTGGCCGGCCTGCTTTTCCCGAGATACTTCAGCAGTCCCGCCAGCCTGCGCACTTCGTCCTTCTCGAAATTTCAGCTCGGATACTTTTGCCGAGATACGACAAATCCAGAGGAGTAAGTTCTACTTCTGGTACCAGAAGACGTCTGGTGGAATTAGCAACGTTCTCCGGGAGTGCTGCGACCGATGCGTAGGTCATCGTGTCCATAATCTTTTCTCCTCTGACCTGAAACTTACGCCCCAAGCTGTATAAGGCAAACCGGGAGTTGACCTCAGTGTCCCCACTAAAGGCAGTTCGAACGAGTTCAAGGAAGGAGGCGCTTTCAGATCGTAATGGCCGACTTTGACGTTTCACTCTCATTTCGGACAAGTCCGTAGGATTTAAGGTTTGTCCGGCCCACTAAATGTAGCCGCATGGTCAGATATATCGGGACTCCGCTGGCACTTTTGGTTCTATGACATCATCGCTCGTGATACCTCATCATAAACTTCTATTATAGGGGCCCGTAGTTTCGCCTCTACTCTTTCGATATGAAGAATTCGAGATCGATCAACAAAACAGACTATCTCCGAGCAATCGTGATCTTGCCGATCATCGGCCTCCTGGCATTTACCGGGTGCGCCAACCTGGAGGGTACCGCTGGACATCAGACGGTCGCGACTCAGCAGGTCGCCGCGTATCTGGAACAGCCACAAGACAGAACGCTCAACCCTGCAGACCAGGATCCGGACCCAACCTACGAGTGGTTCTACTAATCTGCAGCGGGAAACCAAACAGGCTAAAATTAAACAAGGAAGGTTTCAAAGGCGTATATGGAACTTCTGGCGCTGCAGTTGAATCGACCAGAATTTGAGTTTCTGGATCTTGGCTTTGCCTGGATCGCGGTGATGGGCTTGGCCGGCTTTTTCGCAGCCTGGCTGGTCGTCGCGATTATGGAGCTTACCGGTCTATCTCGCAGGGTTTGGCACCTTCCGCTCTTCTTCGTTGCTCTGACGGTGCTGTTTAGCTGCGCCATCGGCGCGTTGTTGCTGCCATGAAAACAAGATTGTTCAACTACGTGATCACCCTCGGCTTGGTTGTTTTTGCCGGCTGGGCGGCGTTCTGTCTGTACCACCGATACATCCAAAACCCTTGGACACGGGATAGCCAGGTGAGAGCCAATATCGTCGGCATCGCCCCTCGCGTTTCCGGACCGATTGTTCAGGTTGCAGTCCATGATAACCAGGAAGTAAAAAAAGGAGATCTGCTATTCGAGATCGATCCAACCGATTTCCAAGCCCAGCTCGACCTAGCCACCGGTCAAGTTCAAAATGCTGAAGCGAACTTCAAACAACAACAGCAAAATCTTGATCGACAAACGGATCTTTATAAAACGCGCGTTAACGCCCTGATGGATTTTCAGAATGCTCAGGACAGCTTCGCCGCCGCTAAGGCTCAACTGGTCGCTGCAAAAGCGAATAGGAAGCTGGCTGCATTGAATCTGAGCTACACGAAGGTCTGCTCCACTGTTGACGGGTATGTGACTAACATGAATACGAGCCCGGGAACCTATGTGACTGCTGGGAATCAGTTGATGGCTCTGGTCGACACAGACTCGTTCTGGGTGGCCGCTTATTTTAAAGAAACTCAATTGCCACACATTGCGGTGGGCCAAAAGGCGAAACTTACCTTTATGGGTTACCCGAACCAACCGTTTGAAGGTGTGGTTCGAAGCATCGGCTGGGGTACCTATCTTCAGGATGGTTCGGACAGCGCAGGTTCGGGCTTGTTGCCGTCGATCAGTCAAACAATCGATTGGGTGCGCCTGCCCCAGCGCTTCGCGGTCCGCATAAAAGTGGTGGGACGACCGCCGGTGCCGTTACGGATCGGTCAGACCGTCTACGCGGCCATGATGCCCATGCGTGAGCGCTTCGATGGTCCAAAGAAGCCTCTTATCGCGGCAGAACATGCACTAACAAGCAAGTGAACTCGCCTGCTGGAAAGAGAGGGGTCCTAATATGACCATCTTCGAAGCCAAAGCAAAGTACACAGCCCGCAGCTCCTTCGCTCATCTCCCGGCCACAACGTCTAGGCAGTGGCCGCTGCAAGACGTGTTTGGCGATCTGAGAGTTCGATCAGGAATCAAGTTCGGTCTCGCAGCCTTGCTTGCTTTATATATCGCAGAGGTCTTGCGCCTAGAGCATCCCAATTGGTCGATCCTCACCGTACTCGGTATGATGAGCGTACCGTATGTCGGCTCGATCACTATCTTAGCACTCATACAGTTCGCCGGTACGATTGCGGGAGCGCTCGTTGGCATCTGGTTGGTGGGTGACTATGCGTCGACGCCGGCGGTTTTCTTGACTCTGTTTTTCTTTGTCCTAGCTTTTTCCGCCTACAAATTTGGACAAGCTCCGGCCAGCCCGGTTTCGCTTGGCTATTATCTGGTGGGGTTCACGACGATTGCAGTGACAACCTTCGGACTTGTGGATCCTGCTCAGGTTTGGCAGACCGGCATAAGTCGGGTGCTAGAGATTTTGGACGGCGCAATCAGCTCCCTACTGGTAACAACCCTGCTGTGGCCCCGTTCTGGCCGCGAGGAGTTCGAGGAAGCGGGGCGCGGTGCTTTGACCACCATAAGCAACCTTTTCTCCGTGCACATGAACGCGTACCTCCAGCGTCAGATGGCTCCCGCTGATGTCGAACAGATTCATCGGGCGTTTGGGGAACGGCTAACCGTTTTGCGCAACCTGCTGCAGGTCGGTTCGCGGGAAAGCACTGTTTTTCAGACTTGGCTTTCCGACCACACTGCGTTCCTGGCGTCGGTCACTCACCTCTTCTATCTCGTCCTCGATCTTAGCAGGAACGAGTTAGAGGCTCCGATTCTTAGCTTGCTGGAATCTGAACTTGAGGCCGTCGCTGGTGCAATTTCCAAAGAGTTTGATATTTTGACCCGATCGCACAGCGCAGACGAAAAGCTGGGCTCAAGCGGTTTGCCGGAGGCGTTCGCAGCGTTTGAGGAGAAGGTTAGCGAACTCCGGGAGAACGGGTTTACCAGCAAGCAATTCCAAAAAGGATTCGCGTTTTCCAGAGGATTCGCTGTGCTGCGCTCGCTGCGCGATGAATTGAATAATATCCGCGCGCTGACGCAGGGTTTGCCGGCGCTCGGCCAGCCGGCACCTGAGTCCAAGCTGACAACTGGTTTACTCCCGACTATCGATTGGGATTGGGTAAAAATTGGAGTGAAAAGCAGCTCAGCGGCCATGGTTTCGATTCTTCTCCTGATGTGGATTAATCCACCCGGCGCGTCCATAATCCCGTTGGTAGCCTGGCTTCTTACGATTCTTCGCCGGCCATTCCTGCGAGCCGGTGGGATGGGCGATCTGCGTGGTTTTCAAAATAGCGCTCTGGCTGCTTTGGGCCTGGCCGCCTGTGTCGTCCTCCTCATTCTGGTCACTCCACTTCTAGCAGACTATCCGGCCATGAACGTGGCGTTATTTCTAATGATGTTCGTAGTCGGTTTCGCGACTGCGCACAGTGCCGGCATTAGCTTCTGGACGCAGATCGGGATGCTGATCATTTACACCATTGTCGGACTTAACCCGCAGCAGGTGGTACCGACGCCGACTATAATTGATACCTTCGTCGGCTTCATCACCGGCATGACAATAGCGACAGTTGTCGGGAGAGTCTTCTGGCCTGTCCTGCCTCAAATGGTAATGCGAGACAACTTGTTAGCTATTTTGGGAGGCATTAAAACGTTGCTTAATGCAGGCCCGCATCAGGAGGAAATCCAAAAGCAACTGGCGATTCTGCCGGTAGAGGCTCTTCAGGCGAGTCGCCAGATACGCATTACCGGATGCACCCCTCAGGAAAAAGCTAGGCTTGGGGCGTTAACTCGAGCGCTGCAAACTCTATCGACCCGGACAGTGGTGCTGGTTTCCAGGAGACATACCTTGCCGGAAACTGCACAAACAGTTCTACGACCGCGATTCGAACGACTGGAGGTAGAGTTTAAGCAGATGCTCGATGCCTTTGCCGGATGCCTTCGTCAAGGCGATTGCCGGCACGAGCTGCTGCCGGGTCTCAATGATGCATTGAGCGAGATGGAAGAGGCAGCCCAGCGTATTCGCAAGAGCGAAATGTTAAAACGCCATTGTCTGGAAGCATCATTTGTACACGTGCTTGAGCTCGTAGACTATTATCACGCGACCGCAGAAGGATTAGAAGAGTGTCTCCGCTTAATTGGCACCCTGAAGATTCACCGGTATTGGGGCCATTGTGGGCTCTAGCCGCAGGACCAACGAGACAATTCGAGAATTCTGGCGAAGCCGGTCTGCGCGTTCGCCCGAATGTCCCAGTAATCTGATCAGTTGTAAAGGGGCTCAACGAACAGTCAGCGCCGCGCTTCGGCCGGCCTTTGGTCCGACAAAACCTCTTCGAGATAGGAGGGGCAAATAGGTGAAACGGCGATTGGGCGACGGCACGGCCGGCTGGTCGGCCACTGTTCTGCAGCCGCGACTTTCGCCGCATCATATGGGCGCGGTTGATTATTTATCCGCGAGGACAGTAATGTCCATGCTATCGATCGATTTTGGATTGAGGGCCGCCAAC